>Ga0335397_10009373_pt1 | contig 12223 bp, 8 predicted proteins | sample MAT04_FD_205740 | JGI IMG/M metagenome (GOLD analysis project Ga0335397, IMG submission 205740) | Freshwater microbial communities from Lake Fryxell liftoff mats and glacier meltwater in Antarctica - MAT-04 (spades assembly) (version 2) ...
GCCTTTCAGCCAGCCCACGCCGTTTGATGGCAGCGCACAGTTGGCCGGTGCCGCGCTGCAGTTCAAAGGCAGTGCCACTGATCAGGCGGCCGAGGTCACGGCGCAGTTGGCGGGCTGGCCGCTGAGTTTGGCGCAGCCGTATCTGGCAGATGTGCTGGTGCCCCGGCTGGAAGGCTCGGTCACGGCCGACCTGGGTGTGCGCTGGGCCGCCGCCAGCGGCAAGCAAGCGGCGCAGACGGCCCTACACGTCAAGAGCCTGAGCCTGGACAAACTCGCCTTGCGCGAAGGTAAAAAGCCGCCGCTGGCCAGCATCGGGCAAGTGCAAGTCAACGACATGGCGGTAGATCTGGGCCGCCAGTCCGCCAGCCTTGGCAAGGTCCAGGTCAGCCAGCCGAAGCTCGCTATCAGCCGCGCGGCTGATGGGCGCTGGATGGTGCAGGATTGGATCAGGGCATCCGGCACGCAAGCAGCAACAGCAACGCCAGCGCCTGCACCATCAATAGTGCCAACCGCTGGCCCCAAAGCTGTGGCCGCCAAGCCTGTGGCCAATCAACCGACGCCATGGCAGATCAAGCTCGATGACCTGCAACTCAGCGATGGCAGCTTTGCCTTTGACGACCAGTCCACACCCACACCGGTGACGTTGGACGTGGCAGGTGCCAGCCTGCAGGTTAAAAACTTCACCAACATCGGCCGGCAGACCTTCGGGCTGAACCTGTCGGCGCGCCTGCGCCACAGTCACACCGAGCCGGGCAAGCTGGCCTGGCGTGGCAGTGGTGCCTTGAGTCCGCTGGCGCTCAATGGCGACCTGAACGCCGAGCGCTTGCCGCTGCACGCGCTGGCGCCGTACTTGAGTGACAGCTTGAACGTCAACCTGCTGCGCGCTGACACCAGCTTCAAAGGCCGCATCGGCGTGACCCAGCAAGCCGCTGGTTTGGCGCTGCAGGTCAAAGGCGACGCGCGGCTGGAAGACCTGCGGGTCCGAAGCCTGGCGCAGGCCGAGCCTTTTGTAGCCGCTGAAGAATTACTGAGCTGGAAAAGTCTGAGCCTGAGTGGCGTGAACCTGGCCATGGCGCCCGGTGTAGCCACCCAGCTGGCGGTGAAGGGCACGGTGTTGAGTGATTTTTATGCCCGACTGATTCTGAGCGCAGCCGGACGACTGAATCTGCAAAATATAACAAAAGAGGCTGCAGCCCAAGCAGATGCTGCGTCAAATGCTACTCATGGTATAGCGACTACACCTGCATCCGTGGTATCGGCTGCTTCCGCTCCGGCTCAGGCGGCCACGCCGGTGAGCAGCGCGCTGGCCCCGGTGATTCACTTTGGCCCAGTCAGCCTGCTGGGCGGGCGCATCAATTTCACTGACCGCTTCATCAAGCCCAATTACTCGGCAGATCTGACCGAGCTGGTGGGCAAGCTCAGCGCTTTCTCATCGCAAACTGCAGCGGGTGACATCCAGCTGGCCGACCTGGCGCTGCGTGGCCGCGCTGAGGGCAGCGCTACGCTAGAGGTGCTGGGCAAGATCAACCCCTTGGTAAAGCCGATTGCGCTGGACATCACGGGCAAGGTGCGTGATCTGGAGTTGGCACCGCTCTCTACCTATTCAGCGCGTTACGCGGGTTACGGTATCGAGCGCGGCAAACTCAGTGTGGATGTGGCCTACAAGGTGCAGCCGGATGGCATGTTGACTGCCAGCAACAAGGTGGTGCTGAACCAGCTCAAATTCGGTGACAAAGACCCCAACGCCACCAGCAGCCTGCCAGTGAAGCTGGCGGTGGCGCTGCTGGCCGACCGCAACGGGGTGATTGACATTGACCTGCCCATCAGCGGCTCGCTCAACGACCCGCAGTTTCGTCTGCTGCCCCTCGTTTTTCGGATCATCGGCAACCTGATCGTCAAGGCCATTACCTCGCCCTTCAGCCTGCTCGCCAGCGCGTTAAGCGGCGGCGGCGGTGACGAGCTCAGCATGGTGCCCTTTGATGCCGGCTCGGCGGTGCTGAATGACCAAGCCAAGACGGGCCTGGACAAGGTGGCGCGGGCGCTGCAAGACCGCCCAACTTTGAAGATGACGGTGGTCGGCACCGCCAGCCTGGAGGTGGAGCGCGACGACTACAAACGCCAGCAGTTGCAGGCGCTGGTGCAGGGTGAAAAGCGCCGTAGCCAGCCGTCTGCCGAGGGCAAAGAGACCGCAGCGGCGCTCAAAGTGACGGCAGAGGACTACCCAGCCTTGTTGAAATCGGTCTACAAGCGGGGTGATTTTCCCAAGCCGCGCAACCTGGTGGGCCTGACCAAAGACATCCCCGTGCCCGAAATGGAAGCCTTGCTGCTGGCGCATCTGGACGCCTCCGAGGCCGCCATGCAGGCCCTGGCGGTCAAGCGCGGGGTGGTGGTGCGCGATTATTTGGCCAGCCTGAAGCTGCCCAGCGACCGGCTGTTTTTGGGGGCCGCCAAAGCGGTGCCCCCAGAGGCCAAATGGCGTCCGCGGGCCGAGTTAAACCTGGCCACAGAGTAGGGCGCATGGCCAAACTGCGTAAATGTTTTGGCTATAGCAGCAAAACCCGGCGAAAATAGAGGCTTTCCCCTGCCGCACCCTGGCAGGCGTCTTTCCTTTTCGTGTGCGCCATGTCGATGTTTCCTTTCTCCAAAAACAACCCCGCAGACAACCTTTCTGACGCTCCTGCCGCGCCAGCCAAAACCCATGAGGCCCATCCGCTGGACGCGCTGACGCATGGCGCGTTTTCGGCGCAAACCTCCGGCGAGCGCATGGCCTGCATCCGCGAGTGGCTGGCCAGCGGCCCCACGCCCGAGCAGTTGCAGCAGGTGTTCAAGGAGCTCAGCGGCAAGGACAAGGGCGCAGCCAAGCTGCTGCGCGAAAAGCTCGACGAGATCAAACGCAGCAAAACGCAAGCCACCATTGCGCTGGAGTGGGCCGACAAAGCCCAGGCGCTGCTGGCCGTGCCCAAGCTGAACCTGGCCGATGCCCTGGCCTGGCAGCGTGACGCCGCCAAGGCCGGTGCACCGCTGAGCAAAGAGCCGCTGGCCGGCCTGAAAGCCCAACTGATGGAGCGGGTGCGCGCCATTGAAGACCTGCAGCACCGGGTACAGGTGCAGCGCGAAGCGGCCGTGCTGGTCGCCCAGCGCATTGAAGTCTTGTCCACCAAACCCTGGCGCGACGCGCAAGCTGCCCACGATGCGCTCAGCGCGGATGTGAGCAACTGGCAGACCGAGGCCAGCGCCTTGGCAGGCGACGCCAACTGGCCCAGCGTGGACGCCAAGTTCCCGCCGCTGCTGCAAGCCTCGCAAGCGCAGCTGGGTCTGGTTTGGGAGGCTTTCCAGGCCGCATTGACTTCCACCGTGCTGGCCGCTGAAGACACCACTGCCGCATTGCCAAATGTGCCAGTGTGGGCGGATGAGCTGCGCGTGCTGCGCGGCATTCCGCTAGAGCCAGTGGTGAAGGCACCCAAAGCACCGGTTGACCCAGAAATCAAAGCCAAGGCCACGTCTGCTGTGGCTGACGCACTTGCAAAATTAGAGCAGGAAGTGACCCAAGGTCACGGTAAGGCCAGCGCCGGTGCCGCCAACGCGTTGCGCAATGCCTTGAAAGAATTTGGCCGTCTCATCGACGACAAGCTGGAAAACCAGGCGCGCGGCGCGCTGGCCGCAGCTGGTGAGTTGGAGGGCTGGCAGCGCTGGCGTGCCGACCAGTTGCGCGAAGAACTGGTGGCCAAGGCTGAGGCGCTGCTCAAGCGCCCTGAAGGTCAGGCCATCGGCGGGCGCAAGATGCAGGAAACCCTGCGCGCCCTGCGTGACCAGTGGAAGCTGACCGACCAGGGCGGTGTGCCGAACCACGGCCTGTGGAAGCGTTTTGATGACGCCTGTAACGAAGCCCACAAAGTGGTTGAGGTCTGGCTGGAAAAACTCAAGTCCGAAACCGCCGAGCACCGCGCGCAGCGCCTGGCACTCATTGAAGAAGTCAAAGCCTTTGCACAGGCCAACCGCACCGCGCTGGACGACGACTGGAAGGGCTTCAGCCGTGTGCTGCACCAGTTTGGTGACCGCTGGCGCGAATCCGGCCATGTGGGCGAAAAAATCTATGCCGAGCTGAATACGCTCTGGAAGGCCGCCATTGATGACGCCGCCGCACCGCTGGAGGCGCTGCAAAAGCTCAGCCTGGCAGCCCGCCACGCGATGATCGACGAGGCCAAAGCGCTCGGAGCCCAAGAGGTGCTGCGCATTGACGCGGTGAAGGCGCTGCAGCAACGCTGGCAGGCTGAGGTGCACCGCGTGCCGGTAGAGCGCCGCCACGAGCAAAAGCTGTGGGACGCGTTTCGCAAACCCATCGACGACGCCTTCACCCGAAAAACCGCAGACCGCGAAAAGGCACAAAGTGCCTTGAGCGAGCGCGACCGTATGGTTTTGGACGCCTCCAAGGCGCTGCAGGCGGCCAACGCCTCGGGCGACGCGCAGGCCATCAAGAGCGCCATGGCTGCGCTGGACGCTGCCTTGCGCGGCCAGGCGCAGGCGCAAGCGGCCGTCGTTGCCAGTGCCCAGACTTCTGAAGAAAAAGAGGCTCTAGCCCAGACGCAGTCTGCGCAAGCAGCTACTGAAACAGAAGCTAATCCTGATGCTACGACCGAGGCATCTGCCGAGGCGTCCACCGAGGGGTCTTCCGAGTCCTCCGGCGAAGCTGCAGGTGAAGGCGCTGCCCCCGAGGCGCCGACACCTGTGGTGCGCAAACCCGTGGTGGCCATGCGTGGTGATGACCGCCCTGGCATGAAAAAAGAGGCGCCCGCGGCCCCCGGACGTGGTGGTAAGTTTGGTGACCGCAAAGACGCCGGCCGCCCAAGTGGTCGTGATGGTGGCCGTGATGCCCGCCCCGGTGCGCGCACCGAAGATCGTGGCGGGTTCCGCGATACGCGTTCAGATCGCGCACCGATGGGTGAGCGTTTTGACGCACCGCGCCTAGGCGACGCTGCTTTCCGCGCCCAGCGTGATGCGCTGGAGCAGGCCCAGTTTGCGCTGCGCAAGCTGGCCGCCCAAGCCCATGGCGAGGCACTGACCCATTTGCTCACCGCCTGGGAAAAGCGTGACGCCGAGCTGGTGCCCGGTACGCAAGAGCTGGGCAACCGCGTGGCCCCGGCGGTGCGGGCCGCTTGGTCCAAAGCCATAAACCAAGCCGTAAACCAAGCGCCAGCAGGTGATGCCAGCACCGCACTGCTGCGCCTGGAGATGGCGGCTGAAGTACCGACACCCGCAGAGCACATCAGCGACCGGCGCATGTTGCAGTTGCAGTTGCTCACCAAGCGCAACGATCCGGCACCGGTGCAGACCTGGGGTCAAGACGCTGCCGTGGTGTTGGGTGGCGCGTTTGAGCCCGCCGCAGCTCGGCGCCTGCAAAATGTGCTGAAGGTGCTGTTGAAGCCCTGATGAAGTTTGGCCACGCCCGTTGACCAGGGCTGGGTCAATTTCTTCTGTAGAAGTGGCTGACTAAAAAAGCCTGCATCGCTCTGGCGTCGCTCCGTGGCGCAGCCGCAGCACCTCCAGACGCGGCGGCGTGGCAGCCGCATCCCAGTCACTCAACACCAGTCTGCGTAACGGGTTTATGCCCCCCGGATTCAGCAGGTGATCTGCCGGATGATGGGTGTGACCGTGGATGAGGGTGTTGGCTTGCGCCGCATCCAGCCACTGCAGCGCGGCGGGAGTGTCCACATCGGCATAAACCGCGCCGCTGGTTTTGCGGGATTCACTTTGCGCGCGCAAGCTGCGTGCGATGATTTGGCGCTCAGCCAGCGGTTTGGCCAGAAACGCACTTTGCCAGGCGGGTGTGCGCACTTGGGCGCGAAATTGCCGGTAGTCGGTATCCCCCAGACACAACGCGTCGCCGTGTGACAGCAGCCAGCGTTGCGCGTCAAACACCAGCACCGTCGGGTCAGGCAGCAGCGTCATGCCGCTGGCAGCCGCAAAAGCGTTACCCAGCAGAAAATCGCGGTTGCCGTGTAAAAAAAACAGCGGAATACGCTCTGAGGCAGCAGCCAGCAAGTGCTGGCATTGGGCCTCGAAACCCGGCGGCCGACCGTGCAGCACGCTGGCCACGTCATCACCCACCCAGACTTCAAACAAATCGCCCAGGATAAACAGGGCGTCGGCCTGGGTGCTGCCCAGATACGTCTGAAACGCGGCAAAGGTGGCGGCTTCGCTGGCTTGCAGGTGCAAGTCAGAGATGAAGTCGATACGGTGCCAGCGGGCAGGTGCCGCCAGCACCGGCCAGTCTGATGGCATCAAACCGGCGGTTAAGGGGCTGGACATGGCAGGCTAAGGTGAACAGCCAGCGCTGGTCAGTCGTGGTGATGCGTGGTGGTATGCGTTGTGCTAGACCGGGCCGGTTTACAGCGCCACAGCCTTTTCGATCACCACGTCTTCTACCGGCACATCGTCGTGGTAACCCTTGCGGCTGGTTTTAACCGCCTTGATTTTGTCCACCACGTCAGCGCCAGCCACTACTTTGCCAAACACCGCGTAGCCCCAGCCTTGCTGGCTGGGTGCAGTGTGGTTCAAAAAGCCGTTGTCAGCGATGTTGATGAAGAACTGTGCGGTGGCAGAGTGCGGGTCGCCGGTGCGGGCCATGGCCACGCTGTAGTTGACATTTTTTAGGCCATTGTTGGCTTCGTTGGTGATGGGCGCGTCGCAGCTTTTTTGTGCCATGCCGGGCTCCATGCCGCCGCCTTGCACCATGAAGCCGGGGATGACGCGGTGAAAAATGGTGTTGTCGTAGTGGCCCTTGGCCACATAGCTCAAAAAGTTGGCGGTCGATTTGGGCGCTTTGTCCTGGTCAAGTTCCAGGGTGATGACGCCGTAGTTGGCAATGTAGAGTTCGACTTTTGGGTTGCTCATGATTTATTTCACCAGGGTTGCAGAGTTGATAAGAATAGGCGTTTTGGGAACGTCCGAGGGGAACGGGCCGGCTGACCCGGTGGGCGTCGATTTTATTTTGTCGATGGTCGCCATGCCCGAGACCACCTGGCCAAACACCGTGTAGCCGTAGTCTCGCGCGCTCGGGTTCAGGAAACTGTTGTCGTTGACGTTGATGAAAAACTGCGCGGTGGCCGACTGCGGGTCGTTGGTGCGCGCCATCGCCAGCGTGCCGGGGACATTGCGCGGACCGCCTTTTTCAAGCGCCTGGCGGCCTTCATGCACGACGGGTGCCCGGGTGGCTTTTTGGGCGTATTTCACATCGAACCCGCCACCCTGGACCATGAAATTAGGGATGACGCGGTGGAAGATGGTGCCGTCGTAGTGTTTGTCACGCACGTATTGCAAAAAGTTTTCTACCGTCTTGGGGGCTTTGTCGGGGTACAACTCCACCACAAAGTCGCCCGCTGAAGTGGCAAACTTGACCTGCGGCAAGACGTCGGCCTGTGCTGTTAAAGCTATTGAAAAAATAGCTGTAGAGGCAATAGCCGTGAGGGCTAGAGCGGTATTTTTCTTTAAGCTCATCAAATGACTCCTTCATAAAAAATAGTCCATTGGCCAGAATGGCGCTGCCAGTACTGACGTTTGGTGGTGCCGGTGCGCTGGCCAGCCGCCACCTCGCCAAAAGGCACCACCATGGTTTCTTCCTTGTCCTGCCAGTGCAGCAGTGACAGGTCTTTCATTTCCAGCTCACGGCCCCGGTTTTTCGCCACCTCTAACGTCAACGTCGGCTGCCGGCCGCCCAGACTTTTACCATCGATGCGCAAGTTGCTGGCATAGACGCTGTTGAGTTCTGCCAGATTGCCACCGGATTTGGCCCTGCGCCAGGCGTACAGGCGCGACTCAAACGGACCAACGCTCTTTCGGGTCTGGCTCGGTGCTACCCAGTTAATCTGGCTGGCAATCACCACACAGCCGTCGCTGGCTTGCGGGGCACGGGAAAACTGGTCTGGCGGTGTGCCGTGCAGCCAGATGCCGCCGCCGGTTTTGCCGCGCCGCACGTCCAGCATGTTGGGGTAATTGATGGGCAGGGCGCCGGAGCCGTAAAACTCTTTCAACGATTTCGGATCCAGCTGGCTGGTGATGAAATACACGCCCAGCGGTGTGCGCTGGTCGCCCTCTGTCTGCTTTTCCACACCTAGTTTGCCCACTGAGCTGTAGTAGTCATCCGCCAGCTTCAAGCCGCTGGGCCGGTTTTCAAAAAGGTACAGCCGCGAGCGTGAGGCATCCACCGCAATGGCGTGTTTGTTGGCACCAGACAGCAGCACAAACTCAGCCGGTACAAAACCAGCCGGTGGGCGCTCTTTCAGGGCTTTCAGGCGCGCCGCTGATTCGGCACGCAAATCAGCCAGGGCCGCAGCACTGGCCTGGCGCTGGTCGGCTGGCACATCGCCAAAGGTGTTGAGGGGCCGGGTCCGCGCAGACAGCAGGTCAGCGTAAACCAGTTGGGCCAGAGCAAAGTTGGGGTAGTCACCCAGCAGACTCTGCGTCAGGTCCAGGGCAGGGCGGGTTTCAGAGCGGCCATTCAGCCGGTAAATCTCGATCAGACGGGCTTTCGCAGCGCCGCTGTGGCTGGCGAGCGATTCGGTCTTGATGGCGACTGACTTGGGCGTGACAGAGGCGCTGGCGCTGCCTGGTGCCAGCGTGAGGGACGCCCAGCATATAGCGCCCAGCAGGGTAGCGGTCTTTTGCATCATCAGGTTCATGAGCATGCCCGGCAGTTGCCAGCACCGGGCCAACACCCACAGATCAAGGCTTGGCGCGCCTTCAACGGTCTGTGGATTCCTGGGTGATCAGCCAGTTTTGCCCGGACTTCTTCAGATCCAGGGTTTTCTGGCTGGATACTGACAGGCTGTCTGCCTTGTACGCCTGACGGAAACTGGCCACAGCCCGATCGCCCTGAACACGGATATTCAGGTCGGTGAGCGTGACGTTGATACTCTTTCTACCAACGATGCGGTCATGGCGCTCTTTTTTCCAAGCGCTCAGGCTTTGGTTGCCAGGTGGGTTGAAGCCGGGACTGTAGGCCTTCAGGTAAGCATCCATATTTTTCAATGACCAGGCTTGTGCCCAGGCCATCACGGCTGCCTCAACGGCCTTGTTGGCCTCAGCGTCCAGCGGTACGGAAGCGGGCTCGGTTTTGGTGGCTGCCGCAGGGGTTGCAGTCACCGGCGCAGCAGTTGCCACGGTTACAGCAGGGGTCACAGGCTTGGTCACAGCTGCAGGTGCTGATGTTGGTACTGGCACAGGTGCGAGCGTTGGTTTGGCCGCTGGTATCACTGCAGCGGTGACCAAGGGTGGGCTGGCAAGTGTGTGGGACTTGCCCAGGTTGGGTGTCAACACCTCACCGATCAAGGCCAGCTTGGGTGGCACGGCGGTGTTGCCGCTGTCGAGCTGCAAAGCCTTGTTGTACGCCTGACTGGCCAGTCTGGCGTAGACATCACCCAGGTTTTCGTGGGCGGTGGCGTAGCTGGGGTTGGTGCGGATGGCCATTTCCAGTGCCAGCCGGGCCTTGTCATACGACCCCTGGCCGGCATACAGCACTGCCAGGTTGTTGTAGGGCTCGGGCAGTTCCGGGTAGTCTTGCGTTAGCTGGGTGAAGGTGGCAATGGCCTCAGCAGGCTTGCTCTGGCTGCGCTGGATAAGGCCCTTGAAAAAGCGCATCTGCGGATCACCCGGCTTGGCGGCCAAGTGGCTATCTACCCGCGTCATCGCTTCAGAAAACTTGTTGGCGCGCATCAGCTGACTCACCTCTGTGTAGTCATCTGCATAGACGTTTGCCGTCAGGCAAGCGCTTGCCAGTGCCAGCAAGCGAAGCGACTTGCAAAACGTGTTGGGAGCCTGTTTCATGGACACTGAGGTTTGGATGAGAGAAAAAAGTCGCGATATCGGCAAGAGGCGACAGGGCTTTATACTGCCTTCCATTGTAGCGGAGGGCTTGCTTTTGTAGCCGTCGTCTGACCTGCCTGCGCGGGTCTGCTCACTGAGCACACAGGCCCTTTGCCTCAACAACACCGGCTTTTTCAGCCCGAATCCATTCCAAATTTTGAACCCCATGAGTTTGCGCATTTTCAACACCCTCTCGCGAGAGCTGGAAACTTTTTCCCCCATCGAACCCGGCCAGGTGCGCATGTATGTGTGCGGCATGACGATTTATGACCTGTGCCACATCGGCCATGCGCGCATGATGATGGCGTTTGACGTGGTGCAGCGTTGGCTCAAGGTGAGCGGCTATCAAGTCACTTATGTGCGCAACATCACCGATATTGACGACAAAATCATCAAACGCGCGCTGGAGCGTGGCATCACCATCCGCGCGCTGACCGACGAGATGATTGCCGCCATGCACCACGATATTGCGCTGCTCGGTATTGAGCCGCCCACGCTGGAGCCACGCGCCACCGACTATGTGCCACAGATGCTGGACCTGATCCAGCAGCTCGAAGGCAAAGGCCTGGCCTACAAGGCGGCCAATGGCGACGTCAATTACGCGGTGCGCAAATTTGCGGGTTACGGCAAGCTGTCAGGCAAGTCGGTGGACGAATTGCGCGCCGGTGAGCGCGTGGCGGTGCAAGATGGCAAGGACGATCCGTTGGACTTTGTCTTGTGGAAAGCCGCCAAACCCACCGAACCCGAAGACGCCAAGTGGGATGCCGACGCGCTGGGCTACGGTTACGGCAAAGGCCGACCGGGCTGGCACATTGAGTGCTCCGCCATGAGCTGCCAGGCGCTGGGTGAAACCTTTGACATCCACGGTGGCGGCGCAGATTTGCAGTTTCCGCATCACGAAAACGAAATCGCCCAGAGCGAAGGTGCCAGCGGCAAGCCGCTGGCCCGGTTCTGGGTGCACAACGGTTTTGTGCGGGTCGACAACGAAAAAATGTCCAAAAGCTTGGGCAATTTCTTCACCATCCGTGATGTGCTGGTCAAGTTCGACGCAGAGACCGTGCGCTTTTTCCTGCTGCGTACGCACTATCGTACTGCGCTGAATTACAGCGACGTGCATCTGGACGATGCGCGCAGCGGCCTCAAGCGCCTCTACAACGCGCTGGACCTGGTGGGCAACCCGGCGGCCAGCAGCATCGATTGGGCTCAAAGTCATGCCGCGCGCTTCAAGGCCGCCATGGACGACGACTTTGGTACGCCGGAAGCCGTGGCTGTGCTGTTTGATCTGGCGTCCGAGGTCAACCGCACGCGTTCTGCTGAACTGGCGGGCTTGCTCAAAGCCTTGGCCGCTTGCCTGGGGCTGCTGCAGGGCGATCCGAAGGCGTTTTTACAGGCTGGGGCGGGTCTGGATGAAGACGCCATTCAGGCGCTGATTACCCAGCGTGCAGCGGCCAAGGTGGCTAAAAACTTTGCCGAAGCCGACCGCATTCGCCAGCAATTGCTGGCGCAGGGCATTGTGCTGAAAGACGCTGCCGCTGGAACAAGCTGGGAAGCGGTCAAGTGATGCTTTATATGTGTTTTATGCCTCTAGCCCTTATAGAATAAGCGATGGCAGCTACTGAATCAATAGTTACTGAGGTGCTGGTGCCAGCCTACTGGGCAGACGCCTGCAAACATCTGGCGAAGAAAGACCGGGTCATGAAGCGGTTGATACCGCAGTTTGGCAAGGCTTGTCTGCAAAGCCGGGGCGATGCGTTTGCCACGCTGGCGCGCAGCGTGGTGGGGCAGCAGATTTCGGTCAAAGCGGCCCGAACGGTCTGGGACCGGTTTGCAAAGCTTCCTGAAGCCATCACCCCGCCACAGGTGCTCAAGCTCAAGATCGACGACATGCGCGCGGCGGGTTTAAGTACCCGCAAGGTGGAATACATCGTTGATCTGGCGCTGCACTTTGACAGCGGTGCGGTGCATGTGGATGCCTGGACGGATATGGATGACGAGGCCATCATTGCCGAGCTGATCGCCATTCGCGGCATTGGCCGCTGGACCGCCGAGATGTTTTTGATCTTTCACCTGATGCGCCCCAACGTGCTGCCGCTGGACGATGTAGGCCTGATCAACGGCATCAGCAAATGCTATTTTTCGGGTGATGTGGTCAGCCGCAGCGACGCCCGCGAGGTGGCTCTGGCCTGGGCGCCGTACCGCACCGTGGCAACTTGGTATATTTGGCGCTCATTGGACCCGGTGCCGGTGGAATACTGAAACCTTGTGGGACAGACCAGGATTTACACAAAGTGAAATCTGCTCTGTCCCCGACATTTTGTCGGATGTTTGGATGTTTACCTTGTGGGACAGACCAGGATTTACACAA
>Ga0335397_10009376_pt1 | contig 12222 bp, 8 predicted proteins | sample MAT04_FD_205740 | JGI IMG/M metagenome (GOLD analysis project Ga0335397, IMG submission 205740) | Freshwater microbial communities from Lake Fryxell liftoff mats and glacier meltwater in Antarctica - MAT-04 (spades assembly) (version 2) ...
AAGTGGTTTTTTTGTTTTAAGCAAAATGCGAGCAAGATCTTTATCGAGTTCAGTGACCCCAATTTTAGCATCGACAACCATGACGATTGTATCGGCTTCTTCGATTGCAATTTCCGCCTGTCTTTTAACAAATTCGTTGAATTCAAGCTTTGATCGAGGGTCAATACCGCCGGTATCGATCACTTCGAATGGAAAGCCAAAAAGGTCGGCTTGGGAGTAGAGTCTGTCGCGCGTAATGCCTTCAGCTTCATCAACGATCGCAATCTTTTTTTTGCAAATGCGGTTAAAAAGAGCAGATTTTCCGACGTTCGGTCTGCCGACGATAGCAAGTTTAAGTAATTTATTCATTGTTTTTACCATTTTAAAGTATTATAATAGCGAAAAGACAATTAATTGAAAAGTATTTAAGATCCATGAAGAGACAACCCCCGGCCGAAGAGATTTCTTTTTTTTCCTTTAAGAAAGATTTAATCGGCTACAATAAAACCACATTTCTGGCTGACGCACATGCTGCAATGACTGTTGCTATGCTAACGCTGCCTCAGGCAATGGCTTCTGCGTTACTTGCCGGTTTGCCAATCAGCTGTGGGATTTTTGCAGCCATTTATTCTTCCTTAATAGCCTCTCTCTTTGGATCTTCAAGGCATTTAATGATAGGGCCGAGCAATGCAATCGCTATTTTAGTGCAGGCCGGAACTTCTGAAATTATTTTTACCTATTACCGAGATATCGAACCTGCCACAAGAGAATTAATCGCCCTTCAAATTTTAACTACATTAACGCTTTTGATCGGCTTATTTCAGGTGGTGGCCGCAGGTTTAAAACTTGGACGTTTAAGCCAGTTTATTAGCCATTCGGTCGTAGTTGGCTATATCATGGGAACAACCATTGCCGTTGTAATTAATCAATTTTTTAGTCTACTTGGCATTCCAAGAATGGCAGGCGTTCATTCCCTTTATGAAAGGGGAGTTTATTTAATTTTAAACCTCGACCTTTTCCATTTGCCGACTGCCATCATCGGCGCGTTTTCTTTAGGATTTATTTTAATTTTAAAAAAGCTTAACAACAAGATACCGGCAGCTTTTATCATGCTTGTTGTTTCAGGGGCCTTTATTCATATTGTTACCGTCATGCTCAATTATTTTGACGCAAATGCATATCTTTTTAGCGAATCTGCAAACTTAATACTTAATAGCATAGATCTTATCAAAGATAATGGCGCTTTTGCAGAAATCGTGCCAAGTTTAAGTTTGCCATCTTTTGATATGCGCGTTATGAATGCGCTTTTTCCAACGGCTTTTGCTATTGCTTTATTAAGTGTGATGGAAACCTCATCTGCCGCAAAATCTATTGCAGCAAGTTCAGGACAGCGTTTATCCAATAATCAGGAAATTCTTGGGATTGGCCTTGGAAATTTAATGTCTTCTTTAATTTCGGGAATGCCTGTTGCAGGTAGCCCTTCAAGATCTACGATCAATTACAAAAGCGGTGGACAAACGCGAGTTTCTGCTATTTTAAATGGCCTTTTTGTAATGATGATCTTAATGGTCTTTAATTATTTTATTGCTTTTATTCCTCTTGCATCATTGGCAGCTCTTTTATTATTCACCGCCCTTTCGGTTGTGAATAAAAAGCAGCTTCTATTGTGCCTTAAGGCGACACGGTCTGATAGGTCAGTTCTTTTAGTGACAATGCTCTCCTGCATTTTTTTTAGTTTTGACATCGCTTTTTATATTGGAGTGGGTATTTCCATCACTCTTTATTTAAATAAAGCGGCCATCCCTCACCTTGCCGAGTTTGATGTGGACAGTGAAGGGGAGTTAAAAATGATTCATTCGACCAATAAGACAAGTCATCGAAGCATACGAGTGATAAAAGTGGAAGGCGAACTCTTTTTTGGAGCAGCCGACCTTTTCCAATCTACCCTTAAAACAATAGCAGAAGATGATAACCACACAAAAGTGATTATTCTACAGTTGAAAAATGCCCGCGATATGGATGCTACAACATGTTTAGCATTGGTTCAACTCAATAGCTATCTGATCGGTTCTAAAAGACACTTGCTCGCCTGTGGAATTACCCAACCTGTTTGGGATGTTTTCAATGATTCGGGCTTAATTGATTTGATCGGCAAAGATAATCTTTTTGCCTTCGATGAACAGCGGCCTCATCTATATATGCAAAAAGCCATTACACGCGCAAAAGAACTCCAAATCGAACTTGCACCCCCCATTGATAAAGAAGAGGTTGTTACAGAAGAGGATACTCTTCCGGCCCTCCTCAAAACATAATTTTTTGAATACAAAGTACAAAAGAGAAGCAACAAAAGAGAAGGAGGGGTTGTTCAGGAAGTTCTTATATTACACCTTCTACGATTTTTTAAACACGAAGACACGAAGACCGCTAAAGATTCATGAAATTGTTATTTTTAAAGACATAGACACGAATTTCGCTAAATTTTTTTTTAATATTTTAAACAGCTTCAATAAATACAAGCGGTCTTCGTGTCTTCGTGTTTAAAAAATCTTAGACGGTATAATGCTAAAAATTTTGAATGGCCTTGATGCTTCACTATTGGTCTTGGTGTTGAAAAACGTGAGGTTATGGGACGGGATCGTACTTCATGAGGTGGCCGTGTTCATTAAAGTTCTCGCGGTAAACCCAAGGGTCTGAATTTTCACGCATCAGGCGATCACAGCCCATCGAGAAGCCTTGAAAGAAGCCGTATTTACGAAATGCATCCAGCATGTATTGAGAGCTGCTTGGTCGAAAGTTACTTCTTGGTCCATCACAGGAGGTAATTGTTGTTTGATGGAAGGAAATGACTGCCTCGCCAATCGACCCCAAAATAAGTGTCTTGCATGGTGTGGGTTTTGAAAGGGGTATGGTTAGACACTTTTTCTTATTGTAGCAGACAAGGTCTGCATCTTTGCCCCATGGGATTAATGATGCGTAGGCTGTAGAATAGATTAGAAGGAATATTAGGGTTAGATATTTCAAAACGATGTCTCGAACGTTAAAATAGGAAACATTCTGTTTTTTAGCATGAAGCTTTTTGCTTTATTTTCATAAAGTCTTTCATTGTATTCTTTAGCTTCAAGTCCCGCTCCATTAATACCGCCAAAATACCAACCTGCTTCAAAACTTAAAGTGATCGCCCCTGCTGCATAGTAGCCCCGATGGAAAAATTGGTAGGCCGCAGCAGTAAATAAGCTATTAATAATAAAGCTTGTTACGGCAGATTTTTTTTGACCAATGTAATAATAGCCGGCTCCTGGTAGAATGGCATTTAATGTTTTGGCTTTACTTACCGATTTTTTCTCACATCGATATTCAGATAAAAAACTATCGACAAAGTCCAATTTTTCAATTTCATTAAAGTTAGCTTCATTTATAGCCAAATAGCCTTTCAACTTTTTTGCAGTTTCAGGGCATCCCTTTTCCATAAGATGAACCAGTCTTGAAGCTTTTTCGATAAGGCCAAGATTGAGGTAGGAATCATAAAGCATGACAAGCAACTGCTCGAAGGCTTCAAATGTGGGTTTGACGTCTAGCAAGTGGCTTGATTCAAAGGTGTCAATCACATCTTGGTATTTTAAAGCCAAATAATAACATTCAATGATCGAATACTCAATTTGCAAAACACGAGAAATATTTTTTTTAGGAATTAAAATTAAGCTACGTTTATAGCTTGTAATAGCCCTATAAAGATCAAATTCCTTTGAGAAAACCATCGCGATCCGCAACTCTTTTCCAAAATCTTCATTTAATTCGAAGTCAGTTAACTTATCGAAGGCAGACGGTAAACAGTCGATATTCCTTAATGAGGGAATTAGACTGATTACCGGCTCGATAGGCTCGCATTGTGTGTTAGTTTTACAGCAGCCAGTTAACAATTGGCTGAGTAACGTGATTAAGACAAAAATCTTAATCACGTTCACATTCATCCGTATCATAGTTTGGCCAAAGTTCTTCCCTGAGGTTAAAGAATTCAAGTGCTTCTTGCGTCTCATATTTCCAGCTTGATTTTAGGCGGTTTTTATTTTTCCAAATATCTTGCTGATGTTTTGTAATGTTATGCATTTCTTCGTGCGTATCAATAATCAGCGGTCTAATAAAAACTAATAAATTTGTTTTTTCACTTGTTTTTCTTCTGTCACTAAAAGCACCACCAAGAAGGGGAATACCACCAAGGCAAGGTATTTGACCTCTACGCGTGGTGATCTTATCTTGAATTTGTCCGCTTAAGATGAGGAAGTAGCCATTTGGCATGTGGACACGAGTTGTTGTTTTACTCTTACTTGTTGTAGGTCCTGTAACCACGTTTGGGTTAACTAGCTGTTGAATTGTTTGATTGGGTGTTGTAATGATATCAGTTTTTTCCTCTTCGATATCAAGCGTGATCATATCGTTGTCGCCAATCAACGGCGTAACTTTAAAGCGAACTCCAACGTCCAAATATTCAAAGTTTTGCGTTACAATGTTGCCGTCATTATTGGCAATGGACTGTGTCGGGTAGGGAGTGTTAATTCCGACAAAAATTTCGGCAGGTGAGTTGTCTTCTGTTAAAATCTTCGGATTTAATACAATTTTTTGCAGGTCAGTATTGTGAAATGCTGAAACAAGGGCACCAATAGAATTGAACAGCAAACCGCCATGGGTTAAATGTTGGCCTAGCACTCCTAGGTTATATCCTACACCTCGTGCAAGTGACGCAGCATTTGGAAGACTTGGAGCAATAGCTGTTGCAAGAGCACCGCTTAAAGGGGATCCTGCAGATAAAAATGCTTGAGCCCCGGCTGAATTACCACCCCCAAATCCTGAACCCCAGTTAACACCGTAGGTTAGGGCATCTGTTAAGTTCGTTTCAAGAATGAGTAATTCCAAAAAGACTTGGCGAAGAGGGTGGTCGATTTCCTCAATCAATTCTTTTAATTTATCAAGCGATGCTGTTGTTCCTGTAAAGATAAGCGCGTTTGTTGCTTCAATGGATTGAATAGTGTCGATAGCTGCAACAAGGTCAGCATTGATGGTTGTTTCTTTTAAGCTTGCTCCAATATTACGTAAGGATTGCTCAATGAGTGATGCTTGCCTATGATGCAGACGGTAAATGTAAAACTTAGTTCGCTCAATATGACCTATTGGTAAATTGACGGCCGTTTGTTCTTTTCTTGTGATTCTTTCAGGAGAAATCGGTTTCCCGGGAGCTAATTGAAAAATCCAGTTACCTTCTGTATCTTTTACCCATTTTCCATCAGGTGAGCGTGGCCCGCCAAGATTTCTTCCGCTTGCATCCCTTACCCAATTGCCATTGGCATCTTTGATCCAATTTTCACCGGGAGGTGCTGTTTCATCAGGATTGAACTTCCAGTTGCTATTAGAATCAAGAGACCAATATCCTTTTGGCGGCTCAGTTTCTTTAATGCCTGTGCGGTAACGCCAATTTCCATTCTCGTCAAGTTCCCATTGTCCGTTTTCATTTTGGAAGCTTGCTCCTTTCAAATTCAAAATTTGAGTGCTTCCTTGTGTTTGGTCTAAGTATTGCATAATTGAAAGTGCGCGCTCAACAAGGTAGGGGCTCGCCACAATAAAAATACTGTTAGATCCTGCATGAGGAGCCATCGTGAAGGATTGGTCGATGGCTATTGGCTGCATGATCTGCTGAGTTAGGTTAATAAGGGCATCAGGAACGCCTTGTTTGACAACATATTGTCCAACAACAAGACCTGTTTGCGGAGAATCCAAACTTTTTAATAACTTTCCGATTTGAATGATGTTAGAAGAAATATCAGTGATGATAAGTTGGTTTGTACTTTCAAGAATCTCTATCAAGGCAGAAGTAGATGCAAGGGGTTTGATGATGGCACCGGCTTTTTCTGCATTGACGGTATTTAATCTAAAAACTTGTGTAATGATATCTGCTTGGAGTTTGATAATTTCTTCGGCCGATAAATCTTTTGAAACAACAGCTGAAATCCCATTGACACCCGGGTTTCTGTGGATAATCATGCTATTTCCCTGCTCAATAAGTGACAGGTCGTGAATGCGCAGTTCTTGAAGAAGTGCCATCATGATGTTTTCAATAGTTGCAGGTTCTTCAGAGACAATTGTTACGTTAAAGGCTAGATCATTTTCATTAAAAATAAAGTTTTTGTTGGATATTCTACTGACGAAGCGAATATATTCGGTCATGGCCACATTGTTAAAATTAATCAAAATGGGTTTTAACCTGGCTTCTGATTCTTCAATGTTGCGGCTTTCGTTAGCGTCTGTAGCATCTTGCAGTTCCTCTGTCTGTTCAATATTTGGTACAACGTTTGATTGAGCATTGCTGTTTGGTACTTGTGGTAGTGTAGACGGAGGTGCTAATTGAGCTATATCATGTTCATCCCTTGTTTTTTCATCTTCTATGGAAAATAAAAAGGGCAGATCTTGGATCTCGGAAATGTCCGCACGAATGATGCCTTGAGTTAAGCTAATGCAGCTTAAAGCAAGACTGAATTTGATTAGGGAGCGGAAGCTAAAATTATGTTTCATGAGCATGGTCTTTTTGTGATACGTCCATTGAAATTTTAAAATACAATAAACAACAGTTATTTCAAAAACGGCTAATATTTTCCAGTTAAAAAATCATTTTAAGAAAAAAAAGTCATAAAACATGCTTTTTAAAATTATTATTTGACGTTTAAGGGGGAATTTAAAGGGTCGGGACATTGGGGACATTGGGGACATTGGGGACATTGGGGATATTGGGGGCATTGGGGACATTGGGGACATTGGGGACATTGGGGACATTGGGGACATTGGGGACAAACTAACCTTGTAAATTTTATCAAGTTACTTAGTTGATCACAATGTTAATTTTGCCTTTTTAATAAACAATAAAAGGTAAAAATTGTCCCCAATGTCCCTTCCATTACTTTCTTTTGATAATAATGGTCGACACTAAGGTGTCATAGATAATTTTTGAAAAGATGATTTTTAAACGCTTTAGAAGTATTTGTGCAAGCTGTTCTGAAGGTAAATGAATATTTTCGTTTAAAGTTTTTGTCAAATTCAAATGAAGCAATTCTTGATTTTCCTTCGAACGAATTAGTAAACCTGAAAAGCTAAACAAGCAAATAGTATCTTTGCTAGTAAAAGATTTTTCTATGCTTTTAAAAATTGGATAAGGCTCAACACCTAAAACAAAGTTATGATTAATAATTTTTTCAACAGGCAGATTTTTAGGTTTAAAAAAGCAAACTTGCCCCTCTCCGCAAGCTATATATTGCAAAGTATTTTCCTCTAAATTGGTTGTCATATAACTTAAAGATAGACTGTGGCGTAAGGGATCGTTGATGATAAGATCGTTTAAAATGGCTACAAGTTCAGATGGGGCATTTGTTAGTTTACAAAGAGCACGAATCATTCCCCTTGTAGCTGCCGTGTAAATGATGGTTTCTTTGTTTTTTAAAGAGGACTGGCTCATTAAAACTCCATAATTTTTTTGATCAAGCTCAAAAAAATCTTGGTAAAGTCCTTGACGTAAACCCATAAGACTTGTGTCCTTATTTGTTGCAATTCCAATGTCAAATTCCGGCCAATCGGGTGCTTTTTCTGTAACAAGAATAAGTTGTGTATTTTTTAAATTTTCTAAAACATCGCTTAAGTCATCTTTTATAGTTTGTTCATCATTAATGGCAGAGGAGTTTAAAAAAGCTGACAGATCTGCTATAAAATCGACCACATCCTGGTAGCGCAAATTTGGATCTAGTTGTAAGGATTTATGCAGAATATGGCGCAATCCCTTTGGCATGAGGCTAATATGAATTTGGCCATAGCTTAATTTACCCAAAATAAGTTCATAGGCAATGATTGCAAGTGAGTAAATGTCTGATGGGTAGGAAACGGATTCAGGATTTTGTTTTTGTTCAGGACTCATATAAACAGGTGTTCCAATCACGCGACCTTGATTGGTTGGAGAAATATTTTCACTTTCTGTTAAAAGCTGAGCTATTCCAAAATCAATCATTTTTGTTGAATTTGTTTCTGTCACTAAAATATTATCAGGTTTTAAATCGCGATGGATGACACCATGCATATGTAAATGACAAAGTGCATAGGCTATTTCAATGACCATTTCAATTGCGCGTTTAAGTGAGATGTGTTTTTGTAAAATGTATTGCCTAAGGGACATACCTTGCACAAATTCGATGGCCATATAAAGGCCGCCTTCAAACGAGCCATGTCCATAGATTTTAACAATATTAGGATGGTCTGTCATGGCGATGATATCGGCTTCTTTTAAAAACCGATCCACAACTTCTTTGTTCATCAAAAATTTTTTAGATAAAACTTTAATGATGGCAGGTTCATGCGAGGTGACATTTTCACCAAGGTATAAAATACTCATCCCACCTTTATCAAAAAGGCTTTCTATTTTATAGGGTCCGATCATTTCAGGTATTTGAGATGGGGTTGCCTGACGGGGTTCATTTGGAATGGTCGGATTTGTCGGATCTTTATAAAACGAATCACTCATATTGAAAATCGTATAATTTTTTGTTTTCAGGGCGAAGCCCTGGTTTATAAAAGCCTAGGGCAACGCCCTAGTACACTGTAAGGTAATTCCGTGCCCTTAAAAACATCGCCAAAGCCCCTTAGGTTCGAGCGATCTAAATCCTAGTCCATATTACAATATTAACCCGATTTAGATCGTCGAACCGCGGGAGCTTTCGCGAAGTTTAACGGGTACGGACTTACCTTACAGTGTACTAGGTAATCTTTAAGGTCATATGCAGGCTGTATGCCTGCAATCCAATTCAAAACATTCCTAGGGCGATGCCTAGGCTTTTATAAACCAGGGCTTCGCCCTTTTTAGAAAGTTTTAGATGTCGAGGATGCGGACACCTAGAACTTCGCCAAGCTTTAATAATTCGCCTTTGGCAATTCTTTTTCCGTTCACAACAAGATCCACACCATTTTCAGGGTGAACATCTATTTCTAAAACATTTCCCGGTTGTAGTTCATTAAGTTTTGCAATCGACATTTGCAATCTTCCAACTTCAATAACAATATCAAGTCCGATATCTTCGGTTTTAAATTTCGGTGCTTTATCTGCAACTACCGGGGATTTAGGCGGACTTATTTCTTCATCACCATCTTCATGCACAGTTTCATCTTTTAACTGTTCTGTACTAGTTATAGAGGGATCAGCTTGAGAATGCTCATCATCTTCATCTATTGATGCATCAAATTCTGAAAGCCCAAATTGTGAGTCATCAAGTTCAGAATCATCATTTTCTGCAATGTCTTTTGCCATAGTGTTTGTCACCTGTTCATGCTGTTTATCACCGCTTATCCTATCTTCATGAAATAGGGGATGCTCTAAAATTTTTAAAGTGCCATTTTTAAGTTTTGCTCTAAAAAACCGGTTTCCGTTGACTGTTAAAGTCACACGGCCCTTATCGCTTTTTGGATCGAGGCTGCAAATATCCAAGATAAGAAAATCTCCGACAGTTATTTGTTTCCAAGTTGAAAGGGGGAGTAAAACTCTGCCAACTTCTAAAGCAATAGGAATGTGAATTTTTGCGCCAAGTTCCTCTCTTAAAGGAATATCGAGGGTTCTAATAGCATATTTTTCTTTAAAGGATTGTCTAAATTCATCTGAAATGATAAGACGGAAAATAAATGTGCTACCTTCAAGCGAAAACGAAATGTCCTGACAGAGGCTTCGCTCTTTGCTTAATAGCTCATTGATGGTTTCTTCTGAATCTGTTGTTTTTTCTGCAACATGTGGATTTATTGTTTTATCAAAATTGCATTGGTTAAAGATGTTAATCATTTCATAGCTCAAAAAATGGATAAATCCATTTTGAAAATCAGGATCAATCACATCTAAAGGCTCTTTTTGCTGTGAAATTAACAATGACATCAATAAGTGAATATCATGTTTGGCAATGACAGCAGAAAGGTCACCATTAAGGCTTGGTATTTGAAAATTGATGGGGATTAAATCTTCTCCAAGAGCTGAAAATAAATCTTCTGAACTTCTCCACTGTAACGTTAAGGGTTTAACCTCAATATTTTGAGTTTGAAAAGTTTTTTTTAGAAGCTCATTAAATTGCTCCCAAGGAAAAATGGGTGGAAAACCTAAAAGAGGAATATCATTTTTTTGCAAAAGCGAAGTTGGAACTTCTTTTAGCCATTCGTAGGGTAGTGTTGTACTGCTCACAATTTTTGCCTTCTTAGCTTAGTTTTCTCAAGAATGACATAAAAGGGGTATCACTTGTCAATGCAAATTATCTAGTTGCACAACGTTTTTTTTTAACAAGAGAGAGAAAAAAAAAAGAGAGAGATGACTGAATGAGTTTGTTTAACAAACTCACTCATTAATCTCTCTCTCTTTTTTTTCTCTGTTCTCTAAAAAAACGTTATTTTGTACTAACGTTGTGGTTTTTGCTCTTTGTTAGGGTTGCCTTCTTCATCTTGTTTTGGCTGTTGCTTTCCGGATTGAGAGGCATCACTTAATATAGGGCGATGCTCAAGTTGTGTTGTTGCAACAACTGTTTGTACGATGTAGCCCCTTTCACTTAAAGCAACAAGCAATGCTTCACGGTTTGGAAGGCTGTCGATAAGATTTTTTGCTTGTACAGATAAATTTTCAAAAGATAAATTCAATTGCCCATGAGCTGTGTCAAACTCAGAGATAACCACAACGGTACCTTTAAAAACACCCGGCATATTTAGAGTCACTACAGTATCTGTCTGACCTTTTGCTTGGATGATGGTTAATTTATCAATCAATTCTACGACAATATCGTGAATCGGGGAGTTGACAGAAGTTGTCTGTTCAACTTTTACGCCCGCATTCAGATTGATTTGATTGGTTGGGGTAATAGGCGCGTTTGTGTTAATGATTGATATATCCCCTTGAGATTCAGAGTATTGAGAATTAAATTTCCCTTTTTTTGCTAAAACCTTTGCTTCATCTGCATTCGACAATTTGCCAAAAAGGACTGAGGGTGACTCGTGAACTTCTTCTTTAACTTCCTTCAAGATACTGCTTTTTTCTGCCATATTGGCACTTAAAGAGGGTTGTAAGGCTTTTTCTTCTGATATTTTGCCGGCAGGTTCAAAAATAGACATGGTTGATGCTTTTTCTTCTGATATTTTGCCGGCAGATTCAAAAATAGACATGGTTGATGCTTTTTTTACTTCTTTCTTGGCATTCAGGTTGCCTGAAAATAAAAGCATTGCAGAAGTTTTTTCATCGACTTCCACATCATCTTTTGATAAAAGCTTACCTGATGAGCCTTCATCCTCTTCACTCAAAACATCTTTAAACTCTTTTTGAGCGTTGACAGGCTTTTTAGGCTTTGCTTGGTTTGATTCTGATGAGGCCGATACGCCATCGGAACGGTTCGTATTTGCCGCAACTTTTAATGTATTATTATCTGGATTCATAATTTCTCCTTAAGCAAAAGCTTAAAAATTTTTACTTTTTCTTAAATTGGTGATGAAAATGACATTGCCAAGTTCATCCATCTCACGACCTTCTATTATTTCCATTTCTTTTCGCACCTCTTTTTTCCAGTCGATGCGGTGTGTTTCAAGTTTATCAACTTCTTGCCTTTTACGGAATAAATCTTGCTTAGCAAGCTCCAGATTTTTTTTGGCCGCTTCAACTTGAAGTTCCTGATCTTTTACTTTTTTATCTTCAACAACCAATTTTTCCTGAACAAGTTTTAAATAAGCCCTCATTTGCTGGATTTTTGTCGATGTTGTACCAAGGTCCATTTCTTCACGCATTTGAAAAAGCTTTGCCCGGTAATGGTTTCTTACCTTTTCTCTTTCGAGTTCTCTTTCTCGAAGCTTTTTTTCTTCATTTTCCAAAGCGATTTTCTTTTCTTTAACAACCTGTTCAGCGTTTTCCACCCGTCTTATTTTGACTTGTAGAATTTGAGCTAATGGATAAATCGCTTGTGCCATAATTTTTTTTATTTAAATAAGGTTCTTAAAAGCTGTTCCGTTTCTTGAAAACTACATTTCTCATCGACCGCCTGTTTTAAAAATCTTAAGACTTTTTCGATATAATCGATGGCAAAATCGCCGGCTTTATCGGTGCCTCTCTTATATTCGCCAATCTTAATCAAAAGCTCGTTCTTCTTATAGTTTGCAAGAACTTCCCTCAGTTTACCCACAAATTGTAAATGCTCTTTAGAAACAATCGAATTCATC
>Ga0335397_10009377_pt1 | contig 12222 bp, 15 predicted proteins | sample MAT04_FD_205740 | JGI IMG/M metagenome (GOLD analysis project Ga0335397, IMG submission 205740) | Freshwater microbial communities from Lake Fryxell liftoff mats and glacier meltwater in Antarctica - MAT-04 (spades assembly) (version 2) ...
AATCTTCAGGCCAAGGTTCAGCCAAACGACTTAAACCTATCATCCCCTTATACTTCCCTCGCTAAGAGAATTGGCGCTGGGCCACGCGCCGGCCCATTTGTTCGACGATATTAAAAAAGCGCGCGAGGTGGGGGCGCAGCCTTCGATGCCCGAGGCCGTTCCCTCCTCGATCCGCTCCCGCGCCAGTCCGGCCGCCGCGCTGGCGACCTCCATGTCTTTCTGCAATTCGCGCCCCAGCGTGGTCAATCCGATGTCGTCCACAGTTCCCCCTCCTTGAGAATTTTTCGCGTAAGCGGCTCTCGGAAAGAATCACGAGATCGACCGGTCGGCGCAATCTTTCCTCGATTTCGGCCTGAATCCACCAGCGGTTTTTGCCCGGCGGTTCCTCGAAGAGCGCGAGGTCGATGTCGGACGCCTCGTGGAAGGCGCCGGGATGCAGGAGGGAGCCGAAAACGAGGACGCGGACGCCCGGCAGGATCTCCCGAAGCGCGGTGGTCAGCTCACGGCGGATGCGTTCGCGGAGGACGAGGCGCTGCTGCTGCCGGTCGGCGTCACGCTGTTGGAGAAGGGTCATCGCGGAGGCAACCTCTGAAACGGGAGAATAAAAGGCAAGCGGCGGTATGTCCGGCCGGCAGGATTTGGGCTCGTTCCCAAGTTGCACTTGGGCATGCTGATCTTTGCGAAGTGGTACTTCGGCAATCGTGGGGTGGAACCGCACCCGTAGGGGAAGCAGAGCTTCGCTCCCGTGGGCGTTCCCAAGTGCAACTTGGGAACGAGGGCGACTCATGGGCGTGCCGAGAAGAGCGCCAGCGCCCACAACCGTCATTCTGAGGAACGAAGAGCCGAGCGCAGCGAGACAGCGCCGTGGGCGGAGGTGGGCAGCCCAACCGATAACTCTGCTCTCGGCCTTTCTTCTGAAGCATCGCTGAAGATGCCAGGCAGAGATCAGAGGTCCTTCGCAAGCTCAGGATGACGACGGTAGGAGAGCGCGAAGCGCTCATTCTCCGACCACAGTTTTTTTAAACCGCGCTCCGGGCGGCGCGCGGGCTTGGGCGGAAAGCGCCGGGTGAAAGGCGGAAATCAGAGGTTCTTCGCAAGCTCAGAATGACAGGCTTTGGATGCCCTTCGGCTGGCGCGCCGCCCCGACACCCTATTTTGATGCGATTCCCCTGAGGTCCGGCCCGCGGCGGTTTCACGACGGCACCGGGAGCAAGGCATCCGGGTTCAGTTTCTCAAACTCCGCGAGGGCCATGCCGACGACTTGATCCATGTTGTAGTAGCGGTAGGTGGCGAGGCGGCCGACGAAGCTGACCCCGCGCTCCTGCCCGGCGCGCCCGGCGTAGCGTTCGTAAAGCGCCCGCGCGTCGGGCGCCGGGATCGGGTAGTAGGGCTCGCGTCCGGGGCCGAAATCCTCGGGATACTCGCGGACGATCGTGGTGACGGGGAGTTTTTGGCCGGTGGCGTGCTTGAGCTCCACGATGCGGGTGAAGTCGTGCTCGTTGGGGTAGTTCACCTGCATCGCGGGCTGGAAATATTCCTGCGCGAGGGTCTCCGGCTCGAAGCGCAGGGAGCGGTAGGGCAGCGGGCCGAAGCAGTGGTCGAAATATTCGTCGAGCGGCCCGGTGTAAATCAGATGCCGGTGACGAATCTGCGCGCGCGCCTGCCGGAAATCAGTTTGCAGCCGCACCTCGATCTTCGGATGGGCGAGCATCTTGCGGAACATCGCGGTGTAGCCGTCCTTCGGGAGCGCCTGGAATTTATCGGACAGGTAGCGGTCGTCGCGATTGGTGCGAATGGGGATGCGCCCGCAGACGCTGGCGTCGAGTTCGCGCGGGTCGCGCCGCCATTGTTTGCGGGTGTAGTTCTTGAAGAACATCTCGTAAAGCCGCGGCCCGACCTGGCTGAGGATGACCTCTTCGGAATTGCGCGGCTCGGCGATGGGGACGCGCCACTCGGCGAGGGTCCGCTCCATTTCCTCGCTCGTGCTGGGGCGGCCGAGGAGTTGCTCGAAGGTGTTGAGATTGATCGGGAATTGCCAGAACCGGCCCTCCGCCCACGACAGGATCTTGTATTCGACCGGATGCCACTCCGTGAACTGGCTGAGGTAGGCGACGATGCGATCGGAGTTCGTGCGGAAGTAGTGCGGGCCGTAGGTGTGGAGCAGCACCCCGGCGGCGTCGGTGTGATCGTGCGCGTTGCCGCCGATGTGATCGCGCCGGTCGATGACGAGGCAGCGCGCGCCACGCTGGCTGGCCAGTCGCTCCGCGAGGACTGCGCCCGCGAAGCCGGCGCCGACGATGAGGTAATCGACTTCGTCAGACATGCGCGCAGGCGGCGTGGATTTCGCCGAGGATGGCGTCGAGGTCGTAGCGATATTTCCACGCCGGGTAATGCCCCTGAAATTTCCGCACGTCGCTGATCCACCAGATGTGGTCGCCGCTGCGGTTGTCCTCGACGTAGGTCCACGCGAGTTTCCGACCGCTGATCGCCTCGCAGCGGGCGATGGCTTCGAGCATCGAGCAATTCGAGTGGCGCGATCCGCCGAGGTTATAAACTTCGGCGACGCGCGGTGCGCGGAAGAACTGCCAGAACGCTTCGACGAGATCGTGGGCGTGGATGTTGTCGCGCACCTGCTTGCCGCGGTAGCCGAAGACGCGATAGGGCGTGCCGGCGGCGGTGCATTTCATGAGGTAGGCGAGGAAGCCGTGCAGCTCGGTGCCGGCGTGCGCGGGGCCGGTGAGGCAGCCGCCGCGAAAGCACGCCGTCCTCATCCCGAAATAACGGCCATACTCCTGCACAAGCACGTCGGCGGCCACTTTGCTCGCGCCGAAGAGCGAGTGTTTGGTCTGGTCGATGGACATCGTCTCGTCGATGCCCGGCTCGAAGGCGTGGCCGGGCGCGATTTCCCAGCGCTCTTCGAGTTCGACGAGCGGCAGCCGGTTCGGCGTGTCGCCATAGACTTTGTTCGTGCTGGTGAAAAGGAAGACCGCTTCCGGGCAGTGCTGGCGCGCCGCTTCGAGCAGGTTCAGGGTGCCGGTGGCGTTCACTCCGAAGTCCACGGCCGGCGCGCGGGCCGCCCAGTCGTGCGAGGGCTGGGCGGCCGTGTGAACGATGAGTTTCACCTCCGCGCCGAGTGCGCGAAAAAGAGTGTCGATGCCCGCGGTGTCGCGAATGTCGAGGGAATGATGCCGGTAGCTGGGCAGCTCTTTGGTCAGCTTCTCGCGGGTGGGCTGGGTGGAAGCGCTGGCGCCGAAAAATTCCGCGCGCATGTCGTTGTCGAGGCCGACCACATCAAAGCCTTCCGCGGCGAAGCGGCGGCAGGTTTCGGAACCGATAAGGCCGGCGGAGCCGGTGACGAGGGCGATGCTCATGGGGTGGTTTTTTGGGCGACAATCAGAAACTGCTGGCCAAACAATCTCCACGCCCACGGCAGGCGCAAATAGGCGCGCAAAAAGATCGCCGGATAGCGCGGCCCCCGGGCAATCGTGTAAGGCAGGAAACGGCCTTCGATCCGCTGCATGGCAAAGCCGCGGGTGGTCAGCGCTTCGCTCAGGGAGGCTTCCGTGAGCGGCACATAGTGATCCCAGAAATCCCAATAGCGGCCGGGCAGGAATTTGATATTCGGTCCCATCGCGATCAGGCGGCCGCCCGGGGCGAGGCAGCGCTGGATTTCATCGAGCGTCCTGCCGAGGGCTGCTTTGTCGGGCAGGTGTTCAAACAAATTGCTGGTGAAAACGACCTCCAGCGAGCCGTCGGCCAGAGGCCAGCGGGCGGCGCAATCCTGGGCGAGGAATGTGACGTCCGGGCCGACGTGAGCGGGTGCTTCGGGGTTGAGGTCCATGCCCCACCTGGCTCCGCAACGGATATTGCGGATGAATTCCCCGTAGCCGCATCCGAGGTCGAGGACGCGGTCCTCGGACTGAATGAATTGTTGGAAAAAATCAGCGATCAGAACCTGCCAGATCCGATCGCGATAGGCGCGGCTGGCGTCGAAACGCGCGCGGTAAATCCGGCGCAAATCTTCGGGTTGGTGAGCGCTCATCGCTTCCGGTAATCGCCACGGCTGAAGTATTTCTCCAGCCAAAGGTAGAGGCAGATGAACAGATAACGGCTGCCCATTTCCGTGATCTTGAGTTTGGCCTCGCCGGTGCGGCGGTTGCGCCAGGTGATGGGAATGACCGTCCACGAATAACCGCGAACGATCGCTTTGAGTGGCAGCTCAACGGTCAGGTTGAAGTGCGGAGAGATCAGCGGCTGGCAGCCATCGATGACGGTGCGGCGGTAGGCTTTGAAGGCGTTGGTGGTGTCGTTCAGCTTGACCCGGAAGAGCACGCTCAGGAAGCGGTTGGCGAGACGGTTGATCAGGAGCTTGAAGGACGGATAGTCGATCACCCCGCCGCCTTTCATGAAGCGGCTGCCGAAGACGCAGTCGTAGCCTTCGTTGAGCTTGTGCCAGTAGCGCACGACATCGCGGCAATCGTCGGATTCGTCGGCCATCATGATGACGGCGGCGTCGCCGCGCGATTCTTCCAGTCCCCAGGCGACGGTTCGGCCGAAGCCGGGTTCGCCGATGTTTTGCACCGGCCGGACTTTGGGATTTTCCTTGGCAACTTTTTGCAGCACCTCCCACGTCTCATCCGTGCTGTGATCGTCCACGACAATGATCTCGTGCGGGACGTTCTGGAGGTTCAGCTCGAGGCTCAAGTGCTGGGTCGTCGAAGCGATGCAACCGGCCTCATCGCGGGCGGGGATGACGATACTGAGGAGATGAAGCGGGGGACCGCTCGGAGCCTGCGGTTCGGGCGCACTCATGGCCGGGAAAGGGCGAGCCATTCGGGATGGGCCGCGGCGTGATCTGCGATTTCGTCGAGGATGGCGAGGAGCGACGTGGCCGGGCGCCAGTCCCAGGTCTGCGCGGCGAGGGCGCTGTCGAGGATCAGCCACGGCACGTCGAAGGGCCGCGGTCGCAGATCGGCGGCGATTTCGCGTGGGCCAAAGCGTTCCGCACACCACGCGCTGAGCTGCGCGAGGGACATGGCCTGCGCGGCGCCTCCCGCGGCGTTGATGATTCGGGGGCGGTCGCCGGTGTGGTCCGCGGCCATTTGCGCGCGGAGCAACGGCAGCAGGTCGCGCGGATGGAGGGCATCGCGGGTCTGCGCGCCGGTGCCTTCGAAGCCGATATAACGCAGCGCCTTTTTCGCCGCCCAGGCGTGAATCCAAAAACTGAAGATCCCCTGCTCCGCCTGCCCGAACTGACCCGCGCCCGCGAGAACTCCGCAGCGATTCACCCAGACCGGAAAGCCGAAGGTCGAGCCGTATTCGAGCGCGAGGGTTTCCGAGGCGGCCTTGGTGCTGCCGTAGAGCGAGAGTGGCGGTATGGTGGAGAAACTTTCGCTGACTCCGGCCGCGGAAATCCCGGCGGGCAGAGGCTGCTCCGCGTCGGGGGTGAAGGCGCCGCGTTTGACCCGCAGCGGCAGCGCGGCCAGCGGCGCGATGGAATAGACGCGGCTCGTGCTGAGCAGGAGGAAGCCCGCGCGGTGTTCGCGGCAGTATTCGAGGAGGTTGATCGTGCCGCCGAGATTGTGCTCCACGAGCTGGCGGCTGCTGCTGCGGCCATCCACGCCGGCCAGCACGCTGGGCAGGGCGGCGGCGTCGAGCACCCAATCCGCCGCGGGCAGGGTGGCCATGTCGCTCGCGCTGCGCACGTCGGCGTGCCCCACGGAAATGCCGAGTTCGCGCAGGCGCAACCGGTTGGTTTCGCTGCCGGGGCGGATGAAGTTATCGAAGCCGAAAACCTCCAGCGCCGGGTCCGCCTCGCGCAGCCCGGCGGCGAGGCTCGAACCGACAAAACCGCAGATGCCGCTGATGAGGAGCTTCACAGGTGAATAGCGCGGTCAGCCGCGAACCGACTTGTTGGGATAAAGGAAAAACGGACGGACAGACATGGAGGCAGACGTTGATGTAGAGGGGCGAATTTTACCCGTAAATGCCATTATGCTCGGAACTGTGAATCGGGCGCCGGGGAGGGGCCGGCACGGCGGGGCTAATCCGGCGTCGCGCGACGGAGCAGTTCCGAGCGAAACCGGCCAAGAGCATCAAAAACTCCCTCGCGGTGAAACTGCCAGAGCACGACCAGTGATTTTAATTTAACCCCATCGAGTTCGAGGTCGTAACCATGACGGTGCAGGTGCCGAAAACTCAGCAGTTCCTTCATCATGGCTCGCAAGTCCGTGGGGAAGAGGGGCCGGGTGCAAATCGGGAACGTCGAGAAACATGCGGTGCAGCAACTCCGCATGCCATCGTTCCGAACGGTTGACCTTGTCCTCAAAGGTGTCGGTGATGCGCAGGAAGGTGTTTTCCAAGGCGTTGTAGAGACCATGGAGGGCACCGGCACTGGCCCAAAGATTGGCATCGTCCCAAACCGCGCCGGGCAAGAACGCGCTGAATTTTTCCAAGGCGGCATCCAGTCGCCGCCAGCCTGCCGGTCTTCGTCGAGGACGGCGGCGAGGATCCGCGGGGACGATATTTCAGGTGGCATATACCACGGTGCCTTGCCGGACGATCTCGCTTCGAAGCACATCATTGGCCTCCTCCCAGCGCAGCAAATCCACGGGGCAGCGGAGTTTCAGCAGCAATTCTCCGAGGACGGCAAAATGCCGGCAGCGATCCCATCCCTCGACGGCGAAATCGAGGTCGGAGCCGGTGTTTCCCTGTTTCCGCGCCACGGAGCCGAACAGCCAGACGCGCCGGACGCCAGATTCCTGCGCGCTGATCGCGACCGCGCGTTCGATCTCGGAGGAAACAAACTCCGGGGTCCACGGGACGGCGGTCAGGTTCATTCCAAAGGAGTAAGGCGGGCCGGCCGACGCGGCAAATCAGGCTTTCAATCAGCGCACGACGCCGAATTCGGCCCGGCGGTTTTTCGCCCACGCGCCTTCGCCGGAGCCGCCATCGGCAGGCATCTCGGCGCCGAAGCTCACGGTCTGAATGTTCGAGCCGTCGGCTCCCGCCTGGATGAGCGCTTCGCGCACCGCCTGGGCGCGGCGTTCGCCGAGGCCGCGGTTGTATTCGGGCGTGCCGCGTTCGTCGGTGAAGCCGGCGATGATGAGGGTCGCTCCGCCGCTTTTCAGGAAGCCGGCCACTTCATCGATCTTGCCGCGTTCGCCCCCGCTGACGGTGTGACTGTCGAAGCCGAAATAAACCGGGCTGAACTTGCTGCGATCCACGTTGCTGCCGAGGAACGAGACGCCTTCCTGGCGATCGGGCAGCGGCGTGCCGCTCACATAATCACCGTCCGACGCGCCGCCACCGCCGCCGCTCTTTTTGCCTTTGGCACAGCCGGACAGGCTGAAGGCGACAACGACGAGAACGGTGAAGTGAAGGAAGCGGGTGAGTTTCATGGCAGGAGGCGGATGACGAGCGGGACGATGAGGGAGAGAGAGTGTTTAGCGGGACCAGGTCGGCTCGGAAACTTTGCCCAAGCCGCTGACGACTGTTGTCTTCTGGCCAGTCTGCGCGTCGAGCAAAATCACCGAACCGCCGTCGGCGTAAATGAGGTGCCGCGAATCCGCGCCCCACGCCGGTCCCTGGCCCGCGGCGACGATGCGGACGTTGCCGCTGGCGAGGTCGAGGATGGCCACGGAGAAGCCGCCGCTGCGCACGGTGAAGGCGACTTTCTTGCCGTCGGGCGACCAGTTGGGCTCGGTGTTGTAACCGTGCCCGGTACTGAGCAGCCGTCCGCTCCCGCCGCCCGCGGAGATGCGGAAGAGCTGCGGACCGCCGCGATCGTCGCTCGAGTAGATGATCTCGTCGCCCGAGGGCGACCAGGTGGGCGAACTCTCGACGCCGGGCGTGCGGGTGAGCCGGCGGGCGCCGCCCCCGCTCGCGCTCGTCGTGTAAAGCTCCGGGTTGCCGTCCTTGCTAACGATGACCGCAAGTTCGCGCGCGTCGGGCGAGTAGGCCGCGCCGGTGTTGGTGCCGGGAAATTTGATGATGCGATTGCGCGCGCCGCTGGCGATGTCGATTTCGTAAACGTCGGCATAACCGCTCTTGTAGCCGGTATAGACCAGCGAACGCCCGTCCGGGCTGAGCCGCGGGCCGACGCTGATCGTGCCGTCATTGGTGAGCTGCTGGACGCCCGCGCCATCGGCATCAGCGACGTAGATTTCCTTTTTCCCGGTGCGCGAACCGACGAAGGCGATCCTGGTGTTGGCGATCCCTTTATTACCGGTCAGCGTCTCGATGATCTCGTCGGCGAATTGATGCACCTTGCTCCGCGCGCTGCCGCTGTAGGTCTTGCTCAGCACGGTCTTGCCGGCGCGGTCGGCCACGTTCCCCGCGAGGCTGCCGCCGCTCGAAGTGCCGCTGACGATGAACCCCGCGCTCGCCGCCGGCACGAGGTTGAAGTAGCCGGACATGGCGAGGTCGTTTTGCAAAATCTTCGCCGCCTGCGCGCCGTCCGCGCCGCCGAGCGAGCCGATGGCGATGGCGAGCTTGTCGCTCTTGCTGATCGTAATGGTCGGTGTCTCCGCCGCGTTGGCGAGAGGCGCGACGGCAAAAATGAGGGACGCAAAAAAAGAAAATACGCGGGAGATTTTCATGGCGGGCGGAGGTTAGCGGAAATTTCGGACGGACGGAAATGGGAATGAAGAAACAAATGCGCGCGATTCAAACCAGACATCCTGAGCGGGCGAAGGATCGGTGATCCCGGCCTTTCCCTCCCGCGCTTCCTCAAAAAAAGTGCGGCCTCTTTGCGCGGCGGCAAACACCGGAGAACTGTCAGAGGCCCTTCGCCAGCTCAGGATGACGGGGTTTTCGGGCGCTGGGCGCATCTCACAGCCCTTGATCCAATTTGAAGGCGACATTGATTTCAAAGATCTCGCCGTTGCCGAGGCCGGCGGGGAGTGGGTCGATCTGCTGCACTTTCTCCGCCGCGGCCATGACCGACTGATCCATGAGCGTATCGCCGGAGGAGTGCACCAGCTCGTGGCTGAGAATCGTGCCGTCCTTGCCGATGCGGATCTTCAACGTGGTGACGAAATCCTGCGCGCCGCGAACGATGGAAGTGGGCTGTTCCCAGCGATTGTGGAAGCGGTCGTGGAGCATCGAAAAATACCAGCCAAACTCCGATGCGCCCGTGCCGTTCCCCGCTTTGCCGGGGCCTTTGCCATTGCCCGGTCCCGGGCCATTGCCGCCGGTGGCCGCGCCGTCGGTTTTCGCGGCGCCCGGCGTGCTTTTTGGTTTTTCGCCCGGCGACGATTTTGGCTTGGGAGAGGCGTCCCCGTGTTTCCTGGGCGGCGCCTTGGGAGTGACTTTTGGTTTGGGTTTCGGCGTGGCCTTGGGCGTTGGTTTTGGAGTGGTGGGTTTGGGGGTCGTCGGTTTTGGCGTTTCCGGTTTGGGGGTGGAAGGTTTGGGCGTGCTGGGTTCCGGGGTGGCTTTGGGCGTGACGATCTCGCTCGGGGCCGGTGGTTCGGGCGGCGGGGGCAACGGCGCCGGTTTGATTTCAGGCGGAGGCGGTTCCGGTTTTGGTTCGGGAAGTGCCGGCCTTTCCGCCGCGGCTGGTTCGCTGGCGCCCGTCTCGCCACCGCCGATCGAGCCGCCTTCGAGCCAGATGACCTGCTCCGGCGGTTTGCTGCGCCACGCGCCGAAAAGATAGACCCCGCCGACGAAGGCCACATGCAGCAGGCCGATGACGAGGAAGTTTCGCCGGAAGGTGCGGTCGGGACGCATGGAATCAGGAAATCACAGGGCGCAACATCTGGCGCTTCCGACGCCGCGCCAACGATTCGTGTTCACGGAAAATCGCCCGCCGCGCGGATTCACGGCTCCTCGGGATTCGTCACCACGCCGACCTTGCTGATCTGCGCCCGCTGCACCGCATCCATCACGTCGATCAGCTTTTGCACCGCCAGTTCCTTGTGCGAACGAATGACCACCGCGATCTCCGGGCGCGTTTCCTTCATCGTCACGAGGGCGTTTTCGAGACCCGCCAGTTCGACGGCCTCGCCGTTGAATTTGATCAACGCCTCGCGGTTGATCTCGATCGTTTGCACCGCGCTCGGGTCGATCGCGTGTTTGGCCGCTTCGCTCGATGGAATGACGAGATCGACGCTGTTCTCCATGAGCGGCGTCGTGATCATGAAAATGATCAGCAGCACGAACGCGAGATCGAGCAGCGGCGTGACGTTCAGCTCGCTGAGCGTCTGCAAGGCGTGGCGGTCGGAGAAGCGGCGCATGGCTAGGAAAGGCGAAAGGCGAAAGGAGAAGGGCGATGGTTTGTGCGCACGCGAGACGTCGCCCTTCGTCCTGTTTTCATTTCCAGCTCCTCTCGCGGGCGCCGTGCTCGACGAATTTATGCTCGAACTCGGAGCCGAGTTCGGCGGCGAAATTGTCCAGATCCACGATGGTCGCGCGGATGGTCGTCACGAGATAGTTGTAGCCGAACATCGCCGGGATCGCGACGAGCAGGCCGGTCACGGTGGTGATGAGCGCGGCGCTCACGCCGGGCGCCATCGCCGCGAGATTCGCGGAGCCGGACTCGGCGACACCGCTGAAGGTTTCCATCACCCCCCAGACCGTGCCGAGCAGGCCGAGAAACGGCGCGCCGCTGACCGCGGTGGCGAGCAGGATCATCTGCGATTCCAGCTTCAGCGCCGTTTCCCCGACCGCGCGCTCCATCGCCGTGCCGACCACGCGCATTTGCGCCGGCGAGATTTTCGGCGCAGCCTCGAGACGCCCCCGGAAGGTCTCATCCACTTCCGCCGAGCCGAGGAGCTGGTAGGTCAGCTCCTTGCAGCCCGCCTTGTAAACAGCAAAGACCGGCGCGCCTTCGAAGCGCGTGCGGTCGGTGTAGATGCGCAGCGGCTGGCGGTCCGCGCGAAAGAGTTCGAGGAACTGATCGCGCCGCCGCTGGGCGTGGCGGATGACGCGGAACTTCGTGACCATGACCGCCCAACTGAAAATCGACGCGACGAAAAGCAGCAGGAGGATCGTCTTGCCCGGCAGCGTCGAAGTCTCGAAGGCATAGATGAGCCCGCCATCGTTGGCTGCGAGGAAGAGGTTCGGGAAAAGCGTTGCCGCCATGCGCAGGTGATTGCTTAGTGAAAGCTGCGCCCCGCCTCAAAGACAAAAGTAGATTGTCATTCTGAGCGGAGCCGAAGAATCCCGTCGATGCACCAGCGATGTCGCCGGCTGGTTCGCGGAGTTCTTCGACTCCCTTGCGCTGTGCCAAGAACGATTCCGCGCCATGAAACATCCACTGTTCCCCGTCCTCCTCGCCGCCCTGCTTGCGGCACCTGCAATCAGCCGCGGCGACGAGAATCGCTACGACATCCTGAGCCGCCTGCTTCTCCCCTTCGTCAATGTGCTGGCCAAAAACACGACGAATCCGAACCGCGCGCTGCAACTCACCGGTTCGCTCGAACAAATGACCGACGTGCCGCCCGCGCTGGTCGGCAGCAAAGCCGAACTGGCGCTGGAATATCCCGACAAGCTGCGTCTGCGGGTGCCGATCCTCGGCGAAGACGTGACCATTTGCCGGCGCGGACAGGAGCTTTGGGCGTATCCGGCCAGCAAGATCGAGCCGCTGCTCGAGGCTGCCGCCGCGCAAAAAAAACTGCCCAAGCTCGATCGGAAATACCGGCTGGAACCCTTCGCGCTCCCCATCCCGGAAAAGCACCTCATCTTCCTGCCCGCGCTGTTTCAGATCAAGGAAGTCGGCACCGAGCCGCTCGACGGCGAACCCTGCCGCGTGCTTGATCTCTTTCTCATGCCCGAGCTGGCCAAGTCGCTCAAGGCTCCCGGCTGGGCGGCACGCGTCTGGGCGCGGCCCAACGCCACACCGGCCCGGCTTTCCGTGGCCAAACCGGGCTGGAATATCGTCGTGCGCTTCGAGCGCGTGGAGTTTTCGCCGACCCTGCCGGAGACCACTTGGGAACCGACCAGCGAACAAGCGGGCGACGTGCTGAAGCTCGACCCGCCCCGCTACCAGCAACTGCTGGAAACGCTCGTGAAGTAGGGCCATTGGCAAAAATCGTTCCCAGATTTTGTCGCCGGCCATCTTCCGCTCAAATTCCGCTCGAACGCGACCGCTGCTTCAAAGCGGCGGCGGGGTGCTTCCTTTGCTGCCCCACAGCAGCTTGGCCCCAGCCGGTTCCAGCGAGATGCCGAACTCCCAACCCAGCGCCACCGCCGCATCGCGCACCTGGCGGAAGGCCTCGAAGG
>Ga0335397_10009378_pt1 | contig 12220 bp, 8 predicted proteins | sample MAT04_FD_205740 | JGI IMG/M metagenome (GOLD analysis project Ga0335397, IMG submission 205740) | Freshwater microbial communities from Lake Fryxell liftoff mats and glacier meltwater in Antarctica - MAT-04 (spades assembly) (version 2) ...
GCGTCCACCACGGGGCCGTCACTGAACACCTGTTCAGCACCGTCAAGGAAGTCCTTCTTCCAGGTGGAGATCTGCGTGGGGTGGAGCTGGTAGCGTTGGGCCAGTTCACTGAGCGTTTCACGCTCTTCCCGTTTTGTCCTTTAGTATGACATTTCAGAATTTACGCAAGATCTTCTGGGTCTCCGATGGGATATGAGACCGGATCGTAATGCGCTCCTTTGTTTGAGGATGGTACAGGATGGCATCGGTCACAGACCAAAGTGCATCGACGACATTTCGCAGTGACAGAGCGGTTCTGGTTTCGATGGCACGGGCCATGATCAGGGCTACGAAACAGATCAACAGGTGTGTTCTGATCGCCGTTTCCGCCCCGTGGAAGATGGGCCTTGCGCCCAGGTCGCTCTTGGCCATACGAAAGGCTTTTTCCACCTGCCACAGGTCGTGATAGCGCGCGATCACGGTTCGGTTGTCGAGCTTGTCCTTGGGGATGTTCGTGCAGTATCCTTTGATGCCCAGTAGTCGCTTTGCCCGTTTGATCCGGTCCTTATCCAACGCATAACCCTTCTTGCCTCCTGTTACGTACTTGGCTCGCTTGCCTGGCTCGCCCTTGGCGATCAAGAGTTGTGCTTTGGCAATGTCCTTCTCGAGCATGACCTTGTCCTTGCGGTAGCGTTTGGCGGAGTACGAACAGACCATGTCGCCGTGTGGACTCGCAACGCGCACTGTGCGGCCATCCCTTTTCACCAGGCGTTTGCAAACTTGGTCAACTACTTCTTGGGATGAACCCGCCAGCCGTGCTGCTACGATGTAGGACATTTTTCGCCCCTGCAATTGGGCCAGCAAGGTGTTGGAGAGCATGGCCGCGTCGGCCACCACGGTAGGGGTTTCAACGCCGTGCTTGGCAATGAACGCATCGAGCACGGGCAGCATGGTCTTGCTCTCGAAAGTGTTCCCCGCAAACACCTCGTAGCCCAATGGGAACCCTTTGCGGGTGACCAAAAGGCCCATCACCACTTGCGGTTGTTGGTGCATACTGTCCTTGGAAAAACCGGGCACTCGCAGTTCATCGGCGGTGAAGGACTCGAAGTACAATGTGGTCACATCATACAACACCATGGAAAGACCATCCTTGAGCTTTTCCTTGGCGTAAGCCACTGCGATCTCTTCGGCTTGGGCCTTGCGTTGCAGCATGGCCTCCATTCTCTTGTAGAGCGCACTGCGTGCATGCCTCACGTCGAAGTATGTTTCCAATAGCTGCAATGACCGCAGCTTGCTTGTGGGTTCCACTAGCCTGATGATCGCAAGGTCCAGGAGCAGTGCGTCCCCCAGAAGATCCAGATCACAATGCGCAGCCACCTTGCGAAGCGTGGAATAGGCCAAGGTGTGCAACGCGCCAACGAACTCCGTGCCTTCACGCACAAGGGGGCCGGCTGCTTCCGTGGCGAACAGGGTCGTATCGTCGCAGTTTGCGCCGTACCAAGTTCTTGCTTGGTCCATAAGTCGATCTATCCCCTCCTGATCATGTGCGCTGCCCAAGTGCTTTAGTACCTCAACACGGCGCTCCACATAGCGTACAACCTGCACGGCTGTAGCGCCAGATGCGGTCCTCGTCTTGCGTATCGATGCCATCAAATGCCTTAGTATGACAAATTTGGCACAGAAACCTTCTACAAGCCCCGCCAATACTGAGGGCTGTTTTCAAAACTGAGGATGGGGACAAAACGGGACTGAGCGTTTCACGCTCTTTGAGCGCATCGAGCGCTACCCTGGTCTTGAACGTGGCAGCGTGTTTCCGGTAGCTCTTTTTCGTGGTCATGGTCTGGCAAAGTTCCGATCTTAGCCTGTCCTGATCTCCCCGACCACCTCAATGTTCCTATGGCGCGACCATTGGAGGGAGAATTCCCGACAAAGGCACCGCAACCGTAGGAGTTCCCGCGAATCTGGGAGGCGGTCGGCCAACGGGTTCGGGTTGGGTAAAGGATTGTTGGTTTTGGCGGCCTAGTGGCTCAGTTTGGATCCCATGGTCCAACACTGTAACCGCTGTGCCCCATCTGTTGCAAATCACTCCACGATCGCTGAAGTGCTCGCTCGAACGGTTCATTTCTTAGCCCTCCCTTCAAATTCGAGATCAAGTACCAACCACTGGCTGTTTGGTAAAGGTATCCGCTGAGGCTGCTCCAAAACACTCCCACAATGCATGCAGGTACGGAATCGCGGTAAACGCGTGCGAGCTCATGATCTTTGGCCATTAGCGCAGGATTTAGGTCACATGACGTAAAGGTGTAGCCCATTGAAACCGACCCGACCAAGCTGTCTTGGCCATCGAAAAAACAAGATTCCATCCCATTACGCCCCCGCTTACCCCATCGACTGGGCCGTTCGTTCGGGATCAGATGCCTAGTGAACGCCCCGCTGATAAAATTTTGTTGAGATTGTGGTTCGTCAAGTGAAACGGTAGGGATATGTAACGCCCAAAGCCCTTCGGTCGGACAGGATTTAGCTAAACGGCGATAATCGATGCTTTTGTCCAACCGCGTCTTGTGTTTTTCCAGTCCATGGAGGATGGTTGCAAGGCCATCCTGCGCAGGAGCAACACGTGCAAAGACCAAAGGCAGTACTATGAAGTGTATTGCTCGTAACATTTGTCGAGTCAATACAGCACTAGCCCCCGCAGTGCGTTGCCTAGCGAAGTGAAATGGAAACGACCAGTATTGGGGTCCATAACAGTATATCGGGGGAAGCTCCTAAGGATTGATCCGTTGGCACGGTACACGGACCGAGCTGTTACCGACTCGATTAGACGGACATGGCCACCACTAAGGCTGGCGTTGCCGATAATTACCCTTCCCCCATCATTAATACTTTGAACAATGTCTTCCTTCCATCCGACGTAGTCGAGTTGTAAATGTCCCCTACCGGTCATGTTCGACCATACATTCCCGACTTCGTCAAATTCGAAGCCTCGCGAAAACGGATCGCTACCAGGTGCCGCGAAATCACGGAAAGACTCCGCTGTCACATCCACACCAAGAGATTGGCCGGCAGATTCCACACAATGCGGAAAGCAGTCCATGTCCCCCACTTGCTTCGCGCCCTGCAGATTTGGCGCATTAATTATGACATTATCAACGGCTTTACGACCGCTCCAGAAACCATGCCCCGCTTTTCGAGCGGCGATACCACCTCCAATTCCACCCGCCAGGGCACCTGTCCAAGCTCCGGACTTAGCATCACGCCATCCTGTGGCTATGCTAGAATTGAAGGAACTACCTGTGTTCCAAGAGTTGCCAAAACCGGACACTGCACCACCCGCCGCAGCGCCTGCAGCGCCAACTAGGGCACCATTGAAAAAGCCCAAGGCAGAGCCACCAATTAGTCCAGTCATCCCAGCGGCAGCTCCGTAACCAGCTGCACCAGCTGCAGCACCTATTGCCAATGCACCTGCGAACTGCCACGGGTTGTCAAAGCCAACAGTAATGCCTTGTAGGCCTGCATTGATGAGGGCTGATGCGATTATTGCGAACATAATGAAATCGCCATTAGGGTCGGTGAACTTCAAAGGATTATTGCCCGCGTAGGAATATCTGTTGAACCCTTGTGTACCAAGCCCGCCCTGTATATAACGATCCGCGCTCATCATCCTCCCATTCACCGGATCGTACATCCGCCCGTTCATGTTGATCAACGCGAAGGGTTCCACGTGTTCGTGGCCGGTGTAGCCACGGTAGAGCCAGGAGGGGAGTCGGTCCAGTTGCTGGTAGGTCCAGTTGGCGCTGTTCCTTCGGCGGCCCCAGGCATCGAAGCTCTGTTCGGCCATGATGGTCCAAGTCGCCGCATCGTCGTAAACCACGGAAACGATGCTGCCCAAGTGATCCTTGAACACGAAGTAGGGCTTGGTAATGCCGTTCTCCGTAACAAGTATGGCGCACAGGCCATCGCCGCCGCTCACATAGTGCAGTTCGCGCGTGTGACCACCTAGCACCTGTTTCTCGTAGTTGCCGACATAGGTGCGGGTTTCTTGGAGTGTTCCTTGCGCCATTAACGCACTGGTCACGCGTTCGTGGTCCACGCCGTAGTTGTAGTGCAGGTCGTACCCTTGGCCACCAATGACCTCCGTGATGGAGTTCGCCTTGTGGAAGCTGGTGTAAGTGATCGCCTGTGTTTCCAAACTGATCACGTTGGGCGGTTCAATTGGTTGGGTGGGGTAGTTGATATTGTAAGCGCCATACGGCCTGTTGGCGTAGTAGGCCATGATCCCGATGTCCTCCTTCGTTTCCAAGTTGCCGCGACTTTGGCCTGTTGTGCCATCGTATACGAAATCGTTCTCGGAAATGGTGGCCAAGGTGTTACTCCCCGCATCCACGGAACGCGCGCTGTTCGTTGTCAAACGGTCCAACGCATCGTATGTGAATATTTCCTTTAGCTGGTGTTGTTTGTCCCAGCGGCTTAGCAGGTCTGCCGTGCTGGGTTCCCACACCATTTCGAGGTCTTGGATACCGTGTGTTTGTATGCCCGTAGGCAAACCATGGTCGTAGGTGCGATTGCTAATGGGCAGGTTGCCAAGTTGGTAACGCTTGTAGCGCCCGCAACCATCCTGAAGGCCTCCACCGAACAAGGGGGCTCCATTGTAGAACACCTGACCAAGTTGACCGATATCCCCGTAGGTGTAGCTCACTGTGACACCGGATGGATAGGTTTCTTGCGTAACCCGGTCGTTATCGTCCATGGCGTAACCGTGCGCGTACGTCACCCCACCAATAATGTCCTTCCGCTTGGTGAGGCGCAAGTAAGGGTCGTCGTACTCGAACTGTACTTCATGTTCCGGAGAAACGATGCGCACGGGTGCGCTGGTCACCCTGGTGCCTACATGGTAGTAGGACCACCGTGTGCTACCTTCTGCCTCTACACGTTCTTTTGGTCGGCCGAGGTTGTCGTACGTGTATATGGTTTCATTGCCGACAGCATCGGCCATGTAAACGAGTTGACCGAATGCATCGTGGTCGTATCTCGTAACGCCTGTGTTCTGATCGTACAAGCGTGTCTGCCTGCCGTACTCATCGTACTCCATCCAAGCGATCGTCGTGTTGTTCAACTTCACCTTGGTTTGTGTACCCCAACTGTCGTAGGTGTAGTCAAGGTCGCCCCCATCGTCATGTGCCCTTACGACCAGTCCGGTGGCGTCGGCAGTGCTTGAACTTATTCGCAAGCCCGGCGCCGTTACGGTGTGCGTTACCACCCCATTGCCAGGATAGGCGTACACATGTGAGGTTGGACCGCTGAACGTGTTCAGCTCCTGTTCGAGTTGCCCCAGGGCATTGTACGTGTAGTTTACGGAGAACGGTGTTTCAAGGCCCAAGTGGGGTTCGGTACGCGATTTCAGTCGGCCAAAGTCATCATAGGTACTGACCGTTTCGGACCATTGGCCCGAACCATTGACCTCAACAGCTTTGCGCAACACCCGACCGGCGGCGTCGAAATACTCCTCGGTGCGCGGCGCGCTTGGTTCAAACACGCGTTGCATGTGTACTTGCCCTGTGCCCGGGTCGAGCGCCCACGAGCGCTGAATTGATATCGCGTGTCGCAAGGTGCCTGCGACATGCGGTATCTGGGTCTCCAGTTCGCGGCCGAACCAGTCATGTGCGTGTAAAGTGGTCAACCCATCTGGACCTGTCGCGCTCTTTACCACGCCCCAGCGCTCGTCGTAAGTGTACTTTTCTGATACTGGAACATGCGCCCCATCTTCTTCCAGCCAGGTGATCTTGCCGAGAAGGAACCTCCCATTCGGATCGTATGTGAGATCAGTAGCTCGCACCTCCTGTGGTGATGCTGGTGCGGAGATGGTGGTTTTCGTGATCAAACCGAAGCTGTTGCGGTCCAGGCGAGTGGTTATCTCCAATGGCTGACCTGCGTGCTCGATCGTCTGGGCCAAAGCACCAAGTGCGCCATACGCATACTCTGTTTTCGCCACGAGTGCAGGCTGACCCTCGCGGAAGCTGAGCGTGGTGCGTCGTACAACGCGATCGGGTATTTGCAATGGACCGTACGCCCCATAGTCCAACAACGTCTCTTCCCTGAAAAGCGTGCCGTTCACCGTTTTGGTCATGGATAGGATGTTGCCGTATGCATCCCAGTGATCATCTGTTCGTGTTATTGCTCCGCTCAACTGATCCGTCGAGCTGGTGGTGGTCAATTTCGAATACACATGTTTGTTCTCGACCGCACCGATCGCACTCAACTCATAGGTATGGTGAGTATGGGTCAAGGGTGTCCAGTCCGAATTGAAAGCATGAACATCTTGTACTAGAGGGATGTAATAGGGTGCGCCTACTGTACTGAAGCGCTCCGACCTCCCCGACCCGTTCACGACCTCGATGTTCATGAACCCCAGAAATCCGCGGCCAAGCATATGGCGCCTTGGTTGCCGGTAGTAATACCCTGTTTCAACTGGTGCCTGAATGCCAGTGTAGTATGTTATCTGTTGGACAATTGGTCCAACAGACCCCGGCACAGCAAGTGGATATACCGGTAGCGGCTCCGGCAAAGCGTGGTGCATTTGGTAGCTGAATTGTGTACGGTTGCAGAAGCCGTCCGAAACAATGGCGATCTGCCTCTCAAAAGAACCATGATTGAACCTGGTGTAGGTTATCGTTGGGCTGTAGTCATTGGAGCTGACCACATCCATGCGGCCGTCGCCATCATGATCGCCCACTCTAAGCACATTGTTCGCACTTATCGTGTTGAACGCAGGCGGCGCGTGGAAAAGCGGACCATTCGCATCCTGCCCATAGGCGAAGTATGCCCGCATCTTGTTGATCCCTTCCTGAGGAAAGCGGTGCAGGATGTCCGTCATTCCATTCCCATCCAAGTCAGCAATGACGATATCCTGATTGTCAGTATACGGTACGTCCAATGCGAACGCAGCAGCGGAGTAGTAAACGCTGATCGGTGAACGTGGACTCCAGCCGGTCACGGTCTTGAATCCGGATGCTGTTCGGACCAAATAATCCGTAACGCCGTCCCCATTGAAGTCAGCAGGCCACAGCCTGAAGTCGTTCGGGGCGTACGTATAGTTGAAAACACCGGATCTTGTTTCAACCAAGTGGGCATCTTGGGTGAGCCGCAGGGCATGGAACGTTCTTGAATTCTGTGTGTCATCCCGGAACAGCATGAATTCATGGCGCCCATCCCCATCAAAATCACCCACGTTCATGGCATCCAACGTACTTATCACCCCTTCGGTTTGAACGGTGGTTGAAAGGGAAGTCCATCCTTCTTCACCGAATAGAAAGGTCTGGGACGACAAGGCGTTGAATAAGGTCATTGAATATGACCATTGCTTCGGTCTTTCCATCGGCGTCAAAGTCTCCTATGGTCATGAAACGGCCGGGAGTTTTGAAGTATGGTAGCCCAATGGGAGGCACATGATGATCTTGGTCAAAATCGATCTGTTGCGAAGTACACTGGCTGCGCAGGAGATCGATAGATGCGAGAGCCCAAGCACCGAATCCGTTCGGTCTATCCCATTCATCCACGTTAGCGCTCTGCACGGATGCACTGTTGTCCCATATGACCGAGGCGATAAGAATGTCGTCTCGCCCGTCCCCATTGTAGTCCTGCATGGCAATGCTCCTATCGTTGGGTAGGGCAACCTCGTAGGTGTGCAGTGGACTGCCCACCTGATCACCGAAGACCGATTGCTAGGAGACGTCTATCTGGTATCCGACGTCCATTTGAACGGTGCTCAGCGGTGGCATAACGTATTGCCAGTCCGGAGTCGTCGTGGAGCCGTTCATGTACAACTTCAAAACGGAGTGGAATCGTGTGCCGTAGTTGTCCGTGATCACGGCGATGAGCAGGTCGCCGATCCCGTTCCCGTCGTAGTCGCCTGTGAATACATCGAATTGTCCACCCTGTTGCAATGTGGCCTGCGTCTCTGACACGCTTGATCGTGGCACGGTTCCATAGGCGAACATGGTAGGATTGAACGCGTGTACCCCATCGGCACCTACCAACTTCACATCGTTGAGGTACGATGCGCGTCCATCGCGGAATGCGTAGCTGAGTTCGTAGCGGCGCACAAGTGAAGTGCCGCTGAAGACCTCCACCTTGGAGAGCAACTTGCTGCGGCGAAAGGCCACACCAGCAACGTATTGTGTAAGTACGTCAGTGCGGTCTTGGTAGCTGAAGGCCACGTGCGCGAAGGGTGTGGTCCCGGCTATTTCATTACCTGTGTATGTGATGGAGGTCAGTTCGCTTTCCTTGGTTTGCGGGTCTGGGTCGGGGGCGTAGAGATACACCATGTAGTTACCAAAAGCGTCCGTAACACGTGTGAGGCGCCAAGAGATGACCCTTGTCCCATCCCGCGACAGTATCTTGTTGTCCCATCCTTGGCCATAGTGACTTGTGCGACCATCTTTCGTGGTGACCTTGAAATAGAAGAAACGCTGATCGTTGCCTCCTACGGTGAGTAGCTCGATCTTCGAAAAGCTGGCGAACTCCGTATCGTAGGTGGAGCCCAACTCGCCGTAGGTCCCACTGGTCAGTACCAAGCGTTGACCATCCAACTCGAACCGGTCGTCAGTGCCATAGTCGAACGGTTGCACATCCCCATCGTGGTACTGGTCCTTGCCCGTCCGGTTGATGGTGGACGTTCCAACCATCGCCCAGCCCATGCCGAGGAGGCCGTTGCCGCGTTGTGAATCGTATGTGAATGCCAGTTGGGGTTGCACCCCGTTGGTGCCTGATGATACCTCAATGGGAATGGAGTATTGTGCGCCGCCGTTGTTGCTTGCGCTACTGGCGCCGGGAATGGCACCTACCTCATAGCTCGTGTTCACCGTACGAGCGTTCAGCTCGGCGATGGTATGTGGGGACTGGGCCTTGACCCCAAAGTTGAAGAATAGAACAGCCGAAAGCGAAGTGAGCAACGTGCTACGGTGTTCCATGATCGGGGTGGCTTGGTGACAACAGAGATAGGCGGTCTTTGGAGCATTTCCAAACGCGAGCAACACGAGATACACCTCGCGAAGAATTCACGATCCTTGTAACGCAAGTTGCTCCAGGAGTGACTACATTCGAGGGCTTAGAACGCTCTTGACATGCATGCCGCGTACAACATCATTCTTCTCTTTTTTCCTGACGGCAGTGGGTTTCGCGTCACCAGATCTGCTGGTCGGCCAGAACCATTGTCGGGTGCGCTACCAGCATAACGCTGCTTGCGACCGGATACAACGCGATCGGTATTGCTGGATACCTGGAGAAGGAACGGCGCAAGAGAATGATCCGCATTCTCCGGGCAGGAGCCGCGGGACATTGGAGCATGTGCACATGGCCGTTTCACCCAACCCGGCCATGGACCGATCCCACATCTCATTCACCGAGACCGAAATAGTCGGGTCACTTGAACTTATTTCCGCAACCGGCGCGGTTGCCTTAACCCAAAGCGTGTTGGCATCGCCTTTTTTCATTGATGTCAGGGACGTGTCCAATGGCGCTTATTTCCTGCGCTTCACCAGCGGGCAAGAGTGCATCATTTCGTCGTGCATTGTTCAACACTGATCGACAATGGCAGGGGCGAGAAAGACTTGTAGGGGGCTGGCAGCAGCGGTCTTGGTGCATTTTGGCTTGCCAAGTACTGCACAGAACCTTATTCCAAACCCCGGTTTCGAGGAAATGGATGTGCCCTGTATCGCTAATTCTAGCTACGTGGACCTTGCTTTTTGGACACGAGCGCAATGCGCTGCTGGTGGTGCATATTTCAACGTTTGCAGCACGGTGAATGGCTTCCCCAACGCTGGAACCCCATCAAATTTCTTTGGATATCAAATACCGGCAGATGGTGTGGCGTATACAACGACCACCACATTCGCACTAGATCCAGACTTTCCACCGAGCTTCTATCTATCCTCACCTCTTACAGAGCCATTGGAGGCTGGTGTGGAGTATTGCTTCTCAGCGAATGTCTCATTGGCAGAACAGTCCGCATTCCGCACAACCGACTTGTACGTGATCTGCACGAGTTATTTCCCAACCACCTGCAACGGTAACGACACGTTGAATTGGACTACGGAATCTCAACTCATTCTGAATACGACCGCGGTGGATACGGCGGAGTGGTCGGTGCTGAGCGGTTCTTTCATTGCGACAGGTGGAGAAGAATACATCACCATCGGCGACTTCAACGGACCCGCTTCTGCGGATACCATCTACGTGGGTCCATCGTCGTTCCCTTCACAACAGGCCACGTATTATGTCGACAAACTCGAACTCCGCACCTGCGAAAGCGCCGTGGGCGAGTACAGTGCGGGTGCATTGGAGGTCGCCTACGATGCACGCGCTGGTCTACTCGCGATAACCACTCCAAGCAAAGAACAGTTGGAGAACATCGCTTTGGTGGACATGGCCGGCCGTGCTGTGGTTAGTATGTCCAACTCCAGCAGCCCAACGCAACTGAACGTTGCCGCACTGCCGCGCGGTGTTTACGTGGTGCGAGCGGAGGCTTCGGGAACACGACTTAGCAGGCGAGTGGTGCTCTACTAGACCCTACCCATCCTTCCGGTCCTTCTCCCGCTTCTGTGGCTGCAATGGGTTGATGGACAAGGTCTTGTACAACTCCCGGTTACGGTGGATGTCTCCTGCCATCCAAACAGCCGCCCGGAAACTGCCCTCATCAGCTATCCCTTGGCCCGCAATGTCCAAGCCGGTGCCATGATCCGGGCTGGTGCGTACGATGGGCAGCCCAGCGGTGAAGTTGACCCCATGCCCGAAGCTCAGCGCTTTGAAGGGAGCCAGCCCTTGGTCGTGGTACATGGCCAGTGCGCCATCGAAGTGTTTGTAGCTGCCGTTGCCGAAGTAGCCATCGGCGGCGTAAGGGCCCATGGTCACGATGCCTTCTTCGTTCAATTTGCGCACGGCCGGGGCAATGCGCTCCTTGTCCTCGCTGCCCAGAGCACCGTTGTCGCCAGCATGCGGGTTCAATCCCAACAGGGCGATGCGTGGTTCCAGGATGCCGAAATCGCGCATCAGGCTTTGGTGCAAGAGCCGAGCCTTGGCAATGATGCGATCGGTCGTGATGGCGTTGGCAACATCCTTCAACGGAATGTGGCCCGTGACCGTACCCACGCGCAGTCCATCGGCAACAAGCACCATCAGCACTTCGCTGTCGCTGCCCGCCATGTGTTGTAGGAACTCAGTGTGGCCGGGATAGGCGAAGCCCGCCTGTTGCATGGCGTGCTTGTCTATCGGGGCGGTGACCAGCACATCCACCTTGCCACTGGCGAGGTCTTGTGCGGCGGCCTCCAAGCTCTTGATCGCATACGCCGCGAGTGGGCCGGATGGCTTGCCCAGTTCAATGGTGATGTCTTCTTCCCAGACGTTCACCAAGTTCAATTTCTTAGCCAGTGCCTCGCGTGCATCGTGGACGCGGTGGAACTGCACGTCTTCAAGGCCGAGGGCCTTGCGGTGATGGCTCACAGCATGCGAAGACGCGTACAGCACCGGGGTGAGATCCGCCATCATGCGGTTGTCCTCGAAGCATTTCAACACCACTTCGATGCCGATGCCATTGAGATCGCCGCAACTGATGCCGACGCGTAGGGGTGTGTGATTATCGCTCATGGATGCGTACGGGCGCGAAGTTTTGCGCCCTAGCGCGCTACCGCGCGCTGTTTCATGAATTCGTAGAAGAGGCGCACGCCGACACCGGTGCCGCCTTTGGTGCGATACCCATCGCGCTTGGAGAGGAAGGCTGGTCCGGCAATGTCCAGATGGATGAACGGGTACGTGGTGAAACGCGCCAGGAATTTACCGGCCGTTTGTGCCCCGCCGAGGTCGCTGCCGAGGTTCTTGATGTCGGCCACGTCGCTGATGATCTCTTCGCCGTATTCGTCCCAGAAAGGGAGGCGCGCAGTGCGTTCGAAGACAGCGTTGCCGGCGGCTTCCAGTTTCGCGAATTCAGCATCGGGTGCCGTACCCATAACGGCGGTACCGTAGGTGCCGATGGCGCGCATGGCGGCACCGGTAAGTGTGGCCATGGTCATCACCAATTCTGGTTGGTAGCGCTCACCATAGCTCAGGGCATCAGCCAAGATCATGCGGCCTTCGGCATCGGTGTTCAATACTTCCACACGCAGACCGTTGTGCATGCGCACTACGTCACCGGGTGCGTAGGCGTTGCCACCGGGGCGGTTGTCCGTGGCAGGGATCAAGCCGATGACGTGGA
>Ga0335397_10009379_pt1 | contig 12219 bp, 12 predicted proteins | sample MAT04_FD_205740 | JGI IMG/M metagenome (GOLD analysis project Ga0335397, IMG submission 205740) | Freshwater microbial communities from Lake Fryxell liftoff mats and glacier meltwater in Antarctica - MAT-04 (spades assembly) (version 2) ...
CGTCGTGGGCTCGGGCGTCACCGGCGTCGAGTTCGTGCACATGTTCAGCTCGTTCGGCGCCAAGGTGAACCTGGTGGTCAGCCGCCAGCAGGTGCTGCCCAGCAAAGACCCCGAGGTAGCAGCAGTGTTGGAAGCCGACTTCCTGCAGCGCGGAGTCACCCTGCTGAAGGGCGCCCGGGCGATCGCCATCGAACGCGTCACCAACGACGAAGGTGTCGAGCAGGTGGTGGTGCGCTGCGACGATGGTCGCGTGCTGCGCAGTTCGCACGCGGTGCTCGCCATTGGCTCGGTGCCCAACACTGACGGACTCGGGCTCGACGCAGTGGGCGTGCAGATGGACGGCGGGTACGTCGTCATCAACCGCCACTGCCAGAGCAGCGTGCCGCACATCTACGCCGCAGGCGACATGAGCGGCAAGCTGCCGCTGTCGTCGGTGGCCAGCATGCAGGGCCGCAAGGTGGCCGAGCACGTGATGGGCCTGCAGAAGGTGGCGCATCGTCACCTCGACTACGACAAGGCTGCCAGCGCCATCTTCACCGAGCCCGAGATCGCCGACGTGGGCCTGGCCGAGGCGGATGCGTTCGCGGCGGGTCGCAAGATTCGCGTCACCAAGGTGCCGTTCAGCAGCACGCCCAAGGCGCTCATCAACAACGACTGGCGCGGGTTCGTGAAGATCATCAGCGACCCCGCCACTGGCGTGGTGCTCGGCGGGTCCATCGTCGGCCGGCACGCAGCTGAACTGATCAGCGTCATTGCGCTCGCGGTCACGGCCAACCTGAAGGTCACCGACATCGTGGAGAGCTTGCTCGTGCACCCGGCGCTATCCGAGGCGCTCGCCGAAGCAGCCGACTGATGTTCTCGTCCGACCCCGACTCCACGGGGCCGATCGTGCCCGCCGGCTACCACCTCGCGTCGTTCGGTCGCCGCGCAGGTGGCCTGGCCATCGACGTGGTGCTCATCAACGGACCGCCCATGGCGGCCTTCTACGCCCTCGGGCACGACCCGTTCGACACCGACCCCAACCTGGTCTGGCTCAGTGCCGCCATCATCGCGGTAGGGCTGATCTACGAGACGCTGGCGGTGTGGCGGTGGGGCCGCACGGTGGGGAAATGGGTCGCCGGCACTCGCGTGGTGGGCATGCCCGATGGTGCTCCGCTCGGCCTCACCCGCTCGTTCCAGCGGTCGCTGGTGCCCGCCACGGTGAACGCGATTCCGCAGGTCGGCGTGCTCCTGGGCATCGGCGTGTACACGTGGGCGTTCTTCGACCCACTGCGCCAAGGCGTGCACGACAAGGCGGCGGGCAGCATCGTCGTGCAGGCACACCGCGCCGAGGTGCACGAGCAGTAGGGCTCAGCGTTGCGCCGTGCGTTGGTGGCCGGCGCAGCGGCTACTCGATGACGACGACCACGTCGCCGGCGCCGACGGTGTCGCCGGCCTTCACCTTGATCTCCTTGACAGTTCCGGCCTTCTCAGCGGTGATCTGGTTCTCCATCTTCATGGCTTCCAGCACCACCACGGCCTGACCGGCTTCGACGGCCTGGCCGACTTCCACGAGCACCTTCACGATGGTGCCCTGCATGGGCACTTCAACGTTGCCGCTACCGCCACCGGCGGCGCCACCGCTGCTGGCAGCGCGAGCGGGCTTCTTCGCCGCAGCCTTGGCCGGGCCGGCAGCCATCATGGGCACGTCGGGCACCCACATCTTGACGTCGAAACGTTTGCCGTTGACCTCGACGGTGGTGTTGCGCTGTACGAGCGCCGCCGCCTCGTCGTCGCCCGCAGTGGGCGCCGGCGGCTTGGGGGGTTCGAGACCCGAGAGGTCGAGCTTCTCCTCGACCCACTTGGTGCTGTGCTCGAAGGCCTGGAAGTCGGGGTGGCGCAGGATGGCCAGGTCGGCGGGGATAGTGGTGGCCACACCTTCCACGACCATCTCCTCGAGCGCACGAATGGTGCGCGCGATGGCGGTGTCGCGATCCTTGCCCCATACGACGAGCTTGCCCACGAGGTTGTCGTAGTACTGGCTGATGGTGTCGCCGCTCTCGTACCCGCCGTCGAAGCGGATGCCGAAGCCGTCGGGCGGGACCAGCTTGGTGATGGTGCCGGGGGAGGGCAGGAACTTGCCGCCGGCTGGGTTCTCGGCGTTGATGCGGATCTCGATGCCATGGCCGTAGCGGCGGGCGGCGACCTCGGCCTGGGTCATCGGCAGCGGCTCGCCGCTGGCGACGCGCAACTGCCACTCGACGAGGTCGATGCCGGTGATGACTTCGGTGACCGGGTGTTCGACCTGCAGTCGAGTGTTCATCTCGAGGAAGAAGAACTCGTCGTCCTGGTAGATGAACTCGACGGTGCCGGCGTTGTAGTAGCCGACGGCTTTGGCGGCCTTGATGGCGGCTTCGCCCATCGCCTCTTCGATGCCGGGCGCCATGTGCGTGGCCGGGGCTTCCTCGATGAGCTTCTGGTGGCGGCGCTGGGCCGAGCAGTCGCGGGTGCTGACCCACACGACCTCGCCGAACATGTCGCCGACGATCTGCACTTCCACGTGGCGCGGCCAGGTGAGGTAGCGCTCGATGTAGATCTCGTCGCGCCCGAAAAACGCCTTGGCCTCGCGCTTGGCGCTGTCCATGGCCTCCTGCACCTCGTCGGCGCTGCGGATGACCTTCATGCCGCGGCCGCCGCCGCCGTACGCAGCCTTGATGACCAGCGGCCAACCGAACTCGTTGCCGAACGCGAGTATCTCATCGGCGCTGGTGATGAACTCGGTGGTGCCCGGCACGATGGGGGCGCCGCCGCGCAGGGCGGCCTTGCGCGAGCTCACCTTGTCGCCCATCTCGTCGATGGCCTCCGGCGGCGGGCCGATGAACGCAACACCCTTGGCGATGATGGCTCGAGCGAAGTCGGCGTTCTCGCTGAAGAACCCGTAGCCCGGGTGGACACCGTCGGCGCCGCTCTGCTCGATGGCGTTGAGGATGGCCTCGGTGTTGAGGTAGCTCTCGGCGGCGGTGGAGCCGCCGAGCGCGTACGCCTCGTCGGCGAGGCGGACGTGGAGGGCGTTGCGGTCGAGTTCGCTGTAGACCGCGACGGTCTTGATGCCGAGTTCCCGGGCGGCCCGGATGACTCGAACGGCGATCTCTCCACGGTTGGCGATCAGGATCTTTTTCAGCACAGGCCGCAATACTGTCGGAATGGACACCCCCAGCGCCACACCGCTGCCCATGCCCGAGTTGAAGTGGCCCAACGGATGGTCCGTTTCGGTCGTCGACGAGACGGGAAGCACGAACGCCGACCTATTGCGGGCGGCTGCCGAGGGCGCGCCCGACCGCACGGTGCTGATGGCTCGTCACCAGTCCGCTGGGCGCGGCCGTCTCGATCGCCGATGGGAGGCGCCGCCCGGAGCGAACCTGCTGGTGTCACTGCTGCTGCGCGACGTGCCCGCTCACCCACACATCCTCACGCAGCGGGTCGGTCTTGCCGCGATCACCGCGTGTGCGCAGGTTGCGGGTGTACATCCGCTGTTGAAGTGGCCCAACGACCTGCTGCTGAACGGGGCGAAGCTGGCGGGGGTGCTGGCCCAGGCTCAGCTGGGAGCGAACCCGGCGGTCGTGGTGGGCATCGGCATCAACGTCGGTTGGGCGCCGCAGGGCGCGACCATGCTGGGCGATGGCATCGACCCGCTCGAGGTGCTCGCAGCGATGCTTGCCGCCTACGACGCACTGCCCGACGATGTCTGGTTGCAGTACCGCGAGCATCTCGGCACGCTCGGCCGCAACGTTCGAGTCGAACTGCCCGACGGTGAGGTCGTGGGTCGCGCTCTCGATGTCGAGCCCGACGGTCGCCTCGTCGTCATCGACGACTGCGGAATCACCCACCGCTTCGCTGTCGGCGACATCGTCCACCTCCGCTGACGCGGCTTCTCGTGCGTTGCGTTGCGCTCAGAGCGAGGCAGCGCACGAGAAGCCGTCGGATCAGGCCCGGCTGGAGGGGTGCCGAACTCGGGAAGGGGAGCGGCAGTACCCTCGGAGCTGTGCTGGCAGTCGACACCACCCCGTTGCGTCGACCGCGCCGGCTTCCCGCCTTTCTGGGCATCGCGCTGGTCACCAGCGTGGTGGGTGCTGCTGGCATGCTCGTTGCAGCCCGCGGCGTGGTCGACGAGGTGCCGCGCGTCCCGGGTGTGTCGCAGGTGCTCAGCAACACCAGCACCAACGTCGAGAACTACCTGCTCGTGGGCAGTGACAGCCGCGAACTCGGCGACCCCAACACCGGCGAAACCGGCGGGGTCACCGGTAACCGCAGCGACACGATGATGGTGCTGCGCATCGACAAGAACGACGACTCGGCCTCGCTGCTGTCCATCCCGCGCGACCTCTACGTCGACACCCCCGACCACACCGGTCGCATCAACGGCGCCTACAACGACGGCCCGGCGGCGCTGGTGGTGGCCATCCAGCAGGCGCTGTCGCTGCCCATCCATCATTACGTCGAGATCGACTTTTCCGGCTTCAAGGCACTGGTCGAGGCGCTCGACGGCATCAGTGTGTGCTTCCTGTACCCCACGCGCGACTTCAACACTGGCCTCGACATTCCGGTGGGCGGTTGCTACGTGCTCGACGGCACGCAGTCGCTGGCCTATGCCCGCAGCCGGCAGTACGAGGAGCTACGCGACGGCGAGTGGCGCAAAGACCCCACCAGCGATCTCGGTCGCACCACCCGCCAACGCGCCTTCGTCAACGCCTGCCTGCAGAAGGCGCTGCTCACGGTGAAGGCCAACCCGTTCCGCACGGGCGAACTGGTCACGGCGATGAGCGCAGCCATCCGCATCGACGACGAGCTCGACCCCATCGGCGCCGGTGCCTCACTGCGCACCGCGGTGGGCGACGGTCTGCTCACCTACTCGCTGCCGGTGGTCAACGAGACCATCGACGACGCAGCGGTGCTGCTGCTGGGCGACGGTGCCGAGACGGTGCTGGCCTACTTCCGCGGCACCGGGCCGGCTCCGCCGCCACCCGCACCCTGAGCGCGCTGACGAACGAGATTCGGCTCACCGGCGCAGAGGTGTCGCGGAGTGCATCAGTGCAGCTGTCGACTTCGTGGCGTGCTGCCGACGCCGACCCACAAGTTGGGGCTCGCGCATCTGTAGGGGATGTCCCAGCGCCAACTTGTCACAGCCGTCAGCAACTTGGGCCAGGGACATCACTCCGTGATGTCCCTGCGCCAACTTGCCGTGGGGGCGGGTTGGCCGTCACCGGCGGGCGCGTCAGGTGCAGGCGCGGCCAGCGCAAGGATGATCTGGGACAGGCGCCCTTGACCGCCCTGATTTCGGCTGCCGCGTGCACCAACGGTCGGCCCGCCATACTGGGCGGGTGCCGAACGTACGAGAAAGCGACACCATCGCAGGCGTGTACGTCGTGGAGCCCAGCATCCACGGCGACCAGCGAGGTCTGTTCATCGAGACCTACCGCCGCGAGTGGTTCCCCAATGGTCGCGAGATGCTGCAGGGCAACCGCTCCAACAAGCAGGCCGGCGCGGTGGTGGGCTTGCACTACCACCTGCACCAGGCCGACTACTGGTACTGCCCGGTGGGCACCATCCGGGTGGTGTTGCACGACCTGCGCGAAGGCGGCCCCACGTACGGCGGCACCATGGCATTCGACATTTCCGGCGACAATCACCTCGGCGTGTACATCCCGCCCGGCGTGGCGCACGGCTTCGCGGCGCTCACCGACGTGGTGATGACGTACCTGGTCGACAACTACTACAACCCGGCCGATGAGTTGGGCGTGAAGTGGGACGACCCGGTGATCGGCGCCGACTGGGGCGTCACCGACCCCATCCTGTCCGCCCGCGACGAGGCCAACCCGCTGCGAGCCGACCTGCCCGAGGGCCGCAAGCCCTACTGGCAGATGAGAACCTGATCCAAGGGGCATGACATGAAACTGTTCGTCACCGGCGCTGCCGGCTTCATCGGTTCCAACTACGTGCGCTGGCTGCTCGCCAACAGCGACGACGAGGTCACCATCTTCGACGCGCTCACCTATGCGGGCAACATGGAGAGCATCCGCGACGTGCTCGACGATCGTCGCTGCAGCTTCGTGCACGGCGACATCTGCGACGAGGACGTCGTGGTGCGCAGCATGGAAGGCCACGACGCGGTGGTGCACTTCGCCGCCGAGAGTCACGTCGACCGCAGCATCAAGGACCCGTACGCGTTCGTGCGCACGAACTGCTTCGGCACCAACGTCATGTGCGACGTCGCTCGCCGGGTGGGTGTGCAGAAGTTCCTGCACATCAGTACCGACGAGGTGTATGGCACCATCGACGAAGGTTCGTTCCTCGAGACCGACAAGCTCACCCCCCGGTCGCCGTACAGCGCGGCCAAGGCCGGCAGCGACCTCATCGCGCTCAGCTACGTCACCACCCACGACCTCCCGGTGGTGGTCACCCGCTGCAGCAACAACTACGGGCCGTACCAGTTCCCCGAGAAGGTCATCCCGTTGTTCACCAGCAACCTGCTCGATGGCAGGAAGGTGCCGCTGTACGGAGACGGTGGCAACGTGCGCGACTGGATCCACGTGGAGGACCACAACCGTGCGGCGCACCTGGTGCTGCAGCATGGCGTGGTGGGCGAGGTGTACAACATCGGCGCCCACGAGGAGTTCACCAACCGCGACCTCACCTACAAGCTGCTCGAGTTGTGCGGTCGCGACGAGAGCTTCATCCAGCCCGTCGCCGATCGCCTGGGCCACGACCGCCGCTACTCGGTGAACATCGACAAGATCAGCGCGCTCGGCTGGAAGGTCGAGAAGTCGTTCGAGCAGGGGCTCGCCGACACCGTGGCCTGGTACCGCGACAACCGCTGGTGGTGGGAGCCGCTGAAGGCCAAGGCGGGTCTCTAGTGCGAGTGCTCGTCACCGGCGCCGCCGGTCAGTTGGGTCTCGATCTGGTGGCTGCGTGCACCGCCGCGGGCGACGAGGTGCACGCGTTCGACCGCGCCGGGCTCGACATCTGTTCACGTTCCGACGTGCTGGGCGGCGTCACGTCGTTGCGGCCCGATGTGGTGTTCAACTGTGCGGCGTGGACTGCGGTCGATGCCTGCGAGTCCGACCCGGATCGCGCGCTTGCTGCCAACGGCATGGCGGTGCGCTGGCTGGCCGAGGCGTCGCATCGTGCGGGTGCCCACCTGGTGCAGGTGAGCACCGATTACGTGTTCGACGGCACGCTCGACCGGCCGTACCACGAGTGGGACGACACCGACCCGCAGAGCGTGTACGGCCTCACCAAGCTGATCGGCGAGCAAGAAGCGCTCGCGCTCGGGCCGTCGGCGGCGGTGGTGCGCACGTCGTGGGTGTGCGGGGTGAACGGTGCCAACATGGTCAAGACCATCATGCGGCTGGCCGGCGAGCGCGACTCGCTGGCCTTCGTGGCCGACCAGGTGGGCCACCCCACCTTCACCCACGACCTTGCCCCTGCGCTGCGCCGCATCGCGCTCGACCGGATGAGCGGCGTCATCCACGCCACCAACCAGACCGTGTGCTCGTGGTACCAGTTCGCGCAGCACGTGGTGCACGCGATGGGGAAGGACCCGGAGATGGTGCAACCCATCGCCACCGTCGACCTTCAGCCGCCACGCCCGGCACCACGTCCGGCCAACAGCGTGCTCGACAACGCCGCGCTGCGCATGGCCGGGTTCGCGCCGCTGCGCGACTTTCGTGAACCACTCGCCGAAACAGTCGCCGCCCTGCTGCAGGCCTGATAGGCCTGACCGCGCTGGCGGTCGTTCACCAGCCGGTCAGCGGCCGTCGACCTGTTGTCACATGTAGCGCTCCGCGGCCCCGTCCGGACCACTTCCGTGGCACACCACAGAGCTACGAACTTCTGTGGTGTGCCGCAGACTCGTCGAGGGACGGGTGATGTGGTGCGGGACCAGATTGCGGCGGGTGCGGCGAGCAGCAGCAACGGTTGGCCTCGACGTGGTATAGATTGTTAGGGACCGAACGAGTTGGGGGAGTGCGAAGCATGGGTGAGATCGTCGGAGCTGCACTCGTTGCACATGTGCCGCCGCTGGTGCTGCCGGAAGACGTGCGGCTGGAACTGAACCGTGGCCGCGACTTCTCCATCGTCGATGGGTTGCACCGCATGCGCCGCGAGTGCATCGACCCGTTGGAGGCCGACACCATCATCGTGCTCGACACGCACTGGTTCACCACGTTCGAATGGGTCGTGTCGGCGCACGAGCGCCGCGCTGGCAAGTTCACCAGCGGCGAGCTGCCTCGCGGGAACCCGCAGATGCCATTCGACATGCCCGGCGACCCGGAGCTCGCTCGGCTGATCGAGCAGGTCGGCGCCGAGCGCGACGACACCTGGGTGCACGCCAACGACGACCCGTACTTACCGCAGCACTACGCCACCGTGTACCTCACGCCGTTCCTGCAGCGCTCCGAGAAGTGGCTGTCGATCAGCACCTGCCAGACCGCCGAGTACAACGACATGGTCATCATGGGCGAGGTGTTGGGTGAAGCCATCCGTCGCTCCGATCGCCGTGTGGTCATCCTCGCCAGCGGCGCGCTGTCACACAAGTTCTGGCCGCTGAGCCAACTGCGCCAGCACGAAGGCTCCGACCCGGCCGACGTGGTCAGCGCCGAGCACCGTGCCGCCGACGAGCGCATCATCAAGTTGATGGAAGCGGGCGACCACGCTGCAGTGCTCGCCGACTACCCCGACTTCCGCCAGTACGCTCCCGAAGGCCGTTTCGCGCACTACGTCATCATGGCCACCGCGCTCGGCGGCCCCGCGTGGAACTCGCCCGGCGTGCCCTACAGCGACTATGAAAACGCCGCGGGTACCGGCCAGATCCACCTCTGGTTCCCCACTGTCTGAACCCCACCCATAAGGAGCCCAATGCGTCTGGCCAACTGTGCAGGTCGTGCCACCATCGTCGTCGATGGTCATGCCGTCGACGTCGAGCAAGCCAGCGGGGGAGAGCTGTCCAGCGACCCGATGGTGCTCAGCGACCTGGCCAATCACGAGGCGCTGCAGGCGCTGGCCGACGCAGCGGTAGCGGTGGAGTGGCCGCTGCTCGACGAGGCGTTGCTGCTGGCACCCGTGCCGCGCCCGCCGAAGGGTTACGGCGTGGGTCTGAACTACAAGCAGCACGCGATCGAGAGCGGGCGCGACATGCCCACCGAGCCGCACCTGTTCGGCAAGAGCGAGAACTGTGTGACCGGGCCGTTCGACGAGGTCATCATTCCCGCCGGGCTCACCGAGATCGACTACGAGACCGAACTGGTCATCGTCTTCGGCCGCACCTGCAAGGGCGCCACCCGTGACGACGCCTGGAGCTTCCTCGCCGGCGTCACCTGCGGGCAAGACATCAGCGACCGCGGCGAGCAGTTCCGCCCGCCGCTCAAGCAGTTCACCATCGCCAAGTCGTACGACACGTTCGGCCCCATCGGCCCGTACCTCGTCACCGCCGACGAGCTGCCCAACCCGAACGCACTCGTGCTCACGGGTACCGTCAGCGGGGAGGTGATGCAGGAAGCCAACACCGACGACCTCATCTTCGACGTGCCGGCGCTGGTGGTGTGGCTCAGCCGCTACATCACGTTCCAACCCGGCGACCTGGTGTGGACCGGAACCCCCGGCGGCGTGGGCGAGGCTCGTGGCCGATTCCTCCGCGACGGCGACGTCATCGAAACGCACATCGAGGGCATCGGCACCATGCGCAACCCGGTCGTCGAGCGGTAGGCGGGTAGCGGTGAAGGTGGTACCCGAAGGCGACAGGAGTGTCAGCTACGGCGGGCGGTTCACCGGCACGGTCGAGCTCGAGATGTTGCACGCCACGCCCACCGACGCCGAGCCCGACACCGCGCTCGTGCACTTCAAGGACGGGGCTGTCACCTTCTGGCATGTGCACCCCGGCGGGCAGCAGCTCTTCGTGGTGCGCGGCCAGGCGCGGGTGGGAACCGAGGCCGACGGCGAGGTGCGCATTGCCCCGGGTGCGTTGGTGGTCTGCCCCGCCGGCGAGCGGCACTGGCACGGTGCGGCGCCGGGCAACGACGCCACGCTGCTCGCCGTCACCTGGGGCACCACGCAGTGGGAGGCCGAGGCGCCGATATGAGCCGCTACGACGTGGCCATCGTCGGGCTGGGCCCGACCGGCGCGACACTTGCCAACCTGTGCGGTATGCACGGCCTGCGTACCGTGGTGTTTGAAAAGTCCACCTCGCCGTACTCGCAGCCGCGTGCCTGCCACCTCGACGCCGAGGTCGCCCGTGTCTTCCAGCAGTGTGGTCTCGAGGAGGAACTGCACCACCAGCTCACACTGTCGCAGGGCATGGAGTACGTCGACGGGCGCGGCCACTCACTGTTCAGCTTCGAGGGCTTCGAACGCCCGGCGCTGCTCGGCTGGCACGAGGATTACGTGTTCCTGCAACCGCAGCTCGAGCTGCTGCTGCGTCGTGGCATGACGCACCACCGCAACGTCGACGTACGGTTGGCGTGGGACGTGAGCTCCATCGACACACTGCTCGACGAGGCCACCTTCGTGGTCGCGTGCGACGGTGGCAACAGCCGAACTCGCGACTCGCTGGGCATCGCCATGAGCGACCTCGGGTACGACGAGCAGTGGCTGGTCGTCGACGTCATGTTGCAGCGCGAACCTGTACCGGCGCTGCCCGGCATCATCCAGCAGGTGTGCGACCCGTCGCGGCTGTCCACCTTCGTCCCCGGGCACCGCACACATCGCCGGTGGGAGTTCCAGCTGCAGCCCGACGAGCAGCCCGACCCGTGGAAGCTACTGGCTCCGTGGGGTGTCACCCGCCATCACGGCGAGCTGGTGCGGGCCGTGCCGTACCGCTTTCACGCACTGCTCGCCGACCAGTGGCGCGGCGGCCCCGATGGCCGGGTGTTCCTGGCCGGCGATGCGGCGCACATGATGCCGCCGTTCATGGGGCAGGGCCTGTGTAGCGGTGTCCGCGACGCAGCCAACCTGGCATGGAAGCTGGCCGACGTGGTGCAGGGCCGGGCCACCGACGCACTGCTCGACACCTACCAGGCCGAACGTCGCCCGCACGCCGAGGCGGTCATCGCGCTGTCCATCGAGGCGGGTCGCACGCTCGAGCGCCTGGCCGCCGACCCCACCGATCTGCCGCATCCGTCGCAGCCGGATCCACGCCGGTGGTCGCGCCTGCCCGGCCTCGACCTCGGTGGCGAGTTCCCCGTGGGGCATCAGTTGCCGCAGCCGGGCCGTCTCGACAGCCGGCTGCCACTGGGCTGGGTCTGGGTGGCCGCCGATGCCGAGTTCGCCGCCCCCGACCGCCACCCCGTGGTGGTGGAACCTCAGGCCACCTTCGGGGAGCGCGCCGTGCTCGTGCGCCCCGACCGCTACATCGCCGCCGTCGCCCCCTGACCCGTCGCGCCGGTTCGCAATGCGCAGCGCGCCCAAAATTTGCGACCGTGTCATCGATTGACGTCGTGGAACGCAGCATTGCGATGACACGGTGGGGGTTCCGGGCGGAATGGCGTCGCGCACCCCGTACCGTGCGCGGCCGCAGATCTGCGACCGTGTCATCGATCGACGTCGTGGGACGACGCTTGGGGATGACATGGTGGGGAATTCGGGGGAGGTGGGGGAGGTTGGCGCCGGCATGGAACTTGCTGCCGCGCTCGAATTCATCCGCCCTCGGAAGAATGGCGTGCTCGTCGCGCTGAAGCGTGATGGGCGGCCGCAGCTCTCCAACATCACGTACACGTTGGGCACCGACGATGTGGTGCGCATCTCGATCACTGCCGACCGCGCCAAGTACTTCAACCTCGTACGTGACCAGCGCGCCTCGCTGCATGTCAGCCGTGACGACTTCTGGAGCTACGTGGTCGTCGAGGCCGACGCCGAGCTGAGTGCAATCGCCGCCGACCCGTACGACGCAGCCGTCGACGAGTTGGTCGAGCTGTACCGATCGGTCGCCGGCGAGCACTCCGACTGGGACAAATACCGCGCCGCGATGGTGAAGGACCGTCGGCTCGTGGTCCGGCTGCGGCCGGTTCACGCCTACGGCATGGTCGCATGACCTGATCAGCGCGGCACGAGGGCGACGGGCAGTACCTTCAGCGCGTTGATGAAGTTGCTGCGCACCCGCCGTGGTTCGCCAGCCAACTCCACGCGATCGACACGAGCGGCCAGTGCGGCGAGGAACGTGCGCACCTCGAGGCGTGCCATCCACTGGCCGAG
>Ga0335397_10009381_pt1 | contig 12219 bp, 13 predicted proteins | sample MAT04_FD_205740 | JGI IMG/M metagenome (GOLD analysis project Ga0335397, IMG submission 205740) | Freshwater microbial communities from Lake Fryxell liftoff mats and glacier meltwater in Antarctica - MAT-04 (spades assembly) (version 2) ...
AAAGACAGATACAATACTCTGGACTGATATTGCAACTCTTGCTACAACTGCACAATTAGGTTCCGCTGTTTCTCCTCTTGCAACAAGTGCACAGTTAACATCTGCAGTATCTCCACTTGCGACAACTTCTAGCGTAACGGGTGTTGGATTAACAGCAACGGCGATTAAAGCCAAAACAGATACAATAAACTGGACTGATATCACAAATATTCCTGCAAATGTCTGGGCATATTCGACAAGGACATTAACTTCGATGGCTTCAGTTGCCGCCGATGTTTGGAGTGCAACGACAAGAACTTTAACTTCACTAACATTGTCTTCGACAAGCCCTTGGACTGTGACGATGTCTGATTTCGGAACTATTTCGGCTGGGCATACATATTTTGCAACAGTGAATACAATGTATAATGGAACATTGACTGATTCAGCCAACCTTCCAATCGTGACTGTATATGATGCCAATCGTAATGTTGTTGTAAACAATGTTTCAATGACAAGAACGTCAATCGGAACATACGGGTATTCTTATTTAACAGATTTGAATGCAGCTGGTGGTGTTTGGGAAAGTATAATTTCAGCAACAGTTGAAACAGGAAAAACTTTGCCTGGTAATGATTATTGGAATGTCACAACGAGTCCTCCTCAAGTTATTATTAATAGCATAACAGATACATCGATTCCAACAATAGGAGCCAATGTGACAATAACTAACGAAGGTTTAAGTGGCTACGAATATCAATATGAGTGGTGTGTAACTTCAAATGCACTTGATCCTTGCGGAGGAGGAAATGATATCTTTCATGCAGTCGCTGCGAAATATATAAATCCTGGAGAGGATTTTAATACAGTTTTAACTGGTAATGTTCCTACTCCGGGTAATTATTATTTCCGAGTTAAAGTTTACTTCGGGACTGAAAGCTCTAGTGCTTCTCGCTCATTTGTGGCCGTCGATACTGGCGGTGGAGGAGGTGGAGGAGGTGGAGGTGGAATAGTCAGCCCTCCAACTAGTGCTTGTAGTCGTCGAGCAGATTTTAATTGCGATAAAAAAGTTAATTCGATTGATTTCTCAATACTTCTATACTACTGGAAATCAAATCCACCATTTAAAAACATCTACGTTGATATCAATAAAGATGACAAAGTAGACTCTGTTGATTTCTCAATATTATTATATGAATGGGGAAAATAATTATTAGTTAATATTATAAAATAATTAAAATTATGCTTGGCATAATTTATAAAAAATGATGAAAAAATACTTTTTTAAATATATAGTTTTGTTTTTATTTATAGGATTTATTCCTAGTGTTGTAAGTGCTGCTAATATTTATTTTGAAACAGCAAAAAATAATGTTTCAGTTGGAGATACTTTTATTGTAAGTGTAAAAATTGACGCAGAAAAGACAAAAATCAATAGCGTAGAAGGCGATGTTGTTTTTGAGGGTAATAATAGTAATTTAATTGTGAATGATTTTAGTTTATCCAAATCAATTCTTTCTCTTTGGCCACGAACGCCGTCACTTTCGACTGATGGAAACACTATTTCATTTGTTGGTGGTGTTCCAGGGGGTTTTGATTTAGATAAAGCCATTTTATTTAATATTGTTGTTGAAGCAAACAAAGAAGGAACAGTTAAAATTTCTCCGAAAGATGTTGCTGTTTTTATTAATGACGGAAAAGGTACTCGATCCAATGTTGATAGTAATACTCTTACTATTAATGTTTTAGCTAAAGATGACAAAGTAGCACCAATAAATGAATGGACAAGTTTAGTTTCTGCAGATAAAACAAATCCAGAAAAATTTGATATTGTTATAGGTAGAGAAGCTTCTTTGTTTGAAGGACGTAGATTTGCATTCTTTACGGCTGTCGATAATCAATCAGGTATAAGTTATTATGAAGTATCAGAAAATGGAAACCCAGCAATAAGAAGTGGAAGTATGTATGTCCTTTCTAATCAAGATGATAAAGTTGACCCTAATCTTGAAGTTACAGCATATGATAAAGCTGGGAATAAAACTACTTCTATTTATAAAACTCCAAACTTTAGGATCTTTGGTTTTTCTTTAAATTTTATTATAATTATAATAGCTATTATCATTATCTGGATTGTTTTCAAAAGAATAAGGAGGAATAAAAATCATGAGAAAATTGTGCAGTCATAAAATTTCAAAATTATTATCACTAATATTTTTGATTGTTTTTATTTTATTATTTTCCAATAAGGCTTATTCTGCAAATCTTTCTGTTTTACCTCATTCTACCAATGTTTCAGTTGGTAATATTGTGTCAGTTAATGTATCTGTTAATACAGAAGGTAAGATTATTAATAATGCAGAAGCTTCTGTTCAGTTTCCCACAGAAATGCTCGAAGTTGTATCTATTACCAAAGGTTCTTCTATTTTTACTTTATGGGTTGAAGAACCAAATTTCTCAAATAATCTTGGTAAAATTTCATTTAATGGTGGAGTTCCAAACCCTGGATACACAGGAGTTAAAGGGAATATTTTGTCTATAACATTTAGGGCCAAAAAAGAAGGAAATGCTTCTATTATTTTTACAGATGGGGCAGTTAGAGAAAATGATGGATTAGGAACAAATATTCTTAATTCAAAGAATTCTGGCATAATTCAAATTACTACCAAACAAGTTGTTGAACCACCTTTAAAACCAGTTAATAATAGCAATCTCCCAGTTAAGCCTACAATTTTTTCTGAAACTAATCCAAATCAGGATTTATGGTATTCTAATAAAATAGCAACCTTTAGTTGGAAAATTCCGAGTGGAGTATCTTCTTTAAAGACTTTGTTAAATAAAATTTCGACTTCTACACCAAATATTTCTTATGATAATTCAGTAACTCAAAAAACAATCAATAATATTTCTGATGGAAATTCTTATTTCCATTTGCAATATTTTAATTCAAATGGGGGAGGAGAGATAACTCACTATAAAGTAAATATAGACTCTATTTCACCTAAATCTTTTATTCCTAAAATTAGGGAAGAAGGAAATAAAAACTTTATAAAATTAGATGCAATTGATGAAATTTCTGGTATTGATTATTATAATTTACAAATAGATAATAATCCTATATTAAAAATTAGAAAAGATGAATTAATAAAAGAAGAATATATCCTTCCTATCCAAAATGATGGGATACATGATCTAGTAGTAACGGCTTATGACAAAGCAGGGAATCATACAGAAGCGAAAACAACCTTTAGGAGCTTGATTATATCTGTTCCTATATTGTCTTTAAACCCAAATGAGATTACGACCGGCGATGATGTGACTGTTCTAGGTGAGACTGATTATCCTAATCAAAAGGTTCGAATAATTATTGAGCAAGAAGGTAAGCAAATATATGAATATAATGAAAATACTGATATAGATGGTGCATTTTCTATTGTGACAGACAGACTAGAAAAAAAAGGAATAGTGTCTGTTTGGGCTGAAATTGTATTTTCTGATTCAGTAAAAAGTAATCCTTCCCAAAAAGTTTATCTAAAAGTAAATGAAACTAAAATCGTAAAATTAACTCTATCCATTTTCTACCCACTTCTTTATTTAACCATTATTTTGGTTCTACTTTTGATTCTCTTTATTTTTCTTTATTTAGGTTGGCATAAGTTTTTTGGACTAAAGAAAAAGATTGAAAATGAGTCTAAGGATATGATTAAAGAGGTTCATAAAGCAATGCTCTTATTAAAAGATGATTTAGATAATCAGCTTGAGGTATTGGAGAAACTTAGAATCGATAGAACCTTAAATGAAAAGGAGGAGATTATTTTTTTAGAAATTAAAAAGAAAGTTGATGATGTAGAAAAATTTATAGATAAAAGATTAAAAAAATAGGTTTATTATTTTTTAGAACATTCTTTGCAAATTCCAAATAAGTCAAAGGAATGATGAGAGATTGATTTAAAATTCTTGGTTTTTTTTAGGGCTTTGGTGATAAGAGATTCAGTGTCTTTTTGATAACCATCAAAATTAGCAATTTTTTTGCATTTAAGACAGATCATATGATGATGGTGATGATCGGCTCTTAATTCATAGAAGATAGATTCTTTGTGGAGATCTACTCGTTTAATGATGTCTAATTTTTCGAAAGATAATAATGTGCGATAGATGGTGACAAGATTAATCTGATTTTTTTTCAATATTTTATAAATATATTCAGCATTAATGGGTTTGCAATCATCTGAAAAAACATTAAGAATATCTAGTCGAGTAGAGGTTATTTTGAGACCTTTTTCTTTTAAAATGTGATTGAAATCTTTTTTCATATACTGATATAGTATCTTAAATGTAAATAGTTTGCAATTGCTATAAATATAGTATATAATCTTAAATGCAAGTCATTAACAATTAAAAAGGTCTTTTTAATAGATTATTAAGAGTTTATTTATGAATAAAAAATATATTTTAGGTTTAATTGCAATAGTTCTATTAATAGTTAGTTTTTTGTTTTTATTTAGTAATAAGAAAGAAAAGGTTGTTTCCGTAAGTAAAGTAAAAGTAGTAACTAGTTTCTATCCTTTATACTTCCTCACATCACAAATAGGTGGTGATAAGGTTGAAGTTTTAAATATAACACCAGCAGGAGCCGAACCTCATGAATATGAACCAACAGCTCGTGATATGGTAGATATAGAAAATAGTAATTTACTTGTTCTAAATGGTGGTGGACTTGAGAGTTGGGGGGTAAACATTGAGAGTAATCTCAGTATAAAAAACATCAAAATAATTACTGCAGGAGAAGGATTAACAACAAATTTTATTGAAGAAGAAGGACAAAAGAGGATTGATCCCCATGTTTGGCTTTCACCTATTTTGTTTAAACAAATGGCAGATAAAATTGAAAATGGTCTTTCAGAAATAGATCCAAGAAATGCATCGTACTACAAATCAAATGCCAACAATTTAAAAGGACAATTATCTAAGTTAGACGAAGAATTTAAAAAAGGATTAACAAATTGTCAGACTAATAATATCATTACTTCTCATTCTGCTTTTGAGTATCTTGCTCAAGCGTATAATTTAAAACAGGTATCTATTACAGGATTGTCCACCGAGGAAGAACCATCCTCAAAAGAAATGATTGAAATAGTAAAATTCGCTAAAGATAACAATGTAAAGTATATATTTTTTGAGAGTTTAGCCTCTCCAAAACTTTCTGAAACGATAGCTAAAGAAGTAGGAGCTAAAACTTTAGTTTTAAATCCAATAGAAGGATTAACAGAAGATGAAATAAATGGAGGTGAAGATTATTTTAGTGTAATGAGAGAAAATATAACTAATTTAAAAATAGCATTACAATGCACACAGTAAATCATTCAGAAAATTTAATTGAAATAAAAAATGTCTCTTTTTCCTATGGAGATCAAGAGATTATTAAAGATATAAATCTGTCTATCCATAAGGGAGATTATCTAGGTATTGTTGGTAGTAATGGTTCTGGTAAAACAACTTTACTTCGAATTATTTTAGGACTTCTTACTCCTAAAAAGGGAGTGATTAAATTATTTGGACAAAATATATCAGAATTTAAAGATTGGTCAAAAATTGGTTATGTTCCACAAAAAGTAACTAATTTTGATAACAATTTTCCTGTGACAGTAGGAGAAGTTGTTCTGATGGGTAGATATGGAAAACTTGGTTTATTCCATAAGATAAAAGAGATAGATAAACAAAAAGCAAATGAGGCATTAATAAATGTTGGAATGTTGGATTATCATAATCATCCTATTGGTGATTTGTCTGGCGGACAACAGCAAAGAGTTTTCATTGCGCGAGCTTTAGCGGGGGATCCAAAGATTCTTTTCTTAGATGAACCTACTGTTGGAGTTGAGAAAGATGTTAAAGAGAAGTTCTACTCATTACTTCATGATTTAAATGAAAAACTAGAACTGACTATTGTCATAATTACTCATGATATAGAGAGTATGGCAAATGAAGCTATGCACGTCGCTTGTATTAATAATAATACTTTAGTTTTCCATGAATCAATAGATGATTTATTTAAAGAGTCGCATGGAGTCATAAATAAATAAATAATATATGTTTGAAATTTTCCAATACAGTTTTATTTTAAGAGGACTTGAAGCAGGAATAATTGTAGCTTTTATAGCTCCACTTATTGGAATTTTTTTAGTTTTAAGAAGATATTCTCTGATTGCGGATACTCTTGCTCATGTCTCATTGGCAGGTATTGCTTTAGCTTTTTTGTTTGGTTGGAATCCTATTGTTACAACTTTAGGGGTAACAACAATTTCATCTGTTGGTATAGAAAAATTGAGAAATACGAAAAAAATATATGGAGAATCAGCACTAGCCCTTTTCCTCTCTGGTGGACTTGCTCTTGCTACAGTATTACTTAGTTTAGGGAAAGGATTTAATTCTAATTTATTAAATTATCTTTTTGGTAGCATTGTGACTGTTACTCAGAATGATATATATACAATACTAATCCTTGCAATATTTGTTGTATCTCTTTTAATTATGTTTTATAAAGAACTTGTTTATATTACTTTTGATGAAGAGTCAGCAAAAGTTAGCGGACTTCCAGTTAATTTTATTAATACACTTTTTATTATATTGGTTGCTATTACTATTTCTCTTGCGATTCCAATTATCGGCTTGTTGTTGATAACGGCTTTAATGGTGATTCCTGTGGTAACAGTTCTACAGCTCCGCTTGAGTTTTATAAAAACGATTGTTTATTCTGAAATAATTTCGATATTATCTGTTGTCTCTGGTATTTTTGTATCTTATTATTTGAATCTTTCAACTGGGGGAACGATTGTACTGATGATGTTATTTGTCTTTATTGTTGTTCTATTTTTTAAAAATTTCACTTGGCATAAAAAAGAAATTATAAAAAAATAATATAAATTATTTTTTACTTATCTTGTTAAATCTATATTTTTAATATCAAATATAAAAGTATAACATTTTGTGTATATTGTTTTGATACGTGATATAATATAATTATTATTTATAATACAATCAAATTATATGGGGACAATAATAGCTATTTTTGGGATCATTATTATTATTTCGATTATTTCAAATCAGAATAATAAAATAAATAAAATTGAAAACCTTCAAGGCATATACAATCCTAATCAACGGCACCCCACCCACAGGAAATATGGCTCTGTTTGAAGGGGATAGAGTAGAGCTTTTGACGCATTAAAAAAGGCAAAGTTATGGGTTTAAACCATCTAAAAAGAAAATTTAAGATTTGTAAGCATTGTTGTATTTATAACCAATTTATGCTAGTATTATGACTGTAGGTCGCTTTAAAGGGGACATACAGTAGATATATGGAAAATAAGCCTATAAAAGGAGAATATTTGGAGGTTTTATTAAGATCTCCACAAACTATCTTTTCATCGAAAGATGTTGCTTTGATGTGGGGAGAAGAGAGTGAGAATATTATAAAAAACAGATTAAACAAGTATGTAAAATCTGAGAAGTTATTTAAGGTTCGTCGTGGTTTGTTTGCAAAAGATAAAAACTATAATCGTTATGAATTAGCTACCAGAATAAACACTCCATCATATATTAGTTTTGAAACTGTTTTGGGTTCATCGGGGATGACTTTCCAATATTATGGGAATATTTTTGTCGCATCATATATAAAAAGAAACATGGAAGTTGATGGGCAAAAAATAGAATTTGTCAGAATGAAAGATTATGTATTAAGTAATACTTTAGGAATTAAAAACAGTGACGGTTATGCAAGAGCTACAAAAGAACGCGCATACTTGGACCGTATCTATGTAAGTAAAAAATACTATATTGATAATGAAAGTCCTATAGACTGGCAGAAAGTATTTGAAATTTTGCCAATCTATCATAATAAAAGGATGGAGAAGACGGTTAAGAAGTATTATGACAAATTTAAGAAACAACAAGAAGAGAATAAAAAATAAAAACACCCAGTAGGTGATTTTACTAAATCATATGACATTAGAATATTCAAAACATAAAAGTATATTACTCCAAATTTTAAAAGATATTTATTCCGATACTTCTATTGCACCATATCTTGGATTCAAAGGTGGCACAGCTGCTTTATTATTCTATGATTTAGACCGTAATTCAGTAGACCTTGATTTTGACTTATTAGATGATACTAAAGAAGAAGAGGTATTTAATAAAATTCAAAAGATCACAGAAAGCTATGGAACTATCACAGAATCAAGAATGAAGCATTTTAATTTGCTCAATGTTATCTCTTACAAGGAAGGAGCTCAACAGATAAAAGTAGAAGTGAATCGCAGACAATTTGGCTCAAGATATGAAGTGATGTTATTACTTGGGATCTCAATGCTTGTAATGGTTAAAGAAGATATGTTTGCCCATAAGCTTATGGCTATGTATGAAAAATGACACATATACTATTGCAGTTCATTGCAATAAATGTGGTTTTATCCTTTATCGCTATAAAAAAGAGGGGGGAGGAACACTGATTAAGTGCTATGTTGACATGATTTTAGAAGATTACACAAAGGGAGATTTATTGTGCTCTAATTGTGGACAACAATTTGCAAGACATGCGATATTTCATAATAGACCAGCCCATAAAATTATTGGAGGTAAGGTTTTTGTGAAGGGTCATCATGGTAAGTAATCTAATCAAAGTAACGAGTGGTAGGAGTTAAATCCCAGCACTCGTTTTTTATATTTAATAATTTAAAGATTAAATCTATTTTTGAAATAATTTTGATTATGTATTTGGTAATTATGTTCAAAAATCTCGTTTGCCTCATTATTTAATTGTTTTATATATTCAAAAAATTCATTTTTATTAAATATCTTTAGATTAAGATTTCTACAGACACTTTCAATTTCATTAATTATAATATTAGCATTTTCTTTCTCATCAGCCATTTTTTCTGCTTCATAATAATAACTGTGTCCTGGTACTTCTACTAATGCGAATTCAATACCTTTATATTCATAAACTTTACTTTTTCTTTCACACAGCATCCCTTTGTTTAAACCGAGATTTGCAAAAATTTCTACCAATAAATCAAAATCACCCTGGTTTGATAATACAGATAGTTCTTTTCTATTTTCAGTTCCTCCCCATGACCCAATTTTTAAAATTATTTCGGGAATACCATTAGTTACTCGTAATCTTATATCTTTATTTCTATTTTCAATCCCGCCTTCTAAAAAGGTAGAATAATCAATTAAAATTCTATTTTTTTCCCCTGTTTTAATACCATCTTTTTCAAATATTTTTACTAAATTATCGAATTCATTTTTTGATAATGGTCCACGTATCTCAATTTCTATATTTTTGTGCATAATGTTTATTTTTTTATATTAATAAAAATTTGTTTAATTATCATTGTTGCATAACTTCCAGTTGGTAAAAAAAATGAAATTGTGAGTTTTTTCATATTTTTATGAAATTCATCCTTTTCTAAATCATCAGCATATATGTTAGTTGCAACAATCATATTCCTCTTACTGATTTTAGATTTAGCAGAAAATTCTTCAGTTTTGAATTCATACCCATTAATCTCACACATTTGTGGACATTTAAATGAACCATCGATTGGTAAACATAATCGTCCTAAATTTTCAAATAGATGACTTTTATTTTTGGTGTTCTTATTTACTATTTGTGAAGCTTGAGCATTCCACAAAAAACTATTATATGATGAAATAAAAAAAGATATTTTTTTAGGATTAATAGATCTGAATATCTCTTTGTGGTCTATTGTATTTTTATATATGTTTGTGAATTCTGGTGTGATATTACCAGTCATTTTTATTTGTTTATATGCTTCACCCCAATTATTTTTTATGATAGCTTCACCAATTAAATGTGTATTATATGGTCCACCTGGCATCCCAAATCGTTGATTATCATAATAATTGATAAAATAGTGATATTTGTTTTGTTTAATATAATTTAATATATTATTTGCTGTAACTTCATTTAAATTTCTAATAACTATTTTAAATGAATTACCATGCAGGGCTCTTTCTTTTACAGGTTCATTTCCATATCCAATTATATTTTTTATTTTTGAAAATTTATCTTTAAATTTGTTTTTTTTATTGAAAGTTTCAATGTCTTTATTTGTTAATACTTTTTTTACGGAAATAAGTTGCTCGGTTATTGCATCCTCATCTTTTAATCCTTGATTATTAACATCATTAAATGATAAGTCAAAAAACTTCTTTAACTACTCTAATGCGTCAAATGTTGTAATCCCTGATTTTTGAAGCCAAAGATAAGTAAATTTGTAAGGTTTTTTTGAAACTAATTTTGGAGTTAAAGATACTTCGGTTACTTGAAAATCCTCGTTTACATATTTAAGTTTATAATTTTCTAATGACTTCATTATTTATTAAGAATAATATATTTTTTATAAATGTCAAGGGTGTGGGAGTAATTTTTCTATTTAATATTTATTAGCTTTGTCTTTAAAATTCTGTTATATTCTTAAATGTTATGTCAAAATTAAGTATCGGAATTGTAGGTCTACCAAATGTCGGGAAATCGACGTTGTTTAACGCTCTTACTAAAAAGAGTGTTCCTTGTGAGAACTACCCATTTTGTACCATAGATCCGTCTGTGGGGGTTGTGGCTGTACCTGATGACAGACTATGGAAGCTATCTGAGTTTTCTAATTCGGCAAAAACAATTCCTGCAGCTATTGAATTTGTGGACATTGCTGGTTTAGTCAAGGGAGCCTCAGAAGGCGAAGGATTGGGTAATAAATTCCTTGCGAACATACGTGAAGTTGATGCAATTCTTGAGATGGTCAGAATATTTCCCTTAAAAGGGGATAAGGGAGATGAGATACTCCACGTCATGGGAGATATCGATCCACTTCGTGATATAGAAATAATAAATTTAGAGTTAATACTTGCTGACCTAGAGACAGCAGTAAAAAGAAAAAATAATTTAGGAAAAGATGTTCGTCGGGGTGACAAGGAAGCAATTCTTGAAGAAGAGGCTTTAACTAAACTTATCCCTGTCCTTGAGTCTGGAAAACTTGCAAATACGGTAGATTTTAATAAAAATGAAATAGAAAAAATAAAACAACTTGGGTTGCTTTCGATGAAGCCAGTTATATATGGTCTTAACAAAAGAGCTGGTTCAAAAAACTTAGATGAATCAAATCCTGAAATTTTTAAAGAATTAACTGATTATATAGAAAGCATGGGTTCACGTTTTGTGGTGATTGATGCCAAGATAGAACATGAGCTTATGGATTTTGAGGGTGAAGAAAAAGAAATGTTTAGAAAAGAATTAGGTGGAGATGACGATGGTGTAAATTCTTTAATTAAAGAAGGTTATAAGTTGCTTGATCTTGATACATATTTTACCACAGGCCTTGATGAAAGTCGGGCTTGGACTATAAAACATGGCTCAACAGCTCCTGTTGCTGGGATGGCTATACATACTGATTTTAAAGATAAATTTATACGTGCGGAAGTAGTTTTCTGGAAAGATTTACTTGAATCGGGAAGTTATGGAGAAGCGAGGCAAAAAGGCAAAGTTAGGACTGAAGGCAAAGATTACATGGTTAAAGATGGGGACGTGATTGAATTTAGAATTTAATTTTGTTAAAAGATATGAATTTAATAAATCAAAAATGTGTACCATGTGAAGGAGGACAAGAGCCACTTACAAAAAAAGAAGCTGAATCCTTGCTTAGTCTTTATGTCAAAGATTGGGAATTAAAAGAGGATGCAAAAAAACTTTTTAAAAGCTTTCAATTTAAAGATTTTAAAGAGGCTCTTGTTTTTGTAAATAAGGTAGGGGAATTAGCTGAACAAGAAGGACACCATCCTGATATTCATTTGATTAATTATAAAAATGTAGAAATTGATCTTTTCACGCACGCAATTAACGGTTTGTTTTTGAATGATTTTATTTTAGCTATTAAAATTAATACATTATGATAAATAAATTAGAAAAAAATTTTGTTGAAAAAAAAGAAACTATTGATTATAAAGTTAAGGAAATTAACGATAATAACATTGATTCCCTTAATGAATTAGTAGAAGAATCAATGAAAGAAAATATAAATTTTGTTAAACGTACAGTTAATGAATGGAAAAGTGGTAAAAATAATTTTTCTAAAAAAGGAGAAAAATTGTGGGGTTTATTTTTACAAAACAAATGTATTGCTATAGGAGGTCTTAATATTGATCCATATATAGAAAATAATGAAG
>Ga0335397_10009384_pt1 | contig 12217 bp, 10 predicted proteins | sample MAT04_FD_205740 | JGI IMG/M metagenome (GOLD analysis project Ga0335397, IMG submission 205740) | Freshwater microbial communities from Lake Fryxell liftoff mats and glacier meltwater in Antarctica - MAT-04 (spades assembly) (version 2) ...
GCTAGAGCTGACTGATGCAGGTTTAGCTCTCAGGTTGCAACGTTTAGCTCAAATTCCCCTCCCAGTTCCAGAATCTCGCATATTATCTCCTGTTGCGTGCGCCGATCGACTGTTTCCGATTCAATACAGCCACGCGCGCTGTTGTTCCCTGTTGCGAATGGCCGATCGCGATCGCCTAATTTCGATCGCGCAGCCGGATGTCGCTACAGCACCGCAAATTTGGTCGCTGATAGCACCAAATCCTATACCCTGGATTGACGAGGGCGATCGACTGCGGTTAGTACATCCAGCCGAATGCAATTTAATTTCGCAACTCTTAACAGTGCTAGACAATTTATATCCTATTTTTGAGGTAGAAAACCGCGAAAAACCTGTTAATTATTTAAAATTAGCCAATAGTTTGAGCGAAGCATTTCAGACTTTTTACAGTCAATGTCGGATTTGGGGCGAAGTTAAAATAGAACAGCCAAAACTCGCCCAAGCCAGATTGGGTTTAGTATTAGCAACTCAATCTTTGCTGCGGTTTATCCTAGAAGAATTATTAAACGCCGTTGCTCCTCTAGAACTTTGAAAAAGAAAGATTGGCAACGAGCAATGTACGGGATGTAACGGATATCAAGGATAGAAGTAAGAAGGTTTTAGTTATTTAGGAGAGAGGAGAGAGAAAAGAATGAAAAATGAAAAATAAAGAATGAAGAGGAGAGAATCATAAGGTGCGCATTGCACACCCGGATAACGTGGGTTATACCGTAAACTAAAACATCGAATCTCCGATCTCCATCCGTTAAATCCGTTATACAATCCGTTGCGAATCTTCCTTCTAATTAATTCCCGGAGCAAAACTTTGTGATTGAGCAGGTTTCGGACAAGTTTTATTTTTCCAATCGCACTGATAGAGATGTTCTTTTTGCCAGCTCAAAGGAATTTCCAACAAATCGCGAGTACCCGTAACACCTTGATCTAAAAATAGCAGCAGGGCGATGCAGTTTAAAACAGTGTGAATTTTCCGCCAGCCGTGCGATCGATCCTGATAAATTTCCGGCGCAATTGCCAGCGAAAAAACCATCAACAGCGCCGCCGCAATCCCGTAATAAAAATGAGAAACCAGCCATTCGTCATCCCTGCGAAAAATCCCGTCTTGGAATCCCAAAACCACCAAACCCACACCAGTCAAACTCGCAAATACTCCCGCCAAAGTTTCAGTCTTGCTTGATACAAAAATACCAGAGAAGCAATTGTCGCGGCAAACATCAGCGCAATGAAAACTACTTGACTGGGGGATTTTTCCCACAGATTTTTTTCCAAAATACTTTTAAAATAAATAGAGTAAGCCAGAGCAATTAACGTAATTCCGACGATCGCCCCAGTCAGCAACTGGCCCAACTTCAAATGCTCCGGGCCAACCACCGGCGGAATTTTGCTTTTACCACCGTCAGCGACTTGCAGCCTGCGCTGGCGAGTTTGCCACGCTGCATTCACCACAGTACCAATAATCGGGAAAACTACCGCCACTGCGATCGCCGGATGGACGAGTGCCATTACATCTGCGAGTTCCATACTGAATATTCCAAGATAATGCCTGCATCTAGTTTAAGGCGTTACAGGCGACAGTTGCTCTTCTTCAAGTTTGGCGATCGGCAGCGTTACCGTAAACGTACTCCCGACACCTTCTTCACTGCTCAACGTAATTTCGCCGCCGTGCAAGTCCACGCATTTTTTAACAATGCTCAGCCCCAGTCCAGTACCGGGAATTCCACCCACATTTTTCGCCCGGTAAAACGAATCAAACAGCCGTTCTTGGTCTGCTAAAGGTATGCCAATTCCGGCATCCTGTACGGAAAAAATAACCTCAGTTTCAGTAACTTTTAATTCAAAAACTACTTGGGTATTTGGGAGAGAATACTTAATAGCATTTGACAGCAAATTGCTCAGAATGCGCCGCAGCAAGCTTGCCTCCAAACACGCCATCGCCGATTGACTGTGATTCACAAAAATCAGCGTCACAGGAGCAGTTTGAGGTTTCAACTTCAGGCTGCTCTGAAATTCCGCTACCAACTCATTACAAAACTTTGCTAAGTCTAGCGGTAGCAAGCAAAACGCGATTTTTCCCGACTCAACTCGGCCGAGCATTAGAACATCATCTAATAACTGATCGATGCCTTTGGCTGCTGCTTGAGTTTTGTCTAGCAGTTCTTGTGTTTTCTCATCTGATAATTTCGATTTGTACTGGGTAAGAACTTGTGTAGTGCCGATGATGAAGTTCAAAGGATTGCGAACGTCGTGGGCAATCATGTACAGCAAAGAAGTTTTTATCTCGTTGAGTTCTTTGGCTGTTTGCAGACTGCGATCGAGTTGGTCGTGAGACAATTTGAGAGTTAAAGACAACTGGCGCGATCGCAGCAAAATCTCCACCCGCGCTTGCAATTCTATCTTCTCGATCGGAGCAATAATTAAATCGTCAATAGTTTGCCAAATAAATTGCGTTGCCATCCCGACATCCGATCGGGATGTAATCAACAGAAAAGGTAAACACACCGGGCCTTCTGCCTGTTTTTTTTCTGCGATCCATTGCCAGTGCCGTTTCAGGGCAAGACCGTCAACTATCCCCAGGTCAAAAGATTGATTTAATGGTAAAAGCTCATCTATATTTTCGGTGGAGTTGGGCAGCAATACTTCATAGTAAACTGCCAGCCATTCTAATAATAAGCGGCGATTTTCTTTCTGTTCGACAAGCAATAAAATTTGACTCACGCAGGTTCTCCTAGCAAGCTGTGAACAATGGACAGCAAATCTCTAACGATCAAAGGTTTTACCAACATACTCCGAGCTCCGCGGGAGAGGCTTTCGTGCTGAATCGCCGCGCTTTGTTTGGGCGAAAGTATCATAAAAGGGATTTGGTGATTTCGCAGTTGTTCGCAGCAGTCCCAAATCCGGCGATCGAAACCAGAAATATCTACTAAAGCCATCCCGATTCTAGCAGGTTCGCCGATCGCCTGTGCCACCTCTTCAAAGCTAGAAGCCGCGATCGTCTGGTATCCTTCTTTATTGAGGAATTGGGCTAGGAGTTCCAAATTTCGCTGATTCCGGTCTACGGCTAAAATTATTGAGTTTTCAGTCATCTATCAGCGTCCTGTGAATACGGTTTAGCTTACTTTTCGGCGAGCTATTAGAAGTCGGAAAATACACAATTTTACCAAGAGATTTAACTTTTCCAGGACTTATGCTGCTGGTGCGGTGCGCGGACTACTGCTATTGCTGAGGTGCGCGGTGCGCACCCTACTAATTAGATCGACAACTGCTTTCATTAGCTGCACTCCGCCAAAAATTGCACTGAGAACCCCGATTCAATCTTCATCCGGTTCCCCCTCAATCCACACCGGTGCGGAACCCAAAATGCCGCGCAGCCCCCGTATCGGTTTGCTGACTTTGATGCCGTAGCGAGTGATATCGAGTTCTCGCATAGTTTTCTCGAAATTGCTGACACGTTTTTTAATTACGCCGATCGCCTTGCGGATTTCTGTTCTATTATGCAATTGGCGTTCCAGATAGCGAATAAACATCAGATTATCCGCCAAATAGCTAATCCCGAGCTCGGTCAGCCGAAAATCTCCGCTAATGGTTTCTACCCCATTAATCAAGATCACCGTAACTCCCATATTCTTGAGATACTTGCACAAAGCGTACAAATTGTTCACCAAATCTTGCCCCCGCATCGAAAGCTGATAGCCTGAAATACTGTCAATCATCACAATCCGCGTCTTTTCCTGCTCCACTTCTTGGCGTACCATATTCGCAAACTGATCCGGCGAATACAGCAAAGGTTCCACAGGTATCACCGAAAGACTTCCTTGCGCCATCATCGCCCCAACCGGGATGTTAACTGATTCGCAGCGGCGCAGCAAAGTAGAAATCGACTCCTCAAAGATGTAAACTACCGATCGCTCCCCCCTTCCCGCCGCCTCCTTCATAAACTGAATCCCCACCGTCGTCTTACCCACGCCGCTAGGCCCAGTAATCACCGTCACAGTCCCCCGTTCCAGTCCCCCGTGCAGCAGTTCATCCATTTCAGGAACCCCAGAAGAAATCGGTTCCGCCACAAAATCCTGTTGGTAGTTGTCTGGAAGCAGCCGCGGAAACACCTCCATCCCCGCCTCAGTCAGGCGCAGCGAATGGCGGCCGTCGCGGAAATTAGAACCGCGCAGCTTGGTGACAGAGAGACTGCGCCCTTCCGGCCGCAATTCCAAATAAATTACTCCGTCGCTGATGAATTGCAAATCGTCATCGGGAGCATTTAATGTGCCTTCTGAAGTGAAAACAACCGTCGCCCCCCCTTCCACCAAAAACCGCAGAAAAGACAGAACTTGCTTGCGAAACTGAAACTCATCCGCAGCTAAGTAGCGAAATTGGGTGATTGCATCCAAAAACACCCGTTGCGGCTTGACAGCTTTGACTCGCTCGATAATCTTTTGTGTAGTCGGTTCTCGCTCAACTTCCGACGGCGAGAAAATGTCATAGGTTTGAACTTCGGTAAAGAATTCTGAAGAAGGGCTCAAATCCAGGAACGCCATCGCCTCCATGTCAAAACCGAGACTTTCGGCATTGGCGCGCAATTGCGCTTCCGGTTCTCCTAAAGTAATGAATAGGGGCGTTTCTCCCAGAGCAATACCTGCCGCCAAAAAGTGAAAGCCCAGAGTAGTTTTGCCAGTACCGGGGCCGCCGCGTACCAGATAAGAGCGCTGAGGAACCAGGCCACCGTCTATCACTTCGTTGAGACCGGTAATTCCTACAGAAAGTCGGTTTTGAGACATTTGTTTGTTCATGTTTTGAATATCGGGCCCGTATTAATATTTAATGGTTTTAGGCAGTGTTGTAATTATTTTTTTACCGGGCGTTTGATAACCTTCATGAAATCTTTTTCTACCGAAACTTACATTAGCACACAAGAATTAGAAAGTATTGTCGGCACTTCTGGCATCTGTCAGCAGCAAGATACAGAGGCTTTTTGGCAAGAACGGGTAGAAAAAGCAGTTGCCCCTGGCACTTCAATCGCCTGTACCGTTTACCCCCATACTCAAGCAGAACTCGCCGCGGTGATTGCTTGGGCAAGGCAAAATCGCTGGGCTGTTTTGCCTTGCGGGAGCGGCAGCAAACTCGATTGGGGTGGTTTAGTTAAGGGAGTTAATATTGCAGTCAGTACGGCGCGCCTGAACAAGCTTGTAGAACACGCTGTGGGCGATTTAACCGTGACTGCGGAAGCGGGGATGATGTTTGCAGATTTGCAACAAGTTTTAGCCACAGCAGGTCAATTTTTGCCGATCGATCCAGCATATTCACAACAGGCAACTTTGGGCGGCATTATCGCTACGGCTGATTCGGGTTCCCTGCGCCACCGCTATCGGGGCGTGCGCGATTTGCTGTTGGGAATGACGTTTGTGCGATCGGACGGTAAAATTGCTGTAGCCGGAGGTCGAGTTGTGAAAAATGTCGCCGGTTACGACTTGATGAAACTGTTTACCGGTGCTTACGGCACATTAGGCATCATCAGTCAAGTAACTTTCCGAGTTTATCCGCTACCAGAATCATCGGGAACTGTCATACTGACAGGAGAAACTAATGCTTTAGCTGAAGCCACTCAAATCCTATTATCTTCTGCCCTGACACCGACTGCCGTTGATTTGCTGTCACCGCAATTAGTAGAAAAACTGAGTTTAGGTAAAGGTTCGGGATTAGTGGTGAGGTTTCAAAGCATAGCCGAAAGCGTTAAACAACAATCTGGGCGCTTGCTGGAAGTTGCCGAAAAGTTGGGTTTGCAAGGTACTAACTGCGGCGAGAATGATGAGCATCAGTTATGGGAGAGATTACCAGAAACAGTATGGGATTCTAGCACAAATTCGGCAATTATTTGCAAAATAGGAATTAGACCGTCGGAAGCTGTTAAGGCAATTAACGAATTGCCGGTACAAGATGCTTTGATTCATGCCGGCAGCGGTTTGGGGGTTTTGCGGTTTGAGGCTGCGACTGCGGATACGCTGTTGCAGGTACGCAGGGGGTGCGAAGCTAAAGGCGGTTTTCTGACTGTTTTGGTAGCGCCTGCTGACATCAAGCAAGAGTTAGATGTTTGGGGCTATACTGGAAGTGCGATCGATCTAATGCGCCGCATCAAACAAGAGTTTGACCCGGAAAATATCTTGAATTGCGATCGTTTTCTAGTGTGAATCAGATTCTTTTTTTAACGAACCGCGAAGGCGCAAAGAGCGCGAAGGAAGAAAAGAGAAGAGAAGAGTGTGTGTTCCCTTGACTAAATTTCATCCGTTAAATCCGTTAAATAATCCGCTGCCGAACTTCTTCCTTCAACTATGCAAACTTCAGAAAAATCTCAAATTCCCAGTGACGATTTAAAGCCAGCTAAAGAAAGCAATTTTTTAGCCCAAAATCCTCACTTGCAAACCATCGAAATCCCAGGTTTCGACACCAACAACCCGCCCGATCCCAAATTAATTGATACTTGCGTACACTGCGGCTTTTGCTTATCAACTTGTCCGAGTTATCGTGTACTCGGCAAAGAAATGGATTCCCCCAGAGGCCGCATTTACTTAATGGATGCAATTAACGAAGGTGAGGCACCTTTAAACGAAGCAACATCGCAGCATTTTGATACTTGTTTGGGTTGTTTGGCCTGCGTCACAGCTTGTCCGTCGGGAGTTCAATACGACAAATTAATTTCCGCAACTCGCCACCAAGTTACCCGAAATCAAAAACGCACTTTTTCCGATAATGTAATTCGCACTCTGATTTTCAATCTCTTCCCTTATCCTCACAGATTGCGGCCTTTGCTTGTACCGCTGTTTATTTATCAAAAATTAGGACTGCCAAAACTTGTCCGCAAAACAGGTTTGCTGAAAAAAGTATTTCCCCGTTTGGCGGCGATGGAATCAATTTTGCCAGAGGTAACAGTTGATTCTTTTCGGGATAATTTGCCTGAAGTTATTCCCGCACAAGGGGAGAAACGCTATCGCGTCGGCGTGATTTTAGGCTGTGTGCAGAGGTTGTTGTTCTCGCCTGTTAATGAGGCTACGGTGCGTGTTTTGACGGCTAACGGCTGCGAGGTTGTGATTCCTAAAAGTCAAGGATGCTGCGCTGCTTTACCGGAACATCAAGGACAAGCCCAACAGGCGAAAGCTTTGGCGAGACAAATGATTGATAGCTTTGAAAATACTGGTGTTGATTTTGTAATTATCAACGCTGCTGGTTGCGGCCACACTTTGAAAGAATACGGTCACATTTTAGCAGATGACCCGGAATATCGGGAGAAAGCTGAGAAGTTTGCTGCTAATGTCAAGGACGTACAAGAGTTTTTGGCAAGTGCGGGAATTACGGCGAAACTCAATCCTTTGATTGATGGAGATTTGACAATTGTTTATCAGGATGCTTGTCATTTGTTGCACGGACAAAAGATTAGTTTGCAGCCGCGTCAGTTGTTGCAACAAATCCCTGGTGTGAAGTTAAAAGAGCCTTTGGATGCTGCTTTGTGCTGCGGGAGTGCGGGGGTTTACAATATGCTTCAGCCGGAGGTGGCTGATGAATTGGGAGTGCAGAAGGTGGATAATTTGCTGAATACTGGGGCGGAGTTGATTGCTTCTTCTAATCCTGGTTGTTCTTTGCAAATTAAGAAGCATTTGGAGTTGCAAGGGAAATCTGTTACTTTGATGCACCCGATCGAGCTTTTGGATTATTCTATACGTGGGGTGAAATTGCAGAGGCATTAGTTTGGTAGGGCGGGCGATGTCCCTGACAGGTTGCAGTTGTTTACAACTAGGAGGAGTTACAAGTATAGAAGGCATCTACAGGAGTGTGAGGGAAGGAGCTCCAACGCTCAAGATGAATGGTTCGATTGTTGAGTAGATTAGCCATCAAAGTCACAAAGCCGAGAAGAAAACAAGACAAATGACGCTCTTTTTTGAGGCCCATCGGCTGGTTTAACGCCATGTGTCCAGGGGGAAGTTGTTCAAGATTGGAGGTAGATGATTGATTTTCGTGAGTGCCACCAAGTATCACCATCCACTTGCGTGGCAACAGCCAGCACTAACCACATTCGTTCGGCTCGTTGTGGATCAAGTAAACGGGTATTATGCCATTGCCAGCCATCAGATTTGAGATCGCGGTAAACACATTCGGTACAAGAACGTAACCCATAGAGCGAGAACGTTTGCGTCCTCTGGTTTGAGGTCTGTCAGAATCAACCACGGGTCTTTGTAGCCTACATCCCAATGAGCTAGGAGTGTACAATCAAGAGGATTAGTTTTAAAGCACAGGACTTAGGCAGACCATGATTGTCCACCTTGACGAACCAGATGTGCCAGTGGCTGCCATGTCTGGGAAGATGGCAGACGATAAGTTCCTTGATGGTTAATACGTAGAAATGGATGCCAGCCCACACTTTCAATTAATTGATCAAGCCAATCAGCATACAATCCTCGGTCAGCCACAACTATCACCCTAAAGTTTGCCGGAATCACGCCTTGAACTTGAGAAATCAGTTTTTGCCAATGGGGTTTCCAACTTCCAGGCTCTGTGGCTTTAACAATACACGCCCGCTACGGGAATTCCCGACCCACCCAATAAGATGTTCATCGACAGAACTGTAAATTTATCCCCGATGCTAGTGGCATCCAATGCCAAGGCAATGTCCTCAACATTTGTCGGTAGTAAACTCAGAACCCACAAGAGTAATGGAGCAAAACAACTACTCACATCACTGCCTCACGACGCTTTTTTCCTTTTTTGGCCTTGGCTTCTTGATACCATTCTTTTAATCGCTGACGAACTGTATTCGGCTTTTCTCCGTTGATCTGAGCCAGAGAGTGCGAAACTTGGGTCAAGCTGCTAGATTTGGTCATCACTACACCAAAACTCGCCTGTTGCTAACCCAATCGCTTGAGGTATGGACAGGTGAGGCATTTGTTTGGATACAATACATGACCAATCTTTGAGATGCTTATTTTTCAGCATTTAGGTTTCCCCCCAACCCCGTGTTTCGTACTCATCACCCTTATTGTCGCCTGGTTTAATTGACTTTATACTACCCCGTCGTAAAAAACCTGCACCTGTCAGGGGCGATGTCCGCCCTGCTGACGTTTTGACAACCTTGTCACCTCGTGAACAGGTTTGGTTCTACCGTACCTGTTCACGGGGTGACAAGCAGATCAAAAGCTCGATATAGACAGCTTTTCATCTACTTGACATTCAAAAAAACGCAGTAATTGGTCATGTTTCGTCTTCAGCTAAAGTAATCAGTGCATCATTGATATGGAGATTTAGCTGCTTATCTAGACTCGGTACTAAGTCGATACCAAAGTTTTTGTCTTTATTTTTGGCATGGGCGCTAATTTTTACGCCAATACACAATTCGTCACGCTTTTGTGCAGCGAGTACGCAGTCAGCGAAGGTCAGCTTGCCAATTTGTTCCGCTGGGAAGTAAAGCGATATTGGCTTGATATAAAGTTCGCTCCCCTCCGCCGAGAACAAATCGCGATAGATTGATATCACATCAGGTTCCTGGGATACCTGGGCTAAAATCTTAGACACAAATTGATTGGTGAGGAGAAAGTCTTTAACGCCAGCTTTGATTACTAAGTCAGTCTCTTCTGAATCAATGATCTCTGCAATCAACTCTGTGGTTACTGGGTTTCCAGTTTCAGCCGCATAGTCTCTGAAAATTTGCCGAATTTCTAACAAAATGGTGAGGGTTTTCGCATCAATTTCCTCAGCATTTGCCCCGCTCCCTGCCAAGATTGAAATACTGTTATATTGAGGGAGTTTTAGTCTCTTTAGTTGTTTAATTGAATCTATATTGACTTCCAGAGCTTCCATCTTGATATGCGGGTAATCTTTGGTAATCTTGTCAAATTCAGCTTGCATCTGGGAGGTTAAATCCTGTACTGCTAGATTAACCTGTGAATCATTAACCATAAATTTTGCATACTCTCTGAGGGCGATCGGCGCTTTGCTGTTCCAGCCAATAATCAGATGCTTTTCAATTTTTCGCTCTAGGGTTTGCTTGTGATCAGCATAACCTTTAGCATTAGGCTGCACTACCGATTCTGGATAAAACTTGATGGTTGAGTCATCTTCTGCAAGAATGATAACTTCATCTGAATCAGCTAGCTTGTAAGATGAGTTTGCTCCTAGTGTCAGAGTGCCATCTGCCTGACGCACTCCTAGTGGCATCCCATTCTTGAAATGAAATGGCAATTGGCCGAAGGTTAGACTCTGCCAGCCGTCTAGAGGGCGATAGAAATAGAATTCGTTCCCTGCAAAACCTACCAAGTTTAGATATACTGTGGCTAGTCCTGCACTCCGTGAGGTCTGAACTAATATCCGAGCCAAAATATCCGCCTCATTAAGAGTGGTAACGGCTCCGGGAATAAAGTTTTCAGCGAGTTGGCGATATTGTTCAGAGTGTAATTCTACGACGATTGGCGGCAACTTGTCTTCGTCCAACGCTGCCACAACTGCCAGGATTCCTTTGAGGACTCGCGCATCAGATAAAGTTTTGAAGTCCTGGGAATCTGAGATTTTGGACTCATTTAAAATAATCACAGACTTAGCGACTTTGATTCCCACTTTATCCAGGTCATGTAAATTGGTGATTGAGCCATTGCGGGTAACTACTCGCGTGGTTTTGAGAGGGCCTAGATTATTCCTGAGAAAATCATCTATCTCCTCTTTATTTTGTTGAGACAGGAGTACAATAGCGGCATCGGCTTCTGATTCATTAGCCAACACTAACTCTTGAATAATATCTATAATCCTGTCGCTGAATCCCAAAATTAAGGTATGGTTCTTTTCTACTACTGGACTTTTACCCTTCCGCAAATCCAGGAGTTTAGATTCAAATTCCTGGGTAATGAAAGCGACCAAGCTGGAGAACAACACTAAGCCGACAAAAATCGTGATCACCCCGACAAACTTAGTTGCAAAATTGGCGTTGTCTCCTGTGTCTCTTAGACCGATAAGCTGGACAAATACGTCCCACAAAAAATCCGATTCAGGTTCTAAGTTTTTATTGGGAAAAAACCATTCAACTACGTAACGTGCAATTGTCATTAAAGCAAAAGCAGCAAAAAAGCCTGACAATAATGCCAGAAATACTGAAAAGCCTCCCTTCGACATAAAATTGTCGAAGTTATACTGTAAGCGTTTTTGCCAAGAGACTTGATTTTGAGAAAATTGACTATTCTTCATTGATGAGTTAATGGTTCTATCCAAGTTTACAACTAAACATTATAGTATAGCGCGCCGAATTCAGCGCGAACATACTTTCAATATCTTGCTTCAGCGTCTGTCTGCACAAATTGTATGCAAAGGCAAGTCATTTGCGTCCTAACCAAACGGATTTTAAATCTTGATGCCAATTTCTTCAAGGCCGAATAGGGTAAAACTAACTAGAGCAATCATCGAACCAGTCAACCAACCATGTTGACCGACTCATTGAAACGGCAATAATCAACCAAAAAGCAGCAACAGTTGCTTGAGATGAATAGCATATGCTAGAGGCATAGGTGTTGTCAAAATGCGCTGACAATCTATCAAACTCTCTACCAGATTATTGAGTGACATCTGCAATGGCGGTGCCTGCTGGGGTAGCAGGATTTCACGGTCAACAATCTGCTGCTGAATATAATCTGCAACGCATCAGGTAATTTCTAGCCGAGGATTACTCGCTGTTTTTAGCTGAGAATACTCAGATGAAGGCATCAATTCTTTTAACTCAGCATTTACAGGTTCTGCTCTCAGGTACAGTTTGGTAACTGCTGCAAAAGCAATCAATAGTGGGATTACAGAGTATTTTTTAGCTCGCTCCTCATTTTCAATTTCTGCCACACTCGTCCAGATTTGCCTAACTACATTAAGAGCAGCCGTACCTATACTTGTCCAGAGTCTGCGACCCTCCCAATAGCGATCGTAAGCGGTGTTGGTACGAAATACCAATAATAAACCCAAAACAACACTGGGAATAATAGTACCCAAAATTGGTGGATTTACAGGTAGCCCAAAAAGGGAGTCTGCAACAGAAATTAGTATTCCAAACACGCAACAGAAGACAATTCGAGTCGAAATTAATGGAATAACCAAACCTTTCCATGTTAGAGCTAATTTAAACCTGTTTAGTTTTTTTTTGTTTTTGCCATAAGATTTTTATTTATTTTATGAAATT
>Ga0335397_10009388_pt1 | contig 12212 bp, 10 predicted proteins | sample MAT04_FD_205740 | JGI IMG/M metagenome (GOLD analysis project Ga0335397, IMG submission 205740) | Freshwater microbial communities from Lake Fryxell liftoff mats and glacier meltwater in Antarctica - MAT-04 (spades assembly) (version 2) ...
TCGCACCGCTGATGCCCGCTGCCCGGGCTCCCGCCTGCCACAGGGAGTCGCCGGGTGCCATGGTCGCGGGGTCCAGACCGGCATCGGTGAGGGTGAGCAGGATGGCCTCGTATGCCGGACGGGGCAGTTCCCGGCGTCCCTGCCTGCCACCCTTGCCCCGGTAGGCATACAGCATCCGGTCAGCCTCGCAGGTGATGTCGCCTGCGGTGAGGCGGAGCACCTCGGAGCGGCGCCGGCCGGTGAGCACCAGGGTCAGCAGGATGGCCCGGTCCCGGCGACCGGGCACGCTGTCGGGGATGACCCCGAGCAGGCGGCGCACCTCGTCGGCGGTATAGCCCCGGGCCTGCGAGGGCAGGTGTCTCGGTCGCTCCAGGGCATCGCACGGATTGGACGTGACGAGGCCCATCCGGATGAGGAACCGATAGAGCGACGAGAGGCACGCGATGCGGGCACCCACGGTGGCCGACGAGGGCACCCGGCCCGAGGCACCGATGCCATGGGCCCAGGCGAGGACATCGGCGGCTGTCACCCGGTCGGGTGGCCTGCCCACGGCGGCGAGGAAGGGCCAGAGCATCCGGCCATAGGACTCCACGGTCCGGCGGGAGCCGGAGCGGTTGCCCTTCTCGACGAGGAACGCATAGACCGCCTGGTCCCAAGAGGATGGGTCGCTGGTGGCATGTGCGGGCAGGAGTGGTCGCTCCATGGGTGGACTGCCTCGGGCTGCGGGAGTGGATACCCACATCACTCACTCGGGTCCGGCCCGGAGTCAACACGATGGCCCGATCGTGTGGTGCGTCGGGGCACGGTCGGGCTTCCGATGCCTCGCACCCTCGAGCGGAGCCGGTCGAGCACCACGATATCCAGCACCGCGACCTTGCGGACCCGGTTTGGCCGAGCCGCGCCAGGGCGTAGCAGGAGCGCGTTTGGCTCCATGCCCGTGGATGATGGCCACCACTACGGCGGTGCAAGGTTCGTAGGATCCCTCCGGATACGCATCCATCCGAGCTTTGCTGTTTCGATGCCCGGGGAGACCAAGCGGGCGGCCCCCCGGCGCATCAGGAAGAGCCACCACGTCGGCAAGCGCCATCTGGTACAGGGGAGGACCAGCGAAGGAAGGGTGGCAAGGTACTGGACCTGGTGGACGAACGCACCTTCAGCTGCCGCTGCAGGGAGCCCGGCCCATGCCCCGATCGAGTCCGCGATCAGTGCTTCGGCTTGAACGCGCGAACGAGCGGATCTTGCTGCCTGCAACCCCCTCCACCACACTCCCCAGGCCTCGCGACGACGCCCCAGCGTCGCCAACGCCGCCGACTCGCGCTGGGCGGAGACGATACGACCTCCCTCGCCGATCCACGGTCGGGAGTCCTCTTGGAATCGTCGGTATTCGGCGAGCGCCTCCACGCAACGCCCCTCCAGCATGCGGAGGTCCCCTTTCACGAAATAAATGAAAACCTCGACGATGGACGAGTAGCGTTGAGCGACGGCCTCGGCGCTGGCAACCAGCGCCGCAGCGTGGTCAATCGCCTGGCGCCGCTCGTCGCGTCGTTTGCCTGACGCCGCCAGGACCGCCACCTCTGCCGCATGCCACCAGGCGTCAAAGAGTTCCGGAGCTTTGTCAGCAGGGGGAACCCCAAGCCCTCCGGCCATCTCGGCTTCGAGGGCCACGCACGCAGCGGTGAAGTCACGCGCGGCTCCCTCGAAATCGCCTGCGTTGCGTCGGTAGAAGGCGCGATTGGCGATGGCCTCGCCGGGCAGAGGCCGACCGTCCAGACCATCCACCTCCAAGGTGTGGACCGCGGCACGGGGAAACCCGATCGAGCCGAACGCTCCTGCAAGGCACAGTCGCGCTCCGGGCGTGTCCCGATGTCCGATCGCTGAGCGGCAGCGTTCGACTGCGAGCTGGTGGCGGCCCGTCATGTCGGCGATGATCGCGACCACGAGATCACGTTGATCGGGGCTCAATGACGCCATCCAGCGCCGGACGGCCTTTGACGCGTTGCGGACAGCGATGTCTCGCTCCCCAACGGGCGAAAGGCTGATCTCCTTGAACTCGGTACATCGGAAGCGCCGCGACCGGTTGAGGAGTATCACCTCTCGGCCCGACTTCTCGAGCGCGGGCAGGATGTCGCGGTCCCGCCCCGAGTAGCCCACGACGACCAGTGGCCAGGTGGCACGGACCCACTCCAGCAGCTCTTCCCGGGAGCCGGCCAATGGCCTACCCACACGGCGCTGGAACGCGGCGACGCGTGCAAGGTCCTGGAGGGAACCGTGAAGGTGAATCACCCCCTCGACCCCGGTGTTCACCCCGGTCGACCGCCGCGCGGCGGCCACCGCCACCCTGATCTTATCCTCGTCGTCGACCGCTGGTAGCCCACCAGCCTGCTCAAGAAGTGTGTCGAAGTTCGTCGTCATGAGCACCGCGATACCGGCGCCGACACCACCTGACAGGAACAGGTGATTGGCGTTGGAATGCGAGGAGCTGAAGAGCAGGTCGAGCAGCGCGGCGACGGGATCACGGCCATCCTCCACGAGGAAGCGCCGCAGGGTCTCCATGAGCAGTTCGAACGGCCTTTTCGTGAGGCTGTCGAGGACCTCGTCAACGGTACCAAGCGATCCATCCGCCTCGACAGCGCAGGCGGCGACCGCAGGATGAAACGCCTCGACCGTAGGGAGGCCAGATGGGGCCGCGAGGCTGATCGCAGATCCCGCGAGCACAGCCACCTTCCCGTACCTCGCAACGACATCTTCGAAGGCGGTTGGCAGGTCAACGGCATCCATGTTCAACCCGTGGGCGGTTTCGTGAAGGACATCATGCGGTGCGCTCGAGGGCGTGCGCAACCTGATGTGCACGGTCCACAACGGCGGCGTACAGCGCCTCCGGGCTATCTGGATCGACGTGCGCATCCCGTAGTTCGACGGTCGCTGGCTCGCGGTCGCTGACCCGGCCGACGAGGCCGACATCGGCACCCGCAGGTCAGTCAGCGAAGCGATCCGAACGCCCTGGCCTCGCTCGGTAGGCGTGTCGCCGAAGAACTCGCGCTCAGTGTCGCCCGCGACAGCGCCTGACGGCCCCGAGCACACGATCTACCCATCGTGTGGGTGGTCCGTCTGACTCCAAGTCGTCTCGGTCCGCCCGACCCGTGAGAGGTCGGCGAAGCACTCAAGATTCACGAATCGTTATCGATCGGTGACACCTTCGGGGCTTGCCGAAACCCGCGACCACCGATAGAGTCCGCGCTCGTGGGGGTCTGACGGCGCGGGGGCCATGGCGCTGGTCGGAGTCGGCGGCTGACGGCGACATCGGGGGGAACGCTGTCCGTCACTGTGTCTCGGCACACAGAGGAGCGTCCATTGAGCACTAGACGAGCACGGTCTTCACCCGGTGGGCTGACTATCCGCACCCGGTCCGGCAGCCAAGCGTCGAAGAGGCTCGCGGCTCTCGCCACAATTGGCGCCATCGCACTGCTCGCTCTGGTCCCGACATCCGCCACCGGCCAGGATGTCTCGGACGAGGAGTTTGACTACGCGCAGACGTTCCGGCGCTCCGCGGGCCTGCCAGCCAGCGACAGGGTCGTCGCGGACAGCTTCTCCGAGCCCGGCTACTCGAGCGAACGCTACGGGCTGCCGCTGAACGAGGACGAGCTCAGGTCCCTCAGCGAACGGTCCCGGATCCGGCAGGAGATGCAGCCGGCCATCAGGGAAGCCCTCTCCTGGGGCGGCTACGGAGGGATGTATATCGACCAGGAGCGAGAGGGCACCGCCGTCTTCTGGTTCACACATGACCTGGACGAGCGCCGGGATCGACTCGACGACCTCATGCCTGGCGAGGCTCGATACGAGGTTAGGAAGGCCGACTACACCTACGGGGAGCTGAGGGAAGCCAAGGATGCCGTCGCGAGGCGCAGCGGCGCCTTTGCGGGCGAGGGCATCGAGATCGTCGAGATGGGGCCCGATGACCGCCGCAACCGGATGGCCATCGGCGTCGCAAGCGACGTCACGAGCGCACGAGAGGTCTTGGAGAACGAGTTCGGTCCGATCGTCCGCGTGGAACGGGCGTCAGCAGGAGAGATGGACTGTCCGCGCACGAACTGTCGTCCGATGAAGGGAGGCCTCCATGTGCTCGGAGACGCCGGGCCTACGGACTACTGCACGAGCGCGTTCCTCGCGAAGACCAACGCAGGCGACCTGCGACTCGTGACCGCCGGGCATTGCATGATCGGTCGGAAGGACCACACCTGGACCCACAACGGCTCGTCGCTCGGGACGGCCGCCAACCACACGCTGAACTCGAACAACGACACGTGTGGTGGCAATTACTGTGCTGACGCCGGCTGGTTCCAGCTCGACGGCAACGAGAATGTCACGGATCGGCATGAGTTCCTGAGGACGACGCTCATCTACTCCTTCGATGGGGTCCGTCATGACACCGCGCAGCAGGTCGGTGACTGGATCTGGCGCGCCGGTCGCACGACGGACATCGTGACCGGTCAGATCACCAGCCGCAACAAGCTCAAGAAGACCATCGGCGCCAATGGCACGACCTACTGGATCGACGGCGTGAACGTCATGGATCGGGACGCCCGCGGCGGGGACAGCGGCGGGCCCTACTGGGTCGAATACGACTTCGCCGGTGACCGCTTCCGGATGGTCGCTGGCATCCATAGCCACTCCACCAATGACACGAATCATCCGACCGACCCATGCGAAGAGGACGATAACAACCCGAACGTGACCGACTGTCGCGCGTGGTATACCACCGCCGACACGTTCGAGGACAACGTTTCCCTGACGATATGCACCAAGCAGACGTGCCCTTGAGGAGGTCAATGACATGAGATGGACCCGCCGCTTCGCGGTGATCTCGACGCTCGCTCTGGCTCTCATGCCGTCCGGCCCGGTCGCGGCCGAATGCATCGGCCCATGGACGCCGATGCCGTCGTTCACGGCTGTCGCGCCGAGCGCGGAGCGGGTGATCGTCGGAACGGTCATCCAGGACCTCGAGGACCCGCAGGGCCTCGAAGCAGAGGGGGGCGGTATCACCCCGTCCTTCGTCATCGCGGTGGACACGGTGCTCCGTGGTCCCGATCCGGGACCCACCCTCACCTTGGACCTGGTGGCCACGGGTGTGCCACAGAGCGAGGAGTGCGGAGGCAGGCCCACCGTATTCGCGACCCCGGGCGACCGCATCGCGGTCGCCTTCGAGGGTAGGCTGCCCGGGCACCGGCGGCCCATCACGGCCGCGGCCTGGATCGAGGGTCAACCAGACGCGCTCGGGGCGCCAGATGCCGAGGTGCTCACCATGGCGGAGGTCCGGGACGCGATCACCCGGATGCCCGACACATCAACGGCTGGCGTCGCGGAGCCGTCGCTGGCAACCATCCTCAAGTGGCTTCTTGGCGCGAGTCGTAGTCCCTAATAACTGCGAAGGGGGCTCAGGGGGCGAGCGTCCTCGTCCTGGATCGCGCTCGTGGGCCGCGTTCGGAGATTGGCAGGCATCCTCCGCGTTCCTCAGCCGCGACCCGGCCACGGGCCACCGGACCGGGCGTGACGTAACGCGTGGACTGAAGCAGATGACGCGCGACGAGATGTTCGCAGCATGTGAATCTTCTCTCAACCACTGGACCGACAACGGACTCGTGCAGATGAGCCAACGTGACCTCCGGGTGCGGCCGACGTCAGCGAGGAGTTGATAGATCGGTTCTCAGGGCTCAGGCGTCGCCCAGCCACGAAGGACCAATCGCGTCGACCAAGGTCGACGGGCAATAGAATAGGCTCGATCCACACCATGACCAGATGGTGTGGATGTGTGGCGCGAGTCACGATACCGGCTCGTCGGATGCGAGTGGACGCTCCTCCATGATGGGTGTAGCAGGTCCCAGTGCCATCGAGCGCTGCATGGGTCGGCCGTCCTCGTCGAACCCCTCGAGGTCGAGCTGGCCCGTCCATCCCTCGTTCGTCGATGGTGTAGGCGGCGCCCCTCTATGGGTATCAGTGCGCCGGTGATGGCGGCGCAGGTCGGTGACGACGAGGTGCCCGGTAAGGCACGATGAGGTGGTCAACAAGGAGTGACCCTCCAGGAGCTAGAGACTCCGGGAGGGTCGGTGGTGGAGACGTATTCCACCGATGGCGATCGTATGGGCTTGCCCGATCGATGTCGATGCCTATGCCGCGCTCGGGCGGGGCATCGAGCCGCCCTGTCCGGCGTGCCCGCTGTGCGGGGGTCCCACGCAGCGCTGGCACGGATACCTGCGCCACCTGCGGCATGACCGCGACCGCCTGATCTGGATCGCCCGCCTGCGCTGCACCGCGTGCGGGGTGACCCAGGCGCTGCTGCCCTGGTTCGTGCTGGCCCGACGCTGGGACACGGTGGACGCGGTGGGCCAGGCAGCGGAACTGGCCGCGGCGGGTCTCGGTCACCGGCGGATCGCCGTCGCGGTGGGTCGCCCGGAGACGACCGTGCGGGGCTGGCTGCGCCGTCTCCGGCCACTGGCCATGCCCCTCGCCGCGACACTCCTGGCCCGGGCGGTGAGCGTCGGCTGGTCGGGCTTCGGACTGCCGGTGGCGCCGCTGCCACGCCTGTGTGCCGCGGTGCATGCCCTTGCCGGGCGCTGGCCCGGCAGCCGGCAGGGCGGTCCCTGGGCCGTCGCCGTCCTCGTCACCGGCGGCGGCCTCCTCGCGACCAACACGGCCGCGCCCTTGGAGGGGATGACCGGCTCGGGTCAGATGGCGACCCCAACCCCACGAGGTGTCCCATGACCCATGACACGGCAGAAGCGCTCGCACTCTGGCGCTATCACCTGATCGCGGTTATCCCGAACTCGGGATAACCGCGACTATGCCGAGTAGCGCGTTATCCCGAGTGGACGGCCGGTGGGCGCGTCCGCCCGCTCGGGCGGGGGGTGGACGTGCTGGGCCGCTCGGCATAACACGGGCCGTTCGATGGACGCTTCCTGTCTTCGGTATCCGCGATCCGACAGGAGGCAACGATGGTTCGAGGATCAGTCCCTGCTCAGGCCGTGCGTGGTCCGCTGGCGCCCTACGCGCCGGGCTTCGCGTCCGAGTTGAGCGCCCGGGGCTATTCGCCGTGGTCGGTCATGCGGCGGCTGTGGCTGCTCGACCACCTCAGCCGCTGGCTCGAGCGTGAGCGGCTGAGGGCGGGCGAGCTGACGCCGCCGTGGGTGGAGGAGTTCCTTCGGGCCCGTCGCGCCGCCGGCTATGTGACGTGGGTCTCGCCGCACAGCATGGTGCTGCCGCTCGACTACCTGCGCGGGGTCGGCGTCGTGCCGGAAGTGGCGCCGACGGCCCCGGCGGGGCCGCTCGAGGAGCTGCTCGCGGCCTACCGCCGCTACCTCGCGTCCGAGCGCGGGCTGGCCAGGAGCACCATCGCCGCCTACGACCACGACGCGCGGCTGTTCCTGTCCGGGCGGTCCGGTGTCGACGGGCCTCACTTCGAGCGGCTGAGCGCCGCGGATGTCACGGGCTTCCTGGCGCGCGAGTGCCAGTGGCGCAGCATCCCGTCGGCCAAGGCCCTGGTCGCGGGGCTGCGTTCGCTGCTGCGCTACCTGCGGGTGGCGGGCCTGACCGTGACGCCGCTGGACGGGGCGGTGCCGGGCGTCGCCGGTCGGCGGGGCGGCACACTGCCGCGGGGGCTCGACCCCGGGCTCGTGGCACGGCTGCTGGCGAGCTGCGATCGGCGCCGGACGGTCGGCCGGCGCGACCATGCGATCCTGCTGTTGCTGGTGCGGCTCGGCCTGCGCGCCGGCGAGGTCGCCGCGTTGCGGCTGGAGGACATGGACTGGCGGAGCGGTGAGATCCTCATCCGCGGCAAGGGCGACCGCCACGAGCGGCTGCCGCTGCCGGGCGATGTGGGCGAGGCGCTGGCCCGCTACCTGCAGCGCCGCCGTCCCGGGGATGGATCGCGCGCGCTGTTCGTGCGCGTGATCGCCCCGCTTGGTGCGCTCCGCGCCACCGCGGTGGTCGCCGTCGTGCACGACGCCTGTGTGCGGGCCGGGATCGCTCGGGTGGGCGCCCACCGGCTGCGGCACACCGCCGGCACCGGGATGCTGCGCGCTGGCGCCTCGTTGCCGGAGATCGCCGAGGTGCTCCGCCATCACAGCCTCAAGACGACGGCGATGTACGCCAAGGTCGACCACGCAGCGCTGCGCACGTTGGCGCAGCGCTGGCCCGGACGTGTGGCGTGACCGCGCGGCGCGCCGCCGTGGACGACTACCTCGCGATCCGTCGCCGGCTCGGCTTCGAGCTCGTGCGTGCCGGACGGCTGCTGCCGGACCTCGTCGGCTACCTGGAGCAGGAGGGCGCTGAGCACCTCACCACCGAGCTCGCGCTCGCCTGGGCGACCCTGCCGGCGGACGCCCACCCGGCCTGGTGGCGCCAGCGGCTGGGCATCGTGCGTGGCTTCGCACGCCACCTCCAGAGCGTCGACCCGCAGAGCGAGGTCCCGCCCGACGTGCTGCGCGCGCACTGGCCACGCGTGACGCCATACCTGTACGCGCCAGCGGAGATCGTGGCGCTGATGGATGGGGCGCGGGGCCTGGCGCCGCCGCTGCGCGCCGCCACGTGCGAGACCGTGATCGGGCTCATGGCCGTGAGCGGCCTGCGCCTCGGCGAGACGGTGGCGCTCGACCGCGCTGACGTCGACCTCGACGCTGGCATCCTGCACGTGCGTCGGGCCAAGAACGGCACACCCCGCGAGGTCCCGCTCGACGACAGCACCATCCGGGCGCTCGGCGACTACGGCCGCCTGCGCGACCGGCACCGACCCGAGCCTGCGACGAGGGCCTTCTTCGTCTCCGGACGAGGGCGGCGGGCCACCTGCGGCACGTTCCAGGCGACGTTCCGCAAGCTCGTCCGGATGGCTGGCCTCGAGGGTCGCGGCGAGCGCTGCCGGCCGCGCCCGCACGATCTGCGCCACACCTTCGCGGTGACGACGCTGCTCGACTGGTATCGCGCCGGCATCGACGTCGATGCCCGTCTGCCGCTGCTGTCCAGGTATCTCGGCCACGTCCATCCCGGCGCCACCTATTGGTACCTGCAGGCGACACCCGAGCTGCTCGCGCTCGCCGGTCAGCGCCTCGAGGATGTCCTGCGGGGGCTGTCATGAGCCTCCTCGCTCCCACGCTCGAGGCGTTCTTCACCGAGCGGCTCGCATCCCAGCGCCGGGCGAGCCCGCGGACCGTGATCGCCTACCGCGACACCTTCCGGCTGCTCCTTGGCTTCGCCCAGCGGACGGTCGGCAAGGCGCCGTACCGGCTCGACCTCGCCGATCTCGACGCGCCGCTGATCGGCGCCTTCCTCGACCACCTGGAGCGGGAGCGGGCGAACAGCGTGCGCACCCGGAACGCCCGCCTCGCGGCGATCCACTCGCTCTACCGCTACGCCAGCCTGCGCCATCCCGAGCACGCGGCGCTCATCGCCCGCGTGATCGCGATCCCGTCCAAACGCTACGAGCGCGCCATCGTGTCGTTCCTCACCGGGGAGGAGATCGGGGCGTTGCTCCGGAGCCCTGACCGCACGGGCTGGATCGGCCGGCGCGACCACGCCCTCCTGCTCCTCGCCATCCAGACCGGCCTGCGCGTCTCCGAGCTCATCGGCGTGCGCGTCTCGGATGTCGTGCTGACGGCCGGTCCCCACGTGCGCTGTGAGGGCAAAGGACGAAAGCACCGGTGCACGCCATTGACCAGCGAGACCGTCGCGGTCCTCCGTGAGTGGCTCCGCGAACGCCGGGGCGGACCCGACGATCCGCTCTTCCCCACCCGGCGTGGAAGGCCGCTCAGCCCCGACGCCGTGGCCTGGCTCCTCTCGAAGCACACCGCCGCTGCAGCCCGCGAGTGCCGTTCGCTCGCCCTCAAGCGCGTCACCCCCCACGTGCTCAGGCACACGAGCGCGATGCTCCTGCGGCAGGCCGGCATCGACCTCTCGGTCATCGCCCTCTGGCTCGGCCACGAGGGCATCGAGTCCACGCAGATCTACCTGCACGCCGACCTCGCCGTCAAGGAACGAGCCCTCGCGCGCACCGCTCCGATCGGCACGCCGCCAGGCAGATACCGAGCCCCCGACGCGCTCCTGGCCTTCCTCGAAGGGCTCTGATCATCATGCCGAGCAGCCCACCGCGGCCGCCCCCGATCTGAGCGGGCACACGCCCGCACGACCGTCCGCTCGGGATGACGCGCTGATCTCGGCCTGTCGGATCGCGGATACCGAAGACAGGAAGCGTCCATCGAACGGCCCGTGTTATGCCGAGCGGCCCAGCACGTCCACCCCCCGCCCGAGCGGGCGGACGCGCCCACCGGCCGTCCACTCGGGATAACGCGCTACTCGGCATAGTCGCGGTTATCCCGAACTCGGGATAACCGCGACGAGGTGATAGCGCCACAGCGCCAGTGCTTCGGAGCGGTCATGGGTCATGGGACACCTCTGAGCGGGATGGGCCCGCCATGGCACCAGAGCGGGTGGTCCGCTCCAAGGGCGCGCCCGTGTTGGTCGCGAGCAGCCGTCCGCCGGTGACGAGACAGGCGATGGACCAGGGGTCCGCCGAGCGGTCACCCGGCCAGCGTCCGGCGAGGGCATGGACCGCGGCGACGAGGCGGGGCAATGGCGCCACGGGCAGCTCGAAGCCGCTCCAGCCCAGCGCCACCGCCCGCGCCAGGAGCGTCGTCGTCAGCGTGGTGGCGACCGAGCGGGACCGGCGCAGCCAGCCCCGGACCGTGGTCTCGGGGCGGCCCAGGGCGATCGCGATGGGCCGATGGCCGAGGCCCTGGCCCGCGAGCTCCACGGCCTGCCCGATGTGGGCCACCGCGTCCCAGCGGCCGGGCAGCACGAACGAGGGCACCAGCGCCCGGGTCACGCCACACGCGGTGCAGCGGACGCGCGGGATCCAGATCAGCCGGTCGACCTCATCCCGGACGTGGCGCCGATAGCCGGACCAGCGCTGGGTGGGACCCCCGCACAGCGGGCAGGCGGGACGCGGCGCGTCCACCTCCCGGCCGAGGGCGGCGTATCGATCGACAGACAGCGAGCAGAGCCATACGATCGGCACCGGTGGATCACGTCTCCACCAACCGACCCTCCCGGAGTCTTCAGCTCGGGGAGGGTCACTTCCTTGTCAGGCCCATCGTGCCTCACGGGAGGCCTTGCCGTCACCGATCTGCGCTGCCATCACCGGCGGGACCGTGGCCATACAGGGGCGCCGTCTACACCTGTCATGACCGGCGACACGCTGTGCGAGAACGGGACCGACGTGGTAGTGCCAGAAGGTTCCACGCTGGCCCTCGACGGCAACACCAACTTGCGCCAGCGGGCCGTAGCACGGTTTCAGCGCGGCAGGGCCCGCCGCTCACGGGCGACGAGGCCCTGCCCAATGAGCCATGACCAGCCCCACAATCGACCAGAGCTACCGGGGTCGCGGTGGCGGGGACGTTCCGGGACGCGGTGGACGTATTCGGTGCCGCCCTCGACGCCGCGATGCACCTCCTGCGGGAAGTGGACCCGTTGCTCGCCGAACGGGCCGAGGCGTATGGCGTCGACACCGTGCTCGACATCAGCATCCAGGGCCATGCCCTGACCGGGTGGCTCGACGGGATGAGCATCGCGCTCGACGGCCGGGACCTCCAGGGCCAGCAGGGGATATCGCGAACGGACCAGTGGACCGGGGTGCGCATCGGCTGAGACGCAGACGTGTCGCCTGACCCACACGATGGCAGCATCGTGTCAAGGTGGCGACACGTCGCAATTCCATGGGCGGGCTGAGTCGTAGGCGAGATCCGTAGATCGGCTCGCCCGCCGGTCGGCCGACGCCTACCATGGCCTGCGTGGACGTCGCCCGCTCCTTGTGCCGGCGACGCAGGCCGCCAGCGACAGCGCTATACACCGCGACGGGTTCGCCGCACAACACGGCGTGGCCCTAGACTCGGGCGACCGACGTCTCGAGGACGGGACCCTTGTCCGCCTCGACGCCATGTCCGTCGAGCCCCGTTTGGGGTGGGCGTGCTCTCGCAACGGTTCCTCGAATGCCCGTGAACCAGGCGTGAGCCCGAAGGACCACCACACTCGGGCTATCCAACCCGCGATTCAGGCCCCTCCCGATCCTGGACGGGGCCACCAGCGAGCAATCGCGCGCCTCACAGCTGGAGGGTAGCACCGTGGCCGAGAGCGAATGCATGGCCGGATCCCGCCTGAAGGTCGAGTGGGCCAAC
>Ga0335397_10009390_pt1 | contig 12210 bp, 11 predicted proteins | sample MAT04_FD_205740 | JGI IMG/M metagenome (GOLD analysis project Ga0335397, IMG submission 205740) | Freshwater microbial communities from Lake Fryxell liftoff mats and glacier meltwater in Antarctica - MAT-04 (spades assembly) (version 2) ...
TGGAGAGGACACAGACTTCTCCTGGCTGCCGCAAGTCTGGCAGTCCTTCCCCGACTATCGTGTGGTGCTGTTGACCGACGGCAACGGGTATCCGCCTAAAGCGATCCTTCCATCCGGAAGAAAGCGCACTTCGGCGGTGCTGTTGCAAGTCCGCAGGAACTTGCCTGCGAATGTTGCGCAGATCGAAGACACCATCAGGTCTTTTACATCCAGCTATGTTCACGTAGATAACCTCACTGAACTGGCTGCGGCCTGGGCGCTGTTAATTCCGCGCAGAATGCAGTGATATAGAAATACAAGAGCGAGGCCACGAGCCTCGCTCTTTTTATTTAAGCCATTATGGTTTTTATGCTTGGACTTTTAGCAGGGAAATAGCAAGGTTAATTTTGCGACCTTTCTGGACCGCTCAACAAATATTGCAATTGATCGCATTCCTGAGCTAAGTGCTCAAGATACATATGCAACTCATTGACATCGGCAGTTTTGGTAAGTTGTTCGATACTACCGATGAGACGGCCTTGTTTGTCGAGGCTGAATGCAACAAGGTTAGTCTCTCTGTTGCGCTGCCAAATAAACGGTAGTATCGTGCTACGACCAATCTTTTCAACATGCCCTCGTTTCAAAATCACTGAAATCAACAGATAGTGTTCTCCTTGATGCGACACCATAACATGTTGTTTTCGTCCGTTGCTGAATTCAACAAGCACTCCATGGTTAACGTGCCGGAATGAATGCGTGGGTATGAAGTTCGCTCTTTGACGCTTCTGGCTCGCCTGTAATGCAACACTTTGAATGAGTTTCTGAATTCTATCCACGTTTGGGCTCCTTCAACAAATCTTCACGGAAATCCCCCATAGATTGGTCGGTTTCCAATAGCGCCTGTTCGATTTTATCAGCACAGATTGCTGTACGCTCCACTAAATTGAAAACTTCCGCTACGCTGGTAGTGTCAGGATGAAACAGGATGTCTAATTCAATAGTCAAATCATAAGTTTGCTTTTTTGCATCCGAAAGAGCGCAAATTTTTCCAAAGCCTATTTTTTGATGTATCTCAGTAATTCGATCCATTTCTTTCAGATCATCCCATTCGACCCTTCCAACAGGGCTAACACAGCGCAACAAAATATGTTGATCACTCGTCGCGGTACGCAGAAATAATGTTAATGGTTGGCGGCGAGCGTTTTCGCGCTTTTTACCTTGCAAAGACAATTTCCCATCAGGATTTACAAACATTGCCACGAAATATGACCAAGCGTTTATATAAGGCTCAGGCTCCTGTTCAAATTCATTTGACAAGAACTCTACCATATGACGGAAGTGTATGAGGGCAGCGTTGGCCGCCTGCGCGGCATTGGTTGATGCAACAGGTAAGTCTTTTCGCAGCCATTCTTCTTTTACTTTAAATGTAGTTTTCAACCTTTCTTTGATCGGCGCGATATCGTGTTCCAAAGGACGTATGACCATGCTGGTTTGTGTGTTCACATAGCTATCGCTCACAACATCATTTGTTAACTGTTGATGCATCAATCTGACAAACCGATTCATACGCTCGTAGACTCGCTCAACTTGCAGGCGCTCTACTGTCTCACGTAAATGTGGATAGAAAACCTGCAGCAATTCTTCAGGCGCAGCCACTTGCGGCTTCTGCAACCGCCTTGCAGTTAATGACCGAATTCGATCCACTCGCCCTGTTCGTTGTTCTAAAGCAGAAGGTGTCCAAGCAATACCATAATGAACGACCTGCGCACAAAATGTGTGTAAATCCTCCCCTTCCTGTAATATATCTGTAGTTACAAGGAATAACGGATATCCTGGCATTCGAAATTGTTGCACAAGACTTTTATTCACTCCACCCGATCCCGACATGCCAGCCACAGGTGTTTGTTTTTTCAAAGATTGTCCAAACAAAGTTGGCAGTTGCCTTAATTGGGCATGTGCTGCTGCAGGAAAATTTACTGCAAGAATAAGATCAAAGTTCTTTGCGATTTCATGCAACTCATAGAACGCTGTAAACTGCTGCGGATATTGACTTTGTGTTTCCAATAAATCCAAATAACTGTCAATAAGATCTTCCACCGAAAGTTTGTTGCTTTCCTGAATTCCTCCTGACAACTTTTCTAAACGATTCACTGCCAATATCCATAAATCCACCAAGGGGTGTCCCAACCACGTGGCAGTCGATAATAACTCGCGCCGTTGCTCGCTACGATGGAATTGTTGTGTAAAATCCGGAAACGATTCTGACGGCCAGATGGCATCACGCAGCGCACGGCGCTTAACCAGTTCGCTAAAAAACGTTTTTTGTCTTAATGATTCATCGGGTTGCGGAAAATTACGATGTAAGTCTACTGGGGTTATTGGCGAATTCCCAAAACGCTCACGAGATGCGATTAGAGCGCGGTCTCTCAATGTACTATCGTGTGCGCGCGTGGCCAGCAACCTCAAGGTTGCTTCTTGATATGCTAAGAACACGGATAAGTGTGGAAAGGTTTGTTGGCGCGACTTGCTACGACTTCGGAATATGCAATAAGCATCTGCTCGCAATTGCTGTCGGATCCAGGTTTCTTCTAATAAGGTTTGTTTGGCAATCGCAACAATTGGTTTGTCCGCATCACCCAACAGCGTTTGTATGTAATTGTCTTCGAAAAACGTCGATTTCACCAAGCGATTACGTTTGAACGAGGTGCCGGAGAAAATGCTTTTTGGCCCTTTTCCACGAAAGAACCAAGCGAAAAAATTCTCATTTGCGCCTTCATCGTCGTCATCTTGGAGAGGCTGCTCACCTATTTCATACATTTCCCCTGCGGCTTCCTTTGTTGTTGGAGGCACAGGATCAGTTTCTTTACGCTCAGATTCGTAGCGATCAAAGGCTTTCAAGAATTCTCCCTGAACCTTCGGCGTCAGCTGCTCTAACAAGTAGTTTTTGAGCCAATAGTCATAATGCCGGTTGAGTTTTTCGGTTAGTTCAGACACGCTTTTCACACGTCGCACAAACACTAATGACTTTTGTCCCGTCGCGAAATTGGCGCTCAGACTTTCCGCTACCGCATCCATTTTAGGATGCGGTAGCGACTTGCCGAATTTTTGCCGATAGGAACTTGCGATTTGATCCACTGAAATAGTATCAATCCCTCCACGTTCATCTTCCTGGTCGGTCTGTTCATTATCGTCGAATATCGTCTCGTCATCTTTTTTAGTCTTAACTTTTGCTGTTTCCAAGAAACTTTCAAAGGATGACAGCATCCCAATTTGAAAACTGTGATTAAACCTTTCGCTTCCCAATACTTCGGCAACCTTTTTCTGCACTAACGCTACAATCAACTTCTGTCGATCATCTGACATCTGAAGATGTTCGTCGTGCACGGCTACGCCGCCATTGCGCCACTCACGCCGGTACATGTTTTTTGTGTGCACCTCGCCATTAATTTTGAGCTCTGCTAAACGACGCACTAAAAAGCCTTCTACGGCTTCCTTCTTTTTCGTTTCATCCGCAGTAGCATCATTTAAGATGGGTAATCCGTATCCAAATAAATCCTGCTGTTTCCACAATTCACGATAATCGCTTTCGAGCGGGGTTGCAGAGAGCGCTAGTACACGATCAAAGCGCTTCGCATGGTGTGGAAAAGATGAAGAAGGGGAATGCGCCCCAAGCAAATATGCCATTATCCGATTGCGCGCAGCAACTCCCTCTGCAAAGCCATGCTTGAGGTTGTGGCACTCATCCACAACCACCAGATCGAAATGGGGCACAACTGCATTTAAAGCGCAGGCAAAATTTTTCTTAAACTCCTCCTTATCACGTAAGTTGAATTGTTCCTTCTTAAGCCAGGGGATTTGCTTAAGCAATTCGTCGCGTTTTCCCGACCACTTCTGACGATCTTCGCCAAGTCCAAAACTAAAGCTTGTCATCCGCAAAATAAAATCGCGGTTTGGATTAAGAATGGACTCACGCGCAAAATCCAAAAGATTGTCACACACTGCCACACCATACGCAGGCGTACCTTGGAATGAACGCACTCGATTATCCGTCACGCGCCAATTGTTTGCAGTGAAATTCTGTAACTCCTTGTGCCACTTTTGCTGAATATTTTCACGCGGTGTGATGTAGAGTACGCGCCAATCTGGATGGAAATGACGAAATAGCGCAACCACCCCGAGCGCTACGTACGTTTTACCCATGCCTACTTCATCTGCCAGATACGCAAATGGTTTTTCGGTAAGCAGGTTATGCAGGGCAACAGCGCCCTCTAATTGCTGATCTGCTGCAATATCTGTATCAGATTGACCGCCGGAGAAATCCAGCAAGGCTTGAGCACTATAAATGCTTAAAGGTTTAATCATACGGCACCCTCTGTTTTAGGCAATTTAGCAGGTTTGAAGAACATCTCTCTAAACCAGGTAAAAAACTCCGAGCGAATTTCAGGGGTTTCAAACGTAAAACCCGCTTCAATTTGATCAAGCGCATCGAGACGTTCACGCACACGTTTGAAGGCTTCTTTGTGCTGCGTTTTGAAATCTGTATATTCTTTCTCAATCCGATCCAGTAATTGTGTCGCGCACAGTAAGGTCACATAACGATGAACTCGATCCGCTTCTTCGTCCTTAATAACCTTGTCGAGCAAGGAAGGCAACGAATCATGTTTCTCGCCTAATAATCGATAGACCGCCTCATTTTCATGATCTGACTCAAGCGACTCGCGCACGTGTGTCTCCAACCGTCCAAACGCATGGAAAATACCCGCAAAGCGATCAAACATTGAATCCACTGTACGACTGGGCGAGGACGTTTGCGGCAGTGCATAACCATCAATATCCATCAACGCCTTGTATGCCATAAATTGCTCACGTTGTTCGGGTGAAAGCAATGACCAATAATGCAAAATCTCTTCAGGCGTCAAAGACTGAAATAAAGCGGGCTTGCGCGCCATGCCTTCCTCACGCACCAACGCCCGGAACGGCGCCGCGCCGTCAACACACACTTCGACCAGTGAAGTTGACGTTAATAAGTCCTTAATGCTTTGTGCCGCCTCAGCAGGAAGAGTTACCCATTTCCCCAACCGAATTGGCGTAATCAGGAATTTGGGGACATTTTGCGCAAAAACTTCCGCCTGATGAGGGGCGGAATTAGAAGGATCCCAAAAATATGAGAGCGCCTCAGTTTCCCAATCAAAGCAGAATGTAACTACACATGGAGGCTCAGTTATATCTGTCTCTTCAAATGAGGCTTCTTGAAAATTAGTTGGAACATCTTCTTCTATTTTTTGAAGCCACCAATTCAGTCGCCCTGTCACCTCTGTTTCAACCAGTACTCCAGTTTCAAAATTACCTGCTTTTGCGGGAGAGTGCGCCGCTGCTGTAAGGTTGACCGAGCCCACAAAAAGAATTTCGCGGGACTGATTCCAGAAGCGATAAATTTTTGCGTGTACAAAACGCTGCGCCATACTTGTTTGCCCATCGGTGCGTACCTGTATACCGTCCTCAGGAAGAAGCCCCCAGTGTACCTGGGATAAATTCTTTATTTGATTGAAAAGACCCTCATGACATCCTACAGTGCCATCAGCATCTTCCGGCAAAAACACACGTGTTTCTTTGGGATATAACCCCTCAATCAATGATGGGAGTGTATGACTATTATCCCTTCCATCAAAGTAAGGGGAAACGATTTCAAGGTTATAGGTGAACGGTTCGATGAAATCACTTAAAAAACTGGGCACATCGGTTTGGCCGATATACAGGCGTGGAAGCCAGCGCCCTTGTTCCCTAAACGAAGTAGGTTCTTCAACGCTGCTAAGTAAAAACGCGCGGATGGTTTCAAGTGCAGGGTGTTCTTCAGTAATTGTGTCTTCTTTCTTTAATCGTGAAATTAAATCAAGCAACTCACTTCGAAAGGTGCATTTTTGATCCGCATGTACTTCCATAATATGCGCGACTTCAACATTTTCCCACCATCCTGAGCGCGTCAAATTTGCAGACAGTGTTACAAACAGCAAACTATCCCAGGTCTTGTCGCGATCATGATTTTCTACCAGCAGGAAAATATTTTTGGGGTGAAAACAACCTTTGTGGCGTAAAAGCCCAATCCGCCGATAATCGAGCCGGGCAGGTTTCGCCTCTGCTGTCAATCCGCGGCGATCATAATAAACGGCGAGATGCTTTAGTCCGCGTAAGGCTTCTTCCATCTGAACACGGCGCAATTCAGGTACATGGCTAAATGATTGGTCAAACAAGTATGGAAGGATATCGTCTTCAAAAAAGCCGGGATCGAACTGAAATGTCAGGAAGACCGCAGCCTTGACGCGCCGTCTACTGATCGCTTCTACAAGCGCATCGGAGAGTACAGATTCCGGGAAAAGATTGCGGCTCATTGCGCACCTCCATCAACCTGGTAACCAATCAGTTTCAACGAATTCAGGAAATAAGTATTTGTCCATAAATCGGGCAGCTCATCCCGCACGGGCAAAGCCACTGCATTCTCATGAAATCTGACTGAGACGCGATCTGCTTTCAGCGCAACCCATTCACTTCCACCACGTGTTTGCATGACCGCCTTGTTCTGATCAATAAGTAATTCCAGTGCCTGTTGATAGCGCCCATTCGCCAGCGAGACTGCCAAATTTGCGAGGCGCATGCGCATTGTATGATCTGCCCGCCCTCCCAATGTGTCCAGTACTTGTGTAAATGCTTCCGGATCGATTTGCCGCAGGTTTGCTCCCCAGGTCTTCTTAATATCACTTGCTGCTTTTTCAATGGTTCGCCCGTCGCAGGTTAACACAAAGTTGAATGCATGAGCCGCAGGTCCAAATACAGATTCTGCGACCTGAATTCGCGACAAACGTTTCGCCAACTCATCATGCCCGTTTGTATGGATATGCTTGCGGAGCGCGCGCAAGTCATCCATCGCAAACGGATGTTTTGCCCGTGTAACTTTCCGCATTGCGTGCCAGAGTGTGGATTGGTGTTCATCAGCGCCACATTCGATAAGATGTTTCCTGTAAAAATTCCGCTCATCAGGCGTAAGTTTCTTGCCCAATAGTTCGGCAAGTTTGCGCGCCAGTTTGGTGTCTTTACCGGTTGGCTCAAACCACTGATCTTTGCAGAGGAAGCCGAGTATCTGTTCGCTTTCGCGCGTGGTCAACTGCTTAGGGTTGTCGTACTGCGCAGCAACGAAGGCGCGCGCCTCCTGAGTCAAGCGCGGCGCATCGGGTTCGATGAGATTGCTATTACGCGCGGCAACTGTATATAAGCCCCATAGACCATAAGTCCTCTGATTGGAGAGAATTTGCGACGTAGCCCCGGCGCTAATCCACACACGTTTTCCAAGCAAATTTTTCTTGACGCGTTGAATGCCGCGAATCTCATCTTCCGTGTATTCACCTTCACGCGCAGTTTGAACAGCAACGCGGCTGTATGCAGCAAGTTGTTCAAACTTTAGGAAGAGTTCAACCATTTTTTCCGGCGACATATTTTTTTCGGCAATGGCGCGCTCGGAGAAATACAAGCCAAGTATCAATACCGAAAAGCCCCGCAATGAGGTGGTTACGGTCGTAAGGTTGCGCACTACCTGTCGTCCGAGCGATGTCCAGAGGGGTTGCAAACCCAATGGGTCGCGCGAGCCTTTGATTTTCGCTTGGGGATCAAGCAGTGTAAAAAAAGGGGTATTAATCATCATATCGCATCATCCTCTCTTATAATCCAGGTCTTCAGCACTGCATCCTAATTCACGCGCAACATTCATCACACCCAAGTTATTAGGTATTAATCTCAACTTAGGTTTCCTCTTTATAGGCATACCGTTCGACAATATATTCAAGCCATTTTTTCCAATGTCCTTGGTGATCATGATTCTTTACCCAACTCACCCATGCCTGGTGTGTAAAGACTGAGAATTTTGCTTTTCCAGCAAAGAGCGGACTCCACTCGCTGCGAATATCGGTTATCCCAGTCGATCGTTTTAGCGAGCCCATCAACCCTGTGTTGCGTTTATCATATGCCACGGCGGAAACCACAAGTGCGTATTTTTCTGATTGTGCAATTCCTTCTGCAAGGGCTTGTTGACGAAATAACTGATAGCCACCAAATGCTGCGGGGCAGGCTTTCAATTGCGATAACGTCTGATTGTTTATGATAGGTTTGAGATGATCCCAGTATTTCCTCTTCCTTTCATATAAATGGCATTGTTTATGAGTGTCATCCAAAACCGCAGCGGTATTCAGGCAACGCGCAGGATCCAAATTTGGGTTGCTATTTTTTAGATTGGTCTTATGCCCAGAGCAGCCGTAGAAGTTGTGCTCGGTAAATTTACACTCAACCATAATTACCCCTAGTCCCTTTTGCGTCTCAACAAGAAAAGCAATATCAGGCGATGTTTGTCCTGCGCCACGTCCGCCATCCATTTCACCCAGCAGGGTAGCAGGTTTTAGCGAAGCGTCATCCGACTCATATTCAAGCTCGACGCCATTCACAGATTTGATTTCGGGAGAAATAGATTGACGCAAAAAACCAGCCAGCATTTCGTAGCCAAATTCACAGCGAAAAGGGAAGTAGAGATTGGCACACAAAGCCCAAGAACTCAGCAAGTTGTGACTTCCTGTATGTCTGCGAATTCTATTCTCTTCCAGATAATTGGGTAGTGAATGTTCGGACTGGCTATTGATATCCGACCAAAGATTCAGTTCCCACTCTTCGGCAGGAAGAACATGTTCGTGTTTTCCCCCGTTTTGTTTTCCAGGGTCTTGGTTGGTGAGATTTTGACGGCGCCATTCCAGCTGATCAGCACGCATCCGGTAATAGAAATTTTGCGGTAGTGGAACGTTACGTGCAGTCATGGTTTATTCCACGGCGATACTTCCTTGGACGCAATAGATCTTGCATCTCGCAACGACATTGAGAGCACTTCAGGTAGTTCTGTGAGGACAAACTCAACTTCGAGGGGTACCCGTCCGTTTTCCTTTTCCTTAAGGCATAGATCATACATACTTTTTTCGGTCAAGACAATTAATCGTTTTTCAGCACAGACCATTAAAAGAAAAAGCATATCTGCCCGAAGCTTTTGTATTTTTCCAGCGGGATTTTTACCACCTGAAGTGATGCCGCTGCTAGTGGATATATTTGCCACAATCATATTGTCCGAGCTGACAGCATCAAAATCAAAAACTCCTCCTGCGCTAAGTCGCAAACGTTCACGCCTGAATTGCTGATTGTAATATTTTGGTAGCCATTCTCTTCGAATCCAATCTTCTGCTTCCAGTTGAACACGTGTATCTGCCATGCAGACTCCTTTTTGAATTACCTTATCATCCCAAAATGATGTAACGCCGCCCGAATGGTCTCCACCTTTTCAGGCGGACACGGCTTCACCCGTTCCACACCTTGGCGATTCGGCGCTTTTCGCATCGGCAAGCCAGATTGGGACTTTACATCTGCAATCCAGCAGGTTGCGGGTACAAATCCATAATTCTGCTTGATCCATTCTTGAATTTGTTTGTAGGTTGCCATAATTATCCTTCTCCTCCACCACGCGGACAGGTTCGCCAGAGAAATCTTCACCGTGCACATAACCCAATTCCTCCTTCATCCTTTCCCCTGCCCATCCCACGCCGCCAACACGAGACGTGACGTCCGATACTCACCATACAAGCGGATCTCCTTCTCCTTCAGCACGCGGAAGGTTTCGCCAGGGAAATCTTCGCCGTGGACTTCTTTGGGATCAAGGATATAGCGCAGTTCGTCGCGGGTGAGACCGTAGAGACGGGCGTAGGTTGCGTCCAGTTCGGCGCGGAGTTGGGCACGGCGGACTTCATCCCAGCGGAAGGGTTCGCAGATTCCTAATATTGCCATCGCTTTACCCAATCGATTGTCCCATCGCTTTCTATTTTTTCGACAGCAGCATTAATCATATTTTCGTCTTCATCTGGAAAATGCTCAAAAAGTTCCTCGTCAGATTGATATGGTCCACCAAAAACATAATAATATTCACCGTCAACCCACGGCAGTCCATGAACAGGGTCTTTATAATTATCCAAAAACCATTCAACAAGACTATCCACTGTTACCTCAATAGGGTAAGGAGTGTAATATTCTTGCTCTTCAACTTCATCCTGGTCTGCAGAACCAGAAATGGACAATAGGTAACCCATCCGATTATTGAATTCAACGCTAAGAGAAGATTCGAGTCTTTGGGCGCTATCTTGAAGCGTCTTTGCAAAAGCCAAGCCTTCAGACAATTCCTTCCCGTAGCAAGTTACAGCAAAAGTAACACTTGGAAATTCCTGTCAGGAAATCTTTGCGGTATGATTTCAGACATGGTTTAAATCTCCTATAAGTATTACTTCAACTGACTGGTCGCACATAAAACTGCCCGAGGCAGAATTCCCTCAAATTAAAAACCTAATTTTGAAGAAGTACCCGATAGGATGATAGATGCAACGCTTTCAAGGCTTATCAGCTTTATTTTTTAGATGAGCGCCGCTTCGAAGAAGTGCGAGCTTGTCGGCTATTCGTTTTTTTGCGTCAGTTGCCTCCTGCGAGTCGATCACTGCGCTAATCACGGTTTCATCTTGAAATTCAACTTGAAGCCAATCGCCTTCTTTTGCTTCAGCAGGGAGACTTGCGCGGGGAACTTGAAGACGATCGTTATCCTCCCCAAGAATCAGAACAGCGAATGCGCCTTCAAAACGATCTATCACTACTTTTGTCATTATTGCACCGTAAATGTTGTTTCTTTTATAATACCACCGCAGTTGACGACGATACGCCAATTTCCTGATGTGGTCTTCAGACCGACTTTCCACGTCCACGAGACAGAGCCGTTTGAGTCGGCGGGGCGTGGCTCCAAGCCAGAGGCTTTGCTAGGGCCAGACTTGTAATAGACTGTAATCGAACAGCTTGCGCCCGGGGTTGTATTGGCTGTTAATGTGGCATATGCGCCCGGACTGACGGGGCTGGTAACGGAAGCAATCTCGACCCCGGACGCACTGACAGGCTGGCCGGTGGGAGTGGAAAGAGGCGAACTCAGTCCGCCTGCTTTTTGCGTGGTGATCTGATAGCCGTTCGAATCAACGGTCAGAATAATTGTACCGTTTTTATCGGTGCCATAAATTATAGCTCCTGCGTTTGTAATCGCAGTAATTGTCTGCGGGGCTGGATGGTTATAGCTATTGCCAATTCCCGCTGAATACAAAGCTACTGAGGGGCTAACCGCACCGAGAAATGCCGGGGTTGAACCAGATGTCGACGCATGATGACCAACTTTCAGGATGTCGGCCCGAAGCGGGACGCCAGAAGCGAGCAGCGCAGATTCTACATCCGCGCCGCCATCGCCCATGAGCAGGAAAGTTGTGTTGCCGTAGGTGAACTGCAAAACGAGCGAATTTTCGTTCATGTCTGGATATTGATTATTTAGCGGGTTCAGCACCAAGAGACTTAATCCGTTTATCTGAATGATATCGCCGCGTTTGCCTTCAATATATTCAGCCTGCGCACTGGCTATGCCATCGATAAAGTTCTCATACGTGCCTGTGGTGTGCGCCTCACCGCTGGTTAATACTTTGGCCACAGGGAAGGCCCGCAAGACTTGAACCAAGCCGCCGATGTGATCTGAATGCGGATGTGTAGCAACCATGAGGTCAATTTTTTGAACCCCAACGCTTTGCAGGTATTGAACCACTCCTGTTTCGCTTTCGCCACCGTCGATCAAAATATTTTCGCCATAGGGAGTTTGAATTAAAGTGGAATCGCCCTGGCCAACATCAATGAAATGAAAACGAAGCGGAATGTCTGATTGAGGTGGAAGGGCAGGCAGGGTGGCAGTCGATTCGAGGGTTGTGTTGGGGAGTACGAGCAGGGTTGCTGTCGGTGCGATCGTGGAGAGGGGCGGTGAGGTGGGGCTGGATGCGGCGGCGGTTTGAGCACCAGCAGCAGAAAATGTTAATTGGATTATTTTTTCAAGCGGAATTGGAATTTCGGTATTCGCGCTGATGGGACTTGCAACTATTTCGCCGCCAAGAATAATGGAAAAGACCATGCCGCAACATATCACGACCAGCGAAGCGATGCCCGCAAAGGTTAAATTTCTAGTCTTATGTTTTTTTTTGATTCTCATGCTTGTACCTTATCCACTTTCCCACGGGAAGCGAGCGGGTGGTTTCGTATTTGATTTCAACCATTAACTGGCTCCTGATTTCTGGGGTTTATCGTCACATGATAAGACAT
>Ga0335397_10009392_pt1 | contig 12207 bp, 9 predicted proteins | sample MAT04_FD_205740 | JGI IMG/M metagenome (GOLD analysis project Ga0335397, IMG submission 205740) | Freshwater microbial communities from Lake Fryxell liftoff mats and glacier meltwater in Antarctica - MAT-04 (spades assembly) (version 2) ...
GCTGATTGAAGAACCGCTCGCGCTTGCCTTCATCAATCACGAAGTCGCCTGCTTCAAACTCGCCGAGGCCATGATCGAAGAAAGCCGTCGTGAAGTCCTCCGCAGAAACAATCTCCTCATCGGGAAGCGGTGCCGTTCCGGTGTAAATCCCGGCCTGAGCATCCGCCGTCTCCGTGCCGCAATCCACGACGAGATCGTTCGGACCGATATATTCCCTCAGCGAGACCGTGCCGCCGTCTTCCGTTTCACCCAAAAGCAGCGTGCAGGATTCCAGCTGCTCCACACTGGTCTGCGCGTCGGGATCAAATTGCCGGATGCTCTCGATCTCGTCATCGAACCATTCGATCCGCACCGGCAGGAGATGATGAAAACTGAAGACATCAAGAATCCCGCCGCGCAGTGCAAACTGTCCACGAATGGAAACTTGCGAGACACGCTCGTAACCAGCCGTCGAGAGGTCCTTGATGACTTCACCTTGGTCCCGCTTTTCCCGGATTTCCAGCCGGCGCTCCATCCGGGCGAACGCCTTTGCCGACGGGACGTTGTCCTCAAGCGATGCTGCCGTGAGGACAATGATTTCCGCTGTCCCTGAGGTCTTGGTATTCAGCCGCGTGAGTTTTTCCAAAATAGCGAGCCGCTCGGCGACGGTTTCCGGATCTGCGACCGAGCCTTCCACTGCCGAGGTTTCAAGCTCGGGGAAAAAGCGGGTCTCTGGAAACCAATGGAGCAGTCCGTTGTGAAAATCCTCCTGTATGCGCAAAGTTGGACAGACAAACCAGATTCGCCGTCCGGCATGACGGGCGATTAACGCGGCGACTGTAGGCTGGGCGGCGTCATGGACGTGCTCAAACGCAACGGGCGCTTTGCTCGATCCAAGCACGCGCAGCCTGTCCGCAAGCGCCGGAGCCGCAGCGAGACAGTCGAGTAAGTCAGCCGGTTTCGTCTTTGAAGACGCCATGAACCGCCCAGCAATACAGAGAGTGTCCTTGGCGCGCAAGGAGGCTGATTACCGGAGACAGTTTTGACCGAGGTTCTTCCTCAAGCTGTTATCAGACAAACGGATTTACCACGCGGACACCGCCATAATCTTGTCCGTGGTTGAGATCTTCCGAGAGTACCTCGTTACAACCGGCTGATCGTGCGGCTTCAATTATGGCTGCATCCCAATAGGAGGTCTTGTAACGCTCTTTCGTGGCAAGCGCAGCGCGAACAATATTCGCTGTAATATCCTGCATAGGAAAGCGCATCCAGCTTTCGACGAGACCGACTGCTTGTGCATGAGTGAGCGGCATTTTACGACTCGCGCGAACAGCCTGAACGTAAAACTCCTGCAAGACTTGAGTGGAAAGCGATAGATCTCCGGCATCCAACAGGGAAATAGCTTTTGAGCGTTTCTCCGATTCCGCAGGATCGCTGCTGATCGAATACAGGAGAATATTGGTATCAACGAAGCGCATTGCGGTCGTGGATTTCGTCGCGTTTGAGCCTGTCGCTTGCAGTGAAACTTTGAATGGACTCGCGAATTTCGCGCTCCTGTCGTTTTAAACGCTCAAACTCTGACTGCTCGGATTCCATTTCCACTACTTCCGTGAGAAAATGCCTGACCAGAGCCGAAACCGTGGTTTTCCTTTTCGCCGCACACACACGGGCTTCATGGTATAGGTCATTCTCCACAGTTACTGTGATATTCTTCATGTTTACACAGTAACTGTGGATTTCGGATAATCAAGAAGGTTTCCCGCTGGGGGCAAAAAAGAGGGTCTGTTACTTCAGTGCTTTTTCCAAAAGTTTACGATCATTTTTTGAGAGTGTCTTCGCATACTCCTCAATTTCTTTTCGGCTGACCGTTGGCCGGGCTGCGTCATGGACAGTTTCTTAACTCTTCTGGCTTGGCTACTTCTCTCGCTTTCACGTCACCCGAGCTCGCCGCTGGTTCCATTTATGAAATGTTAAAATCTGAGTTTCCAAGCTGGCGGTGCTTTTGAATCAAGGTTACAAAATCTCATGCTTATCCCTCAAACCATCACAGATGCCATCAACGCCCAAGTTGGCATGGAATATCACGCTTCATTGCAGTATGACGCCATCGGTGCGCACTTTGCATCGGAATCGCTGCCCAAGCTAGCGACCCATTATTTCAAACAAGCCACTGAAGAGCGTGGTCATGCGCACCGGTTCATGAAGTTTCTGATCGATTGCGGCGCGCGCGTTGTCATTCCCGCCCTGGAAAAGCCACAGGACCGGTTTCAGTTCGCTAAAGATGCGGTGAAGCTTGCCTTCGAAAGTGAGATGAAGGTGACGGATGCGATCAACGAACTTCAAAACCTAGCGCATAAGGAAAATAATCATCTCACGACGACCTTCCTTCAGTGGTTTATCACCGAGCAACTTGAAGAGGTCGCTTCAGCGGAGCAGCTTTTGAAAACCGTTGAACGTGCTGGGGAAGGCGGACTTCTTCTGGTGGAACAACTATTTGCCAATGGCGGCTTGCAGGGAGGGAATCCGGTTCCCGATGCAGGTGGAAACGGCGGATAATGTGACGTGATGAAAGTTGATATGGGGGAGTGAAGGTTCCCGGATTGCTGTTATCTGCCACCAAATTTCTCCACTGATTTTTGCAGCTCGGGATACTTGGCCGTTGCTTGGTCTTGCGTAAGGCCTTCTACGGCTGCTTCCCACCATTTTTGGAGCGAACGCAATCCGGCAGCTGGGCCGTCCGGGTGCGCCATGATCCCGCCGCCTGCGAGATAGAGGAGATCCGTCGTCTGCGAGATAGAGGAGATCCGCCGCCTGCGTGCGTCGATAGGTCTCGCAAGCCTGTCCGCCCCATTGTCCCGAGGAGATAACTGGCATCAAAGTCGCGCTGTCGTGAAGCGGGTGCAGGCATGCCTGGATTGAGCGCACGACCGAATCGTCGTCCTCCCAGAACTTGTTTTTGATTCCGTTGACGTGGAGGTGATCCACACCCGCCAGACGCCAGAGTGTCTGATACGCCGGAAATTCGATACCGAGTTGAGGATGCCGGTTCATCATGCCGAAGCCGTTGCGATGTCCGTGAATAACCTGTGCGTCGTTGCCTGCAATTTTGCGTGTGGCGGCCATGCCTGTGCTATTGAGGGAGATCATCGCGCAAGAGCCCCCGGCATTGACGATCTTTTCGTAATTGCGCTGCATGAGATCGAGGTCGTCGGTGATATTAAAAGCGTACATCACCTTTTTGCCGGTGCGCTGGGCGTGATCGTTGATGACTCGCATTACGGCCTCGAGGCGGTCGTCGAACGGCGAATGCGGCGGATTTGCCATCAGCTCGTCGTCTTTCACAAAATCGATCCCGGCTTCCGCGAGGGTCTTGACGATTCCGGCGGTCTGCTGAGGAGAGAGTCCGACGCTTGGCTTGATGATCGTGCAATGAGCGGACGCCCTTCTACCCCGGCGAGCTTCCGTGTTCCAGCGACGCCAAATTTAGGTCCGCCGAAATGCCCCACAAAAGACGTCGGCACCTCGAAGTCGCGGAGCTTGAGACCGGTGAATTGTGCCAGCTCGTAAAGGTTGCCCTGAATGGTGGAGACGAGCGTCGGTAGATTAAAGCCGACATTTTCGAGCGATCAGGTGACGACGACTTCCGCCCGCTGGTAGCTCCCGGATCCGCCGCGACTGCCAGGGAGGGAAGGGGTGCTGACCGTGTCGAGCGGGGTGATCTTTTCGACACGCGCAGCAAAGCGCTCTTTGAGTTCTGCTGTCTCGTCAGGAAGCGCGACAAAGGTCCCACACGATTGCTCACCCGCGAGACTCTCCGCTGCCTCCTCCAGCGCAATCGGCGTCTCAATCAGATAAGTCGCTGTAATGCGCTCCATGCAGAAGCGTCTTACTTCTCGATAAGATCCGATTGCAGGAAGGCGACGATGTCGGCGACGCCCTGGCCGGTGAGTCCCATTTGGTCAGGAGTGAACATCAACGAGCGACCCCACAGTTCATGGTCGATTTTCATCCGATCACGCGGGACTTTCTGGATCATGCCGCCGATGGATTTCACGACGATTGGATCGCCCTTATCAATGATCAAACCGGTGATGCTAACGCCGTCGTGGGTCTCTACTCGGAATCCATTGAAGCCATGAGAGATGTCGGCCGACGGGGTGAGAATCGCTTTGGCGATGACTTCACGTGGCTGGATTTTTCCAAACTGGGTAAGGTCCGGACCAAATTCGACGCCTTGCTTGCCGATCTTATGACACGCGTAGCAGGCGGCCACTGTGGTTTTTCCGGCGGTCGCATCGCCTTTCAGTTTGAGCACCTCATCGAGCGGCGGCAGCTTGGTGGGTTCATCGGGTGGTTCGTTATAAGGAACACTGACCAGTGGGGCGGGGGCTTCCACGATGCCGCGTTTGATCAGTTCAGGTGTGAGATCGAAATCCTTCCACTCATTCCAGCGGAGACTGGTGAGCCACCAACGGGCGTGACCTGCTGCGGAGTTGTCTTTGGTAGCGGCGACGTCCATGAGGGCGGCGGCGGCATCTTTAGAGTGGATGAACGCGAGTGCGTCCACTGCGTGCTTGCGTTGGGAATCGGAGAGCTTGGCAGACAAGGCCCGTGTTTTGAGGGCGCCGATGGATTCCGGAGCGCTGAGACGCCAGGACATCCAGTCGTAAGCTTCGTTCCATTCCTCTGGATTTGCCGCAACTGGGTCGGCTGCGATCGCGGTGTAGATTACCCCTTCCTTGCCTTTTGCACCGGTGCCGAACGCTTCGAGATAAGCGCGGTCTTTGCCGTCAAACTGACGGGCGATTTCCACAAGGATGTCTTTGCTCTCGGCGGCGTTGAAGTCGCGCATGGTGAGCGCAACATCACGACGGACGGCGGCCGATGGATCTTTTGCCATCTTCGCGGCGATCTTGAGAACGTCTTGATTTGCACGACGCAGTGCGCGGTAAGCTACGAGGCGGACATTTTCGTCCTTGGATTCGAGGAGCGGCTTAACTTTGGCGACGCCTTCAGGCCCGAGCTGGGCGAGAAGCCAGATTCCGCGTGCGGCGATGTAAGGGTTCTTGTCTTTCAGGATTGCAGACACAGCGGGAACCGCTTTCGCGCCCTGTGCTTTGAGCCGGGTGAAGCCACTGTTGCGCACGTTTGGTGCGGGGCTCTTGAGCGATTCGATCTGACCTTCCGTTTTTGCGAGATCAATCTTGGGCACTTTTGACTTAAAGCCTTTCGGAGCGATCCGGTAAATGGTGCCCGAGCGGGTGTCGTCGTGCGCTGCGTGTCCGCCTACGCGGGGATCAAACCAGTCTGCCACGTAAATCGCGCCATCGGGACCAACGGTGACATCCGAAGGCCTGAAGAAGCTGTGGATTTCGTTGCCAATCGCAGCGGTGTCGGTGCCGGCAAATTTCTTTTCTTTGTTAGACGTGAAGAAGTCCGTCCGCTCGAGTTTGAAACCAGCGCCGTCTGCTTTTGGCTGATAACCAAAGACCACATTGCGAGCGGCTTCACAGGCGAGGAGGAGACCGTTCCATTTGTCGCCCAGCGCGCCATTTTCGTAGAAGGCCACTCCAGTCGGTGCGCCTCCGCCGTAAACATCGCCCGAAGGCATCGTGCCCGGATCTTCCTGTCGCCAATGCGCCACAGGCGTCTCCTGGCCAGGGCGTTTGTCTGCCTGCCAAGTGCGCTTGCCGTCGCGTGAGGCGAAGCCAGCGTTTCCATATTCCAGGATAGGACCGACGCGGCAGGCCGGTGGATCGTCGTTGTCGCTTTGGAAGACCTCTCCAAAAGAAGTCACAGCCTGTTCGTAGCTGTTGCGGAAATTGTGACCAATGATCGTGGCATTCGTGCCGTCTGGATTCATGCGCGCGGCGAATCCGCCCACCCACACATGCCCGTCGTCGCTCGTTTTTCCGGCGATTTCAGGGTTTTCGTAACCGCTCGCGATGCGGAATGTCTTCCCGGATTTATCGGTAAAGACACCACCGGTGTTGCCCTGGTTCCAATACCAGAGGCCGTCTGGCCCGGCGGTGACGGAGTGGAGGCTGTGATCGTGATTGACCCCAAAGAACCCAGTGAGCAGCACGTCGCGCTTGTCCACGGCGGGATCAAACTTCCGGTCACCGTTGACGTCGGTGTAAACGATCATGTCCGGCGGTTGCGAGACGACGATCTTGTTATCCAGCACTGCAACGCCAAGTGGCGATTGGAACATTTTCTCCTGCACAAACACATCCGTCTTGTCCGCTTTGCCGTCGCCGTCGGTGTCTTCCAACACTACGATCCGGTCGCCATCGGGAGAGTTGTCTTTGCCGCGGTACTTGCTGCCTTCCGCGACCCAGAGACGGCCGTCCTTGTCGAAATCAATATTGGTCGGGTTGTGAAACATCGGGCTCGTCGCCCAGACCGTGACTTCGAGATCGTCTTGCACTGTGAAGAGATCGAGAGGAACCTGAACCGGTTTGTCCTCAGCCTGAACGGCGAAACTGGACAGGATGAGTCCGATACAAATGGAGCGTGCGATGCGGGGATAAAAGACGTGAGACATAGGGGTGGTTAAAATAAAGGCGGGGAGTCAACGCGAACGCCCAGAGGAAATCCAGCTTGGAAATGGGTAAACACGGATTGGCCCGGATTGGCCGGATTGGCGGGTGTGATTGAAAGTGAACCCCCTTTTGTCAAAGGCCGCCATCTACCGACCCAAGCACTTGGAACCTTATCTAGTTTCGCAAGGCGAGACGTCCACCCGCTCTACTCCTCTCTGAGGAAAGGCTGGCCAAAGAAGGTGAATATAAGATAACCAGAGTGCTGAGAGCTCAAACGCCCATGACTTGCAATTGGATTTCCAACCATCTCCGCATGGGTAGCCCCATCTACCTATCCTCCCTCCTTACCCAAACACGAGTGTTAATAGTAAGCCGCGACCCCTTTTTCTGCTCTTGATTGTTTTCAAAATATCCGATTTCAAGATCAATAGTGATGTCGATCAGGAGGCATTTACTATTGATCCTGCACGATCTAGGGTGATTGTTAATACCGATACAGGTGCAATTATACGAGTGCCGCAGTAAACTGAAGGTCGAAATTAAAAATGCTTACAGAACAGAGTGCCAGAAGGTGGACAAGTGTAGTTGCGATTCTTGCCGGTGCGTGCATTGCCGCCGGAGTGTTCATGAGGCCCGTTCGACACTCTTCTGTAATGGAGGGACGAGGTTATTATGATAAGTCGGATACATTTAATGAGGCGATAAAAAAAACTCAAACTCTGTATGGTTCAAGCGAATGGTTAAAAGAAGTGGAAACCGTATATGACAAAATAGAAGAGGCAGAGATTATTGGGATATTAGACACCATTCTTGGAATGGATCCTAGGTATCGTAAAGAATATTTGCAGAAGTATATTGATCGAGTGGCAAACATAAATATTGAACTCGCTATAGTGATTGCTGAGCAATTTGGTGCAGAGCACCAGGATCCTCAGGGCCTTAATAAAATTCTAGCGGCGTGGTATAAGAAGGATCCCGTCGCAGCTTTTAACTGGGCTATGGCTCGACCGATCGGGAAATATCGGCGCGAGGCAATGTTATTTATCTCCGACATCATCTCTGAAGAGGATCCAAAACGTGCAGTCAATCTTCTGGAAAGCATCGGAATACACCCAGAGGACTTAGGGAGCTATTCAAGAATCTTTGAAAAATGGGTTCGTAGCGACCGTAGTTCTGCACTTGCCTATGCTATAAATGAAAAGAGCAGTTTGAAACGAAAGGCAAGTTTTGACGCGATTCTTGAAGACCAGACCGGAAAACCTTTTGTAGAAATCATGAAACTGATTGACGAAATTCCGGACCTGCAAATCAGAAAAACCGCTTTCAGGCATATACTAAAGACTTGGCATAAGTCCGATGTCGAGGCATGTCTGAATTTTGTCGTGGCCACGAAGTTATCAAATCTTCGTAGCGAAATGTTGGCATATATATTTAAAGAGGCGGCCCAGAAAAGTCCCTTCGTGGCATTGAATTTACTGAATACTTTGAACAGTGAAGCAGACAGAGAATTGATGCTCCCCAACGTGATCAGCAAAGCGGTCTTAGGCGACAAAATAAATACAGTAGCATTTATAATGAATCTTCCCGAGCGTGAGAGAAACAAGGCGCTTGCAGACGCGGTAACTTCCCTTGCAAAGACTGATCATGAGTCGGCGTTAAATTTATTAGGTTCGCTGCCGAACGGTCCGGAGTATAATCGTGCCATTAGCGGAATCGCGAAGGCGATGTCTGACACTGATCCGATGGCAGCTTTGAAATTTGCGTTGAAGAACAATACGGCGCTGCAGTTAGACTATCTAACACTTTTGCCCATCTTCGATAAACTTAGAAATCAGGATAATGGGGGAACCTTGGAGTGGATTCGGGGGTTGCCGCCAGGCCCTAGTAAAAGCGTTTTTGCAACCTCCTATCTCAGCAATCAAGGTATAGATAATGCAGTTCTTACGATTGACACATTTGATAGTAAAACAGCGGCGGTGCTTTCTGGGCAAACCGCTGCAAGGTGGGCTACGGAAAATGCAAACGACGCCCTCAAATGGGCCACTAATATCAAGGTTGTGGAGCATCAGCGGGCTGCGATGCTAAACATTGGTGCAACTATTGGCATGCATAATCCTAAGGTTGCAGCAGCTACATTCAAATCATTAAGCCCAGATAACTACGATCAAGCTGTTGTTGGAGCTTCAACAGCTATGGCCGTATCCGAACCCGCATTGGCAGCCGATCTAATCAGCCAAATGAATGATTTCAGATTGCAGCGAATTGTAGGGGAGAAAGTCGCAGAATCATGGATGAAAATTGATAGGAATAATGCTCAAAAATGGATTAATACTACTAAAATATTTTCTGAAACAACAAAACAGAGATTGCTTCAATGAATAACTGGAAAATGCGATCTTTAGTATTTTTGGTTGGAATTGCAGTGGGCTTTGCTACGGGAGGATTATGTAGTATATTACTCCAAGGAACATTTGAAGGTTCGAAACAAGAGCCTCCATCAAAAACATTTTCAATCATTTCAGGGGCAATTTCTGGGAACAGGTTTGAAATGGTACATCCGTTATCAAATGTCCCTTCGAATCAAACTTATAGGGAGGTGGACTTTTCTAAGTTGGCTGATACAGATGTTAATCTAGCGATCAGACTGATGTATGAATTGAAAGATAAGCATGCAAGATACAGGGCAATCGAGGCTATTGTCGCAATTTGGACTATTAACGATTTAACCGAGCTTCTAAAATATGTTGAAAAGCTTCCTGGGGGAGAGGAGAAAGCGATATGGCAAGAGCGTATCTTTAAGGGGATTGGAAAGGTAAATATTGCAAGGGGCGCGGCGTACTTTGATACTTTGCCTGCGAATGTTCAGGATGCTTGCATTAACGTTTTCATAAGTGACTGGGCAGGTGCTGACCCGAAAGGCGCAGGCAAGTTTGTAATAAACCACACTGGCTTAGACTTGATCGAACCTTTAAATATTGTGATAGAAAATTGGCGGCAGGAGGACTTATACGGCTGTATTGATTGGGTAAAAGGAACGAGCGAAGGGGGCGTCAGAACACAACTACTATCAGCATTATGCTTTTCGCTTGCTCTGGAAGATGCTCCGACTGCAGCTGAATTAGTCGACGAATTTAGCGGTCTGGAATATAAGCGCACCGTTACGGCGGTCAGTGAATCGTGGGCTCGGAAAGATCCGAATGGGGCTTTAAAATGGTTCGAAGGTTTGAATGGTGATGCGCAGGACTCAGCCATCGTAGGGCTTGTAAGGAGATGGTCATATAATTACCCCAGACAATGCGAAGACTGGATTAAAAACCTGCCAGAAGGAAATTTACGTGACCGTGCAATATCTACGATTGCAGATGCTCGTGCAATACCTAACATTTCGGATGCAATTTTGTGGGTAATCCAAACAAGCAATGGTCGTCAGAAGGACACTCTCTTACGAAGACTTGCCTCTAAATGGCTATTAGACGACCGTGAAGCTGCTTCAAATTGGATAAGCACTACCTCTGACCTATCCGATCAGGCTCGTAAAGATTTATCCAATGAATAGGTCATTGAGAGCGACTCTAAGCCAGGCAATAAGCCGCACGGCCTTCGAGGCGGCCTTCATCATACTATGCGCAGTAATTCTGCAACAAAGTATAGGATTCTCAGAAGCCAGAAGCCAAAAATCTAGCGGGGTTAGAAATCTTGAGAAAATTGCGATTCCTACGAACGCAATTTGGATAGATGCGCGAAGGGAAGAAGAGTATAGCGCTGGCCATATTCCGGGAGCAATTCGGATTGACCAACATGATGGAAGTGGATCTTTTGCGCAAGCAATAAAGAAGCTCGAAAACAATGAGCAAATGATTGTTTATTGCCGGCGGGGCTGCAAAGACAGTCATAAAGTTGGCCGTCGGTTCAAAGACATGGGCGTCCCTTTAGTTTATGTACTTACGGGAGGATATGAATTGTTCTCGGCGAATGATGAGTTGAAAATGGAGGAGGTCCGGTGAAGTCTACCAATTGGTTGTATATCATCCTAAGACGCGGGCGCAAAAATGATTTTCACCCGCAATGCGGAGTTGAGGATGGAAATTTGATTTTAGCTAGGCTGGGTATTTTCGAATGAGTTGAGCTGAGTTTTTGCTGCGGGAGGAGCGGAAACGGAGTTTTTTGTCGGCACGAGAGAGCCGGGAGCCGGATTGGAGGACTTCTGCGGCTTTGCGGGCCTTACGCGCCCGGCTTTTGTTGATTTTTGCAGCGGTGAGTACATTCCACCCCGTGGTTTTTAAATAAATGCTCATTCCAACGGCTTGGGTGCCTCGCACTCGAAGTCGTCGCATTCCGGTGCTTCGTTTCATGCCGGAGTTGAGGCCTTCAATTCCGCTGCGAGCCCGGTAAGTTTTCTTCCACGTTTCGGTTTCTTGCTCAACTCGTCGAAGGTCGAGCGGACTGGTGAGGCGGTGCGGATCAGCCGTAATTTTGGTTCGCCCGGCGGCGGGTGAAATCAGTGTGACGCCTCGCGCAGCGCTTGCCTCCACGTTGTCCTGGCTGCCGTAGGCTCCGTCGGCGAGCATGCTTTGGGGTGTTGTGCCCATGCGCTCTTGCTGCTGATGAATCTGCTCCACTGCGGCACTGTCGCTCTCGCCCGCATTCTGCGGGAGGCACGCAGTGATGATTCCGGGGGCGTCTTCCCCGTGATCATACGCCTGTGCAAATTGCGCCTGATAGCCTGCGCCCTTGTGCCCGCTGTAGCCGGCCCCAGGGTCGCTGGGGTTTTGCATGACCTGCGAGCTCTGCCCGTTGTCATCCTCCGCCTTGGATTTGATTTCGATGGGCTCCTCGAAAGTCACTTCGCAATGTTCGTTGAACGCGCGCACCAGCGCCGCGTAGCTGCTGCGCTCGGTGATCGCGTCGTTTTCACCAAAACGCGCAATGAGCTCGCCCATGTCCTGCGCCACTTGCTGAATGCTTTCTTCATAGGGTTGCGCACGTTTGGTGCCTCCTCCAAAAAGCCGCGACTCCGCTGCGGTGTAACGCTCGCGCAACTCTCCAGGCAGCGCTGCATGCTCATTGGAGTGGTGGCGTTTGAGCTGGGTGAGAAAACGTTTGAGCGTTACCGCCAGCAACTTGAGGCGTCCAAACTTCGCCATGTCGCTCAGCACATGAGTGGAATCGAGCCGCTGCTTTTTGATCTCAATTCCAAGCTCCCGGATGATTCCGGCAGTCACCGTTTCGAAGATCTCCTGCGCCGCATCACTCTCGCGCAACATCCGCCGGTAGTTATCTACCGTGCGCGGACACAGGCTCTGCCGGTCGCGCGGCAGGTTGAGTGCATATTGAACTCCCGCATTCAAACACCACGCCTCGGCGGTTGCGTCCACCGTCCAATCCTTGAATTCCGCCAGCAACATCAGCCCGCACACCGCATAAAGTTCCTTGCTCGGACGCCCAAAGATTACGTGAAAGTTCCGTCCCAATTCCTCCGCGGGCAGCAGCCGGAGAATGCTCCTCCTCATCATGCCCTCCATTCCCTCATCCAGCCGTCGAAACACTCCAGGGTCTAATTGCGTGTGCCACCAACCGCAGCTTTCCGTGTCGAACAGGGCCTTTTGTGCGGTCTCTTCAGGCCGTTTTAAGTTGCGCATTCCTCCTCCTACACTCCCGCTTTACCCTGTGGCCAGCTCGTTCA
>Ga0335397_10009394_pt1 | contig 12205 bp, 11 predicted proteins | sample MAT04_FD_205740 | JGI IMG/M metagenome (GOLD analysis project Ga0335397, IMG submission 205740) | Freshwater microbial communities from Lake Fryxell liftoff mats and glacier meltwater in Antarctica - MAT-04 (spades assembly) (version 2) ...
CGGAAGGGGAGACACGGCGCCGCTCGGGGCGAGGCCGCTCGAGGGGACGACAGGGCCCGGGGGGAACATGCCCGGGGGGAGCATGCCTGCGGGGAGCATGCCTGCGGGGAATGGGGCCGGGGCCTCCCCCGGGCCTCGCGTCCCGCCCGCGGAGGCTGCGTCGTCGTCGGTGCCGGTCGGGGACGTCTGTCGGGCGTCCACCTCGAACCGGACGGCGAGAGGACGTCCGAAGACCTCCTTCACGGCAGCCTCGACGGTCGGGCGGTACTCGCGGGTCATCCACTCGGACAGGAACTGGTTCGGGACGCCGAGGACGACGGCTTCGCCGGACGTCGAGAGGAGCGTCGTCCGCGCGAACCAGGTGTCGAACTGACGTCGCCGCAGACGCCCGCGGACCGCGTCGAGAATCCGACGCAGCTCGTCGCGGTGAGGGTCGTCCGGGCGCGTCATCCGTGCGTTGAGATCCGGGAAGAAGGGGGGCGTTCGGCGAGGTCGGACGGCGCGAGGTCGGCCGTGGGGAGGGCGGAACCTACGGGCGTCATGGGGGCCCGTCAACGCCCGGCGCGTGCCCCGCGAAAATTCGATCAGGGAACTCGGTGTTCACGATCTCGCGTGCGCCGCCCGCGGAGCGGACCGGCCTTGCGCGGCGTCACCGCGCCATCGAACGGAGCCGAGCCACGACGCCCGTCACGATCGCCCGCACGCTCTCGACGTCGTCGTCGCCGACGTCGTCGCGGACGCTGAACCTCAAGGTCGACGCCGCGCGACGCGCCGAAAAGCCCATGGCGAGCAGGACGGGGCTCGCTTCCGTGCCCCCCACCGCGCACGCGCTCCCCGTGGAGACGGCGACGCCTGCGAGGTCGAGGTTGACGAGGAGCGCCTCGCCCTCGCACCCATCGAAAGCGACGTTCGTGGTGCTCGGCAGGACGTCGTCCCGGGGGCCGACGAGCGACGTGCCCGGGATCGCGAGGAGGCCGTCGACGAATCGGCGTCGTAGCGCGATCAGCCGCGGGACCCGTTCGGTCCGGGTTCGTAGGGCGTGTTCGAGCGCGATGGCGAATCCCGCCGCGCCGGCGACGTTCTCCGTCCCGCCGCGGACCCGCTCCTCCTGGACGCCGCCGCGCTGGAGCGGCGCGAGCGGGGTCCGTCGCCGCACGAACAGTGCGCCGATGCCCCGGGGGCCGCCGCACTTGTGCCCCGAGAAAGCGATCAGGTCGGCGCCGAGGGTCGCCGGGGCCACGTCGAGGAGGCCCGGCGCGAGCACCGCGTCGGTGACGAGCAGCGTGCCACGGGCCCGGAGCGCCGCGGCGACGGCCGGCACCGGCATCACGGCCCCGGTCTCGTGGTTCGCGGCCATCAGGCACGCCACCGTGGTGCCGGGCGTCGCGGCGCCGATGAAGGCGTCGGGATCGACGGTCCCGTCGGGACGCGGGGCGACGCGAACGACCTCGAACCCCGCGGCGACGAGGCCGTCGGCGGCGTCGAGGACCGCCGGGTGCTCGACCGCGGAGACCACGACGCGCCGGCCGACGTTCGCCCGGGCGCGTGCGGCCCCGACGACCGCGAGGTACAGCGCCTCCGTGCCGCCGCTCGTGAACACGATCTCGCGCGGCCGGCACCCGAGCGCCCCGGCCACGCGGTCGCGCGCCGCGTCGAGGGCGGCGCGAGCCCGGCGGCCCTCCTCGTGCCCCGACGACGGGTTGCCCCAGGCCGTCATGTCCACGCGCGCCACGGCCTCCGCGGCCGCCGGCAACAGCGGCGTCGAGGCGTTCGCGTCGAAGTGGAGGCGACGGGGCATGGCGGGGTTCGACCTTCGTGCGCAAGATACGGTCCTGTCGCACGTTCGACGAGCCCACACCCGTGTCCGCCCCCGGCCGCCTCCTCCCCGCCCTCCCGCGCCGTCCCCGACGGCCGCGGCCGGTCGTGCTCGTCGACAACTACGACTCGTTCACGCGGAACCTTGCGCACCTCCTCGCACAGCTCGGCGCCGACGTCGTCGTCGTGCGGAACGACGCGGTCACGGTCGCCGAGGTCTTCGCAGCGCGGCCGGCGGGCGTCGTGATCTCGCCGGGGCCGCGCTCGCCGGCGGAGGCGGGGATCTCCGTGGCGCTCGTCCGGGCCTGCGCGGCGGCGACGCCGCCCGTCCCGGTCCTCGGGGTCTGCCTCGGGCACCAGGCGATCGGCGTCGCCTTCGGCGGTCGGGTGGTGCGGGCCGTGCGGCCCGTGCACGGCCGGGCGACGGCCGTGCGGTCCACGGGCCGGGGCCTGCTCGCGGGGCTCCCGCGCACGTTTCGCGCGGCGCGTTACCACTCGCTCGTGGTCGATCCGGCGACCCTGCCGGAGGTCCTCGACGTCGTCGCGCGGTCCGACGAGGGCGAGATCCTGGCGCTCACCCACCGGACGCGGCCCGTGGACGGCGTGCAGTTCCACCCCGAGTCGTTCCTCTCGCCGCACGGGCCCGCGATTCTCGCGGCCTTCCTCCGCCGCTGCGGTCTGCGACCGCGGACGACCCCCGTGGTGCGGTAGCGCTCGGCGCGTCGCCGGTACGCCGGGCCGGGCGCCGGTACGATCGCGCGCATGGACGCCTACGCCGACCGCCTCGACGCCGCCATGACGCAGAAGGCCTCGCCGCTCTGCGTCGGCCTCGACCCCCGCCTCGACAAGCTCCCGAAGGAGGTGACCGCCGCCGCGGGAGGCGACGCGGGGAAGGCCCTGCTGCGTTGGTCCCTCGAGGTCCTCGACCTCGTCGCGCCCCATGCCGCGTGCGTGAAGCCCAACATCGCGTTCTATGAGGCGTTCGGCGTCGCGGGCCTCTCCGCGTACAGCGGCGTGGTGCGCGGTGCGCGGCAGCGCGGCCTCCTCGTGATCGGCGACGTGAAGCGCGGCGACCTCTCGACCACCGCCGAGGCCTATGCGCAGGCGCATCTCGCGCCCGGCGCCGACTTCGAGGTGGACGCGATCACGATCGCGCCGTACCTCGGCGCCGACTCGCTCGCGCCGTTCGTCGCCGCGGCCGCTGCGAACGGCAAGGGGCTCTACGTCCTCGTGCGGACGAGCAACCCCGGCGCGGGCGACCTCCAGGACCTCGACGTCGGTGGCGTGCCGCTGTACCAGCGGACCGCGGCCCTCGTCCGCGCGGCCGGCGACCCGCACCGCGGCCGCTGCGGCCTGTCGTCGGTGGGCGCCGTCGTCGGCGCCACGTGGCCGGCGCAGTCGCAGGCGCTGCGTGCCGCGCTGCCGACGACGCCGTTCCTCGTCCCGGGCTACGGCGCGCAGGGCGCCACCGCCGCCGACGTCGCCGTGGCGTTCCTCCCGGGCGGACGCGGGGCCGTCGTGAACGCCTCGCGCAGCGTGACGTTTCCGACGCCGAAGGACCCCGCCACGCCGTGGCGCGCGGCGATCGAGGCGGCCGCGCGCGCGGCGAAGGAGGAGCTCTATGCCGCCGCGCGCCGCAATGGCTGACGCGCCCGCAGACGGAGCGTGGTGGACGGCGGCGTTCGGGCCCGCGTACCTCGTCGTCTATCCGCACCGCAACGACGAGGAGGCCCGGCGTAACGCGCCCGGCGTCCTCGCGCGGTTGGGGCTCGGCGCGGGCGCGCGCCTCCTCGACCTGGGCTGCGGCGAGGGACGGTACGCGCGCGCGCTCGCCGCGTGCGGCTGCCGCGTCACGGGCGTGGACCTCTCGGAGGCGCTGCTCGCGGAGGCGCGGCGGCGTTCGCCGGGGCTGCCGGGCGCTCCGACGTACCTGCGCGCCGACATGCGGACGCTGCCGTTCGGGCCACAGTTCGACGGCGTCGTCTCGCTGTTCACCTCGTTCGGCTACTTCGACGCGCCGGCCGACGACGCGCGGGTGCTCGGCGAGGTGGCGCGCGTGTTGGCGCCCGGCGGGCGCTTCCTGCTCGACTTCCTCCACGCGCCCGTCGTGCGCGCGACGCTCGTGCCCGCGAGCGTCGAGGAGCGCGCGGGCGTGCGCCTCCACGTGACACGTCGGATCGACGACGCGTCGGCGGGCGGGCCGTACGTCCGCAAGACGATCCGGCTCGTGTCGGCGCGCTACGGCGAGCCGCTGGGGACCGTCGAGGAGCGCGTGCGGCTCCACGCGCCGGTCGCGCTCGACGCGATGCTGCGCGACGTGGGCCTCGAGCCGACGGGCGCGCCGTCGGCCGATCTCGCCGGCGCGCCGTTCGACGCGGCGACGTCGGCCCGTTGGGTACGGACCGCGCGCAAGCCCGCGCGTGGCGGGCGCTGACGTGCGCGCGTCCGCACCGCCCCCCGCCGACCTCGTCGCGGCGCTCGTGGCGCACCAGCGGCAGGTCGGGGCCGGGCCCGCGGCGGAGCGTGCGGCCGCGGCGCTCGGCGCGGGGGCCCGCGCCGTCGTGACGGGCCAGCAGCCCGGCCTGTTCGGCGGGCCGCTCCTCGTGCTGCACAAGGCGCTCGGCGCCCTCGCGCACGCGCGCGCGCTCGCGACGCCCGCGCGGCCCGTCGTGGCCGTCTTCTGGGTCGCGGCCGACGACCACGATTGGGACGAGGGGAACGGCGCCACCGTGCTCGATGCGTCGGGTCAGCCGCGCACGCTCGCGCTCGACCGCCGAGGGGACGGCCGGAGCGTCGGCGACGTGCCGCTCGCCGCCGACGAGACCGACCGCGTCCTCGCGGCGCTTGCCGCTGCGCTGCCCGCGACCGATCGCGCGCGCGACGCGGTCGCGCTCGCGCGTCCCGCCGCGTCCCCCACCGACCTCGGCACATGGGCGACGACGGTCCTCACGCGGCTCCTCGGCGACGCGGGCCTCGTGTTCGTGACGCCGAGGCTCCTCACGCCGTGGGCCGGAGAGGTCTACGCGCGGCTCGTGGCCGACGCGTCTGCGATCGGCGCGGCGGTTCGTGCCGAGGGCGAGCGGTTGCGGGCCCTGGGGCAGGCGGCGCCCCTCGCGCCGAAGCCCGACGAAGCGCCGTTGTTTGTGCGCGACGGGCCCGGCGGCCGCCGCCTGCGGGTCGCGTTCGCGGGCGAGCAAGTGCGGCTGCGTGGCGAGTCCAGCTCGTTCCGCCGCGCCGATCTTGTCGCGCACGTGCGTGCGCGCCCCGAGCTCGCGAGCGCCGACGTCGTGGGCCGCGTGCTCCTGCAGGACGCGCTGCTTCCCGTGGACGCGTACGTCGCGGGCCCCACGGAGGCCGCCTACCTGCGGCAGCTCGCGCCGGCGCACGCCGTGCTGGGCCTCGCGTCGCCCGCGGTCGTCGCCCGGCCCTCGGCGGTCTGGCTCGAGGGACGCGCGGCGGCGGCGCTCGTCGATGCCGGCCTGTCCGCAAAGGCGGTGCTGGCGGGCGACCTGCCGCCGCCCCCGCCGCCCGCCCCCGACGACGCCGACACGACCGAGTTGCTCCGGTTGGCCGCCGCCGCGGACGCGGTCCACGCGCGACGCGAAGCCGAGGCCGGCGTGGGACGCGCGCTCACGGACGCCGCGCGGTCGCTGCGGGCGGCGGCGGAGGCCCACCGGCGCGCGCGGCATGCCGGGGCGGAGGTCGCGGCTGCGCGCCGGGCCCGGGCCGTCGCGGCGGTGATGCCGCGCGGGGAGCCGCAGGAGCGGGTGCTTTCGCCGCTGTCGCTCGTGGCCCGCCACGGCCTGCCCGCGGTCCGCGCCGTCCTCGACGACCTCGCGCGATGGGCCCCGACGGCAGCGCGGGCGGGGACCGTGGACGTCGTCGAGTTGGGCGGCCGCGAGACCTGACGGGTCGGTGGCGCGCCGGGGCTGCCCGCTGCCGGTCCGCGTAGGATGCGCCAGCCATGGGCACGCCCTCGCTCCCCGACCCGGTGGACGTCCTCGCGTTCGGTCCCCATCCCGACGACGTCGAGATGTGCGCTGGGGGCCTGCTCCTCAAGATGCGCGCCGCAGGGCACCGCTGCGCGATCGTGGACCTCACGCGGGGCGAGGCCGGCTCGCGCGGCACGCCGGCGTCGCGTGCGAAGGAGACCGAGGCCGCGAGCCGGCTGCTCGGTCTCGCGGGGCGAGACAACCTGGGCCTGCCCGACGGCGGCCTCGAGGTGACGGCCGCCATGACGGAGCCCGTGGTCGCCGCGATCCGGCGGTGGCGTCCGCGCCTCGTCGTCGCGCCGTGCCCGGTGGACCTCCACCCGGACCACGAGGCCGCGGCCCAACTGGTGCGGCGGGCGTACTACCTCGCCACCATCGGCAAAGCGCCCGGCGGCGGGCTCCCCGCGCACCGCCCCGACGCGCTGGTCCACTACTTCGGCCACAAGGAGCCCGAGCCCACGTTCGTCGTGGACGTCTCCGAGGTGTGGGCGGAGAAGCTGGCGGTGGTCGGCTGCTACGCGTCGCAACTTGGCACCGACGGCGTCGTGGGCCCGGCGACGAACCTCGCCTCGCCGGGTTTCCTCGCGCGCTACGAACTGCGGTTCGCGTACTGGGGTGCGCGCATCGGCGCGGCCCACGCCGAGCCGTTCCTCGCGGAACGCGTCGTCCCGCTCGACGACCCGGTGACGGCGTTGCGCAAGCGCGACGGGGTGGTCCGGTGAAGCCCCAGGCGGTCCGGTGAAGATCGGGATCGTCTGCTACCCGACGGCGGGCGGCTCCGGCGTCGTCGCCACGGAGCTGGCCTGCGCGCTGGCGCGCCGCGACCACGACGTCCACGTGCTCTCGTACGCGCAGCCGTTCCGGCTCGACGGGTGCGACCCGCGTGTCCGCTGGCACGAGGTCGAGGTCACGACGTATCCGCTCTTCCGCTACCCGCCCTACGACGCGGCCCTCGCCTCGCGCATCGTCGAGACGGCGGAGGAGGAGGGCCTCGACGTGGTGCACGTGCACTACGCGATCCCCCACGCGCTCGCCGCGCTCCTCGCGCGCGACGTGCTCGCGCCGCGCCGACTGCCCGTCGTGACGACGCTGCACGGGACCGACATCACGATCGTCGGGCAGGACCGCGCGTACGCGCCGATGACGAAACACGCCATCAAGAGTTCGGACGCCGTCACCGCGGTGTCGGCGTGGCTCGCGGCCGAGACCGACCGGGTCTTCGGGGCCCTGCGGCCGGTGGAGGTCATCCCCAACTTCGTGGACGGCGACCGCTTCGTGCCGCGCGCCGACGGGCAGCGCCGCCGCGCGTACGCGAAGTCGGGCGAGGCGCTGCTGATCCACGTGAGCAACTTCCGCCCGGTGAAGCGCTCGGTCGCGACGGTCGAGGTGCTGGCGGCCGTCGTGAAGCGGCGGCCGGCGGTACTCCTCATGGTCGGGGACGGCCCCGAGAAGGCGGCGTGCGAGGCGCGGGCGCGGGAGCTCGGCGTGCGCGACCGGGTCCGCTTCGTCGGCGCGCAGGCCGAAGTCGAGGCGCTCCTGCCGCTCGCCGACCTGTTCCTGCTGCCGAGCGAGTTCGAGTCGTTCGGCCTCGCGGCGCTCGAGTCCATGGCCTGCGGCACGCCGGCCGTGGCGTTCGCCGCGGGCGGCCTCCCCGAAGTGATCACCGACGGGGTGGACGGCCGGCTCCTGCCCCCCCACGACGACCGCGGCATGGCGGACGCGGTCCTCGAGCTCCTGGAGTCGCCCGAGCGCCTGGCGGCGTTCGGCGCCGCGGCGCGGGCGACCGCGCTGGCGCGGTTCACCCCGGCGCAGGTGGTGCCGCGGTATGAGGCGGTCTACCGGCGCGTCGTGGAGGCGGGCGGGTCCCTCCCCTAGGATCTACCCATGCCGCGCCGCAGCGAGTCGCCGTTCGACACCTACCTGCGGGAGATCCAGGCGTACCCCCTGCTGACCGGACCGGAGGAGCGGGAGCTCGCGCGGCGCATCCAGACCGCCGCGCCCGCCACCCCCGCCTGGGGCCAGCGCCGTCGCGCGGCCGAGGCTTCGCCCCTCGCGGCGCTGCAGCAGATGATCGACGAGCAGCACGCACAGGAGGCGCGCTTCGAGCTCACGGTCCGCAACCTGCGGCTCGTCGTCTCGGAGGCGAAGCGTTGGGCGGGCCGCGGTCTGTTGCTGCCCGACCTCGTCGAGGAGGGCAACGTCGGCCTCTTCCACGCGGTCGAGCTCTTCGACCCCGAGCGCGTGATCCGCTTCTCGACGTACGCGACGTGGTGGATCCGTCAGGCGATCCGGCGCGCACTCGTGAACTCCGTGCGCACCGTGCGGATCCCGCGCCACATGTCGCAGGAACTCGCGCGGTGGCGCGAGTTCGCGCGCCGGTTCGAGCAGAAGGAAGGGCGCGCGCCCGACGTCGAGGAGGTCGCGCGCGCGATGCCCGGCTCCGTGGCGAAGCGCAAGATCCTGAAGCGCGTCTACGGGAGCGTGGGGCTGTCGGGCGCGACGGTGTCGCTCGACGCGCTGTTCGACGAGGACCACAAGATCGCAGACCCGCGCGCGGTGGCGCCGGACGACGCGGAGCTCGACCTCGGCGACCGCGAGCGGCTGCGCACCGCCCTCGCGACGCTCGATCCCCGCGAGGCCGACGTGCTCCGCATGCGCTTCGGCCTCACGGGCGAGACGGCCTCGCTCACGCTCCGCGAGATCGGCCGCCGCCTGTCCCTCTCGCGGGAACGCGTGCGGCAGCTCGAGCGCCACGCCCTCGAGCGCCTCCGGAGCGCGCTCGATCCTGAGGCGGGCAAGGCGTGACGCCGGTCCCGCGCGCGCCGGCCGCGTCGCAGGGTCCCGCGGCGTGGCCGCCGGTCGGGGGCCTCGCGTCGGTGGAGCACCTCTACGTCCACGTGCCGTTCTGCGCGAACAAGTGCCCCTATTGCGACTTCAACTCGCACGCGGGCCGCGACCGCGAGATCGGCGCCTACGTCGACGCGCTGCTCGCCGAGGCGTCCCGTCGCGCGACGGGCCTCGCGCCCCGCACGATCTTCGTCGGCGGCGGGACGCCGACCCATCCCGACGCCGCCACGCTCGACCGCATGCTCGGCGGGATCCTGGCTTGCCTCGACACGTCGCGCCTCGACGAGGTGACCGTGGAGGCGAACCCCGGCACGTTCACGCCCGAGAAGATCCGCGCGCTCACGCGGCACCGCGTCGATCGCGTGAGCCTCGGCGTGCAGTCGTTCGACGACCGCCGCCTCAAGGTCCTCGGGCGCATTCACGATAGCAAGGACGCGGTGCGCAGCGTCGCCATGCTCCGCGACGGCGGCGTCGCGCGCATCTCGCTCGACCTGATCCTGGCGACGCCGGGACAGACGCTCGGCGAGCAGCAGCGCGACGTCGCGCGCGCGATCGCGCTGGAGCCCGAACATGTGAGCACCTACGTGCTCACGTTCGAGGAGGGCACCGCGTACACGCGCATGCTCCGCGAGGGGCGGCTCCCGCGGCCGTCCGACGACCGCGACCTGGCGCACCTCGACGCGGCGTGCGCGCAGCTCGCCGACGCGGGGTACCACCGCTACGAGGTCAGCAATCACGCGCGACCCGGCGCGGCCTGCCGCCACAACCTCGGCTACTGGCGGAACCGCGAGTGGCTCGGGCTCGGCGCCGGCGCGCACTCGCACGTCGCCGGGCGACGGTGGAAGAACCACGACGACCCCGCGGGCTACGCGGCGGCGATCGCGCGCGACGGCGCGGCGGAGGCGTGGAGCGAGATGCCGGACGCGGCCTCGGGCGTCTTGGAGTCGCTCATGATGGGGCTGCGCCTGCTGGACGAGGGCGTCGACCTCGACGGCCTCTCCGCGCGGCACGGGCTCGACGTCCGCGCGCTGCACGGCGACGCGCTCGCGCGCCACGTCGACGCGGGGCGGCTCGCACTCGACGGCGCGCGGGTGCGCTGCACGCCGGCCGGCCTGCGCGTGCTCAACGCCGTGCTCGTCGACTTCGTCCCCTGACGGGCCACTCCGGCACGAGCCATTCCGGTACTGGCCATTCCGGTACTGGCCATTCCGGTACTGGCCATTCCGGTACTGGCCGTCCTGGGTCCGGCGTCACCGGGCCTTGAAGCGACCCGTGACGTATGCCTCGCCCTCGGGCGAGAGGCTGTAGAGGCCGCGCCGGCTGCCTTCCTGCAGGTGCTTGATCTTGCGCTTCAGGACGCCGAGCGCGTTGTGCAGGTTCTTGGGCTCGGGGATCGACAACTTCTGGAAGCACCAGACGATGTCCTCGCCCGAGACCTCGCGCTTCTCCTGAACCTTCTGCAGGTAGGAGATGAACAGGAGGATGCGGTCCTGGATCGCGCCCCGGCCCTCGCGCACTGGACGGGTGGCGTAGTACTGCTCGAGGGACTCCTTTGCCCCCCCGGTGCTGACCGGCGCCGGGGTCGCGTGCGCGGGCGCGATCGGCGCGGCCGCTTCCGGCGTCCCGACGGCGGCCTTGAGGAACGTCTGGAAGCGCGCGAGCTGCTTCTCGACGAAGTCCTCGCTGCCGGCGAACTCGAGGTCGACACCGTCGGCGGTGAAGCGGAAGACGGTCTCTCCGGCGGTCATGGCGGGGCCCTCGGATTCGGGAACGGGGTCGGGAGGCGCGGGGTCGGGGCGCCGATTCTACGGGCGTTCGCCCGGGACACGGAGCCGGGGGCGGGCCTTCGGGCCCCCCGCGGCTCCGCGCGCCCGGCGCCGATCTCGTGGTCGGGGGCCCCCGGTCGGGGGACGCGAGGCCCGGTGGCCGGGGCCCGACGTGCCCGGCCGCGCCGCGAGCGGAGGCGGGAAGGCCCGAGGGGCCCCGAAGTGGACCCTGGTACCCTGCGCGGCGTATGAGCGAGCCGCGGGCCCGCCCGACCGCTGTCCCGGAGGCCGGTACCCCGGTTTCCGGCGGGAAGTTGTCCGCCGAGGGCGCGGCGGCGGCCGCGCTCGACCGCGTCCTGCCCGAGGGCGATTACGCGGCGCGGCTCTCCGCGGACGTCGCGCCCCTGCTGCGGCTCGAGCGGTTGCTCGACGTCGGGGTCGGCGCCGAGGTGTCCCGTTCGTTCTGCGTCCGGGTGATCGCCGAGGCCGAGCGGGTCGAGTATGGCCTCCTTGAGGTCGGCGCCCGCGGCAACCGGCGGTTCGCGTTCGCGAGCGAGCTCGTCACCCAGCTCCGCTGGTGCGCGAAGGCGCTGCACGCCTTGCTGCACCTGCGCGGCCGCATCCGGCGCTATCTCGACGATCGCCGCGATCTGGACTCGTTCCGCGCGGACCTCGACGGGTGCGTCGCGTGGGTGGCCGGGCGCGTCGAGGCCCTGCTGGTGGCGCTGCGCGCCGAGGCGGCGGGGCCGCTGCGGCTCGCGACGCCGCAGGACGCGGCGGACGCGGCGTCGCTCGACGGCGAGGACGTGCGGTGGAGGTTGCCGCAGGACCTGGACGTTCCCTCGAGCCACGACGAGCGCGACCGCATCGCGGAGATGAGCACCGCCTTCCTCGCGCTCGCCGACGAGGTGGAACGCGTCCACGTGCCCGAGGGCGTGGACGTCGAGACGCTGGAGGCCCTGGCGGACGGCGCGTTCGGCGCCGCCCGTGCGCAGGAGGTCCGCGTCCGCATGCATGCGCTGCAGTCGACGTACGACTCGGTGGTCGCGGGCACGGCGCACGAGGTGGAGGAGCCTCGGCTCAAGACGTTCCGAGGCTTCGTCAGCATCCTGCTCCACCTCCTCGAGGCGGTGGCCTACCTGCTCTCCGCCCACCGCCGGCTGGCGTCGGACGTCCGCGCCGCGACGCTGCGTGACCGGGTGCGCGGCTTGGTGGACGAGGCGACGCTCCTGCGGTGGGCCCTCGGGTTCGGGCTGGCGAACGCCGCGCGCGGCTTCGGCGAGGCCCGAGCCCTCGGCCAAGCGCTGCTCGATCGCGCCACGCGCGTGCGGGAGGTGACGCTCGCCCTCCCGCCGGGGCGGAAGCTCCACCTCCGGCCGGCGGGGCTGATCGTCCGGGTCGTGCAGCGGCATGGCCTCCCCGTCGAGATGGGCATGGGCGACCAGACCGTCGATGCGCGGCACCTCATGGACGTGATCCTCCTCGCGGCGGGGAACCCGTCGGAGGCCGGGGTCCGCTTCCGGGGGGACGAACGTCCGCTCGCCGACCTCCAGGCGCTGTTCCTCCATCGACTCGGCGAGGAGGGGACGGACCGGTTCCCCCCGTCCCTGGCTTACCTTCGTGAGCCGTCCAAGCCATCCTAGAGGGCGGCCCCGTTTCTCGGCGGCCCCCGTCCGGAGCCCCACCCCGTGAAGTCCCTGCCGCCCCGCGTGTTCATCGCCGCCGCCGCCCTCGACGCGGTGCTGCGCGCGCACAAGGCCGCCGTCGGCGGGCCGAAGGAGCCGT
>Ga0335397_10009397_pt1 | contig 12204 bp, 9 predicted proteins | sample MAT04_FD_205740 | JGI IMG/M metagenome (GOLD analysis project Ga0335397, IMG submission 205740) | Freshwater microbial communities from Lake Fryxell liftoff mats and glacier meltwater in Antarctica - MAT-04 (spades assembly) (version 2) ...
TGACGGTCGAAATGTTCAAGGGCGGGCAATCCAACCCGACCTACAAGCTGCTGACCCCGGCGCGCAGTTATGTGATGCGGGCCAAACCCGGCCCGGTGGCCAGGCTGCTGCCCTCGGCCCATGCGGTGGAGCGCGAGTTCGCCGTCATGCGCGGGCTGTACGGAACCGGCGTACCGGTTCCACGCATGTACTGCCTGTGCGAAGACGAATCCGTGATCGGGCGCGCCTTCTACGTCATGGAGTTCATGCAGGGGCGGGTCCTGTGGGACCAGTCGCTGCCCGGCATGTCCAACGCCGAACGCGGAGCGATCTACGACGAGATGAACCGCGTGATCGCGGCGTTGCACACGGTGGATTTCCGGGCTCAGGGGCTGGCCGGGTATGGCAAGCCGGGCAACTATTTCGAACGCCAAATCGGCCGCTGGAGCAAGCAGTATGTGGCGTCCGTCACCCAGCCGATCGCCGAGATGGACCAGTTGATCGCCTGGCTGCCCCGCCATATTCCCGACAGCGCCCGCGATGAGTCCAAGACCCGCATCGTGCACGGCGACTACCGGCTCGACAACCTGATGTTCCACCCCACCGAGCCGCGTGTGCTGGCGGTGCTGGACTGGGAGCTGTCCACCCTGGGCCATCCGCTGGCGGACTTCAGCTACCACTGCATGGCATGGCACATCCCGGCCGGAGCCTTTCGCGGCATCGGCGGAGTGGATATCGCCAGCCTGGGCATTCCGAGCGAAGACAGCTACATCGCGCGGTATTGCGAACGCACCGGCCTGGCCACGCCGCTGGAGCTGCGCCGGGACTGGAACTTCTACCTGGCCTACAACATGTTCCGGATCGCCGCCATCCTGCAGGGCATCGCCAAACGCATCGAAGCCGGTACGGCGTCGAGCGCGCAGGCGGCCAAGTCGGCAGAAGGTGTGCGCCCGATGGCCGAACTCGCCTGGAGCTTTGCACAGAAGGCCTGAACCGGGTACCCAGACCACCCGATCCCGTCCAACCCCTTTCCCTTCCCATCCCCTTTCCGGAGCACCCCATGGATTTCGACTATTCCCCCAAGACCAAAGAGCTGCAAGTCAAGGTACAGCGCTTCATGGATGAGCACATCTATCCGGCCGAGACCGCGTACAAGGAGGAACTGGAAGCCAACACCCGGGCCGGCAAGCGCTGGAGCGCCTTGCAGACAATCGAGCAACTCAAGCCCAAGGCCAAGGCCGCCGGCCTGTGGAACCTGTTCCTGCCGGTCGACAGCGCATCGGCCTCCGGCTACGAGGGTGCCGGACTGACCAACCAGGAATACGCGCCGCTGGCCGAGATCATGGGGCGCGTGCCATGGGCCAGCGAGGTCTTCAACTGCTCGGCACCCGACACCGGCAACATGGAGACCATTGCGCGCTACGGCTCCGAGGAAAACAAGGCGCGCTGGCTCAAGCCGCTGCTGGAGGGCGAAATCCGCTCGGCATTCGCCATGACCGAACCCGACGTCGCCTCCAGCGACGCCACCAACATCGCCACCCGCATCGAGCGCCAGGGGGACGACTACGTCATCAACGGCCGCAAGTGGTGGATCTCCGGTGCCGCCGACCCGCGCTGCGCGATCTACATCACCATGGGCAAGACCGATCCGGACGCGCCGCGCCACTCGCAGCAGAGCATGGTGCTGGTGCCGGCCGAAACCAAGGGCATCCGCATCGTGCGGCCCCTGAACGTGATGGGCTACGACGACGCGCCGCACGGCCACGTGGAGATGTTCTTCGAGAACGTGCGGGTACCCGTCACCAACATCCTGCTCGGTGAGGGGCGCGGCTTCGAGATCGCCCAGGGCCGTCTCGGCCCGGGACGCATCCACCACTGCATGCGGCTGATCGGTGTGGCCGAACGCGCGCTGGAACTGATGTGCAAACGTGCGTCCGCTCGCGTGGCTTTCGGCAAGACCGTGGCCTCGCAGACGGTGACGCAGGAGCGCATCGCCGAGGCACGCTGCAAGATCGACATGGCGCGCCTGCTCACACTCAAAGCCGCCTGGCTGATGGACATCGCCGGCAACAAGGTTGCCAAGAACGAGATCGCCATGATCAAGGTGGTCGCCCCGAGTATGGCCTGCCAGGTGATCGACTGGGCCATGCAGGTGCACGGCGGCGGCGGCATGTGCGACGACTTCCCGCTTGCGTTTGCCTATGCGCATGCGCGCACGCTGCGCTTTGCCGACGGCCCGGACGAGGTGCACCGCAACTCCATCGCCAAACTCGAACTCGGCAAATACTCGGCCAACCCGCGCGAGGTCGAGATGCCCATCACCCGCGGCTGCTGAGCAGGCCCGACGCTAGGCGCGGCCTGCCACCACATCCCCCAGCCACAGGGCATCGAGGTCCGGGAAGTTCCATTTGATCGGATCCTCGCGTGCGGCAATCCGGTCGTGGCAACCGCGCTCGGACAGGTCGATCTCGGCCGTCGCGATGCGCTCATTGGTCCTGGTCGAGAAGAAGGCCTTGACCACCGGCGTGGTCAAGGCCGCGGTGTTCTGCTGTGTCACCACGCCAAGCAGACCCGACGTCAGGCGCACCAGCGAACCGACGGGATAGATGCCCAGGCTCTTGGCGAAGGCCTGGAACACCGTCGCATCGAAATGGCCGCCGGCCCATTGGCCCATCCTGCGCATCGACTCGGCCGGATCCCAGCCCTCCTTGTACGGCCGGTTCGACGTGATGGCGTCGTACACGTCGCAGACCGCGCCCATCTTTGCAAACAGGCTGATATTGTCGCCGGCCAGGCCTTTCGGATAACCCGTGCCATCGACCTTTTCATGGTGGTGCAGGCACACGTCCAGGGCGACTGCGCTGACACCGCTTGCCTTGCTCAGCAACTGGTGGCCCAGCGCCGGGTGCTGGCGCACGATCGCAAACTCTTCCTCGCTGAGTTTCCCCGGCTTGTTGAGCACATCCATGGGCACGAGGGCCTTGCCCATATCGTGCAGCAGACCGGCCTCGCCCGCATCCCTCACCGCGGCCTCGGCCAGCCCCAATTGCCGGCCCAGGGCGATCATCATGGCGCATACTGCGACCGAATGCATGTAGGTGTAGCCGTCCGCCGTCTTCAGGCGTGCCAGGCTGATCAGGGCGCTGGCATTTCGCGCCACCGAGTCTGAAATATCCTGCACCAGTTTCCCGGCGGCGCCCGCGTCGACCGTGTTGCCCATGCGGGCCTCCTGGAACATGGAGGTCACCGCCTGTTTGGCTTCGTTACAGATCCGGGCCGCCCTTTCGAGTTCTTCGGCCATGGGCACTGGCGCATGCTCGCCGCGCCGCGCCGGCTGCAGATCGGGCAAGGGCGCCGGCTCGGTGGGCTGGAAGCTTTCTCGCGCCGCAGGCACATCGAGGCCCTTGTCGGTATCGATCCAGACTTCGGGGATGTTGCTGGCCTTGAGCAGGGCGATGTCCTTGGGATCGGTCACCAGGAAACTGCTGCGCCAGAACGGGTTCTTGAGCCAGGACGCACCCAGGTCTTGCAGGTACATGCCAACCACCATGGCGTCCACACTGATCTTTTTGCGCATATTTCCCGCGACACCCGTTCAACAATACATGGTCATGCGTACGCTTCACGCTACCAGAGCGACACTCCGAGCCGCCGCCGATAAGCCATTATGGCCCGGTTGACGACGCTCGGGGCACGCCCCTGTTCGATCAGTTCCGCTGCCGGCCCGACCTGCCCGTGCGCCGCCAGGGACACCGCTGCACCCAGCATGCAGCGCGGTTGACCGGGCCGCAGTTTCAGGGCCTGTAGGGAGACCCGACGCAGCGAAACGCTCAGTGCAGGTGGCGCGGTTTGCGCCCACCACCATGGCCTGAGCCGCCATGTCCGCCGCCCGAACCGCGGGGGCGTTTGCCGATGTCCAGCGAACTGACCAGCGCGTCGAACCGCTGGGCGAACAGCTTGTCGATCTCGGCGACGACGCCGGACAGCTCCGAGCCGTCGAAATGGCGTTCCATCATGCCGACGACGTCCTGGACCAGCAGATCCCGCTGCACCTGCATGATGGCCGACGGGGTGGGGCCGACGAACAGCATGGTGAAATCGTCGCGCGACTCGGCCCACTGCTCTTCCTCGTCCTCGTCGAATTCGGTATCGTAGAAACTCACCTCGATCGCAGCGCCGGTCTGGGCCAGATCGTTGAGGTTCATGCACATCTCGTCCAGGGTCTGCCGGAAATCCTCGTCCCCGGCGACCGTCCAGCACATCTGCAATACATGCTGCGGCGCATCGAACTTGATGCCGGGCTCGTCCTCGTAGGAACTGCGTGCGCCATCGGCCAGGGACCGTGCGCCGGCATATTTCCAGATCGGCTTGAGAGCCTCCTGGATCTGCTCGAACTGCACTTCGGCGCGCAGGGGCACATCACCGTGGATGTGGATCTCGAAGGGGGCGTTGGAACGTGACATGGGACCCAAGTGTAGTGCGGCCGGGGCCCGAATCACAAATCAGGGCGCTTTGCCGATCTGGAACCCGACGCGCGGGAAATGGACGTGCACGAGGCCGGCCCGATCGTCGACCCGGGCGAGCACGACCTCGCCACGCGTCAGCCCGACAAGGCGGCCCGCCACCGGGTCCCGGGCGGAGGCGGCCGGCAGGTTCTCCAGCCTGTCGAGGTAGCCGAGCAACTGCGCCCGGCCGTCGGCGATCCTGGCACGGCGCAGGTTCAGCGCCATCGCCGCCCGGTCGGCGAACAGCGACGCGTCGGCCCACTGCGCAACGATCGCCGCGAGCCCGCGTATCGGCTCGGGATAAAGCACAGGATGCGGCGGGATGGCGTGGATCAGCTCAAACGGCGAAAGACCGACATGGTGCAGGATCCGTGGTGCGATGGTGGGATGGTGGGATAGGTCGATCGGCAAACAGGGCGTGCCTCGATTCTGCCCAAGTCGCCGCATCGACGCGCGGCAGTCGGCTTCGTTCACAGGGTGGTCGACGGAAGCGGTCCCGCAGGATACGGTGCCGGCGGGCGGCATACTAGCGGCTCCAAGCTGCGGAACACGACACAATGAGAATCAACCTGCAATGTCCTTTTCACGAGAAGGATCGGGTCAAGCAATTGGGGGCGAAATGGGATCCCCGCCTGCGCGTCTGGTTTGTCCAGGACGTTGCGGACCTCGGCCCCTTCGCGGCATGGATTCCGCGAACGGGCCGCGCCGAAGCCCCGGCGCCGTTCGTTGCCGGCGCACCCGCATCGACCAAGACGCCCAGCGGCACGCGCCCGGCGGGCCAACACGCGGCGGCAACCACCGGACCGGTGCTTGTCTGCCAGGCGTGCAGTTGCGACGTGCTGCCGTGGGAGCACTGTGGTTGCACACGTGCCATCGCGGACACGCCTGTCGCCTGACCCCCTCTGCGCGATCCTGATAGTGGCCTGCCGCCCTCGGCCCGGCTGCGGACCCTGCCGATGCAAGGCCGCGATGCGCACGGTGCAATGGGTTGGTGCCCGGAACCAGGGTCGAACCGGTACGCCCCTTTTGCTGGAAAGCGGCGGATTTTAAGTCAAGGTCCAGCACAAAAGAGCACAATCATACGCCGCTCAAACACAACGTTTCCCCAATGGAGCTGGTGTTTGAACGCATCTTGTTTGTGGTTGTTTGCGTTGAATTGCGGGCGGTTGTTGTGTGCAACTACGCACGATTTGCGCACGCTCTATCATCAGTGTCGCTGCCCCGATGACGAAATCGGTAGACGTAGCAGACTTAAAATCTGCGGCCGAAAGGCGTGCCGGTTCGATTCCGGCTCGGGGCACCAACAAGTCATACACGCGTGCCCTATGCATACAGAAGCACTGTTAGATGACCTCGGCCCCAAGCTGGCGGTCGCACTATCGCGCGCGTAGGTCAGCCACTACAGGTATGCCTTCTTGCAGCGTGATGCCCCGAGCGGCCCAGGCGCGCGGGCGTTTTTCGTTTGGCATCGCCATCGACCATCTGGCTCGAGCCCCGCGGTCCGCGTTCAGCGGGACTTGGCCTGCGCGCGATGCTCGGCCACAGCCTTCGCGAGGTCAGTGAGTTCCTCGCATGGCAGCAGACAGATCGTCCTCAGCGCCGCCAGGTGCTTTTCTGCATTGGCGACGTCGCCGACCATCAGATAGGCCTCGCCGATGTATTCGTGGGCGCCACGGTGCCGCGGCTCGATCATCAGCGCACGCTTGTAATGTTCGAAGGCCTTGTCCATCTGGCGAAGCTTGCGGTGCGCGAAGCCGAGTTCGTTGTGTAAGTCGGCGGAATCGGGAAAGCGCCGCAGCGTGGACTCGAAACGGCGCACCGCCGCTGCAACATTGCCCGCCTTGCGCGCGGCGCGACCCGCAATGTAGTCTTCGTCCTGCAGCAGAGCCTGGTCGTCGGCATCGTCCGACGGCGCAGCGCCGACGCCATGCAGCACCAGCGCGCATGCCGCGGCTCCAAGCCACCAGCCCCGTCTGCGCATCAGCTGGCGGCCAGGTAGGCCTTGGCCCGGGCCAGCTCAGGCCGCGGCGAATCGGCGTCGCGAGCGAGCGCGAGCAAGCGCGCATACAGGAGCCTGGCCTTGGCCCGGTCCCCGGAAGCGTCGGCCGCGAGCGCCGCCCCGGCCAAGCCGCGGAAGCGGTTCGGCTCGCGCACCTGAGAGCGCTCGAACTCGACCAGCGCCGCAGCCGGCTGCTTCAGCTCCATCAGCATCTCACCGAGCAGCTCGCGCGCAGGCGCCACGCGGCCGGGGGTTACGATGTGCTTCTCGTTGCGGTCTTCCATGTCGGCAGCGGCGCGCATAAGGCGCAGCGCCTCGTCGTCCTGACCCTTGGCCTTGGAAATCCATGCCGCAACGGCGACGCGCTGGATCTCGACCTCGGTGGCCCAATAGTTGTTCTTGGCTTCAAGCAGCGCCTTGTGCTGCGCCTCGAGCTTTTGCGCGTCGAGCTCGGCTGCCGCGGCGTCGCCCTTGCGTGCCGCACCGAGCGCTCTTGCAAAGGACGTGATCGCCTCGCAATGCGCAAACGCCGTGCCCTGCGGCGCGAGCTGCGACGCCGCGCTCCAGTCACCGCGCTCTAGCGCCAGTCGCGCAGGCATCGCCACCGCGGCATAGGGTCCTGCAAACTGCTGCAGCTTCGCACCGTCGGCGCTCTTGAACTCCTCGAGCACGCGCCGCGCATCCTGATCGCGCCCGAGCTGCAGCTGTGCATAGACCATGTAGTCGGCGGCGTGAAAGGCGCTGGTGGCGTCGTTATCCTTCTTGGCCACATCGGCCGATCGCCGATTGGTCACGATCGAATCCTGCCAGGACCCCACCCGGGTGAAGATGTGCGAAGGCATGTGCAGCGCATGGGGTGCGTCCGGTGCAATGCCGGAGTACTTGCGCGCTGCGGCCAGGCCCTGTTGGGAAATCGGCGGCGCGTCGTAGCTGTGGATCAGGTAATGCGCTACGCCGGGGTGGTCGGGATACTTGACGAACATCTTCTCGAGCGCGCCGGCCGCCTTCAGGTACGCCGCATATGTCTGGTCGGCCTGCGACTGCGTCCCGGCGATGTAAAGCGCGGCAAAGATCTGTGCCTCGTCGTCCTCGGGGTAACGCGATGCAAGGGCCTCGAAGGCCTGCGCGCGCGAGGCCTGGCGCGCGCGCTCGGGCCGGTTGGAGAAGTCCGCATAGTACGTCGCCACAGCCTCGATGTAGTCGCGCTCGCGTTGCGTCTTGGCGCCGACGCGCCGGCCCTGGTCAATTGCGGCCTGAGCGCTATCCGCATCCTTGGGCGCCGCGCCTTGCCCCGCCAGCGGGTTGTTCATCAGGATGGCCGCGATCCCGAAGGTGGCGACGCCGCAGGACGGGTCGTCCTCCAGCACGTGGCGGAAAGCCTTCTCGCCAGACGAGAACCAGAACGAGTGCAGCATCGCGACCGCGCGCTGCAGCTCGCCCTGCACCTTGGCGTCACAGGAGTGGGCGAACGCGACCTTGCCCAGCCGTCCCTTGCCTTCTTCTACTTCGTGTGCCAGCGACACATTGATCAACATGCTCGCCAGTACGGCCGTAGCGGCGACCCGATGAATTCGCATGCTCGTCTCCTCGATTGGCCCGAGGTGGCGCACGATTGAGCGCCATGGACCGACGAGCGCGCCGAGTCTACGCTTCAGGATCACCGTCCGCAACGGGTCGACGAGGGCGGCTCGATTCTGACCCCTAGAACGACTAGGGTCATGTCGAAGCCTGCAAAGGTTTCAGTGCAGCGAATCACTCGGACACCACACGCAACAGGGTCATTTGCCAGAAAGCCGCCCCCCGCCAGTGCCCGCTGTTGTCCGATTCCTGAAATTCTTCTTGCCGGCGGAAATGACGGCTGACTGCCATAAGCGGACCTAGCGGCGACTGGCCCGAATGTCTCTCGCTGGTCGTTGCCCGCCAAACGTCACCCTGTCAATCAGATGAATCCGATTGGTCGGTATCGGCCCAGGAAATGATCCTGATCTCAGCAGGACCGCCCGCGTTGACCTGAACCGCCGTACGTGGCGTCTGTCCCCAGACTCCTGGGTTCATGCGCTCCAATCGCCAACGAGCAAGCGACAAAAGCTCGCGGGCACGCTGCACGCCCAGCCCATCGGATGCCTGCTCCAGTTCGCGTTCACGACGGTTCAGTTGATGCGCGGCACCCAACCCCTGGGCCGCCTGGTATTCCGGGTCCTGGTTAATCGCGGTACTGATCGATGCCGCGGTCACGCCGAGGGATGCTGCCATATCGGATAGACGCTCTCCCGATGCCACCCGAGCTATCAGGCTTGGTCATACGCGGCAAGCGGAACTACTCCGTGGCTTCAATGAAGCGGTGTACCTAAACCGGATTGGTATTCAGCCTTGCACCTATCTCCACAACTACAAGCGCGATGGACAGATCGATTCAAGTCACTATGTGTGCGCCGAAGCCAAATTGGCCCAGGGCGCCGATTTGGACTGACCCATCGCTAGGCATCGGCATCTCAACACCAGTAAAGGTTTGCACCTTACCAAGGTGGAGCAAAAATTTTCGGCAGCCTGGGACAAATCAGCGCCGGTCCCAACAGTTTGATGCAGCGGATGCGTTCAGGCGTCCAGCATGAAACCGCCAAAAAAAGCCGCCAGCGCATCTTCAGCCTCCAGCGGCAGGATGTGCGCGATGTACTGGTCGGGGCGCACCACCACCAGGCAGCCCTGCTTGCGGTCGATGCGGCGCAGCGTATAGATGTCTTGGCTCGCGTTCTGGCCCGTGTCAGCCAGCGCGCAAAACGCTTTTTCATAGTCACGCAGCCCGTAGCGCCCCTTGCGCGGGAACAGCAGTTCGGGCATGGCGGTGATGGGCAGTTGGTGATGGCTCAGCTGGAACACGGCCCGCACATCGAAGATGGCGTCAGGATCCGCACCCGAGGGGGTGTGGCGTCTGAGGGGGGATCGGGGGGCTTCGACGAGGTGGCGGCAAAGCTTGCCGATGGGGGATGTGGGTCCTGCATCGTCGCCATGTCCCGCGAACGCGATCAGGCGCCAGCGACCATCCGCCAACAGGGCCTCGCCCAGCTGCATCTGCCTACCGTCACCCACACGGACGACGGGCGCGGAATGAAAGCGGGTTCCGATCGCCAGACCCTCGGCCAGGTGCTGGTGGGTGGACGGGCCGGTAAGCAGCGCAGGTTTGTATTGCGTGGCAGTGCCGGCCGTGTAGCGGCCGTGCTGCACGAAGTAGCGCTGCACCTCGGCCGGCTCGACGCCTGAACCTGCCGGATCGCCGGGCTTCTTCGAAGGGGCGCTGAGCATGGCCGCCCATTCGCGATCAAAGTCGATCAGTTCCTTGGCCACCGCCTGCCGCTCGGCGGAATAGGTATGGAGCAGGCTCGGTAGGCAGCGCCCCCGCAGCACAGCCGCGAGCTTCCAGCCCAGGTTGAAAGTGTCCTGCATGGAGACGTTCATGCCCTGGCCGGCTTTCGGGCTGTGCGTGTGGCATGCGTCGCCGGCAATGAAGACGCGCGGCAGGCGCGTGCCAACCTCATCGGGCTCGACATCATCGAACTTGTCGCATAGCCGCTGGCCGATTTCATAGACCGACCACCAGGCCACTTCTTTCACCTCCAGGCTGTAGGGATGGAAGATCCGTTGTGCGGCGGCGATCAACTGTTCGATGCTGATGTTGCGGCCTGCAACGCGCTCGTTCACATTGAGTTTGTCCAGCTCCACGTAGATGCGGACGAGGTAACCCCCTTCACGCGGGATCAGCACGATGCTGCCTTCTGCGGCCGACTGGATCAACGCCTTGAAACGGATGTCCGGAAAGTCGGTGACCGCGAGCACGTCCATGACACCCCAGGCATGGTTGGCAGAATCACCCTGCAGCGTCCTGCCGATGGACTGGCGTACCGCGCTGCGTGCGCCGTCGCAGCCCACCACATAGCGGGCACGGATGGACTCGACCTCGCCCATGTGGCCATTGTCTTGCCGCTCGAACCGGACGGTGACCGGTTGATCGGACGCGCCATGGGGCGCACGCTCGAGCCCCACCAGGCGGCGGCCGTAGTGCGGCACCAGCCGCGGGGACGACCGTTGCATGGTCTCGAGGTAGAAGTCGTGCACGCGGGCCTGGTTCAGAATCACATGGGGCATGTGGGACAGACCGTCCTCCACGTCCTGCACGCGTCCACTGCGCACGATGCGGCTGTTGTCGCCGTCGTCGGGCTTCCAGAAAGTCGTCTCGTTGACCCAGTAGGACTCCTTCAGGACACGCTCGGCAAAACCGAAAGCCGCAAACATTTCCATCGTCCGACAGGCGATGCCATCGGCCTGTCCTAGCTGCAGTGGGCCGGGCTTCTGCTCCACGACCACGGTTCGAATGTCCGGGAAAGCCGCCAATTGCGCAGCCAGGGTGAGGCCTGCCGGGCCGCAGCCGACGATCAGTACGTCTGCGTCGACGGGAAGAGTGTTCCCCGCAGGCGGGTCCAGGGCCGGTACAGCCGCGTCCAGCAGTCCGGGGTCACCGGTTCGAAATCCGTCGAGATGAAATTGCATGAGGTTGTTTCCTTTGGTCCACCGGTTGCAAGCTGCCGGAGATCATTCGAGGCGTTGCAGTGCACGCAAACACTGCCTACCGCTGCCACGAAATACCCTCGGGTCTTGGATCTAGGGCAACTGTCGCAGGCTTGGACTACAACTTGTTCAAATAATCAATAATGTGTAGCATACACACCAATGATCAGCGCCGACTTGATGCGCGAGATGCAACGTACTGGTTGGAAGCTGGATCAGGTGAATGGCGCCCATCTCAGCTTCAAGCATTTGACGCGCCCCGGCCATGTCGTGGTGCCGCAGACCTGGGGCGCGGGCTGGTCAAGGCTATCCGGCGGCAGGCCGGCATCTGAAAGGCGAACTGTATGCGTTACCCCATTGCCATTGAGCCCGGAAGTGACACCACCGCCTGGGGTGTGGTGGTTCCCGACCTGCCCGGCTGCTTTTCGGCTGGGGACACTCTGGAAGAGGCCATGATTCAGGCCGAGGAAGCCATTACCGGCTGGATTGAAGTCGCGCTGGACGCCGGACAAGCCATTCCAACACCCTCCCCCATTGAGGCATTGCGTGTCACCCATCCTGATTTTGCGGGCTGGGTGTGGGCGCTTGTAAAGGTGGACCCGGCCATGCTGGACGATGCCTTGGAGCGAGTGAATATCAGTCTGCCGCGTCGCGTGCTGCACCGTCTCGATGCTCGCGCCCGCAGCTCGGGAGAAACACGTTCTGGGTTCATTGCGCGAATGGCAATTGAAGGCCATGCACCGGAGCACGCCTGATTCGCTTTTGCCCTGGCGAGCCGGACATCGACGCCCGCACGAGCCGTCAGTTCCCCGCCGGTGGCGCCACCCATTCAGCATCGCATCGGAAGATGATATGACAGGGGAAATATCCGAGACCGATGACGACACGATGGTCGACACCTCATGGACCTCCGGCAGCTGGTCGGTCAGCAACTCGGCGGTGGCCACCTCCTTCAACCGCAACATGATCAACGTGTTGAAGGTGCCCGCGATCTGCCCGGCTTTGGCCGGCGAGCCGATCCGGGCCTCCACTTCCGACCAGGAAAGCTCATGTACGCCCCGCCGACCGGTGCTGCCAATATGGGTCGTCCTTGAAATGTGTAAAGGAAGACTTTACACTTTCACCCATGATCGAGTCGTTCAAGCTGCACACTGTTCCGCC
>Ga0335397_10009401_pt1 | contig 12201 bp, 10 predicted proteins | sample MAT04_FD_205740 | JGI IMG/M metagenome (GOLD analysis project Ga0335397, IMG submission 205740) | Freshwater microbial communities from Lake Fryxell liftoff mats and glacier meltwater in Antarctica - MAT-04 (spades assembly) (version 2) ...
CTCGACCTCCTGTTCCAGCGTTGCGTCGCTGTCGATAACCTCGCACTGCTGGCCGCTACGGATGGCGGCGTCGACCGCGGCCCGGCCGACGCGGCCGAAGCCGGCCACCACCACATGGTCGTGCAGGTGATCGCGCACCTTGATCCTCCTCCTCGCGCGTAGCGCGCTTCGAACGTCGCCTGACAGGAACAGCGCGGTAAGCGTCGCGGCCGAGTACACGTAGATCGTGAACCCGGCGAAGATCACCGCCATCGTCCAGATCCGGCCCGAGGTGTCCAGCGGGGCCACCTCCCCGTAGCCCACCTGACCGAGCGTGATGATCGACATGTAGATGGCGTCGAACCACCCCCAGGCCTCGATCACGACGTAACCCGTGGCGGCGATGGCGACGGTGGCAACGGCGACGATGCCAGGCCCGCGGAGGCGCTCTGCAACCAGCCGTACGACCGGTGGCCCGCTTTCGGTGACGGCATCGCCCTCCATGCCCCGAGTCTGGTGGCGGACCAACGCCTGGAATCAGGGCCGAACGTCCCTGCCCGCGCAGCGAACGGCAGGCTTACAGTCGCGACGGGCAGGACCTGGGGGTTCAGTGATGTCGACATGGTGGCGTTCTATCGGTGAGTGGTTGAGTCGCAAGACGGTGGTGACCTTGGCCGCGGTCGCGGCGGTGACGGCGGTGATGGCGATCGGGCTCGGCCAACTCGATTTCGAGACCGGCCAGGACAGCTACATCGACCCCAACTCGCAGGTGGCCAAGGACAATCGTGCCTACCAGGACCTGTTCGGTGGCGAGAGCATGGTGGTGCTGTTCACGGTGCCGCCGGACAAGACACTCGTCGACCTGTTCACCACCTCCAACGTTGCGCAGATGAACGAGGCCGAGGCGGCGTTGCTCGCCAACCCGGCCGTGCACTCGGTGGTGTCGCCGGTCGCGTTGCTGCAGTGGAGCGGCGACCTGATCGGTAAAGGCGCCGCGCTGCAGATCGTCGGTCGTGCCACCGAACGTGACCCGAGCGACGCCAGCAAGGCGCTGCGCCAGGCCGACGCGACACTGACCACGCTGCGCCTGGGCGCGGCCGGCGAACAGTCGTTGGACAACCCGGCATGGGTGAAGTTCCTGCTCTACGACAACATCGGCTTCAGCGTCAACGCCGACAGCCAGCTCGTCGAGCCCGCCAACGACCAACTGATCGTCCGCAAGCCGCTGCGGGCATTCATCCCCGACCCGCACCACGCGGTCTTCGCTGCCATCCTGGTGGGCAACGCGCCGCTCGACGATCTGTCGGCAGGCTCGGCAGCGGTCAAGGACGCACTGAACGGCCGCACGTTCGACAACGCGTCGGTGACGATCACCGGTACGCCCACGTTCCTCACCGACATCAACGACTACCTGCAGGGCGGCATGCTCACCCTCGGCGGCATCGCCGTGCTGGTGATGATCGTCATCCTGGTCGTGGCCTTCAAGGTTCGCTGGCGGTTGCTGCCGTTGGCGGGCATGGCTGTCGGTGTCGCCTGGGGCTTCGGGGCGTTCGGCTTCAGCGGCACAAAGCTTTCTCTTGTCACCATCGCCGGGTTGCCGATCCTGATCGGGCTGGGCATCGAGTTCGCGATCCAGGTGCAGAACCGCATCGAGGAGGAACGCAACGTCGAGCACGCAGCAGGGCCGTTCGGCGAGACACTGCGCCACATGGGCCCGCCGTTGCTGACAGCAACGCTCGCTGCCGTCATCGCGTTCCTCGTCGTCAAGCTCTCCAAGGTGCCGATGGTGCAGGACTTCGGCGTGCTGCTCTCGCTTGGAATTGTTGCGCTGCTGGTCGCTGGCATCGTGCTGCCGATCGCCGTCATCGGTGCCCGCGAACGCCGTTCGCCGACAACGAAGCCGGCCCCGCCGAGCTGGGTGGAAGCAACAGTGGGCAAGTTGGGCAGTGGGCCGCGTTGGGCGGTATTGCCGCTCGTGGCCATCGCCGTCATGCTGCCGGTGCTGGGCCTTGTGCTCGAGGGCGGCTCCAAGATCGAGAGCGACCCCATCAACTGGGCCAACCAAGGCAGCACGGCCATCAAGAACGCACGCACGCTCGAACGCGAGTCCGGCTTCGCCAGCACGCTCGGCGTGTTCGTGACGGCAGCCCCGGACAACGAGGCCAACGGTGTGTTCACGGACCAGATGGGCGCCTTCCAGATGGACCTGATCGAGCAGTCGATGGCCGACAACCCCGAGCTCGCGCAGGCGTCCAGCCTGGCCACCACGGTCGGCTGGCTGATCGAGGTACCCGGTGCCACGCGACTGGTGCCCACCGGGTTGGACATGCTGCAGGCGTACAACTTCGCGCCCGCCACGCTGAAGCAACTGATGGTGGCCGACAACGGCAACGCGGCCCAGGTGCTGTTCCAGGTCGGGCCGTCCTCGCTGGAGACCCGCTCGGCGGTGCTCGACTCGGTCAACGCGAAGATCGCCGACCCAGGTGACGGCGCGTTGCTGCCGGTCGGCGCAACCACCACGCCCGGTGGACTGGCGGTCGTGGGCGTCGGCCTTTTGGAGAACATCACCGCCAACCGTGCCGAGCTCACCATCGTCGCCCTCCTGCTCGTGGGCGCCTTTGTGGTGCTGCGTTACCGCGACCTCGCTCGTGGCCTGCTGACGATGATTCCTGTGCTGCTCGCCGTGGGTACCTCGGCCGTGCTGGTGCGGGTGCTGGGCATCACGCTCAGCCCGCTGACCACCGTCGGTGGACCGCTGGTCGTGGCCACATGTGCGGAATTCGCGGTACTGCTCGTCGATCGCTACGCGGAAGAACGCCGTCGCGGTCTTGACCCCGAGGAGAGCACACGCGTCGCCGCACTGCGCACCGGCCGCGCGTTCTTCACCTCGGCGCTCACCACGCTGGGCGGATTCGCCGTGCTGATGTTCTCCTCGCTGCCCCTGCTCAGCGACTTCGGTGTGGTGGTCACCATCAACATCGCGGTGGCCCTCCTCGCCGCGCTGGTGGTGGTACCGCCGCTGGTGAAGGAAGCCGACCATCGCGGTTTGCTCTCGATGGGTGCCGAAGGACACACGCAGGCATCGGGCCGCCGCACCGTCGTTGCGGTGGTGGCCGGTGCGGCTGCTGCCGTGGTCGGCCTGATCCTCGTGGTTGGTGCGGTCAGCGATACGGCGCCGGCCGCCGCACAGCCGCGGCGCACGGAGTCGGCGGAGGCCCCGGCCACCATCGCGCCGTCCACCACGGCCGCGCCCACCACTTCGTTGGCACCTGACACGACGCTTCCGCCCGGCCCGGCCGAGCGGCCCGCCGGGCTCATTGGTGGCGTCTTCTACGACGCGCTCACCGGTGTCGGTGTCGGCCCGGGCGTGGCGCGTTGCGCGGCCGACGACCTGGTGGCCACCACCCCGGAGGAGACACTGCTGACGATGGGCATCGCCCAGACCCCGCGGCCGCCGGAGGTGGATGCGCTGCTCACCGAGGCCGCTACCCGCTGCGGGGTGACCCAGGAGCAGCTCGACGCGGTCGCTGCCGTCGGCTGATCAGTCGTCGGCAGCCGTGCCGGGGTCGGTCCCGGGCTCTTCGCGCTGGTCGCGCAGGAACTTCTCCAGCTCGGCGGCCAGATCGTCGCCACTGGGCATGGCGGCCTCCATCCGGCGGTCGTAGTCGTGCTCCAGCATCATCACGTACGGCGCGGCCTGGTCGTCTTCGGCGACGGCCTCGTCGTGCAGTGAACGCCATCGCATCGCATCCTGGGCCAACGCAGCATGCCCGGTGGGAATGCCAAGGACGTGTTCGAGGTGTTGCAGCAGTGCGGCCGAGGCCTGCGGGTGTTTGGCGTTGCCGAGGTAGTGGGGCACGCCGACGCGCAGCGACACGGCGGGGATGCCGGCGCGGTCCAGGCGTTCCTGCAGCACGCCGACCAGACCGGTGACGCCCTGGTACTGCGGCCGCGAGAGCCCGAGTGCGCGCACCAGGCCGTCGTTGGTGCTGCTGCCGACCACCCGCGGTGGCCGCGAGTGAGGGATGGCCTCGGGGGCCGCGCCGAGCGTGACGACCATTTCGCAGCCCAGCGCGCGGGCGGTGGTGATGATCGCCTCGGCGAACGTGGCGTAGCGCAGGTGCGGCTCCACACCGGCGAGCAGCACCAAATCGTGCGCGCCGCCGGGGAAGCGGGCGATGCGGAACTCGTTCTGTGGCCACAGCACGCGCCGGTTGTCGTCGTCGTCGAACTCGACCTGCGGGCGTTCCTGGGTGAAGTCGTAGAACGGGTCGGGGTCGATGGAAGCCACGATCGGCGCGACGCGATCGGCAGCGAGCGTGTCGACCGCGTCGGTGGCCACCTCGGCGATGTCGAACAAACCACGCAGGGCGAGCACCATGATCGGCCGGTGTAGCGGCGACAGCATGTCGAACGCTGTGGTGAGCACGCCCTCGCTCAAGCGTTGCCCGCCAACTCGTTGACGACGTGGTCGACGCACTCGGTGAGGCGGGTGACGTCGTCGGGCTCGACCGCCGGGAACATACCGACGCGCAATTGGTTGCGGCCGAGCTTGCGGTAGCTCTCGGTGTCGACGATGTGGTTGGCTCGCAGCGCGGCGTTGACGTCGTGCGCGCTGACGCCCTCGGCGAGATCGATGGTGCCGACGACAGCCGAGCGCTGCATCGGGTCGGCGACAAACGGGCTGGCGTACGACGAGGCGTCGGCCCACGAGTACAGCGCGTCGGACGAAGTGCGGGTGCGCTCGATGCACCAGTCGAGGCCACCGTTGACCAGCATCCACTGGATCTGCTCGTGGAGCAGGACAAGAGTGCCCAGCGCCGGTGTGTTGTAGGTCTGGTTGGCGACCGAGTTGTCGAGCGCGATGGACAGGTCCAGCGAGGCCGGGCGCCAGCGGTCGGTGTGGCCGATCTCGCGGATCCGTTCCACGGCGGCGGGGGAGCAGGCTGCCAGCCACAGGCCACCGTCACCGGCGAAACACTTCTGCGGCGAGAAGTAGTACACGTCGACCTCGTCGGGTACCCACGGCAACCCACCGGCGGCCGAAGTGGCATCGACGACGACGAGCGCCTCGGTCTCGGGGCGACGCAGGTGCATCGAGACGCCGGTGGAGGTCTCGTTGTGGGTGAGCGCGACCACGTCGACGTCGTCGGGCACGGATGCGATGGCAGGGTGCGTGCCGGGCAAGCTCGACACGATGTCGGGGATGCCGATGTGCGGTGCGGCGGCGGCAGCCTCGGCGAACTTCGAGCTGAACTCGCCGAACACGTAGTGCTGGCTGCGCTCGCGAACGAGGCCGAAGGTGGCGGCATCCCAGAAGGTGGTGGCACCCCCGTTGCCGAGCATCATCTCCCAGCCCTTGCGCAGGCCGAACAGCTCGACCAGGCCCTCACGGATGGCCCCGACCAGATGCTTCACCGGCGGCTGGCGATGGGACGTGCCGAGGAGGCTGGTGTTGGCCTTGGCGAGGGCGAGCACCTGCTCGGCGCGGACCTTCGACGGGCCACAGCCGAACCGTCCGTCGGTGGGCAGCAACGGGCTCGGGATGATGATGGAGCTGGGATCGGCGGTCACCCCTACAGTCTCGTCACCTCGGGGGGCTGCAGCCAAGGTCGTGAACGAAAACCTCATCCAGGGTGTGTTGGTGACTGGTGCATCAATTCCGGTCGGGCAGTCGCGAGGCGCCCGTAGAATCGCCGCAGTCGTGCAAGATCGCGTCGCAATCGAAAGGCTTCCCGTGAACCGCCCCGTTGCCAGAACCTCCGCCCGTCTCGCTGCCATCGCAGAATCCGCAACCCTGGCGGTCGACGCCAAGGCGAAGGCGCTGCAGGCCCAGGCGCTGCTCGACGGGGGCGAGAACGTGATCGGTTTCGGTGCCGGCGAGCCCGACTTCCCCACGCCCGAGAACATCGTCGAGGCGGCCGTACGTGCGTGCCGCGACCCGAAGAATCACAAGTACACGCCGGCTGCGGGCCTGCCCGCGTTGCGTGAGGCCATCGCCGTCAAGACCATGCGTGACAGCGGGTTCGACTGCCAGGCCAGCCAGGTGCTGGTCACCAACGGTGGCAAGCACGCCGTGTTCACCGCCTTCGCCGCACTGTGCGACCCGGGTGACGAGGTCATCTGCCCGGCGCCGTACTGGACCACGTACCCCGAGGCCATCATCCTCGCCGGAGGCGTGCCGGTGGTGGTGCAGACCGACGAGACCAGCGGGTTCAAGGTCACCGTCGAGCAGCTCGATGCGGCCCTCACGCCGCGCACCAAGGTGCTGCTCTTCGTCAGCCCCGACAACCCCAGCGGTGCCATCTACTCGCCGGCCGAGGTCGAAGCCATCGGTCGCTGGGCGGTCGAGAAGGGCGTGTGGGTGCTCACCGACGAGATCTACGAGCATCTCGTGTACGGCGACAACCAGTTCGTCAGCATGCCCACCGTGGTGCCCGAGCTGGCCGACCAGTGCATCATCGTCAACGGTGTCGCCAAGACGTACGCGATGACGGGCTGGCGCGTGGGCTGGATGATCGGGCCGTCCGATGTGATGAAGGCCGCGATCAACTACCAGTCGCACAGCACGTCCAACGTCACCAACGTCGCGCAGGTCGCCGCGCTGGAAGCCGTCTCGGGCGACCTGTCGGCGGTGGCGATGATGCGTGAGGCGTTCTCGCGTCGCGCCGTCACGATGCACCGGATGATCAACGAGATCCCTGGCGTCAGCGCAATTGTGCCGCAGGGAGCGTTCTACTGCTACCCCAACTTCTCGTCGCTGCTCGGTCGGCCGTTGGGCCCCAACGGCACGGTCTCGGCCACCACGCTGCAACTGGCCGATGCCATCCTCGGCGAGGCGAAAGTCGCATTCGTGCCCGGCGAGGCGTTCGGCACCCCCGGGTACGCGCGGTTCAGCTTCGCGATGGCAGACGCCGATATGGAGGAAGGCATCCGCCGCATTCAGCAGTGGGTCGGGGCCTGAGCCGAGCGAGGGCCTAACGTCGCTGGCGTGAGTTCCTCTCTGTTCGATTTCGATTCGGTGTCGCCGGAGTGGCTTCGCGCCAAGCCGGGTGTGAAGTGGCACGGCACGCCAGACGCGATTGCCGCTTGGGTCGCCGATATGGACTTCTCGCCCGCGCCGGTGGTGACCGAAGCGCTGCACCGCATCGTCGACGGCGGCGACCTCGGCTACCCGGACTGGCGGCACTACACCGGCGGCTCCGGTGCCACCGACACGTTCGTCGCCCGCTGTGCCGCTCGCTACGGCTGGCACATCACTGAGGCCGACACGATGGAGCTGAACGACGTGGTGCAGGGCATCCAGATCGTGCTGCACCTGTGCACCCAGCCGGGCGACCGGGTGGTGGTGCACACCCCCTCGTACCCGCCATTCCTGCACAGCGTGGAGAACAGCGCGCGAGTGGTGCTGCCCGTGCCGGCGATGCGGGCCGACTCGCCGACCGGCTGGGTGTTCGACCACGAGGCGCTCGACGCGCAGCTGCGCGCCACCCCAGCGAAGGTGCTGCTGCTGTGCCACCCGCAGAACCCGACCGGGCACGTGTTCTCCTTCGAGGAACTGACCGAACTGGCGGCGATTGCCGAGCGGCACGATCTGCTGATCATCTCCGACGAGATCCACGCCGACCTCACGTACGCGCCGCTGCACCACCAGCCGATGGCCCTGTTCGCACCCGAGCGGACGGTCACCATCCACGCCGCGTCAAAGGCGTTCAACCTGGCCGGCCTGCGGTACGCGATCATGCACCTCGGCTCGGCAGCCGTGCGGTCACGCATCGCCGCCATGCCCGCCCACCTTTTCGGTGCCACGAACCTGATGGGCGCCGCTGCCACCGACGCCGCCTGGCGCGAGGGTGACGAGTGGCTGGCCGCAGTGCTGGGGCACCTGGATGCTCAGCGACACCTGCTGTCCGAATTGTTGGCCGAGCATCTGCCCACCGTGCGCTACACCCCTCCGGCCGCCACCTATCTGGCCTGGCTGGACTGTCGTGCGCTGGGCTGGGGTGATGACCCGTCGGTGCAGTTTCGCGAGCGAGGCGTGCGATTGAGCGAAGGCCCGACCTTCGGCAGCGAAGGTCACGGCTTTGCCCGCCTCAACTTCGCCACTTCGCCCGCCATGCTGCGCGCGATCGTGCAGCGGATGGTTGGGGAATGAACATCACCCGGGCCACAACCGTCGATGCAGGTTCCGTCTACGAGGCGACGCGTGTTCGGATGATCGCGACGGTTCGCTCTCTCTCCGACAAACAGTTGCGCGTGTACGTGCCCGCAGCACCGCAGTGGCGGGTACGCGACCTGCTGGCACACGTGGTGGGCTTGGCGGCCGACCTGAATGCGCAGCGATTCCCGGCCGCCGACGACACCGGCGGTGCCGGCTGGGGGGCCGCGCAGGTGGCTGCTCGCAACGAGGCACAGATCGACACATTGCTGACCGAATGGGACCTGGAGGCGCCGGGCTTCGAGGAGGGCCTGCGGCTGTTCGGCTACGAGGAAGGCAGCCACTTCGTCGCCGACCTGCACGCCCACCACCAGGACATCCGTGGCGCGCTCGGTCTGGAACGCGACGACGATCCACTGACGGTTGCGGTGTCGCTCGACCACTACCTCGGCTTCCTGCACCTGTTGCTGTGCGAGGCAGAGTGGGGTGTACTCGCGGTGCACGCCGGCTCGGAAGTGCGGGTGCTCGGCACCGAGGCCGGGGCGTATCGCGCACAGGTGGCCGGTGCTGCCTTTGAGGTACTGCGCGCGTTTTCCGCTCGACGCTCGGCTGCACAGATCCGCAGGCTGCGCTGGCGGGGCGACATCGACAACCTGCTCGGTCTGATGGCCACCGGCTTCACCGGCGGCTACTCGATCCCAGTCGATGATCTCGTCGAGTAGTGACGTTGGCGGCTAGCGCTGCCACCAGAGCTGATGGTGCATGGCGAGGCTGCTCACCACGATCAGGCAGAGACACTCGGCCACCTGTTCGGCAGCGCCCAGCACGTCGCCACTGATGCCGCCGATCTTGCGGCGGGCCAGCGTGCCGGTGGCCACCGCTGCTAGCAGTGCGGCTGCGGCCAGCGGGCCAACCCACCAACCGGTGACGAGTGCGGTGATGGCGAGGCCGGCAGTACTGCCGACAGCGGCGCGGGCGAACGTGGTGCCGCGGCCGTAGTCGGCGCCAAGACCGGTGTGCGCAGCCAACCGCATCATGCCCGACATGCCGACCGCGGCAACCCGACCCATCGTGTGGGCAGCTACCGCGGCGGCGAACATGGTGGCCGGGCCCGGCAGCGAGCCGAGCGCGACGATGCGCACCACGATCGAGGCGCAGATCGCGGCGACGCCGTAGGTGCCGTGGCGGCTGTCCTTGAGGATCTCGAGGCGGCGTTCGATGGTCCACCCGCCACCGAAGGCGTCGGCGATGTCGCCCAACCCGTCCTCGTGGAACGCACCCGTGAGCAGCAGCCCGACGGTGATGGCGACGGCAGCAGCGACCAATGGGGGCGTCAACTGCCACAGCCCGGCGGCGACACCGCCGACTGTCGCGCCGATCAGTGCGCCGGCAACCGGAAACCACGCGACGGTCCTGCTCAGCGACGGCTCGCGCCGCAACCGGACGGGCACCCGGGTCAGGAACTGCAGCGCGGCGAGGAGACTCATCGGTTCACTCCGGCGGGCCGGCGAAGAACTCCGTGAACGTGGGAACGTGGGTGATGCCCAGGCACGCCATGCGGACCAACGGCACCGCAGCCATTGCCCCCGAGCCCTCACCGAGGCGCATGCCCAGGTCGAGGATCGGCTGTTTGCCCAGACGGGCGACAAGCCGACGGTGGCCCGGCTCGGCGGAGCAGTGCCCGATCTGGCAATGGTCGAGCGCGCCTGTCGCGGCGAGAGCGAGTGGTAGCACCGCGGCTGTCACCACGTAGCCGTCGAGCAGTACCGGCAGGTTGCGGGCACGGGCGGCCATCACCGCGGCGGCCATCGCCACCAGTTCGGCGCCGCCGACTTCGCGCAGCACCTCCAACGGGTCGGTGATGCCGCTGATGCGGGCGACCGCGGCGGTGACCGCCGCCTGCTTGCGTGCCAGACCTTCGTCGTCCACGCCGGTGCCTCTGCCCACCCAGCCGGCGGGCTCGCCTTCGCCGAGCGCGGCGGCGACCGCGGCAGCGGCGGTGGTGTTGCCGATGCCCATCTCGCCGATGACGAGCAGGTCAGCGTCGAGCGCGGCGACCGCATCGCGGCCGGCGGCGACGCATTCCTCGAACCGCGAATGCGAGAGCGCAGCCTGGGTGCGGATGTCGCCGGTGGGGCGGCCCACACCAACATCGATGGCTTGCACCGTGGCGCCGGCAGCGGTGGCGAAGGCGGTGACGGTGCTCTGGTGAGCGCGGAACGCGGCCAGCATCGCGCCGGTGACCTCGACCGGGTACTTGCTGACGCCAGCCGCGGCCACCCCGTGGTCGGCGGCGAAGATCAGCGCTGCCGGCCGGTGGACGGTAGGCCGTGAGGTGCCCTGCCACTCGGCCATCCACGCGGCCAGTTCGTCGAGCCGGGCCAGCGCGCCGGCCGGGCGCAAGATGTCGGCGGCGCGCTCGCGCACGGCATCGCCGGCAGCGAGATCCGCGTTGGGCATGGTGCCGAGCGCATGGTTCAGCCAGCTCATCGCAGCAGCTCCCAGGGGTTGTCGAGCCGTAGTGCGCGGCCGGCGACCATCAGCAGTGATCGGTCGGCGACAGCGGTCACCAGTTGGTTGAGCCGGCCCAGGGCGTCGCGGTACTCGCGGCCCATCGGGGTTTCGGGGTGGACGCCGAGGCCCACCTCGTTGCTGACCACGACGGTGGGGCCGCCGCCGGCACGGCTGCGATCGCGCAGCGCCGTCACCATGTCATGCCCTGACTGCGTGCGCTGCTGCTCGTCGGTGACGTGGACGAAGAGATTGGCCAGCCAGACGGTGAGGCAGTCGACGATGACCAACGCCTCGGCGGGCGCGACGGCGATCGCTGTGGCAAGTTCTACGGGGACTTCGGCGGTGGTCCACGACGATGGTCGTTCGGCTCGGTGGCGCGCCACGCGGTCGCGCAGGTCGTCGTCGAAGGCTTCGGCGGTGGCGATGAAGTGAACCGGTCCGCCGTGGTGCTCGCCCATCTGGACGGCCAAGGTGCTCTTGCCGCTGCGAGCGCCGCCGACGAGGAACGTGATCATCCGCGGCTCAGTAATCGATGCCGCGCATTGCGGAGATACCGGACGTGTACGCATGCTTCACTTCGCGCATCTCGGTGACCGTGTCGGCGACGTCGATGATGGCCTGCGGTGCGTCGCGGCCGGTGATGATCAGGTTCACGTGGCGCGGGCGACCGATGATGGCAGCCACGATCTCGTCGGTGGGCACCCAACCCCAGGTGCACAGGTACGTCACCTCGTCGAGGATCACCAGGTCGTGGTTGCCAGCGGCGATGATGGCTGCAGCCTGCGCCCACGCGGTCTGCGCCATTGCGATGTCGGCCGACGGATCGCCGGAATCCCAGGTGAAGCCGCCGCCGAGTGCATGCCATTCGACGCCCAACTGCCGGCCGACCTTCTCCTCGCCGACCTTCCAGTCGCTGCCCTTGATGAACTGCACGACGGCGACGCGCCAGTCGCGCGCCACGGCCCGCGCCATCACGCCGAAGGCGGCCGAGCTCTTGCCCTTGCCGTTGCCGGTGTTGACCAGGACCAGCGAGTCGGCGCGGCGCAAGCCGTCGGGCCGCGGGTCGGCGACCAGCGGCTGCGTCGTGCTTGCATCGTCCGGAGGTGTGTCGTTGGCGTCCATGAGGGTTGGGAGCATAGGCACGGACGCGCTATGGTCGCGCCGTCCAGCCGGTACCAACGGTCGGATGCACGGTGTTCAGCGAAGTCCGGTGAGATCCCGGCACTGTCCCGCAACGGTGGTTCGTTTTCCTTCCTCGGAAGTGCACACGACGAGTCCGGTCGCCTGAAGCGGTGCGCGTAACTCACCCTCGAGGCAAGGGCGGTTCGCGGCGGCGAACAGCCGTCGGCTCCCAGCTTGTCCTCCCGAACCGGAGGCGTTCAAGCCTCCGGAGAAACGGAGGATTGATCCATGAAACGGTTCACTTCCATCGCCGCTCTGACGGCGTTCCTGCTCACCGCTGCCGCCTGTGGCGACGACTCGACCTCGTCGAGCGACACGGCTGCCCCTACTACCGGGGCCGCCGACACGACGCAGCCGATGGCGGAATT
>Ga0335397_10009402_pt1 | contig 12201 bp, 17 predicted proteins | sample MAT04_FD_205740 | JGI IMG/M metagenome (GOLD analysis project Ga0335397, IMG submission 205740) | Freshwater microbial communities from Lake Fryxell liftoff mats and glacier meltwater in Antarctica - MAT-04 (spades assembly) (version 2) ...
CGGTTGCCCGACGAGGGTGCTGGCCCGCAGCAGCCCGGTCATGTTCCCGCTCCCGTCGATCCGGTCCTGCCCGACCCGATCACCCCGCCCGATCGTCGCTTGCGCTGCACCACCACCAAGACGACGGCGATCACCACGGTGGCGAGGACGACGAGTGCAACGATGAGTAGCGGGTCCATGGGAAGTTCCTACCCAGATCCAACTGCGGAGAGTCCAAGGTCTCTTGGCCAGTCCGACGCGACGGAGTCGTCGGTGCCTTCACGCGTCGTCGTTCGCCGCCCGGGCACCGCTGAACCGTCGCATGTAGAACGTCTCACCTCCCGCCACCACCACGGCGAAGACGGCGAACGCAACCACCACGAAGCCATCGTTCATCAGTTGGTAGGCCACAAGACCTCCGAGCACGATGGCATCGAATGCCACCGCGGCCAGCAGTGGGCCAGCACGAGCGCCGGTCTCCGGTCGGAGGTGGCGCCAGTGGCCCCAGTGAACCACGACGTCGAGGGTCAGATAGGCGAACGCCCCCAGCGCAGCGATGCGGGTCAGGTCGAACGCCACGGTGAGGGCGATGGCGGCGGCGGTGGTCACGACCAGCGGCGGGTTCCCGAACGGCAGGCGGCGACCGAGGCGGACCTCGGGAACCTCGCCCATGTCGCTCATCATGCCGAGCATGCGCGATGTCGAGTACATGCTGGCCATGACGCTTGTGATGGTGGCGATGACGGCCAGGCCGGCGACGAGTCGGAAGCCCACCGATCCGAAGACCGGCCGAGCCGCCTCGGCCAACGAGTAGTCACGAGCATCGATGATCTCGCTCAAGCTCAGGTTGCCCCGTACCGCCAGAGCAACCGCGACGTACACCACGGTGACGATCACGATCGAGATGACGATGGCCCGCCCCACGTTGCGATGAGGACGTTCGATCTCACCGCCGGTGTTGGTGATCGTCGTGAATCCCTTGAATGCCAGCAGGGCGATGGCCACCGCACCCAACAACGACACCGCGGCCGGCGACTCGATGCCCTGGCCACCACTCTCCGGAACGTCAGCAACCAACAGACCCACGCCTGCGAAGACGACCAACCCGCCGATCTTGACCACCGCCATGATGCTCTCGGTGACGTTCACGGCCCGGTTGCCTGCTGCGTTGATGGCGAACGAACCGATCAGGAGCGCCACACCCAGGCCGGCCACCCACAGCGTGGCGGTGTCGATCCCGACGAGGCGTGCGAAGTAGGTGCCGAAGGTGCGCGCCACCAGGCTCTCGTTGAGCACCATGGATACCCACATCGCCATCGTGAACGTTGCCGCGATCGGTCCGACGCCGTACGCCTCGTTCAGGAACTTCCCGATACCACCAGCCGAAGGGAAGGTGTTCGACAGCTTGACGTACGAGTACCCCGTGGTGCCGGCGACCACTGCGGCAGCCACGAAGGCGAACGGGAAGAGCGGACCCGCAGCCTGCGCGACCTGGCCCATCAAGGCGAACACCCCGGCACCGATCATGACCCCGGTCCCCATCGAGACGGCGCCGGTCAGGGTGATCTTGCCGGTCGACGTACCCGACCCTCCGCCGCCTGATCCGGGCTCGGATCGGTCCTCCTCGGACGCCGGACTGGCCTCGTCGGTCTCGGAATCAGTCAACGCTGGCGGCCTCTTCGTTCGGATACCCCCTACCCCTCGTGCGCGTTGAAAGAACGCACACGCACCCTTTGGTCGAGGCGAGGTCGAGTTGATGGTTTCCCGCCAGCCTCAGTCCTGCTCGAGGACAGGCGGGGTTTCGAACCAACGGGCCACGAGAACGTCGGTGGACGAGTGCGCCAGGATCGACGCGACGATCACGAGCGCGGCGAGGTGGAACAGCTCGTCGCTGAGGGCGATGCCGGCCTCGAGGATCAGCAGGGCGTAAACCACCGACGCAAAGCCCTTGGGTCCGAACCAAGCGGCGGCGAGCCGTTCCTTGCGGCCGAGGGTGCTGCGCAGCAGGGCGATGCCGAGCGCGATCGGGCGGGCCACGAAAAGGGCGAGGAACGCGAAGACGTAGCCGCTCACACCGATCTCGCCGAGGAAGCGAAGCGAGATCAGTGCGCCGAAGACCAGGAGGGCTCCGAGCTTGAGCAGCTCGGCGACGAGCTCACCGAACTCGTGGAAGGCGGCACGCAGCTCCGGGCTCATGGTGGCGACGGTGATGCCTGCGGAGAACGCGGCCAGGTAGACGTTGGCGTGGGTCAACAGCGCCAGGGCGAGGACCAGCAACCCGATGGCGAACGCGTTGAGCGGTTCGTAGAAGGTGGTCGCCGAGAAGAAGCGGGTGCGCTCCAGTCGTATGGCGACGAACGGGAGGCCGACGCCGAGCGCCACGCCGGCGACGACCTCGGCGAACAACGACGCCGCGCTGACCGACGCCGAGCTGGCGGTGGCCAACAAGATCACCACCAGCGGCAGGGCGAGGCCGTCGTTGAGGCCGCTCTCCACGTTCAACAGGTTGCGCAGCCGGTACGGGATCTCCTCGCGGCCGACGATCGCAGCCGCGAAGACCGGATCGGTCGGGCTCAGAACGGCGCCGAGCAGGAACGACTCGAGCCACGGCAGGCCCGCAACGACGTGGGCAAACACCGCCGTCATGACCAGCGTCAGGGGAAGCCCGAACACGAGCGCCCGGCCGGGGAGACGCCACGCGCTGCGCAGCTCGGGGAGCCCGACGCGCATCCCGTCGGAGAAGAGCACGCTGAACAGCGCGAGCTCGGCGAAGACGGCGACGAGCTCGTCGCCGGTTTCGACGTGGAGGACACCGAGCGATCCCTGGCCGAGGACGAAGCCTCCCACGAGGAAGAGCGCAGCCGTCGACAGCACCGTTCGGTGGGCGAGGCTCGACACCAGCACCGCCAGCAGGAGGAGGGCGGCGAAGGCGAGGAGCAGTTCCACGGGTCGATCCTACGATCAGGCCTTGCCCGGCAGCATCGAGCTCGACATCGACGACGTCGCCGCCTTCGGTCAGGCGCCAGGAACCGCTGCGCCGCCTTTGGGCTCCCCGTCAACCGCGGAAGGGTCAGGTCCTTCCGGCCATGGTGCGGAGCGACCGCCGGATCTGGCGGGCGATCGCCGCCCGCTGACGACAGAGCAGGCAGTGGCCCAGGTGGGCGGCCACTCGGTCGACGTCCCGGCCGCCGAGCTCGCCGTCGAGGTAGGCGTCGAGAGCTCGGCCCGGGTGGCGGATCCAGCGCATGGTCACAGAACCCGCCCGCGGTTCGGAGGATTCCGTAGGGTCAGGGAATCCTCCCGGCTCCCACCGGGTTCCCGAGCGGTGAAGGAGAGCAGCGTGCCCGCGACGAACGACGCCGAAGCTGCGTTCTCGCGCTACGTGCTCCCTGAGGTCGACGTGCTCTACCGGGTCGCCATGTCGATCACCAGGAACCGGCCCGACGCCGAGGACCTGGTGCAGGACACCATGATGCGGGCCTTCCGATCGATCGAACGCTTCGACGGTCGCCACCCCCGCGCCTGGCTGTTGACGATCATGCGCAACGCCCAGATCAACCGGGTGCGGCGCCGACGCCCAGGGCTCCTGACCGATCCCGACGGGTTCGCCGATCGGGATGCGGGGATGGCTGACGATGCGGCCGGACCCGAGCAGGTGGTCATGGACCGCCAGTTCGATTCGGTGGTCGAAGACGCCTACCTGACGTTGCCCGAGAAGTTCCGGGAGGTCATCGATCTCGTCGACCTCGCCGGGTTGTCCTACGACGAAGCCGCCGCCGTGCTCGAGGTCCCCCAGGGGACCGTGATGAGTCGACTGCACCGAGGCCGCAAACGCATCCGTGAGTCGCTCGCCGACGCCGGCGTGCAGAGAGGATCCAAGCCGTGAACATCCTCGGACGACTCATCGGGACCCGAGACCAGATGTCGTGCCACCAGGTCGGCAAGGTCCTGCAGAGCTACCTCGACGACGAGCTCGACGACGACGCCGCCCGCAAGGTCGCCGCCCACCTCGAGGACTGCCGCCGCTGCGGCCTCGAAGCCGAGACCTACGACGCGCTCAAGGCGTCGCTGCAGCGCGGACCGGCCGGACTGGCCGACGAACCGGTCACCCGCCTGCGCGAGTTCGGTGAGCGTCTGGCCCGCGGCGAGATCGACCCCGACGAGCTCCTCGAACCATGACCGCCCCCACCGGCCTCGACACCTCGCCGGCCGCTACCGGCGGGCTCGGCGCGGTCGTCGAGACCGGGGCCGTCGCCGCGCCGTGAACCGCCACCGCGCATCGGTGCGCGCCACGTGGAACGGCTCGGTGATCGCCGAGTCCGACGACACCGTCGTCGTCGAGGGCAACCACTACTTCTCCCGGTCGTCGATCGCCGCCGGCAGCCTCCTGGACAGCTCGACGAGGAGCCTGTGCCCGTGGAAGGGGTTGGCCAGCTACCACTCGGTCCAGGTCGACGGCGTCGTCGCCGCCGACGCGGCCTGGTACTACCCGCACCCGTCCCCGTTCGCTCGACGGGTGAAGGGACGCGTGGCGTTCTGGAACGGCGTCGTGGTCGAGACCGTCCCACCCGCGCCCGATCAGCGCTGATCAACCGCAACAGATCGCCCGATCAGACCATTGACAGTGAAGCTGATGCCTGCATGGGGAATGTGGTCGCCAGTTCGAGGGTTCCCTGCCTGCTTCCCACAACCGATGCAGGAGAACGAACCATGAACGACACCGCACGACCGATCACCCGAGCAACCCTCGCAGGAGTCATCGCCTCGGTGGCGATGGGCATGGTCGCCATGATCGCCGCCGCCACCTACCAAGCCACCGGGTTCTTCACGCCGCTCTACCACATCGCGTCGCTCGTGGTCGCGCCCGACTCGATGATGGAGTCCAGGATGGCCGCGTCGGCCGGCACCGCCTTCACGTTGGAGGCCGGGCCAGCGCTGGTCGGTCTGATGATCCACATGATGGTCGGCGCGTCGTTCGGCGCCATCTTCGGGCTGATCCTCACCCGCCTGCCCGACCTCGGGGCCGGGGCACGCATCGGGGCCGGCATGGCGTTCGGCGTCGTCGCCTTCGCCGCCTCGGCGTTCGCGCTCCTGCCGATGATGAGCGTGGTGGCCAACGATGCCGACGCCATCAAGAACATGGCCAGCATGATTGGCTACCCGACATTCCTCCTCCAGCACGTCGTGTTCGGCATGGTGCTCGGCGCGCTGAGCGTGTCCGCCACCGCCTCGGCCTCAAAGCCGACCGTTGCTGGCCGCCAGGCCGTCACGGCCTGAGCGTTCGGGTGTGACGGGGGCGGGAATCCGGCGGGGCGTCGCCGGGTTCCTGTTCCATGCGCTCCGTTCCCGTCCTCGCCATCGCTGGGTTGCTGCTCGCCGGATGCGCAGCGAGCGACGACACCGTCGCCTCATCCGAGCCAGTGGCCGCGTTCGCGGTTGACCAGATCCAGGCGGGACCGCCGGAGGACGTGCCATCGGCGCTGGCGAACCCGAGCGCGGAGGAGCTTCCCGATCCCCTGGTCGACGCCCCCGAGATCATCTCCGGCGGACCGCCGCCCGACGGCATCCCCCCGATCGACGAGCCGACCTTCCTGCCCACCGCAGCGGTCGATTTCCTCGCCGACAACGAACCGGTGCTTGCCCTCGAGATCGACGGCGACGCCCGCGCCTATCCGATCCAGGTGATGATCTGGCACGAGATCGTCAACGACACCGTCGGCGACACACCGGTCTCGGTCACCTACTGCCCCCTGTGCAACACCGCCGTCGCCGTCGACCGCAGGGTCGGCGACCGGGTCCTCTCGTTCGGGACGTCGGGCAGCCTCTACCAGTCGGCGTTGGTCATGTACGACCGCCAGACCGAGTCGCTGTGGAGCCACTTCACCGGTCAGGGAATCGCCGGGGTGCTCACCGGCGCCGAGCTCGACAGCTACCCCGTCGCCACCGTCGCCTGGAGCGACTGGCGAGACGCCCACCCCAACGGGCTCGTGCTCTCCCGCGACACCGGCCACGACCGCGACTACGGCCGCAACCCCTACCCCGGCTACGACGACATCAACTCGCCACCGTTCCTGTTCGAAGGCGAGGTCGACGACCGCCTGGCCGCCAAGACCCGGATCGTGGGCGTCGGCCTCGACAGCACCCCGACCGCCATCCGCCTCGACCCGCTCCTCGACGCCGGCGTGGTGGCCTTCGAGCTCGACGGCGTCGCGGCCGCGGCCTGGGCACTCCCCGGCACCACCTCTGCGCTCGACACCGATGCCGTCACCGACGGCCGCGACGTGGGCGCCACCGGCGTGTTCCTCGCCACCAACGACGGGCAGAAGCTCACCTTCGACCGGAGCGACAACGGGTTCGTCGACACCCAGACCGGCTCTCGGTGGGACATCTTCGGCACCGCCGTTGCCGGACCACTCGAGGGCGCGAGGCTCGAGGCGGTCGAACACGTCGACACGTTCTGGTTCGCGTGGGCCGCGTTCGCGCCCGAAACCGTCGTCCTGCCCTGAACACGACCAGTGCGGGTGGTCGGGTAGGTCAGTGGATCGTACGCAGGGCCATGAGGCCGGCAGTGAGCGTGGCCAGCCCAGCGACGAACCACACGAGCTCACTGTTTCGGCGCACGAACCACAAGGCCACGCCGTAGATGACCACGGCGGAAACCGCCTGCGCGTAGACACCGCCGTCGGTCGTTGGCAGCAGGAGATCGTTCAACGACCGTCTCCCGCGATCCGGGCGCGCCATGCCGCCACGCGCCGACGCGGGATGCCGATCTCGCCATGTCCCGCATCGAAATCAGCCCAGATGTCGCGCTCGACGGTGGTCACCCCGGCACGTCGCTTCCCACAACGGAACATCCCGCGGTATCCACGAGTCAGGCCTCGGCCAGGGCATTCATCCGCTCGACCAGGCCCTTCTCGCCGAGCGCGCCGACGAACACCTCCACGGAGCCGCTGTCGTCGATGAACGCGCACGCCGGCTGTGCGAACACGTCGTAGGCCGACCAGACCGCCCCGTCGGCGTCGACGACGTGGGTGAGATCACCGGTGCTCGTGTCGGACACGAAGCCCTCCATCTCGGCGACCTCACCTCGCCCCGCCACCCCGACGACCTCGACCTTGCCGGCGAACGACGCCGAGGAGAGCTCCCCTCCCCCGAGCCGGTCGGCGGTGAACTGCGCCGGAGCGCCCGACGGTGGCGAAGGCGATGACGAGGGCGGGCCGACGGACTCGGTTCGAACGCATGGCAACGGAACCCGGTCGCCGTGCCCACCATTCCCGCCGTTTCAGGCTCGGCGTTGCACCGACCTTGGCACGAGCAGCGACCGCTTCTCGGCGACCTCTCGTTCGGTGAGCAGACCCATGGCCGCAAGCTCGTCGATGCGGCGCAGCGCCTCCGACGTCGCCGAGCCCGACGCCGATGAGGACGGAAGCTTCAGCCCCGCGACGGTGTCGCGGAACCGGGCCGCCGACGCCGGCTTGACGCCCTTCAACACCAACGACTCGCCGCCGGTGCCAGTCACCGTCAGCGTGGCCGACGTCATTCGCTTGCGGACCTCGACCTGGTCGATGACGTCCATGGGGATCACGACGCGAGCGCGGTCGTTGCGGTCACGCAGCTCGACCCGGTCGGGCCACACGACCAGACGGTTGCCGGCCGCGTCCACGTCGCCGCCGATCGCCGAGGTCCTGGCCTCGAACAGCGGCGTCTCGGTGGGCTCGTGCCGGTCACCGATCGGGGCGGCGATCTCGGAGGTCTTCTTCATGTCGGTCACTGCCAATCGAATCGACGCTCGCCGCCACGCACGCCACGAGACAGGAAGATCACGGCCAGGACCTGGCCGTAGACCAGATGGATGAGCACCTCGAACGGCTGGTTGGCGTCCTGGAACGCCGGGAAGAACAGCGGCGAGAGGAGCCGGAAGTTCACCAGGTAGACGATCAGCCCGAACACACCCGCCGACAGCAGCAGGGTGCCGTTGGTGCGCATCTTCGGCACAGCGAGCGAGAAGATCACACCGAACAGCGCCGAGAGCAACAGGTGCACCCCGACGCCCGTCGCCACCGAGGCCGTGCCGTCATCGAGCGAGCTCTGGCCCGATGCCACCGTCGACATCATCAGCAGGGCCATGTCTCGACCCATGTCGAGACTGGTGGTGAACCACACCGTCACCAGCGCGAAGACCGCGCCGGCGACCTCACCGCCGACCACGCCTCGCACCACTCGACTCAGCATCGGATCGGGCTCGACCTCGTCGAGCACCGTCGGTTCCACCATTGCCGTCGCCACCGTTTCCTCCAGGTCTACGTCGCCATCCGGACGACCTCGGAACCCGTCGGCATCGCCGCCCATTCCCCGGCTGACGGCGATGCCCTCGAAAGGAGTGCCGGCCACGCAGTGGGCAGTGACCGACGCACCTCAGGCCCGTCGAGCCACGATGCGCCTCAGCGGGATTCCGATCTGGAACGGAGCCATGGTCTCGGCTCGCTTGCGGGCGGTTTCCCGGCGCTCATCGGTGGTGGAGGGCAGGTACCACGAGTTGATGAAGGTGTCGGCGGCAGTCGGGGCGTCGACCGGGTGGTCGAATCGCCGGCGCTCATCGGTGAGCACGGTGAACCCGGCGGACTCGAGCGTGTTCCGGGCCTCCGCTCGCATCGCCGTCGGCGGGAACTTCGTGGTGGAGCGTGCGGCCCAGAACAGTCGGGCATAGGTGACCCGGTCGAGCATGGTGAGCGGCGACGAGGTCGGGAGCAGCAGGCGGAGCTCGCCCGCGTCGCCCAGGACCCTGCGGATCTCGCCGAGCGCGACATCGATCGGGTGGACGAGCATCATCGCCATCGACGACGTCACCACATCGACGCGGCCATCTCGAACGGGCAGGTGGGTGATGTCGCCGCGGAGCAGCGCGCTCCGCCCGAGCTCGGCGGCACGCTGGAGCTCACGCGGCGAGCGATCGAGGCCGACCCAGCACGCCGCACCGGGGGGTCGGGCGGGACCGCTGCCACAACCCAGGTCGACGAGTCGGGCCTCATCGTCGATGCCGTCGGTGAGCCATCCGTAGGGGGTCAGTCGATCCGACGAGCACCGGGTCAGCACGTCCTCGGTGATCCCAGGAAACGACGCGTGGAAGTCGTCGAGGTAGGCGTCCCAATCGATCGGGTGGCGGGTCATGCTCCCCTGTCGTGTGTCCGGGGCCGGGCACGCCGCTGGTCTCGACGGAACAACCCGCCCACGCCCCGCAATTCTTCCACCGTGTCGACCTCCCGCCTCGTTCCCTCCGGGAATGGCGGGCCATGGCCAAGGGTTCCCGACGCATGCGATCGACACGTGCACGGATCGTCTCGCTGGCTGCCGGCTGCATCGGAGCGCTCGGCGAGCCTGGGCGCACCACACAGATGAACGCGCTCGTCGCGTCCTGACCATGTTGGAGGGACCGTTCGCCTTGGCCCTCGTCGCCGGCATGGCTGCGACCGTGAACCCGTGTGGGTTCGCGCTGCTCCCCGCGTATCTGGCGGCATTCCTCGGCGATGGCGACCAGGAGGGTGCCCGAGCCGTGCCCCGAGCGTTCGCCGTCAGCGCCGCGGTCACTGCCGGGTTCGTCGCGGCGTTCGCCGCCTTCGGGCTCGTCATCACTCCACTCGCCCTGTCGGTCGAGAAGTACCTGCCGTGGGCGACGATCGCGATCGGGATCGCCCTCGTCGGCCTCGGGGTGTCCCTGGTTCGGGGTCGGGAGCTCAGCGCGCACATCCCCAAGCTCGACAAGGGCGGTCGGGACGGCACCCTCCCTTCGATGTTCCTCTACGGCGTCTCCTATGCCATCGCCTCGCTCTCGTGCACGATCGGACCCTTCCTGGCGGTGACGTCGACGACCTTCCGTTCGGCGAACCTCGCCTCCGGCGTCGCCGTGTTCGTTGCCTACGCCCTCGGCATGGGGATCGTGGTCACCGCGCTCACGGTGGCTGTCGCGCTGGCCAAAGCCGGACTGGTCGGCCGGCTCCGACAGGCGTTGCCCTACGTGTCCAAGGGTTCGGGCTACCTGCTGGTCCTGGCTGGCGCGTACGTCGCCTGGTACGGCTGGTTCGAGATCCGCACCCTCAACGGCGGTGACGGGTCGGACCCGATCATCGACCGTGCACTGGTCGTGCAGCGTTGGCTGCAAGACGCCGTCGTGTCCGGTGATCCGGTTCAGCTGGCCTGGGTGCTGGGCACCGTCCTCCTCCTCGTAGGCGGTGGGATCTGGATGCTCCGCCGGCGGCGCGCCGCCTCCGTGGGTGGACCTGCGATCGACCTCGACTGAGCGGGATCGTCGGTTCGTTGCTACGAGAGGCCTCGCAATGCGTCCTCGATCCCGCAATGGAACGTGGGATAGGCGTAGATCATCGAGCGAAGGTCGCTGATCGGGATCTGTGCGTGCACCACGCTGCAACCGGTGAAGGGAACCGGAGCAGAAGCAAGAGTCGGTGACACGTTCACGATCCGCCCCGAGCCTCGAGCACGCCGATGCTCAGCGGCGAACCGGGCGAGGCGGTTCGGTCCGACGAGCATGACCTCGAGCTGCTCGCGAATTGCGTCGTCCTCGCAGTCGACGAGCGCTCCCAACAGGGCGTCTCCGGCGTTGTTGACGATGACATCGGGACGATGTCGGTCGATCACCGCCTGGCCGACCTCTGCATCGGTGACGTCGAGGATCTCGACGACGAGCGATGCATCAGGATGTGCGTGGCGCACCTCATCAGCCGAGTCGGGCGATCGGACCGTGGCCACTACCCCTGCGCCGAGCTCCAACAACGCCGAGACGGTGACCGGCGCCGATGCCCGAGTTGGCGCCGGTCACGAGCACGGTCGTCATCGGTGCCTGCGCATGGCGCCGCCGATGATCGCCCCCGCGCCGGCGTCTCGGCCCGAGCCAAGCCGGGCACGGGCCGGAACACCAGTTGCTGATGCATTTGGGTCGTTCCCCCGCTGCTGTCGCCGCCCACCAGGCTCGGATTGGCCCGCTCCAGATCGGCCGGGCCTTGCACCTGGCGGGCGATGATCGACGACCGGAACCCCGGTGCCCCCGCCTCGATTCGATCTTCCATCCGCTCCACGAACTGCTCGAGCGCGGCGCCGTCCAAGGCTCCCGCCACCTCGAACTCTTCGCCGGCGTCGCCTCGAGAGTCCTGGGGGACATGGGTGTACATCCACATCGATTCGGTGCCAGGTGGCGACCGGGTCGGATCAGCTGTCGTGGTCTGGCCGATCAGAAGGAACGGGTTGGCCGAACCAGCCTGTTGGCCAGCTCAGGTGCACTCGCGGAGAGCTCGCCCGGCGAAACTGCCGCATCCGGGCCAGGTACGAGGCCGGGAGATCCGCCACGTCGACCAAGTGCCCGTAGAGGAGTTGGGCGTCACACGCGGCAAGCACGGCATGCCGGCAGGAGATCGTGCCCGATGCGGTGACCACACCCGTGGCGCGGCCACCTTTCACCACCACGCGTTCGGCGGGCTCGGCCAGTCGTACGGACCCGCCGGACTGCGCCAGTCGCGCCGTCGCCGGGTTGCTCAGCGTCGATGTCCGCCGCGGTCTGCTCACGGTCCCGAGACAGCACTGCGGCCGGAGCTTCGGGACGCAGGTGAGCGAGCACCGTGGGCGCGTGCGATCACTCGAGTCCGTGCGCTTCGAGGCGGAGGGCTCGCATCACCGGCGAGGCAGCGGTCATCGGATAGAAGGACGAGAAGAGATCCACGGTGAAACCGGACTGCCACTCGGTCGATGAACGGAACGCGCCACCCGCATGCTCGGCCCCCTCCACCACGATCACGTCCCAGCCGGCATAGGCCAGGTGGTTGGCGGCAACGAGACCGTTGTGGCCCGACCCCATGATCACCGCATCGCAGTTGCCTGAGGTCACAACGGCCATCGGGTTGGGACGAAGGAGCTCGACATGGCTCACCCGTCCCCGGCGAGCGCCGAACAGTCGACGAGACCGGTGCTGCATCAACGGGAGTCTGGGTACCAACCGGAGATGACATCCCCAGAGAACAGCCACTGCTCGCTCGAGGTCAGCTGACGATGGCGTATGCCAGCCGCGAGATCGAAGCATCCACCGCCGACGTGTTTGCGGTTCTGGTGGAGCCGGCCACCTATCCGTCCTGGCTCGTCGGGGCGTCGGCCATGCGGGACGTGGACGACGATTGGCCGGAGATCGGTAGTCGCTTCTACCACCGTGTCGGGGTCCGCCCG
>Ga0335397_10009406_pt1 | contig 12199 bp, 10 predicted proteins | sample MAT04_FD_205740 | JGI IMG/M metagenome (GOLD analysis project Ga0335397, IMG submission 205740) | Freshwater microbial communities from Lake Fryxell liftoff mats and glacier meltwater in Antarctica - MAT-04 (spades assembly) (version 2) ...
ACCTTAGATATTACACTTGCTTTTATTGCCGCTGTATATTTTGTGACTTGTCCCATCAGAAACTCCAACTCCGCCCCTCGATTTTAATTTCTTTCAGAGGCGACAACTTTCCTGAAACTGGGGGAGAGGCAAGGATGGCAACTGCAGTTTTAAAACCAGAACATACGCAACGATTTGAAGACTTTATTTCCTCAACTCAGCAATCAGCATCAACACTGCACGGAATAAGAAAAACAACCCCTGACATGTTTGTGGAATTTATGAGCATGTATGGAGGGCTGTTTGATTTATACAATGAACCGTTGAGTGTTCAAAAATCACAAGGTAATGTTAACGTTGACAATAAAAGATACTCTGCTGTATTCAATGTCTCGGTTGAAGCTCTGATGGGAGAACTTGGGAAAAATGTACCAGCCGTTGTTAATGGTCAACAAGTAATGGAGTATGGTGTGGTCAAAAAAATTGAAGCACAATTAAAAAATGACCTTATCTCTCTAAATATAGATTGTTTAAATAAAAAAGCAGAATGGCATCGATTTAAAACGATTGGAACAATTAATATTCCAGAAGAGTCTAAAAGCACCTTCAAATGTTGTTCAATTTCATAATTCTCAAATAATTTGAAACCTTGATTACGCTTTCGCTGCATCAAGGCTACGCTTTTTTTTTGATATCCATGTAGCCTTGATGCAGCGAAAGCGTAATCAAGGTTTTCCGACTAATTCTCATCCTTCGCCAAAGCCAACATTACCAACAGGTTCAAGCATTTTAACGCCCCAATTTTCAGGTAATTGTCCAAGATGAACATAATGATTAAACGAAGAATGTGGCCAATGATGCAAAGAGCTAACTAGACCATGTTTGATTGGGTTGTAGTGGATATAATTAATGTGGTTTTCAAAATCCATTTCATCTCTAATAGTATGTTCCCAAAATCGCCGTTGCCATAGACCGTATTCATCGTGTTTAGTTTTAATCAAAGGTATACCAGTTTTGTATAGTGCTTTTGAAAACAGTGTTTTGATTTTTTCCCATCGCAGAGAGTAATTTGAATCTCCCTCTGGCAACTGCCAAATCATATGAAGATGTTCAGGTAGAATTACATAAGCCCTTATTTGAAAAGGATGCTCTGCTTTGACTTTGTGAATTACTAGTTTAAGCAAATCAATTTTTTCTATCAGCAAATTTGATTTTCTGTTTCTTAAGGTCACAGTAAAGAAAAAAGTTCCTCCAGCAACGAAGTTCCTTCGATAATTAACCATTTTTTTATTCCTTTGGGGGTTGGATTGGTGGATATTACTTGAAAAATTGAAATTAAGAAACCTTGATTACGCTGCGCTGCATCAAGGTTTTCCTCCTGATTGTATTTCATACTCAAACTTTCAATCCTATACTTAAAAAGAAATCAGTGGGAGAGTTGTAAATAATGAGCAATCTGACCCAAACAACGTTAGCCTTTATTGAGGGTGCCGGACTGACTTTTTCTCCCTGCATACTGCCTGTATTGCCGCTGATTTTTGCAGCCTCATCGGTGGGTGGTAAGCTGCGGCCTTTGCAAATAGTAGCGGGATTTATTCTGAGCTTTACTATTTTTTCCCTTATTTCTCGCCAATTATTAACCGCTACAGGCGTCCAGCTCGATCAAATTCAAACAGGTGCATTTTTCTTTTTACTTCTGTTTGGAATAATAATGCTAGTGCCAGCTTTTGAAGCCAAATTCGCCAGTGCTACATCCTCTATGGCAGAAAAGGCACAGCAATTGAGCCGAAACCGATTTTCAGAGCAAGTTGGCGGTGGATTGTTGATGGGTGCGTTGATTGGTATTGTCTGGACGCCTTGCGCAGGGCCAATATTGGCTGTTGCCTTGTTGCAGGTTATTCAAGCGCAAACCAATCTTGATGCCGTAACTACCATTTTAGCGTTTAGCATTGGAGCTGGATTGCCGATGTTGTTAATTGGCTATTTTGGTCAGGCTTTTAGCCATAAGATTTCAGCATTGACAAAGCATACCGTTTTAATCCGCCGTTTTATGGGGGCGCTTATCGTGATTTTTGCGCTCATGGGGCTGTGGGGTTTTAATCTGGGTGAATGGGTCGCTGTCCGCTATGATACGCCAGGTCAACCGCTGCAAACATCACAAAACAAACTGATTAATGGTTTGACTTTTAGTTACCCTGCTCCCGAAATTAAAGGCATTAAACAATGGATTAATTCCCCTGCGCTGAATATTTCTGATTTAAAAGGCAAGGTAGTTCTGGTCGATTTCTGGACTTATTCCTGTATTAATTGTATCCGCACATTGCCGCATGTCACTTCCTGGTATCACAATTATAAAAAAGACGGACTGGTCATTATCGGTGTTCATTCGCCTGAATTTGCTTTTGAGCGTCAGTTTGATAATGTGAAACGTGCTACTGAAAAATTTGGTATTACTTACCCGGTTGCACTCGATAATAATTTGCAAACCTGGGACAGTTATAATAATCATTATTGGCCGGCGCATTATTTAATCGATCGCAATGGTCGCATTGTTTATATACATTTTGGTGAAGGCAATTACGATATTACAGAAAATAATATTCGTTACCTGTTAAATCTTGATGAAAAGAAAGTAGATAGCAGTGAAGCCAAACCGCCAATTAGTAAGGATCAGACACCGGAAACCTATTTAGGTACAGCGCGAGGCGAGCGTCAGGTTAGTGATGCGCAGGCTATTATCCCCCTGCATTCCTGGATTTTAACTGGCGAGTGGCTACATAAACCTCAATATATTGAAACCAAAATCAAAGGCGATAAACTTAGTTTGCATTACCAGGCTAAAAAGGTATTTTTGGTCATGGCTAGTGCTGACGGAAAAGACAAAGAAATTCAAATTAATGCAGGCAGCCAACAAAAAATAATGACCATTAATCATTCTCAATTGTATGAGATAGTGAATAATAAATTGTCAGAAGATGGAATAGTAACAATAACAGGCGATGCAGGTATTCGGCTCTACGCGTTTACCTTTGAAAGTTAATAACCGAGCCGCTTTATAAAACGCTTGCTAACGCGCGCGGCTCGGTTGGTTGCGCCCATACATCAATAATAATAATCCGGCGTAGTAACACTAATCACATCAACAGGAGCAGTATCTACAATAGTAACCGCCTGATAAGGCTGGCTCACAATGACTTGCGGATAACCAATGGCTGCCTGATTAACACAGCAACCACAAGCACTTAGAAAGAGAATCGCGGGTAATAAAATAATCCATTTCATAATTAACCCCAACCATATCGTCTTGCTAAAATTGTAGATTAATTAGTCACTTTTAGCAAAAAATTAATCTTCGGAGCCATAATCGTCCGGTTTTTTTCCATTCAAATAATAAAGAAAGGTTAGCAATTGAGCGACGGTGACGTAGAGTTTTGGAGGAATCTCATCATTTAATTTAACTTGCGCAAGTAAGGATGTTAATTCTTCATCTTTATGCAACGGAATCCCATTTTCCCGGGCAATTGCAATAATGCGCTCAGCAACCAGTCCATCGCCTTTGGCAGTGACTCGAGGAGCTGAATGACCATCATAAAGCAAGGCAATCGCCTGGGTTATATCTTTTTTCATATGCGGATATCCAATAGTTTCATACTCGATGTATCAATATGGTTTTCTTCCAGACCATGACGTAAATTCCAGCCAGCCAATGATAAACCCGACTCGGCAATTAAACTGGCAAACGTTTGTTGATGTGGCCCCAGCAACTCAATGGTGTCATTTTTTTCAGCATTAATTTGCACATCGACAGTAGCATCAGTTAACGTGACTTTACCCTGAATATCGCCCAGTTCAGTAAGGCTCGCGGCAAAGGTAATGGACCAGCTTTTCTGATTCGTATTCTGATGGTGCTGTTCTTCAATTTTAAGCGGAATTACTTCAGGCCCTTGCGCGGTGATTATTGGGATATCAACCATAATATTAAACGGTACATTAACCTGTTGTTGATCCGTTGTTGTTATCAGATGATTTAACTGGCCTGATTTAATCCGGGCAAGAGATTGCTCGGTCTGGTGTTGTAATAATCCGAGTAAATCGCTGATAGGCATATCACGAATTGCATGATTAACAGGAAGATTATGCAAAGGCTGCGGTGTTGCTCCTGGTAAAATAACTGCATCTTTTTGAATGTTTTGAGAAGGGGGAGCATCATCACTCACCTGTTTGTACATCACTCCTTGCGCTTCCAGAGTCGCTAATAATTTCAGGCTTTGTGCCTGAAAATCATTTTGTACTAATACGTTCGGTGCCGCAGATGGAATAGTTGGCAGAGGTGTCGCTTCAATCTGAGCAGTAGCCTTGGCAGGCGATGTCACATTAGCAAGATTTAACAGATTGCCTTCAAGAAAATAACCGCTTTGCCGAATGGTTTGCGCCATCTGTTGTGGCAATTGAGATAAAGGCGTTAACGTTGATAATAATTTTGTGACCTGTTGCTTGACCGATTCTGGCAAGAGGGGGCTTTCATCTATCTGACTTAATGTCGATAAGAGCTGGTTGGCTGGAACCTGTCTCGGAAGGGCATGTAATAATGCTGTTTGCACTGGATTTGTAACAGTTTTTGCAGGATCGGGCAGTACTTTTAAAATAATTTCCTCACCATCTGTACTCCCCTGCATCACCTGAACCTGAAGGGTTTCTCCAGGAGTAAACTGATGATTGGTTTTAGCAGAAATATTTTGGCCATTGATATTCAACACAACCTGATCATCAGGAAGCGTATTAACTACAAAGGTTTTAAGCACCTGGCCAAGATAAAGATCCGCTGCAGTTTTGGCAAGCTTAACCTCACTGACAAGGTTGAGCCGATTAATTCCCTGGATGCTCGCGATATCAAAAGCCATGATCGGCATTCCTTAATTAGTCATTAAATATGAATTTACTTGTCAATATCAAATCCATTTAACTATACTGATGCTCTTGTTATCGGCAGAAAAGAAGAATGCTTTACTGCAGAAAAGGATATCATGCCTTTGCGCATTTAATTATGCAAGGCAGCGGACAATACAGGGTGTAAGCATGTTAGATAGAGCAAGTGTGGTTGATGAGCAATTCATCAAACGTGTTAAAGAAGCCGATTTTCCAACAGCGCGGACAGCAATTAGCGCAATCGATAAAAAAACAGCCATTGAACTGTTTGATTCTCAGATAAAATCCCGTTTATTGGATATAATTGCCCGGGAAATGAAAGAAAAAGGACTATCTTTTTATACAATTGGCAGCAGCGGCCATGAAGGAAATGCGGTGTTTGGGCAGGTTTTTCGTCATACTGATATGGCGTTTTTACATTATCGAAGCGGTGCATTTTATCTGCAACGCTCCAAGCAATTGCAAGGATGTGATGGTGTACGCGATATTATTTTATCACTGGTTGCCGCAGCGGATGATCCAATTGCTGGCGGACGGCACAAGGTTTTTGGCAGCGTACCGCTTACTATACCGCCACAGACATCAACCATTGCTTCTCACCTCCCTAAAGCACTTGGTGCGGCTGTATCTATTACACGGGCAAAAGAATTAGCTATCAGCAGTAAACTGGCAACCGATTCTGTAATAATTTGTTCCTTCGGCGATGCATCTATTAATCACGCCTCCACCCAAACAACATTAAATGCCTGTTCATGGCTTGCCAGTCAAAATTATCCCGTTCCATTGGTCTTTATTTGTGAGGATAATGGCATTGGCATATCCGTGTTAACGCCGGATGACTGGATTGAAAACTCGGTTAAACAACGCCCTGGTATTCATTATATTGCATGCGATGGCTTGAATATCACTGATATCCATGAGAAATCTCAGGAAGCGCAACGTATTGCCCGTGTAAAAAAACAGCCTGTTTTTTTACATATGAAATGTGTGCGTTTATTGGGACATGCCGGTTCAGATATTGAATCACAATATCGACGACAAAATGACATAGAGCGTATCGAATCAGATGATCCTCTACTGCATACCGCCCGCATTATCTACGAAGCAGGCTGGATGAGCCTTGATGCCATAGTTGATTTATACAAAGACAATCGCGCATTAATTGAAGCCAAGGCAATGGAAGCCATTCAATTACCGCGTATGAATACTGCCGCCGAAGTGATGGCTTCACTCATTCCCAAAACACATAATAAACGTGTTTATTTACCTGCGGATGAAAAAAGAAGGATGCAGGTTTTTGGAACGGCTTATAATCAATTGACCATGAAGCGTAATCTTTGCCAGCAAATTAATTTCGCACTGACCGATTTAATGATGCAATACCCTAATATGCTGGTATTTGGTGAAGATGTTGCCAAAAAAGGCGGTGTTTATCGGGTAACGGCCGATTTACAAGCACGATTTGGCCAGCGACGAGTATTTGATACTATTCTGGATGAAACTACCATTTTGGGCAGTGCGATTGGCCTGGCGCATAATGGATTCATTCCTGTGCCTGAAATCCAGTTTCTTGCTTATTTACATAATGCTGAAGATCAATTACGTGGCGAAGCAGCTACCTTATCCTTCTTTTCCAATGGTCAATATCAAAACCCAATGGTAATACGCATCGCTTCCTTAGCGTATCAAAAAGGCTTTGGCGGCCATTTTCATAATGATAATTCCATCGCTGTGTTACGTGATTTGCCCGGTGTGATAGTCGCATGTCCTTCCAATGGCCCGGATGCGGCCAAAATGCTGCGTACTTGCTTACGATTGGCGCAGGAAGAGGGTAGAGTGCTCGTTTTTCTTGAACCAATCGCCTTATATATGACCAAAGATTTGCACGCTCCCGGCGATAATGGCTGGCTATTTGATTACCCTTCTGTAGAACAAACCATTGAAAATGGCGAAGTAGGTGTTTATGGTGAGGGTGATACGGTTATTTTAACTTACGCCAATGGGTATTATTTATCCCGACAAGCTGCAAAACTATTAGAAGAAAAGCATGATATATCAGTAAAAATAGTTGATTTACGCTGGTTAAGCCCATTACCGGCAGAAGCAATTTTACGTGAAATAAGCAAAGCAAAACGCGTTTTGATCGTCGATGAAGGACGTAAAAGCGCATCGTTAAGTGAAGGATTAATTACTTTATTAATGGAACAAGCCTCATCGCGCCTAAAAATTAAACGAATAACCGGCGAAGATTGTTTCATCCCGTTAGGAACCGCCTGGCAGTACTTACTGCCCAGCCGCGAATCTATTATTGAAGCCGTACTGGCATTACATTCTGTCAAAAGGGAGAAAGAACGTGGACGACTTACTGTTTCTTGATGAACAATTACATGATGACGAACGCATGATTCGTGACAGTGTTGCGCGTTTTGTAAGTAATGATGTTATTCCCCTGATGGCGGAATCCTTTGAGCATGCACAATTTCCGCGCGAGTTGATTCATAAATCTGCCGAATTAGGTTTGTTGGGCTTAACGCTCCCTTCACAATACGGAGGTGCGGAAGCGTCGTATGTTGCCTATGGTCTCGTTTGTCAGGAACTTGAACGCGGTGATAGCGGTTTGCGCAGTTTTGTGTCTGTGCAAAGTTCCTTATGCATGTATCCTATTTTCCGTTACGGAAGCGAAGAACAACGTATGCGCTTCTTGCCAGCCATGGCCGCTGCAGAAATTATTGGTTGCTTTGGCTTAACCGAACCCGATTCAGGTTCCGATCCAGGCAGCATGCGTACCAATGCTAAAAAAGTTGAGGGCGGTTGGTTGTTAAACGGCGCAAAAATGTGGATCACCAATGCCCCCATAGCCGACATTGCAATTGTTTGGGCAAAAACTGATGAAGGTATTCGCGGTTTTATCGTTGAAAAAGATTTTAAGGGTTTTCATCGCCCTGAAATCAAATTAAAAATGTCATTACGCGCATCCATTACCGGCGAACTGGTTTTTGAAGATGTTTTTATACCTGATGACAATGTGTTACCCGAAGCAAAAGGGTTAGGCGCACCCTTAAGCTGCTTAAGCCAGGCACGCTACGGCATCGCCTGGGGCGCAATGGGCGCAGCAATGGCCTGTTTCGACATCACTACAGATTACTTACTAGAAAGAAAACAATTTGATAAACCACTGGCATCTTTCCAGCTTATTCAAAAAGATCTGGCTGATATGTACACTGAAATCATCAAAGCCCAATGCATGAATTTACAAATAGGCCGCTTAAAAGAACAAAAACGCGAAACCCCAGTTATGATTTCGCTTGCCAAAGGCAACGCCTGCCGCCAAGCCCTGAAAATAGCCCGCACCTGCCGCAACCTCTTGGGCGGCAACGGCATAAGCCTCGAATACCACGTAATCCGCCACATGCTAAACCTAGAATCCGTCTTCACCTACGAAGGCACAGACAACGTCCACACCCTGGTGCTAGGCCGCCACATCACCGGCATAAACGCCTTCGGCTAACCCTAAAGGTACCGCAACTTACAAAAAAAGTTGCGGTAATCCCAAAGACACGATATTATCACACTCCAATCGGGGCGTAGCGCAGCCTGGTAGCGTACTAGCATGGGGTGCTAGTGGTCGAAGGTTCAAATCCTTCCGTCCCGACCAATTCTTAGTGGTTTTCAAATTTCCGGGGTACACTTAATAAAAAGTGCTCGATTTTCGTTGAGCTCGAATCAAGTAACAAATATATGAGTGTAATAATTTTCTTAAGCCTTTAGGATTAAGATAAGGAAAGTCAATGAGTGATATTGCTCATACTTCAGTAAAAAATTTAGGTGTTTTTTCCATACTTGAAGCAGGGAGAGAAATTAAATACTTCCTTTTAGCTATAAATTTTATTCTTTTGGTTGATAATTTTTTTATATATATCCATAAACCTGGAATTATTGCATTAGCAAATACTCCAGAATTACATATAAGTTGGTCGCTGATCTTAGCTGTGATGGTAGCATTTTTATTTACTAGTTCAGTAGTACTCCCCTTACTTTCTTATTTTATTGTCCAAGTCTATATAGTCTCTTCCTTTGGCTTATTTGGCTGGCGTATTTATCAAACCAATTTACTAATTATTTTTTATGCTAATCATCAGCTATAATTAACCAGCTTCCAACCGGCTAATATCTATGACTAACCAACACTCGCCAACTGCAGAAAAAATAGCTTTATTTCAATCCTTATTTCGAGGGCGTTCAGATGTTTATCCTCGCCGATTTCAAAATAGAAAAACACAAAAATCTGGATATGCACCTGCTTGTAAAAATGAATGGGTTAGAAATGTCTGCCAAAAACCGCGCATTAAGTGCATGGATTGCCAGCATCGACAATTTATTCCTATAGACGATGAAGTTGTCTATTGGCATTTGCAAGGATATGACCATAAAGGTCAAGATTTTGTGATGGGTATTTATCCTATGCTATTGGACGAAACCTGTTATTTTCTTGCGGCTGATTTTGACAAAGCAACTTGGGAGCATGATGCTGTTGCTTTCCTGAAAACTTGTCATCAAAAAAACTTGCCCGCAGTGCTTGAGCGCTCTCGTTCTGGAAAAGGTGCGCATGTTTGGCTATTTTTTGAGGAGTCAATTTCAGCAGCACTGGCAAGAAAATTAGGTGCATCAATCTTAACAGAAACTATGGAATCTAATCCTACAGTTGGCCTGGATTCATATGATCGATTTTTTCCTAATCAAGATACTTTACCGCGAGGTGGTTTTGGCAATCTAATCGCTTTACCTCTACAAAAAGCAGCACGCCATGCTGGTAATAGCGTATTTATCGATGAGCAATTACAAATTATTGAAGATCAATGGACTTACCTTGCAAATATTAAAAAAGTAACACGTTTTGCAATAGAACAATTAGTTAGTGAGGCGGAAGCAAAAGGGCGTGTTGTTGGTATACGGTTAGAGATTATTGAAGAGGAAAATAGAACACCTTGGAAACCTCCAGTACCATTGCCAATCATTGATACATTACCTAAATCAGTGCATTTGATCATCAGTAATGAGATTTTTATTGAAAAAGAATCGCTGCCATCCCCCTTGTTAAATCGACTAATTCGTATAGCTGCTTTTCAAAATCCTGATTTTTACAAGGCGCAAGCGATGCGACTACCTGTCTATAATAAGCCACGTATTATTGGTTGTGCTCGTGATTACTCGCATCATATTGGGCTTCCTCGTGGTTGTTTTGATGATATTACAAAATTGCTGCGCGAACTAAAAATTAAATACACCATTCAGGAAGAATTATTTGCAGGGGAGTCATTAGATATTCAATTTTGTGGTGAGCTTAGACCGGAACAGCAACTTGCCGTAGATGCGTTAATGCAATCAAATATTGGTGTGCTTTCTGCAACGACTGCATTTGGTAAAACAGTTGTTGCTGCTTGGATGATTGCTAAGAGAAAAACTAACACATTGATTATTGTCCATACGAAACAACTACAAGATCAGTGGGTAGATCGGCTACAAACCTTCCTTGGTCTTCCTGCTAAAAAAATTGGTCGATTTGGTGGAGGGCGAAAGAAAATTACAGGATTTATTGATATTGCACTGATTCAAAGCCTCACCAAGCATACTGACATTGAGAGCATGATTTCTCAATATGGGTATGTCATTGTCGATGAGTGTCATCATATTCCCTCGGTCAGTTTTGATGATATTATTCGGCAAGTCAAAGCAAAATTTATTACGGGGTTGTCAGCCACACTGGTACGTAAAGATGGTCGTCATCCTATTATTATGATGCGCTGTGGCTCTATTCTTCATCGCGTGGATGCTAAAGCTCAAGCTATAGTTAGACCCTTTGAGCATTATGTTTTTGTACGGCCAACAAGTTTTCGTCCTTACAAACAAATGAATGAAAATTTACGCATTCAATTTCAAGAGTTATATGAAGAATTAATGCATGATGATCATCGGAACCAAATGATCTGCAATGACGTCACCCATGCTGTCAAAAAAGGGCGTTCACCTATTATTTTAACGGAAAGAAATGAACATCTGGATATACTGCATCAACAATTAAAATCTGAGGTACAGCATTTAATTGTCCTTAAAGGCGGTCTTGGTGCTAAAGAAATGAAACAAGCTATTTCGCAACTAACTGAGATTTCACTAAATGAAGAACGTGTTGTACTTGCAACGGGTCGATTTGTTGGTGAAGGATTTGATGATGCGCGGTTGGATACTTTATTTTTGACATTGCCTATTTCTTGGAAAGGAACGATTGCCCAATATGTGGGGCGTCTTCATCGATTGCATGATACAAAAAAAGAAGTGCATGTATATGATTATGCTGATTTAGCAGTTCCTATGTTAGAGCGCATGTTTCAACGCAGATCCAGTGCCTATGAAGCTGTTGGTTATAAAATCATACAGCCAGCGAGTGCTTACCCTGGATGGCCATCAGATGTTGTTCTTCCTGTTGAACCTCTTTGGAAAAATGATTATGCCAGTACTATTAGACGCTTGGTTGCAGATGGGGTTGATAACTCTTTGGCACAATTATTCTCAGATGTTGCGATATTAGAATCCGATCAACTAGAGCGTGCTCGTAGTATAATTGAGGCTTTCTTGTTTTGTCGCTTAGAAACATTACCCGAAACTAAAGGACGATTTCAATTAAATTACGTATTAACGATTCCATTTGATGGACTGGGTGGTATGGAGGTCGATCTGCTCTGTTGTGACGCTCGTGTTGCTATTGAAATTGATGGTATCCAGCACCTTTCATCTAAAGAAGCTTATCGTACCGATAGGCGTAAGGATTTGTTACTTCAAGAGCATGGATACACTATTTTACGTTTTTTGGCTTCAGATGTTAGTAAACGACTTGATGTGGTACTTGATACTATTTTGCGTGTGCTTTATAAAAATAAGCCGAATCAACAGACTACATAATAATTAAATTAGATCAGACAAAACCTTTCCATTTGTTTATAACTGATTAGATTATGTCTGATCACATCAGGCAGCTATGGATTATCTTTTTTCAAATTTAATTACGTTTTCTCCTCACATGTTCCAAAATGGAACTTGTGCTATTTTCTTGCAGCCTCATTAATTGGATTAATCCGTCATTCCGCAGTAACTTTCTAAATTAATTTTTTTTACAAAAAATATTGACACGCGGATCTGATTTTGATCTATTACTACTTTTTGGAAGGTGGAAATGGATGCATCGCGTTTTAATATACAAAGATTGGATCATTTGGGTTTGGTTTCAGGTTTTTGTAAAGAG
>Ga0335397_10009407_pt1 | contig 12198 bp, 9 predicted proteins | sample MAT04_FD_205740 | JGI IMG/M metagenome (GOLD analysis project Ga0335397, IMG submission 205740) | Freshwater microbial communities from Lake Fryxell liftoff mats and glacier meltwater in Antarctica - MAT-04 (spades assembly) (version 2) ...
GAGGGGTCTGCAAGGTTTCAAAAGCATCCTTGTAGACCCCGGTTTGAATTAAACGCCTGTTACTTGAGATCCCATTCAGCGATGTTGTAGAAGGGGGTCACGCCAGAGATCTTGACGCCGGTCAGCTTGCCGCTGATCGCCCACTGGTCAGGATCTTGCCAGATGCCCAGCCAGTACATCTTGTCGTAAATCATCTTGGTGATTTTCTGGAAGGTAACCTGTCGTGCCGCAGCATCGATCTGGCTGGCTTCCAGTTGGAAAAGTGCATCCAGGTCTTTATCGCAGCTGAAGCTCCAGTTGGTGCCGCTCGGAGACTCATCTGAAGGAATTTCCTTGCACAACCATTCCACGGCATCTGGATCAGGCCAGCCGGAGGGCACAGATGAATACTCAAACATATCATACTGCCCGGTAGCGGCCGGGCCGCTTTTGTCGTAGCCCGCAAAGAAGGTGTCAGAATCGGCGTTCAGCAGTTCAACCTGGATGCCAACCGCCGAAAGCGACTGCTGGATGACTGCCTGGGTATCCTTACGGATTTCACGCGTGGTAGTACCGAATTTCAAACTGAGTTTGACGCCGGCTTTTTCACGGATTCCGTCCGCGCCAGCTTTCCAACCCGCTGCATCCAACAAGGTCTTGGCCTTTTCGGGATCATACGGGTAGGGGCTGATGCTTGCGTCAACGTAAGGGGTATTATCCCAATCGGTCGCCGCGACTTTTGTTTTGCCGAGCAGCAGATCTTTTACAATCGCCTCGCGGTCAATCGCGTAGGCAATAGCCTGGCGGACATTAACATCCTTCATGGCCGGGTTGGCTTTGTCACCCATATTGAAGTAAATGCCCTCGTTGTAACCGGAATAGGCGTTGACAACTTGAATACCAACCGCTTCCAGCGTGGGAATATCAGAAAGGGCAATAAAGGTCCCCAGGTCGGCTTCACCCGCTTTGAGTGCTGCGATTTGGGATGCGTCATCCGGAACGAAGCGGATGAAGATTTTATCGATCCTGGGTTTGGCGCCCCAGTATTTGGCATTGGTCACAAAACTGGCGTAGCTGCCCGATTCCCATATTTCCAATACATACGGGCCGCAGCCAACGCTGGGATTACGGTTCCATTCGGCTTCATTAATGCTGCCCCTGGCATCGAATTCAGGTTGTAATATGTGCTTGGGCAGCAAGCCTTTATACAAAGAGCCTACCCAGCCGGCATTGGGTTCCTTGAAGGTGATTACAACCGTTCTGGCATCCGGGGCTTCGACCTTTTCCATCTTGTCATACGGATTTTGCGAAGCCACTGTGTTTTTGGGATCCATGTACATGGCGTACGTGAAAACAAAATCGTCTGAAGTCAGGGGTGTGCCATCCGACCATACCAGGTCATCGCGCAGCTTGAGAGTGATCACCTTGCCATCTGCCGAAAGTCCACTGTTGGCGGCGCTGGGCATTTCTTTAACCAGTACGGGGATGGGGGCGTTTTTATCATCGAAGTCCCAGGCCCAGCAGTTCCAGAGCTGTTGTGTAATGGCCGAAAACCACATATTGGTGTAGGCCGGGTTTAAATTATCGAATTCCTGGGTGAAGATGAAGGTGGCTGTTTTTCCTTCTGCCGGGGCGGCGGGCGGGGCTTCAGTAGCGGCCGGGGCAGCGGGCGCCTCGGTGGCAGCCGCGGGGGCTTGCGTGGCGGCTGGTTCTACTGGGGCGGCGGGGGTTGGCGAACCACAGGCCGATAGCAATAGCACAAGCACAACGAGCATGGGTACCAATTTTTTCAACATACATTCTCCTCCGTGAATGGTGTCTGGTTGCGCTGCCCGTTATTTGCGGAGCAGCGCATAATTAAAGTATTACATACATTAGAGTTTATTGCAATAATTAGGTTTTAATGGTTCTTTTCAATATTTCGGGGATTAAGGTGACTGTTACCTTCCCACTTTTATTGAGAAGATATCCAAAAATACCACAAAAAGACCTTTCCCCCTGGGTGTCACGCTGACCTGATTGGTGTAAGGCCAAAGTCAATGGTTGCAAGTTAAGGAATTACTGGGTCCGTCAAGGCATGATTTAGCCGATTGCGATGCTTGAGAATACCTAAAAGTTTGGCATCTTGAACGAGATATTGAACCGGATCTGAGGCTCTGCCAATACTTGCGGATCAAGCACATTTGTCAAATAGCGATACCAGCGACTCTTGTACTCGACTTCAACCAGGCGCAGCTGATATTTGCAGTAACTTTGGGCTCCACCGAGATGGATCAAATAATCTGGGCTTGTGCGCTGGTCTGCAAAACTGTTTCAATCTAAACTACCACATTGCTTTTGCAGCGCGTCACGAAAAACTTTGTTTTTTCACTCTGATCATCAAACCATTCATGGTTGATGAAACCCAGATCAAACAGAAGTGGCCATTTTTGGGTAGTTTTTCGGCTGCGCGCGCCCAAAGCGGTTGATCAATGGTATGACTGTCTTCCACATAGCATAATTCCTGTGGCAAAAGGGTGACCTCGTTTAGCAAAGTACCCAGGCGACCTGCCAAAACCTTACCTTCATTTTCGCGCAGCAGGCCAACTTTCTTGAACAACGCATCCGGTATTGAACCATCCAAGGACAAAATGACCGAAAAATGCCCAACCCATTTTCAAAGAACTTAGGAGTGGTACGTTTCCGCTCTTGCCACCGGCTCTCCATTTGCGGCAGCACTTCCATCAATACTCGCAAAAAATAGTTCTACAGGAAATGTGTGCAACCGTTCTGAGACTGCTTGTTATGACACAACGGTTGGCCATGCTCACAAAATACCCCGTTTTTTCATCCTTGACGAATTATTGAGGTGATTATGTTATCAATGAGGTGAGTTTTACTATTCTTTCCTTTCCCATATTTACTTTACGGATCAGCCGAATCCCAATCGATATGCAGGGCTAGCGCGTTATGATCCGTCAAGAAGCGTTGAATGGACATTTTTTTCAGTGTGTCTTCCACCTCAATCACGTCAGCCTTCACATGTATGTCCTTCTGCGCGGGCGGGCGAATCAACGCATAATCCAAAGACGTCTTCCATTTTGATGGTACCAAAGGAAATGGACGGTAGGTGGGTCGTGGGTCTTCGGCAAGTGGGTCCAACAAGTTATTTGGTTCGATCAGTTCTTGATACAAGAATGAATTGCGAGGGAAGTTCAGGTCACCACAAATGATAACCAGTGCCTCCGGCGGAAGTGCGAGAATAGCTTGATTCACCTGTCGCACCTGACTGCGCAGGATGCCTGACAGCAGATTGGACGGATGCCAAACGCCGTAATAGTTTGCATGCATGTGGGTATTCATGACGATGACTGTCATCCCATCCACATTAAAGGTAGCCGAGAGAATGCCCTTGTATGTTGCCCAATCGGCAATACCGATGCTGTGCCAAACCCCGCGGTCCTGGTAAACTTCAAAGCGGCGATGGTCTGCAGGCAAACGCGAAAATATTTCCAGCCCGCCTTTCGGGGCATGTAGAAAGCGCTCATCGACACGGTGCGGGTAGGAAGTGAGACCGCGCTGCAGCAAAGCTGCATAGTCGTTCTGCGCCACCTCCTGCAGGCAGATCACCGAGACATTCCAGCGCTCCAACTCGCGCGCTAGCCTTTTCAGCCGCCCTAATCCCAGGTAGAACGGGAGACCAAAAGTGTTAAGTGAAAGCAATGAAAACTCACTCATCCCAATCCTCACATAAAACTTGTACCTTATTCAGAATCAAGAACAGTCTGGATGAGCGAGATCGTATTCTATTCAACTTCTGTTGCTTTAATTCCATCATTTGATGCCATTTTTAGTTTCTAACATTACATTATTATATTCCCCTTTTGGTCTGTGCAGAAATTATCACCAATTTATGCTTCAATTCTCTTCATGCTAAAATGGATTAGGATTTGAAACTGCAAAATAATTACGGCAAGATAAGGAAACATGCCATGGCTATTAATTTACTTATTTTTTCACTTCCGCAAATCATTAGAATCTTATACGTTATCTATATGGTTATCGTGCTGGGGGTTCTCCTATTGAATAACCGCAATCCACTATCAACCTTCGCCTGGTTATTCTTGATGACGGCGTTTCCGGTCGGAGGTTTTTTGATTTATATGTTTTTTGGGCGCGATTACAAACCCTTTAGTAATGTGAACAAATTGTCGCAGATCGGCGGCAAATCCTCGCCTTTTGAACCTGTACTCAACCCTTTGAAGATTGCTCAAAATGATTATGTGGAAATCGTCAAACGTGAAAAACCAGAATCATACCGCCAAAATTTATTGAGTATGGTCATGCGCAACTCGCCATCCCTGTTGACCGCTTACAATCGCGTGGAAATCCTGCAAGACGCCACGGAAAAATATCCGCGTTTGCTGGAAGATGTTCGCAACGCAAAATCATCGATTCACCTTTTGTATTACATCTGGACTGAGGACGAATACACCCTGCAACTCAAAGATGCTTTAATCGAGCGCTCAAAAGCGGGCGTCAAAGTCCACGCGCTGGCAGACGAATCCACCCTGAATGTCAGCAAGAAGTATCTTCAGGAGCTGCGGGACGCTGGGGTTCATATATTTCCATGCAACGTATACATGAAATTCAACCGTTTGCATTCATTGAATTACCGTAATCACCGCAAGATTAGCGTGATTGATGGAAAGATCGGGTACATCGGTGGTTTGAACCTGGATAAAGAACAATTACCCGGCGGCAATCGACTGGGGGCTTGGCGCGATACCCATCTGCGGATCGAAGGTGAAGCCGTGCGAGTGCTTCAGGCGGCTTTTTCGTTAACCTGGTATAACACTACCAAAGAAACACTTCACGATTGGATCTATTTTCCCAAGGTGGATCCAGGTCAACTACCGATCACGCCCGTGCAAATTACACTGGGTGGACCCGATGCGCAGTGGAAGGCCATGCAGCAGTTGTATTTCTTTATGATCGTAACCGCCCAAAAGAAGATCCAGATTCAATCACCGTTTTTTGTTCCCGATGAAAGTCTGCTTGAAGCGATCAAAACCGTTGCCCTTTCAGGCGTTGAAATCGAGATCATGTGTTCCAAGCACGGTACTGCCAGCGAACTGACTCATCGCGCGTCGCTTACTTATTTGGCAGATGTTGTGCAGGCGGGAGTAAAAGTCTATCTATACAATAAAGGTTATTTCCATAGCAAAACCATCAACGTTGATTCGCAGGTCTGTGCGATCGGAACAGCAAATATTGATATTCGTAGTTTATCCTTGAATTACGAAGCGATGGCAATCATTTATGACGCAGAAGTAGCGCGTGAACTGGCAACTGACTTCGAGAATGACTTAAAATCCTGCGATGAATTTACCCTGGAAATTTATCAGGCTTCTCCACTTTTGCGCCGCTTGGTGAACTCAGCAGCACGGCTGGCTTCCCCCGTTTTGTAACAAAATCGGATAATAATCAAAAAGAAGTGATTTGTAGTGTATTTTTGCTACGATCGCAAAACTATGTGTAAGTCGAAAGTGCAATAGCGCGAACATCGCGTCAGCAGCAGTCAGCGTTACAAGCATAAAGTTGTGGCACGCATGTTTTTTTTGCGTGAGCTATCTGACAAAATCTGCCGCGGCACCTGGTGCGCATACCAGGGTCGAAACTTCGTCCGCATACACGCTACTGTAAGTGCTAAAGCCCACGCAATCTCCGCCGTTGCGGATGATGGCGCTCCTACCAACGTTGTTGAGCCACGGTACTCACAGGCCGTTTGGTACGAGCAGATTGAATGGCGAGGGTGTGGCGCACAATGCTTTTTTGGGGTCTTTGGTTCTTCGCTCATCCGGTAAAGTTACTTGATATATTGTCCAAAATCAAGTCTTGATTAATTCGCAGACCCCTTAACTTGTGACTTTGGGCTAAAGTATTTGTCTGGCGCGGTTGATATCGGCCTGGATCTGAGTGACGAGCGCTTCAATCGATGCGAATTTCTGTTCGCCTCTCAGGCGTTGGATAAATTGCAGTGTCACGTTTTTACCGTACAGGTCGGCGGAGTAGCCCAACAGGTGCGCCTCTATGCGCGGCAGCACCTCGCCGCTGGTAAAGGTCGGGCGCAGGCCGATATTGACGACAGCCGGGTGTTTTTGACCGTCGATGAGCGCTTGGCAGGCGTACACACCGTTGAGAGGCACGGCCTTTTCAGGGGCGATATCCAGGTTGGCGGTCGGGATGCCAATCGTGCGCCCGCGCCCATCGCCTGGGATCACAGCGCCCGATAACGTGTAATGACCTCCCAGCCGCGAGGCGGCCTGCGATACTTCTCCGCTGGCTATATCCCGGCGTATGAGGGTCGAAGAGATGATTTCTTCTGCGTGGAGCTGCGGCGGAATCGAGCTCACCTGGTAACCCAGCTTCATTCCAATGCGCTTGAGCCGTTCAAAATTCCCGGCGCGTCCTTTGCCAAGGGCAAAATCGTAACCGATGATCAGCTGTTTTAGGCCCAGCATCTGGCATAAAACTGCCATGAATTCTTCCGCGCTTTGTTCGGCCAGTTCGTGTGTGAAGGGCAGATCGATGACTGTGTCGATGCCGTGCTTAAAGAGCAGCTCCGCGCGCTCTTCGGGTGTGGTCAGCAGTTTAATCTCACGCCCGGCCAGTATGTTGGCCGGGTGGGGGCTGAAGGTAAGCACAACGGCAGGTGCCCGGCTTGCGTGGGCGCCTGCCGTTAGTTGATGAATGATTCGCTGGTGTCCAACGTGAACACCATCAAATACGCCGATGGTCAGCCAGGTAGCGGTAAGATGAGCGGCTTCCAGGGAGCGGTGGTATTGTGACATGGGTTCAGGCACAGCCTACGAGAAAAATACTTTCTTGGGCTGCCATTCGCTGGTGGTCGGGTCGAGTTCCATTAAGGCTACTAGCTCGCCAGCCATGCTCACACCGCGCACCAGGTTGTTAATGCCCGGTTTGACAGCCGGGTCGGCAGGGATGCGGTGACCGTGCTTGACGTTCTCTACAGTATCGGGGTCTAGCTCAATCGCAGGCCAATCTCCCAGCGCTTCAGCAGCCGGGATGAGGAACTGGTACCAGTTCCCGGCTCGGAAGGACTCTTGCAGCTTGCGCAGCGGCGTGGCATCGCGCAGGCTGAAACGTCCGCTTTTGGTGCGGCGCAGGCCCACAAGATAGCCGCCGCAGCCCAGCGCGTTGCCCATATCATTGGCCAGTGAGCGCACATAGGTGCCGGATGAGCAGTGTACATCCACCACCACTTCGGGCGGTGCCCATTCCAGCACTTCCAGGTGGTAAACGTTGATCTTGCGCGGGGCCAGCTCAACTTCTTCGCCTTTGCGAGCCATATCGTACGCGCGCCGTCCTCGCACCTTGACGGCGCTATAAGGGGGCGGGGTCTGTTCAATTTCACCCACAAAGCCCTTCAGGGTTTCTTCGAACTGGCTCTCGGTTACTGTGAACGGATCGGTCGACTGCTGGGTGAACCGGCCATCGGCATCGAAGGTGTCGGTGGATGCGCCCATGCGGATGATCGCCTGGTAGCGTTTGTCCGAAGCAGATACATATTCGCTCAATCGTACTGCCGGCCCAACCAGGATGACCAGCACACCTGAAGCGCGCGGGTCCAGGGTGCCGGTGTGCCCGGCCCGGCGGATGCCTGTTCCAAAACGGACAGCATTCACAACGTCATGCGAGGTCATACCAATCGGTTTATCGATGACGAGTACACCGGAGATTGCATTTTTTAATTCTTGATTATCCATTTTATCCTCCTGAGCCCCTACAGATTAAGCATTTCACGCGTAGTCTGCAAGACTCGCGGTTGAATTTCATCCATGCTGCCCATAATGTCGGCTCCGGCAGCGGCTTTGTGCCCGCCTCCGCCAAAATGTTTGGCGATTTGCGAAACATCCACACCATTTTGGAGCGCACGCCATGAGATTTTGACCGAGTCGCGCTGTTCTACAAAAATCATGCCTACCGTGTGATCTTCAATCGCCGAGATGACGTTGATCAAATCTGCATCGTCGTTACCACCATAACCCGCTTTTTTCCGGTCTGCCAGCCGCATGGTGGCGTAAACAATTCCATCCAGGGTTGTCAGGCTCGAGAGCCCTGCGCCCCAATAACGAGCCGCAGAGAAAGAGCGGCTAACCAGCGCGCGGTTATACAGATCTGGCATGTTGATACCAGTGTCCATCAGCAGCGCCATCTGGCGCAAAGCTGCCGGGCTGGTGTTGGAAGTGCGGAAACCCAGCGTATCGGTGACGATGCCGGTTGCCAGGTTGGCCGCCACATCCTGGGTAATCTTTAGCCCCCACAGCGGCAGGTGATCGGTGAGAACAGCCGAAGTCGCCACGGATAGCGGCTCTACCAGGTTCAGTTGTCCAAAGTTTTCATTGGTGACGTGGTGATCGATGTTGATATCGGGTTTGCGGTAATTTTCAAACTGTTTGCCTGTGCGCTTAAAGTCAGCGCAGTCCACCGTAATGAACAGATCGGGCTGGCCCTGCGGTACTTTCTTCACCTGGTTGCTGCCTGGTAAATGCCGAAACGAGGCCGGTAAGCCGTCATTCAGCACCATCTGGACAGTTTTCCCTGAATCTTGCAAGGCTAAACCGAGGCCGAGCAGCGCGCCAATGGCGTCACCATCCGGGCGGACGTGGGCTACAATCATTATGTTTTTCGCAGAGGCAATTTTGGCATTTATTTCTGCGTCTATATTGTTGTTCATGCTTGCTTTTGACTCCTGTAAGGTATCAGTGCCTGCCGTATGGCTGGCGCTGACCCGGGTTATTTCTTTTCTTCGCGTATCTGTGCCAGTAATTTCTCAATATGATCGGCATTTTCGGGGGTGGGGTCCCAGTGAAAGCGCAAACGTGGGAAAGCGCGTAAATCTACCCGCATGCTCAGGTTGCGACGCAGGTAAGCGCCAGCGCTGGTCATTCCCTGCACAACTTCGGCCGCGCGGGATTTTCCCTCAACCGCCGAGACGTAAACATCCGCATAGGCAAGCTCACGGTCCACGCGCACATCAGTCACAAAGACCTGATGCAAGCGAGGGTCGTTGATCTCTTTGATCAGCATGTCCGAGATTTCTTCGCGGATGCGGTCAGCAATTTTTTGTAAACGAACACCAGATGGCATAATTTATTTTCGATTTTTTTGAATGATTGAAGCTGTGCTGCTTAAAACAGATCAGGCGGTTTTTTCCAGATTGTAACATTCTATGATGTCGCCGACCAGCAAGTCGTTGAAATTCTTAAGGCCAATACCGCATTCAAAACCGGAACGTACTTCGCGGACATCGTCCTTTTCATGCTTAAGAGAAGCTACTTCGCCTTCAAAGACCATGTCGTTGCCGCGCGTTAACCTTATTTTACCATTGCGGCGTAATTCGCCTTCCACAACACGGCAGCCTGCGATTTTTCCAACCTTGGAGATCGGGAAGACTGCCAGAACCTGGGCCTTGCCAACATGTCTTTCGGTATATTCCGGCTTGAGCATGCCCTTAAGCGCTTTTTCAATATCTTCTGTGAGGCGGTAGATGATATCGTACAGGCGGATAGAAACTGCTTCGGTTTCAGCCAGGCGACGCGCGGTTACTTCGGCCTGTACGTTGAAGCCCAGCAGAATGGCCTTGGAGGCCGAAGCCAGCATCACATCATTTTCGCCGATATTACCGGTTTCTGCATACAGAACTTTGATGGCAATTTCGGAGCTGTTGGTTTTGGCCAGGTCGGTGAGTTCTTTAACAATTGGTTCGAGGGAGCCCTGCACGTCCGCTTTTAAGATCAGGCGCAGTTCCTTCAATTCACCCGCCTTAAAGCGCGCGTACAAATCTTCCAGCGACATTTTCGCTATTGAAGATTGATTCTTCATGGCTTCCTGGCGTTTAAGCACGATTTCACGCGCCACGCGCTCGCTTTCCACCACTTCAAAAATCTCTCCGGCCGCGGGCACTGCGTTCATACCCAATACTTCAACCGGGAAGGATGGGCCAGCTTTTTGCACCGGCTTGCCGCGGTAATCGTACATGGCCTTGATGCGCCCCTGTGAAATTCCGGCCACCACAACAGCGCCGTTTTTCAGGGTTCCATTTTGCACTAGCAGGCTGGCCAATACGCCTTTGGATTTATCAACTTCGGCTTCAATCACGGTGCCGATTACTTTTCCCTGCGGGTTGGCGCGGATTTCAAGGCTGTCTGCCACCAACAAAATGGAGGCGAGTAAATCGGTGATGCCGGTTTTCTGCCGTGCAGAAACAGGTACCACAATCGTATTGCCGCCCCATTCATCCGGGACGAGTTCCAGTTCGGAGAGTTGATTCTTTACACGGTCTGGGTTGGCGTTGGCTTTGTCGATTTTGTTAAGCGCCACGATCATCGGAACGCGGGCTGCCTTGGCGTGCGCAATGGCCTCGCGGGTCTGCGGCATTACGCCGTCATCCGCAGCGACAACCAGTACAACGATATCTGCACCCTGAGCGCCGCGTGCGCGCATGGCGGTGAAAGCAGCGTGACCGGGCGTGTCGAGGAAGGTGATCAGACGGCCTTCCTTCTCTACCTGGTATGCGCCAATATGCTGGGTAATCCCCCCTGCTTCACCTGCTGCCACTTCTGTCATGCGGATGGCATCCAGCAGCGAGGTCTTGCCATGATCGACATGCCCCAAAATGGTCACTACGGGTGGGCGGTTAACCAGGTCTGCGGTCTTCTCGTTGGCAATTTTTTGCCGCCAGAGAGGAATTTCACCGGCTTGTTCTTTTGTTTCAACAACTTGTTCTTCCGGGACGGCTTCATAGCCAAATTCTGCTGCCACAATCGCGGCTGTATCAAAGTCGATGGTTTGATTAATCGATGCCATCACCCCATTGACCATTAGTTTTTTAATGGCATCAATTGGGCTGATGCCTATTTTTTGCGCAAGGTCGCGCACCCCAATTGCAACTGGGAGTTCAATTTTTTTTTCGCTCATAAGGACACCTCCGATAATGAAAAAACTGGCCTGGTGGGGCGTCCTGACAGGTTGCCTGGTGAGCGATACGATAACGTTCACATGGCGGCTTTATCAGGCTTGTGCATCCGGGTTATCCGCTTTTTTGAGGACTTCCACGGTTTCTTCCGGCAGACTGGTCATATAATTTTCCAGTTTCTGCCGGTCTACAGGTGTCAGGCCAACCTTAAGCGCATTGGCAAGCGCACCCTTCAGGCCTTTTTCCCAACAGGACTTCTGGTTGTGTAAATAGGCCCCCCGACCATTTAATTTTCCAGTTGGGTCAATAAAGACCCCTTCAGATTGCCGCACAATGCGAGTCAGCGTGCGCTTGGCCAGAATTGTGCGGCAACCTACACAAGTTCGTTGAGGAATATGCTTGGTTTTGGCGGGTTTCCCGGCCATTTTTACCAGTCTTCGCCGGTCCAGTCGGCATCACCGCGTTTGTGCTTTTTGCGGCCAACCACTTCGCCACGGTCTTCGTCAAACTGGTACTCGACCGATTTCTTGCCCTTCTTGCCCTTCTTGTCCGATTTGTCGTCTTCTTCGGTTCCGGGGCGGAAGGTCTCTGGGCGCAGTTTGAAGAGTTCTTCGAAGGTGGCTTCGGGTGCAGCTTCTTCTGTTACAACGGCTGCCGGTTCGGCTGCCACAGGTTCTTCTGATACGCCCGTCTCGACAACCGCCTCGCCTTCAACTGGGGCAGCACCTTCAAGCGGTGCAACTTCCAGCTGTTCGACGGGTGTTGCCACTTCAGCCGTAACTTCCGGTTCCACCGGCGCTTGTGACTCAGCAACGGCTTTTTCAATGGCCTGCATGGCCTTGGGACCAATGCCAGCGAGTCCGAGCACCTTATCAGGGCTGAGTCTCATCGCCAGGAGTAAGTCACCGGCGGTGTTGTAATCGGCTTCGGTAAGGATATTAAAGACATGTTCCGGCAGACCAAGCGAGTCCAGCGGTTGTTCAAAGGCGGCATCCGGTACTCCGGCGCGCGCTTCAGCCATCTTTTCAGCGTTCAACTTGTCTTCAGCGCGCTGGCGTTCGATGCTGCGGCGTTCAACGCGATCCACAAACTGCGCCAGGGCGGTATATTCTTCGGGGGTGATTGCGCGGCCTTCGGCTTTTTTGCCGAGGATATCGTTGACGCGCACCATGCTGTCTTTTTCGAACTCGGCCGTGGTCTGCATGCCTGGTTCTGACTGCAGCCTGCTGAGGGTGTCG
>Ga0335397_10009408_pt1 | contig 12198 bp, 10 predicted proteins | sample MAT04_FD_205740 | JGI IMG/M metagenome (GOLD analysis project Ga0335397, IMG submission 205740) | Freshwater microbial communities from Lake Fryxell liftoff mats and glacier meltwater in Antarctica - MAT-04 (spades assembly) (version 2) ...
CGCGGTCGGCGGCCCGGCGACCAGCAGCCACGCATCAGGGACCCTCGCTTGAGCACCTGTGCGTGGCTTATGGTTGTTGTCGATGACCCAGTCCAACGCTCCGGGCGTCCGTGCAGCCAACCCGTTGCTGCGGCGTCTCAACCTGCCGTTCCTGGGCTCGCTTGGGCTGGTCGTCGGGTCCTATGTCGTGGCGCTCATGGCGCTGCGCCTGGTCATCGACGACAACGAGGTCGCCGCTACTCTCTCGGCCATGGTCATCGGCGCCGGCCCGCGGGTGCAGCGCGAGCTGGAGCAACGACTGCCGCGGGCGCCGACGCCCCTTGTGTCGTTCGATGGCTATCGGCTCCACTGGTGGGTGCTGCTCACGGGCGGCATCCTGGCCATCTGGATCGCCGAGGCGGCGCGCATCGTCATCGGGGTCCGCGGCGGACCCGCGACAGATGTGTCCGCGAGTGTGCGGGACGCACTGACGCTGCTGCCAGTGGCGGCAGCGGTGGCCATCGGCATCCTGGCGGGTGCTCGGAGCGACCGGTGGCCGGTGTTCGTGGCCATCGCGGCCATCGTCATCGGTCACCTTCTGAGTGTCGCGACGTCCGATCGGGTGGTCGCGTTCGCGACGGCCTCGGATGGGGCCGCGCTCCTGTGTCAGCCGCAGCCGGTGTCGCCGCCGGGAACTGTGGACATCGACCCCTGTGCCGAGGTCCCGCCGGACCCGCGATCGTCATTGTTCGGCACCGGCATCGGCGCGTCACTGCTGTCCGACGAGCTGCCCATCCTGGTGCTGGCCGGCATGGCAGCGCTGTGGTGGGGGTCCTGGATGCGCTACGCGTTCTACCTTGGGCATGTGGCGGGCTCACTGGACGCGGCCGATCGCGCCGCGCTGCTGGAGATTGCCACCGAGGAACGCCGCAGGCGCACCCAGCCGGACGAGGTCGCTCCAGGCGAATGAACGTGCTCGCTCCGACAGCTCGACAGACGGTCCCCGGACCCGGAGCGTGACCTGGGACTAGCCGGATGTCAGCCGGGCAGGCCTGATGCTCAGTTCGGCCGGGTGGGCCGACATCGCGGCACGTCGCGAGGGACGAGCCGCGGCGACCGGCCGGACGGAGGCGCGCGGCTCTGATGATCGCCACGTCTGGACCGCTGCGGGACGACCGAACAGGTATCCCTGCCCCAGTCGAAGGCCAAGGCCGATGAGCGCCTGCCGCTCTTCCTGGGTCTCCACCCCTTCCGCGATGACCGCGCCATGGATGGCTTCGGCGAAGTGGTGCAAGCCAACGATGAGCGCTTGCCGGGTGAGATCGTGGTCGACCCCACGGACGAGGCCGACGTCCACCTTCACGAGATCGGGGCGCAGCTCGACCATGTGCGTGAAGTTCGCGACGCCCGCCCCAGCGTCATCGACGGCGACCCGGACATCGGGGCCCAACAGCGCGATAGCAGCCCGGACCGCGGCATAGTCCTGGATGGGGTCGTGCTCCGTGATCTCCAGCACCACCGGCCGGTCGCGACGGGCCAGGATAGACGCGAGTCGGTCGCCCTCGGTGATCATCCGGCCTGATACGTTCAGGGACAGCCACGCTGCTGCCGGCAGGCCCCGCGAGGCGCCGATGATCCGTTCCAGGGTGGCTGCTTCCAGGGCGAGGCCGACACCTGCACTCCCTGCGCTCGCGAACGTGACATCCGGCTGGGAGCCATCCCCGAACCGCGTCAGCGCCTCGAAGCCGATGGCGACCCCCGTCGTCAGGTCCACGATCGGCTGGAACACGGGGTCGAAGCTGCCGGAGCGGATGATGCCCTCGATCCGGCGACGGGTCGCCAGAAGTCGCCGGTGGACAGCGAGTGGGCCCGCGATGAGGCTCCGGGCGACCGCCGCGAACTCGATGGCGGCGGGCAGCTGGTCCGCGATGGTACGGGCGGTCAGCTCGTTCGTGGTGCCCAGTGCCACGAGGCCGATCGGCTGCTGCCCGTCGCTGATGGGCGCGTACGCAGCGGCGCGCAGTCCCGCCTCGGTCAGCGACCGGCCGTGGTCGCCATCGCCGGGCCGAGGCAACCACGCCTCTGCCCATGGTCCCTCGACAGCGCGGCGTCGCAGATACGCACTGCGCGACGCAGGCGCCACATTGCCCGCGGTGAGCGGATAGCCACTCGGCGCCGTGACCGCCAGGGTGTGCACATCGTGCCCCTCATCGAACCAGAGCAGCGTGGCGATCTCGACGCCTGGCAGCTCTGCGACGGCGTCCGTGATGTCCTGTGCGGTGTCCTGGAGGGTCTCGCGCGGTTGCAGTCGGGCCAGTGCACGGGCGAAGGCGGCCCGCTCACTTGTCGCCATGTCCAGGGACGCCTGCATCTGACGGACCTGGGTCATGTCGCGACCGACCGAAACGAAGCTGCTGATGCTGCCATCCGGGCCGCGTACGGGCGAGATGGAGACCTCCTCCCGGTACCACGTACCGTCCCGCCGCTGCAGCTCCCACTCACCGTTCCATGCCCGGCCGGAACGGAGGAGGCGGGCGATGCGGCGATGAGCGGACCTGGAACGGCAGGAGCCCAGCACGGCCCACAGGTCCATGCTCTGGAGCGCCGTCGCCGGGTATCCCGAAGATCGCTCGAACGCCGGGTTGGCGTAGGTGATGGCACCCTGGGCGTCGGTCACGAGGATGGACTCCGCGACCTGCTCCACGGCGGCGGCCAGTCGCGCCTGCCTTGCTTCCGCCTCGCGTCGTGCCGTCACGTCGTCCCCGATGGCGGCGATGGCCACGATGCGACCCTCGTCATCACGGATAGCGCTGTTGGCCCATGACACCAGCACCCGATCACCGGTCCGTGTCATCCAGGCACTCTCGACGCGCTCCTGGATGTCGCCGGAGCGCGCCCGCTCCCGGAACGCGGCGCGTCGCGTGTCGCGATCGTATTCGGGCGCGAGGTACTGAAAGGCATCCGAGCCGATGAGCTGCTCGTTGGTCCAGCCGGTCCGTGCCAGCAGGTGCTGGTTGACGAACAGCACACGTCCTTCCGGGTCAAGGATCATGGCATGCAGCGCGACGCCATCCAGCGCCCGCCGGAAGCGACCTTCGGACGTCTGGAGCGCGGCGTTGGCCTCTAGCAGAGCTCGCTCGGCCGCCACCCGTTCTGTGTACAGGCCCAGGTACTTCGCCTCGCTGGCTCGCAGGTCGACCAGCGCGCGCTCCCGCTCCAGCGCGTGCCGCACGGTGCGCTCCAGCATCGCCGGGCTGAGCATGCCCTTGTCAAGGTAGTCGGATGCGCCCGTGGCCATAGCCGCCAGATCGATGGTTCGGTCACCCTGGCCGGTGAGCAGCACGATGGGTGGCAGTCCGTCCATGCTGCGCACGGAGGCCAGCAGCTCCACGCCGGTCTTGGCGCCCAGGTGATAGTCCAGCAGGGCTGCGTCATACCCGCCTGTGGTCAGGCGCTCATAGCCAGCTTCGTAGGTGGGCGCCCAATCGACGGTCCAGTCCGGTGAGGTGTCGGACAGGAGATCGCGCACGAGGATGCTCATGTCCTCGTCGTCATCGATGAGCAGCAGGCGCAGGTCGCTCATGCGGCGGCCGGGCTGCCGTCGGGCAGCTCCACGACCTCGAACCAGTACCGGCCGAGGTCGGTCATGACCGCGACGAGCGCCTGGAACGTGACCGGCTTCACGACATACGAGCTGACACCCAGGTCATAGGTGCGGTAGATGTCCTCCTCTGCCTTGGAGGTGGTGAGCACGACGATGGGGATCTGGCGCAATGCGGGGTCGGCCTTGATGACTGCGATCGCTTCGCGACCGTCCATGCGCGGCATGTTCAGGTCGACCAGGATGACCCCCGGCCGGGGACTGTCATTGCCCGCGTAGGCGCCGCGATGCTGGAGGAACTCCAGCAGCTCGACACCGTCGTGCACGAAATGCACGGGGTTGAGCAGGCGACTCTCGGTCAGAGCCTCGACCGCCAGCTCGCGGTCATCCGGATCGTCGTCCGCGATGAGGATGGGCAGCGTCCCGCGAGTCGTCACGGCAGCCCGACGCTGCCCGTGGCGTGCATCGGCAGGCTGACCGTGAAGCGGGCGCCCTCACCCGGCGTCGCGTCGGCGCTGATGGTGCCCCCATGGCGTTCCACCACCCGACGCGCGATGGCCAGGCCGATGCCCGTGCCGTCGTACTCCGATCGGCCGTGGAGCCGCTCGAAGGGCTCGAAGATGCGCCGGGCATAGATGGGATCGAACCCGATGCCGTTGTCGCCGACGACGATGGTCACGACGTCAGGCGTGACCGCTGGCAGCAGCTCGACAGTCACCCTGGGCGGCCGGTCAGTCGCCGCGAACTTCAGGGCGTTGCCCAGCAGGTTCTGGAGCAACTGCCGCATCTGGAGCGGATCGGCCTCGATGGTCGGCAGTGGGCCGATGTCGAGCCGTCCGCCGCCCTCCTCCAGTCGAGCCTCGAGATCGGATGCGACCTCGGTCGCGACCCGGCCCAGGTCGACCGGTTCGAAGGGCAGGCCCCGGGTCGAGATTCGGGCGTAGATGAGCAGGTCATCGATGAGCCGCTGCATGCGCTCGGCGGACGCCTGCATCCGGTGGAGGTAGTCCAGGCCGCCGCCATCGAGCGCGTCGGCGAACCTGGCTTCCAGGCGGTCTCCGAACGTCCGGATCTTGCGCAGCGGCTCCTGGAGATCGTGGGCCGCGACCGAGGCAAAGATCTCCAGCTCCGTGTTGCTGCGGCGCAGTTCACCCAACGATGTCGACGCTGATGCATCGTCACGACGACGCGCCTCCATGTCCTCCACGTGGCACACCACCCCGATGGGTCGCCCATCCGGGCCGGGGATCGCGGACAACGACAGGCGCACCCAATGCCACGTCCCGGTCCTGGCCAGCAGCTGTCGGTCCAGCTGGTAGGCGCCGGAGTGGCCGGAGACAAGGTCCGCGAGACGCACGGCGTCTTCGTCCCGGGTGGCCTGCACGATCAGCGCCTGGTACGAGGTCGCCCGCAGCTCGCGTGCCGTGTAGCCGAGCAGGGCGCACAGCGCCGCATTCACGTGCAGCCATCGACCATCCGTCCCCAGTACCGCCATGCCCACGAGGGCATGCTGGAAGGCAGCCTCGATGAGGGCCGTGACAGGGAGCATGGGCGCCGTCTCGACGACAGGCTCGGGAGTGACCGCTATCGCGTCCACGTGATCCTCCTGCGTCTGGGCGTCAGAGCGGCAGGGCAGATCCGCGGGGCGAGCCGACGAGCGCTGGGGTGGGAAGACCATGAAAGGATGCCAGCGAAGGTCGCCCCTGCATCATGAACGCGATCGCGATGCGGTCAACAGGACCATCGGCGCCCGGGTGGCAGGCTGATGACCATTGGGTCAGGGTGGGTTGCCGTGGCTGTTGGGTAGGGTCTGGGTATGTCTCGCACGCTGTCGATGTCCGGGCGCACGCTCATCCTGTGCGGCGTCATCGCTGGCACGGCCATCCTCGTGAATGGCCTCACGGTGGCGTACGCCGAGATGGAGCGCGCCACCGTGGTGCGTGATGGCCAGATGCTGGATGGCCTGCTGCGCCAGACGGGCGGTCTGGAGCGCGCCATCGCGGATGAGGCGCTGGCCTTCGACGACTACCTGCTCCTGGGCTCGGCCGTGGACGTGGGCCGCTACCACGACGCTGCGGCGACCGAACAGGAGCTGACGCTGGCGATGAGCGGCCAGGCCGACGACCTGCCGGGCGTCGGCGCGGCACTGGCGGCGGTTGCCGGCGCGACCGACGCATGGCGTGCCACGATCGTGACCCCGGCCCTCACATCACCGACGGCACGACAGGGTGCCTCCGCGGCCGGGTCGGGTGTGGCCGCGGCCATGATGCGCAACGTCGATCGAGCCCTGGCCGAGCTGGCCGGCCAGTTCGCCCTTGCGAAGGATGACCTACTGCGACAGGACGCCTGGATGACCACGACGCGCGTGGGGAGCGCCATCTTCCAGGTCATCACGGGCATGGTGGCCACCCTCATCGCGCTGTTCTTCATCCGCCGCTTCGGCCGCTCCCTGGCGCGTGACGCACAGCGCGGGTCGGTCATCAGCCGATTCACCGAGTCCACGGCGTTCGCCCATGACGAAACGGTCATCGCGGCCTCCAACCTGGAAGCACTCGGCTTGCTGGCGCAGCCGGATGCGAGCGTGACCCACATCCTCAACCGGTCCCAGGACCGGGCCGTCCCGGAGGCGACCAGGGGCGACGCCATCGCCGAGATCCTGACCCTCAAGGCGCTCGGCAACTGTCCGGGCATCTTCCGCGGCAGCACGTACGTGACCGAGGACGCCAGCTTGCCCTTGAGCGTCCGCTGCTCGGTGTATCCGGTCGAGACTGGCACGCTTGCCTGTGTGCCCCTCATCAGCGGAGAGTCGGTCGGGGCGGTCCACCTGTACTGGGCACGACCCTGCAGCCTGCCGCTGGAGATGGTGGCGGACGTCAACCGCATCGCCCAACACGCTGCCCTCGCCATCGGCAACCGGCGGCTCCTGGCCGCACTCCAGGGACAGGCCAGCACCGACGCGCGCACTGGTCTGCCCAACAGCCGCGCCTTCGATGTGGTGCTCGAGGCCGAGTTGCAGAACCTGCATTCGGGCGGTTCGCTCGCGGTGCTGATGGTCGATGTCGATCACTTCAAGGACTTCAATGACCGCCATGGGCACCCCGCCGGCGATGAGGCCTTGCGGGTGTTCGCGGGCGTGCTCGGCTCGAGCGTGCGCGACAACGACGTCGCTGCCCGCTACGGCGGCGAGGAGTTCACGGTCCTGCTGCGCGGCCTGGACCTGGAGGGCGCCTTGGTCGTCGCGGAACGCATCCGCTCGCGCACGGAGTCGACGCTCATCGCACTCGGGCCGGGCATCACCGACCGCATCACGGTATCCATCGGAGTGGCCTGTGCGCCCCAGCACGGCATGGACCGGATAGCCCTCTTGCGAGCCGCGGACGAGGCGCTGTATACGGCCAAGGAGTCCGGCCGCAACCGGGTGGTGCATCTCGGGCAGGAATCGCCGCCCGTGCCCACCGTGCTACTCGCCGGGGCGGCAGCGTAGGCCCATCGACCCGTCCGACGATGCTGGCTACGGAGCGGTCGTGATGGACGCTCCCGTGGCGATCGCCGTGACCAGCTCCCGCGATCCCCCACTCTGGACCGAGAACGTGAAGCCATATGGCGTGACGTTGAGGTCCCGCACGCCGCCGGTCGGCGTGCCCGTGCGAAAGGGCATGAGCAAGGTCAGGAAGCGGACCTGCGTGCCGTTCTGGCGGTACTCCACCACCGGCGCCGCCTCGCGCTGCCCGTATGCGTGCGAGATCCAGCCCTGGATGGGATCGAGGGCGCCCGTGATGGTCCGGGTCCTGCCGCCGCTGATGAGCTGGCGGATGAGCACGTTGCCGCGCGTCCTGCCGGTCCACGTCATGGCGCCTGTCGTGACCGGGTCGGCATCCTCCGGCAGGTGCCACAGCTGTCGGTACATGCGGGCGGCCGAGGAGCTCATGGTGTCCTCGATCACGAGGTAGCCCAGCCGGCGCGAGAAGACCACCCGCCGGCGCATCGATACACCCGGATACACGTTGACCTGGACGACGACCTCCAGGGAGCGCGTCGTCGTGGTCTTGCGGATCAGCTTCGAGGCGGTCCTGGGCCGGGAGGTCACGCCACCGGCCGTGACCGCGCTATGTGCCGCGCGCGATTTGAAAAAGGTCCGGAACGGCGTCTTGTTGTAGTCCCCGAAACCTGGGTCGACGATGAGTGGCGTACCCCAGGCGTACAGGGTCACGGCACCACCGTCGTCGTGGGCGTGACCCAGGATGGTGCCCGGACCGAAGCGCAGCGAGAAGAACGCCTCGTCGGCGAAGTCGCGCTGCGTGCCCCAGCCCGTGCGCCCGAACGCGTAGCCGGCACTGAACACCCGGACCGTCCTTGATGGCGGCGCGCCTTCCCGACCCTGGCTCGCGGCGTACTCCGAATCGGTGCCTCGGATGACGGCGGCACGCGTCCGGGGGCTATCGCCGATCGTCTCGTAGTAGCCGTCAGGTCGGGTGGCCTGGGCCAGGAAGGTGGGCATCCGGTCGACCAGGTGGAACGCGTCGGGCTCGGGGTAGCCACACCACTCGAGGTGCTTGCGCGCGGCCTGGAACCGGAAGTAGGTGTATCGGTCATACCGCACGGCCTGCTCCGCCGACACGCCCTGCTCATCGATGCTGCGGGTGATGTAGTCGTCGATCCGGGCCGCGGCCAGCTGCTCCCAGTCCGTCCGACGGAGATAGCAGCCGATGTCCAGCAGGCCGATGTCCTGGTTGAGCGCGTGATTGCCGTTGACCTTGTAGAAGGATGGGTCGGCCAGCACTTCGCCGTGCTGGGTGATGGCGGCATCGAGCCAGTCGAGCGTCGGCAGCAACTGCGCCATGCAGACCATGGTCATGGCGCGCCAGGCGGTCGCGTGGTCACCCCACGAAAACTCGGATGCCGGGTCATCGAGAGGATTGCGTGCGATCCACGACTGGAGCAGCTGCAGCGCGCGATCCAGGTAGGCCTGGTCGCTGGATGCCTTCCACTGATACATGAGCGCCATCAGGTAACGCGTCATGTGCAGCTTCTCGACCCAGTTCCGGTCGGAGAATGGGTCCTCGGACCAGGTCAGCACATGCGGCAGGACAGCGACCCGGTGGTTGCCCAGGTGGTATCGATCCAGGAGCAACTCGTCGGCGGTGTCCTTGATGCTCAGCGGCGAGTCCGTCTCGCAGACGCCTGCGGGCCCCGGCTCGGCGGCCGTCGGGCGTGCCAGGCTGCCGTTGCGGGCGAGGGCCGTGGGCACGGGCACCACGAACAGCACGGCCAGCGCGAGGGTGATGGCGGTCCGGACCGCCCGGCGACTACCCATCGACCTGGGCGGCCTGCGACCAGAGTGTGAGGAGCTGGAAGTCGTCGGCATGCAGCTCGCTCACGAGCGCCATGTCCGCGCCGACAAGCGATCGCAGTCGACCTCGCTGGAGGGCCGCCAGATCCACCGGCAGCGTCGTCAGATGCTTCGCCATGGCCGAGAGCATACGACCCGAGCCCGCCGATGGCCATCCGCGGCGGCCGCGGCGGCGTACATACCGTGACAGTCTGACCACGCGAGAGGTACCCGTGCAACTGACCGACGACCTCATCACGCTGCTCCGCCAGCCCAGCATCTGCTATCTGGCGACCACCATGCCCGACGGCTCACCCCAGATAACCCAGACCTGGGTCGACACTGACGGGGAGCACGTGATCATCAACACCGTCCAGGGCTACGTGAAGCTCCGCAACATCGAGCGCGACCCACACGTGGCGGTGGCCATCTCCGATCCGACCAACCCGACGGCCTACAAGCAGGTCCGGGGTCGGGTGGTGGAAGCAACCACCGATGGCGCCGCGGAGCACATCGAGATGCTCTCGCAGAAGTATCTTGGCCGGCCATACCCGTGGTTCGGCGGCCGCGACCAGGTCCGCGTCAAGCTCGTCATCGAGGCCCACAGCATCAGCGGCATGGGCTGATCGTCGGTCGCAACATGACTCGCCGGAGGGGGGCGCTCGTGCACCGCGAACCGAAGGCGGAGCGGCACGCCATGCCCTGATCGGGGTACGGTCAGGGTCATGCTTGTGCGCCCCAGGCGTCATCTGCGCGGTTGCCGGCAACGTGCCACTCGCGCGCTGAGACGTTTTCGCCCCGACGAACCTCAGACTCTCTGATGGATGACCTCGCCCAGGCCCTGGCCCGGGGAGAAGAGGCCGCCTTCCAGCGCCTGGTGGATGAACAGAGTGACGCCGTGTTCCGCGTGTGCTACCGGGTGCTGGGTTCGATCGATGAAGCGCAGGACGCTGTCCAGGAGACTTTCGTGCTGGCCTATCGGGGCCTCCGTTCCTATCGAGGCGATGGCCCGCCGGGTGCGTGGCTGGCGCGTATCGCGATCCGCGAGTGCTGGCGACTCAGTCGCTCACAGCGTCGGCGCGTCTCGCTGACCCAGCCGCTGGACGATGTGGTCCAGTCGACCACCGTCGACCGGGCCGACGTGGCGCGGGAAGTCCTGAGCGCTGAGGAGAGCGCCGAGGTGCGCCGCGCGGTGCAGGCGCTGCCGGAGCCCTATCGCGAGGTTGTGGCGCTGCGCTTTCTGGGTGAGCGTTCTCTGGCGGACATCGCGGTCGTCACCGGCCGACCCGAGGCGACCGTCAAGACACAGTTGTATCGCGGGCTGGAACGGCTCCGCACGACGATGCGGGACGAGACCAGATGACTGTCCCGAACGACATCCCCGATCCCATGACCGATCCGGTGACGGGTCCTGTGGTCGACCGGCTGGAGCGCTTTCTGGCGGCGAACACCGTCCAGCCGCCCGAGGATCTCGCATCGCGGGTCCGGGAACGGCTCGCCCTGGAACCGCGACCCTCACACCCACGGCGACTGGCAGGGTTGGCGCGTCGGGATGTGGATGCCGCGTTCGGCCGCCGACCTGACAGCGCCCGGATGTGGCTGCGCGCGGCTGCGGTGATCGCCATCCTGGTGGTTGCTGGCGGTGTCGCGGGCATCGCCGGTGTCTGGTTGCTGGGTTCGATGACCGATCGCGTGGGAGGGCCTACCACCTCACCGACGATGCCGGCCGTGCCACCGAGTCCGAGCGTCAGCCCAGATCCGAGTCCGAGTCAGGTCGTCGTGGCCCCGTCGGAGACCCCCAGCGCGGCCGCCGAGACCCCCGCTACCTCCATCGTCCGGACCACGACCCGCGGGGACGCGGCGCACGCCGACTGGGATCGGCCGCCACGCCGGACCATACCGGACGCGACACACAGGGTGGTCAGCGTGGCCGCCGCGTCGTCTCCCGCCAGCACCGCCACCCCCCGCCCGCAGAAGACGCCCGAGCCGACGCCGGACCCGACCGCAGAGCCCACGCCCGAGCCGACGCCCGAGCCGACGCCCGAGCCGACGCCCAGTCCGAGCCCGTCGGCCAGTCCGACATCAAGCCCCTCGGCCGTGCCCAGTCCGAGCCCGTCGGCCAGTCCGACACCAACCCTCTCGGCCGTGCCGACGCCGTCACCTGCACCCACCGACGAAGCGCCCCCGACGCCGCGGATCACGAACCCGCCGCTGCCGACGCCGCCGCCGGACAACACGCCCGTGCCCATCAGCGGCGCCGGGAGCCCCACACCCGACCCATCAAGCGAGGCCTCTCCTGACGCGTCGCCGGGAATCGAGCCGCTCGCGGGCCCGCCAGGTGGCACCATCGACGACCTGTTGCCGTTCGGGATCGCGATCCTGCTCGCCATCGGCGCGGGTGGTGCCCTCCTGTACCGCCGACGCCCGACCCCCGTCTAGGTGACGACCCCTGAACGACGCGGTCCGCGCGTGCCGGCCGCGCTGGCGGCCGGCCTCGCGGGCGTGCTGGTGCCCACGGTCGCCTCCGCGCACGCGCTCAGCGGACGCCTGCAGAGCCCGCTGCCCTTCGTGGCGTACGTGGCCGGGGCGGGCGTCGCGGTCGCGGTGTCGTTCCTGCTCATCGCGCTCAGCGACCCCGGCCCCCCAGCGGACGCGCAGTCAGGCCGCATCCGCACGGTCCCCGCACTCGTGCGCGTGCCGCTCCGCGCCCTGGGGCTGCTCGGGTGGCTATGGGTGGTCGCGCAGACGATCATCGGTGGCTCGAGCGATGGGGACGTGGCGTCGCTCTTCCTGTGGGTCTATGGCTGGATCGGCCTCGCCATCCTCAGCGCGCTCGTGGGCCCGGTCTGGCGGTGGGTCGACCCCTTCACCACGCTGCACGACCTGGGCGCCTGGCTCCTGCGCCGCCTGCACGTCCAGGGCATCCGGCCGCATCCGTGGCCGGAGCGGCTGGCCATCTGGCCCGCGGTCATCGGGTTCGCCTTCTTCGTGTGGCTGGAGCTGGTGCCGAAGGTGGGTGACGGGCGGTTCCTGGGCATGACGCTCATCGCGTACACGCTCATCACGCTCGTGGGCATGGCCCAGTACGGCCGCGATGCGTGGCGTGAGCGGGGTGAGACGTTCGGGGTCTGGTTCGCGCTCCTGGGCCGGCTCGCGCGGTATGCCGCCGTGGAGGACGGCAGCGACGGGCGGGTCCGGCGACGTCCATTCGGCGCGGGCCTGGTGTCGGAGGCGTGGTCCGTGCCGCTGCTGGTGCTCCTCGCGCTGGGCACGGGATCGATCATCTACG
>Ga0335397_10009411_pt1 | contig 12197 bp, 11 predicted proteins | sample MAT04_FD_205740 | JGI IMG/M metagenome (GOLD analysis project Ga0335397, IMG submission 205740) | Freshwater microbial communities from Lake Fryxell liftoff mats and glacier meltwater in Antarctica - MAT-04 (spades assembly) (version 2) ...
CGGACCGATCCCGGGGCTCAAGCGCTGGTGCACTCGACGGTGCGTTCTTTCGGGGCGGAAGTGCTGACCCTTGCGCCCGCCGACCACGATCAGTTGGTCGCGATGGTGTCGCACGTCCCCCATCTGACGGCGGCCAGCCTCATGGACCTCGCCTCGGGCCGTGCCGAGGAGAACTCCGCTCTGCTGCGCCTCGCTGCCGGCGGCTTCCGGGACATGACACGGATCGCTGCGGGCGACCCCGGTATGTGGCTGGACATCTGCACCGACAATCGCTCCGCCATCCTGGAGGTGCTCGACGAACTGCTCGACTCGTTGGGGGAGATGCGCTCGATCGTCGACCGCGGCGACGTGGTCGCGCTCCAGGACAGACTCCTCGTGGCCCAGGCCGCGCGTCGGGCGCTGCCCACCGGAGCGCCGCCGGTCGAGAACCTGGCGGAACTGCGCGTCGCCATCCCCGATCAGCCGGGCGAGCTCGCTGCCATCACGACACTGGCGACCGAGCTGTCGGTCAATGTCTACGACATCGAGGTGGCCCACAGCGCCGGCGAACGGGGCGGCCGACTGATCCTCGTCGTCGACTCCCACCGTGCAGGGGATCTGGCCGATGCGCTGAGATCCCGAGGTCGACTGGTCTCGGTGCATGAGCTCGGCTGACCGGCCGCGCCCAGACGGCACGTTCGCACAGGACCCGCTCGCCGGAACGGCTGACGAGTTCGAGGTGGTGCCGGTGCACGGCCCGCTCGACGCGACCGTTCGACCGCCGGGATCCAAGAGCATCACCAACCGAGCGCTCATCTGCGCAGCACTGGCGAGCGGCCGCACCGAGCTGCGCGGGGTGCTCTTCGCCGATGACACCGAGGCCATGCTCGACTGTCTGCGCGGGCTCGGCATCCGCATGGAGATCGACAGGGACGCAAACACGGTCCGGGTGACGGGCTGTCGCGGGCTTCCTCCCGCAGAGGGTGCGGTGCTGGACGCACGGTTGTCCGGCACGACGGCACGGTTCGTGACCCCCGTGGCCGCACTGGGTGGATCGACGGTGGTCATCGACGGAGGGCCGCCCTTGCGCGCCCGGCCCATGGGCGACCTGCTGGACGCCCTGGTCGAGATAGGGGCCCAGATCGAGCCTCTCGGTGAATCCGGGCACCTGCCGGTCCAGATCGAGGCGCGAGGGCTGCTCGGCGGCGAGATCAGCGTGCGCGGCGACGTGAGCAGCCAGTTCCTGTCCGCAGTGCTCTTGTCGGCCCCGGACATGATGGAGGGGCTCTCGGTCTCGGTGACGACTCCACTCGTCTCGCGGCCCTACGTCGATATGACGCTCGAGGTGATGGCCGAGTTCGGCGCGCACACCTCGAGCGATCCGGGCGGTCGGATCGCCGTCGCGCCGACCGGCTACCGGGCAGTTGCGCAGTATTCGATCGAACCCGACGCGTCCGCAGCCTCCTACTTCTTCGCTGCGGCGGTCATCTGCGGCGGCCGGGTGCGTGTCGAGGGCTTCGGACCCCGGTCGATGCAGGGCGATCTGCGCTTCGTCGACGTGCTCGAACGCATGGGTGCACGGGTGACCCGCACCGCCGAGGGCATCGAGGTGAGCGGTGGCGGCGAACTGCATGGCATCGAGATCGACATGGGAGAGATCTCCGACACAGCGCAGACGCTCGCCGTCGTGGCCCCCTTCGCCAGTTCGCCGACCCGTGTCACCGGGATCGGATTCATCCGTCGCAAGGAGACGGACCGCATCGCAGCGGTCGTCACCGAACTCCGCCGACTCGGGATCGACGCGACCGAGGAGGACGACGGATTCGTGGTCAACCCGGGCACGCCGATGCCCGCGCTGGTGCAGACCTACGACGACCATCGCATGGCGATGAGCTTCGCTCTGATCGGGCTGCGGTCGCCCGGAGTACGGATCGCAGATCCGGGTTGTGTGGCCAAGACGTTCCCCGGGTTCTGGTCGGCTCTCGATTCACTGCGACCCGGCCCGCGCCGATGACCCGCTCCGCGACCATGACACCTCGGCTGGATGACCCGAGCTCGGACCCGCGGTCCGGTCCGGGGCGATCCCGGCATGGTCCTGGGTGTCCCGGCCCGCGCCGTGCTCCTGCTCGTAGTATTCCCCCGGTGGAAGGACACTTTCTGTGCGTGTGATCGCGATCGACGGGCCTGCTGGCTCGGGCAAGTCCACGGTCGGCCGGCGGCTCGCCGATCGGCTCGACCTGACCTATCTGGACACGGGAGCGATGTACCGCGCCGTGGCGTTCGCGGCGATCCGCAACCAGATCGATCCGGCCGACGAGCAGCCCGTCGGTGCTCTCGCCCGATCGGTCGACCTGCGCGTGGATCACCACGGCGTGTTCGTCGACGGGGTGGACGCGACGATAGAGATCCGCGGCCCAGAGGTGTCGCGGGCGGTCAGCATGGTGGCCTCCAACACCGAGGTGCGCGAAGAGTTGCGTGCACGCCAACGTGCCTGGGCGTCTGACCACGGCGGAGGGGTGATCGAGGGACGGGACATCGGTTCGGTCGTGTTCCCCGACGCAGTGCTCAAGGTGTACCTCACCGCAGACCCAGCGGTCCGAGCCCAACGTCGCGCGAAGGAGATGACCGACCTCGACTACGACGAGGTCGCTGCCGACATCGCGCGTCGTGATGCTGCGGATCGCGGCCGGACGGACAGCCCGCTCGTCCAGCCCGACGGTGCGGTCAGCGTCGACACGTCGGCCCTCGGGATCGATGCGGTCGTGGAACTGCTCGCAGAGCTCGTCGAGAGCCGTTCGTGAACTCTGCGGCCGACGCGTCTCCCGGGAGCGGCGGCACCACGTCAACGCGGCCGGCGACCGCCGGCACACGCGCCTCGGAGCGGCACGAGGTCCTCCCGATGACGATGACTGGGCGCCTCGTGCACCGGGCCATCCGTGTGGTGCTCGAGGGATTCTGTCGCGTGTACTTCCGACTCGACGTCGTCGGTCGTGAGCGTCTCCCGGTGACGGGTCCGTTCATCATCGCTCCGATCCACCGCTCCAACATCGACTTCCTGATCGTGGGCGCGGCGATACCGCCGAACCTGATCCTCCGGTGCATGGCCAAGGACAGCTTGTGGAACGCACCGTGGTTCGGGCGGTTCCTCGAGAAGATGGGGTCGTTCCCGGTGAACCGGGACCACCCCGACCGCGGCGCGCTGCGTTGCTGCGAAGAGGCGCTGGCGCACGGCGACCCGGTGGTCATGTTCCCCGAAGGGCGCCGCATGCAGGGCGACATGCTCGATCACATGCTCGACGGACCGGCATGGGTGGCGTGCAGGTACAGGGTCCCTGTTGTTCCCGTCGGGCTGGGCAACACCGATGCGGCGATGCCGATCGGAGCGACGCTCCTGCGCCCGGTCCGGGTCAAGGTCGTCATCGGAGAGCCCATCATGCCGGACGTGCCACTGACTGGGCGCGTGCCCCGGGGTGCCGTCGCCGAGTTCAGCGAACGTGTGCGGGGCGAGCTCCAGAGCGCGTACGACCAAGCCCGTCAAGGCTGAGCTGTCGCCGCTGTCGACAGCGCGGCCTCGTTCGCTCCGTCCCACCAACCGGGTGCCCACAGGACCACGAGTATCGAGATCGCCACCAACAACGCGATGCCGATGCCGACCAAGATCCGACGACGGAGCGCACTCGCGCGTTCGGCGGCAGTCGGTGGAGTCGCCTGACCCCCGGCCAGATCGAGCAGTGCCGCCGACCACTCATTGATCGACGGCCACTGGCCCTCGAAGTCCGAACAGGAACGGGCGATCAACGCGCAGACGGACGGCCCGAGAGCGGCGGTCAGAGAAGGTTCGAACGCGTCACTGCGGTCCAGCGGTGCCCGCCCGACCAGCAGTTCGAAGAACAGTCGCCCGATCGCCGCTCCGGCGCCGTCGACCGTGTCGGACCCGTCCGCGGCGACAGCGCTCGTCAGCTCGACGTCGACCGAGCCGTCGGCATGCACCGTGACGTCCTCGGGTCGGAGCAGATCGGGAGATGCCCAGGGATGTCCTTGGCGCTCGAGCGGGCGGGCCACCGCGAGTGCGACTGCTGCGGCTCGTCGTGGCTGCATCGGTGTCTCGGCTGCGATCAGTCCGGCCAGCGACCTGCTTCGTGGGCTCACCACTCTGCTCACCGACGGCTACTCATGGCACCACGGTGACGACGAAGCCCAGGTACATCGCGATCATCGCGAAGACGGCCGACATGGCGCCGCCGACAGCGAGCATCACCTTGTTGCTCTTGGCCATCTGGTGCACAACTGCACCGACTCCGGAGAGAACGACAGCCAGCACCTTCAGCTCGATCCACGGATGCCGCAGATCGTCGAGCGGCAGTGCGAACACGTTCCACAGCCCGGTGATGACCGCAACGGCGAACGCTGGCCAGGCAATCCGGTTGAAGGCCTGGGCGACCCGCTTCGGGGCGTCGGGGCCGAGGGTGCGCAACGTGGGAACGATCGCCATCAGCACCAGCTGCCCGCCGACCCAGCTGCCCGCCGACCCAGATGGAGGCCGACAGAACGTGCAGGAACAGGCGGAAGGCGGTCATGTTCTCAGGATGTCAGCTGAGCTCGGACAGCACGGAACTCGCCGGAAGCGAACGATCGTCAGCAGTTACTCGATCGATCGGGTCGCCGCCGAGGCCGAGTGAACCCACCACGTCGATCGCCGTCAGCAGCTCGCGCAGATTGCGTGGAGGGGGGAAGTACTCGTCCTCGTCGGTGATCCGCACCTCCTCGACGCCGTCGCGTGGGGAGAGCCGTGCGAGAACTGCATCCACGAGTTCTTCCGGCGCGGACGCGCCAGCGGTCACGCCCACTGTTCCGTTCAGGTCGTCGGGGAGCTCGCCCGGATCGTTGATCCGGTACACCCGTGGGCAGCCCGCGGCCCGGGCAAGCTTCTCGAGTGCGACGGTGTTCGAGGAGTTGGCGGAGCCGATCACGACCACCGCGTCGCAGCGTTCAGCGATATTCATCAATGCTGACTGGCGGTTGGTCGTCGCGAAGCACAGGTCCGAGCGGCCGGGCATCCAGGTCTCGGGGAACCGTCGCTTGGTCGCGTCGGCGACCTCAGCCCAGTCGCGGTGCGACAGGGTGGTCTGCGCAAGGAGTGCGACGGGGGTCTCGAACGCGGGCAGTGCCTCGACCTCCTCGATCGACTCGACCCGGTGCACTGCGTCGGGAGCCACCGCCATGGTGCCCACCGCCTCTTCGTGGCCGTCGTGGCCGATGTAGACGATCGAGTAGCCCTTTCCGGAGCGGACCTTCACCTCGTGGTGCACCTTGGTGACCAACGGGCACACGGCGTCGACGACGAAGCCGCCCCGCTCCCTGGCGGCGGTGACGACCTCTGGTGCCGAGCCGTGTGCCGACAGCATCACCGGGCGACCTCGTGGCACCTCGTCGATGTCGTCCACGAACACGACGCCGAGGTCCTCGAAGCGTTGCACGACCCTCTGGTTGTGGACGATCTCGTGGTAGCAGTAGACGGGTGCATCGAACGAACGGACCATCCACGCAAGAGCTTTGATGGCCATCTCCACACCGGCACAGAAGCCCCGAGGCGCGGCCAGGAGCACTCGGTCGACGCCGGTGTGGGGTGTCTCTTGATCGGTCGATCCTGGGTTCGTCACCGGTGCGAGCGTACTTCCGGCGGACCCGGTCGGCCGTGCGGGCTCACGCGCTGTGACTCAGGGGTTGTGCTCAGGGGTTGTGACGGTACCGACCGACGTCGTCGAACGAGGCCACGACCTGATCACCGAGACCGACGGGGTCCACGTCGACCCCGGAACGGAATCGGAGCTCTGCGGTCACGAAGTGGCGCACCTCTGGCCACAGCTCACCGGACTCCTTGAACGGCGGCACCGAACAACCGTTGTCGCCGAGCGCCAGCAGCGCCTCGGGGATGGGGAGCCCCGTGCTCCGAGCGAGGTCGGCGACCCCGCCGTCACCGATCTCGCAGATGTCGGTGAAGGCGTTGTTGTGTCCGGCCCCGTTCAGTTCCACGACCTTGCGCTGGCCCGGGGTGTAGTCGAACCCTCGGCGCACGTCGTCGATCGAGGCGATACCGTCCTGCACACCTGCGACCCAGGCGATCGCTTTGTCCGCCGGCAGGGTCAGGCTGTTGTTCAGCATCGACGAGAGGCTGTATCCGGCGGCCATCGGGATGGCGCTGGGGACGTCGGCTCGCCCGAGCAGACGCAGCGAGGTGCCGCCGCCCGCCGAGTGCCCGATCGGGTACACCCATGTCGGGTCCACGGTTCCCTGCAGCAGGTCACCGGAGGTCTCTGTGGCGAGCCGCGCTGACTGGATCGCCTCGTCCGCCACGTCGACGTCGCGCCTGCTCACCGCGGGTGGCTCGCCCAGGACGCTGCGCAGACCACGCTCGAGGTAGTCCGGTGAGATCACGACGAATCCCCAGCTCGCCAGGTGGGTGGTCAGGAATGACGACTGGGTCCGGTAGCTGGCGAACCCGTGGGAGAACAGGACGAGCGGGAACGGTCCGCCGTCGCTCGCCGGCACGCCGCGTGTGGCGTCGGTGACGTACGGCGGGTTCACCTCGGGTGGCAGGAGCTGATCGAAGGCGGTGCTGACGTAGTCGCGGATGAAGTACTCGTCACGTGGTCCGGATCCGATGTCCTCGGGGTCGACCGGATACCAGACCTCCATCTTGCGGTCCGACAACTGCACAGTGGTGACGCCGACCTCGAACGGGCCGCGCTGGGCGTAGGCGGCGTCGCCCGCGCGTGGCGCGTCGTTCGGGTTGGGGCCGGTCGCCGGCTCAGGCGGCGGAGGGGCGCAGGCCGCGGCGACCGCAGCCACGGTGACCGCGAGCACGAGACATGCCCGCCGCCCGGCTCGCATGGACGGCCGGGTCGCGGCCCCGCGCTGGACCGTCGGTGTGGTGCTCATCCTCATGTCATCCCCCAGATACTGTGGCTGCCTCGCCGAGCAGTCGTCGCCGAGAGTCTGGCATGAGACGCCCGTCACGGGTACTCGGGGCGGCGACCTGCTCGCCCGGTGGGCACGCGTGTGGGCCGAGTACCATTGACAGGCCATGTCCCCGCTCACAGCCCCCCGTTCCAACGCGCCCGCACTCGGGTCTGCGCTGGCGGATGGGGTCTCGTCCCCGGCGCCGGACGCTCCGGGCGCCGCACGACCCACGATGGGTCCGGCTGCGGCGACGGTGATGGCAGTGACCGGAGGCTCGCCCGCAGATCTCGCCGGTGTGCTCGTCGGTGACGTGGTCATGGCCGTCGACGGCCGACCGGTGCGCGACATCATCGAGTACCGGGTGCTGACCGACGAATCCGAGGTTTCGCTCGATCTGCTGCGCGACGGCATCGAGGTGACTGTCGACCTTGAGAAGGATCCGGGGACTCCTCTCGGGGTGGAGATCGATTCCCCGGTCTTCGATGAGGTCCGGACCTGCGACAACCACTGCGAGTTCTGCTTCATCTACCAGTTGCCACCCGGGATGCGCCGCAGCCTCTACCTGAAGGACGACGACTACCGACTGTCGTTCCTCTACGGCAACTTCACCACCCTGACGCGCTTCACCGAGGCCGACCTGGAGCGTGTCGTCACCGAGGGGCTGTCGCCGCTGTACGTCAGCATCCACGCCACCGATCCCGAGTTGCGTACCGAGATGCTGCGCAATCGTCGGGGTGCGATGAGCCTGCGGTGGCTGAGGGCGCTGCTCGACCACGGGATCGAGGTCCACGGACAGGTCGTTGTGTGTCCAGGTCTGAACGACGGAGCCGCCCTGGTCGACACGCTCTGTGGTGTACTCGACGAGTACCCCGAGCTCGCGGACGTCGCGATCGTGCCGCTCGGGGTGAGTGCGCACAGCAACGAGGCCCGTATGCGTCCGCACACCCCCGACGAGGCACGCTTCGTCGTCGAGACGGTCGATGCCTGGCAGCAGGTCTTCCTCCTGGCGCTCGGGCGTCGCATGGTGTTCGCCTCCGACGAGTACTACCTGCTGGCCGGTCTGCCCTTCCCGGAGGCCGAGACCTACGGCGACTTCTCGATGCACGAGGACGGCATCGGCATGGCACGAGCGTTCCAGATGGAGTTCGAGGGTCGCAGCGATTCCGGCATCGGGGTGCAGTCCGGATTCTTCGCGTGGGTCGACGGCGCACCCGCCGCCGGTTACCGAGCTCCGCGCACATCGACCGATGCTGCCGCTGGTTGTGGCGTGAGCCTCGGCCCTGCGCCGGCGGACCCCGATGCGTTCGCCGACGTCGGCACACCGGCTACCGCGCCGCCCGCGCCGCCCCTCGACCATGGGGCCACGACTGCAGCGGTCGCGCTGCGGCCACGTCGCACCGCGCCGGTCGGGATCCTGACCGGTGCCTACGGCGCTGAAGTGCTCGCCCCCCTCGTCGACAGTCTGGATCGCGACGATGTGCGCATCATCGCCGTCGAGAACCGCTTCTTCGGGGGCAACATCGGCGTGACCGGGTTGATGGTGGGAGAGGACCTGCACAGGGTGCTCGCGGACCAGCCGGTCGGACATCGTTACCTGCTGCCCGACGTCTGTCTGTCGCAGGGTCGATTCCTGGACGGCACATCTCCCGAGGACCTGCCCCGTGTGGTCGAGATCGTCCCGACCGACGGAATCGCACTGCGTGAGGCTCTTCGCTCCACGGCCTCCACCACGGGCCATCCGACACCTCCACCGCTGCGGGCGTCCGCCCCAGCCACCGACACGGTCGGCATCACCCGCACCGTCGGCACCACCACCGGAAACGAGTCCTGATGACCACCCCCGTCGAGCTACCACTGGTGGCCATCGTCGGTCGACCCAACGTGGGCAAGTCCACGTTGATGAACCGCATCCTGGGACGTCGCGTCGCGATCGTCGAGGAGAAGGCGGGCGTGACCCGTGACCGCAAGGAGGTCGAGGCCGAATGGCTCGGCCATGACTTCCGACTCGTGGACACCGGCGGCTGGCTGGTGGGCGGCGACGCCCTGGAGAAGAAGGTCAGCCACCAGTCCGAGCAGGCGATCAAGGAAGCCGATGTGGTCCTCTTCGTCGTCGACGCCGCCGTCGGTGTCACCGACGAGGACGCGAAGGTCGGCGAACTGTTGCGCAGCGTCACGGTGCCGGTGCTGTTGATCGCGAACAAGGTCGACGACCAACGCCATGAGGCCCAGGTGTGGGAGCTGATGTCGCTCGGTCTCGGCGAACCGTTCGCCATCTCGGCGTTGCACGGTCGCGGCACCGGCGACATGTTGGACAAGATCATCTCGTTCCTTCCGGAGCCGCCACCCACCGAGGAGGAGATCGCCGAGGCCGAGGACGACGGCATCACCTCGATCGCGCTCGTCGGCCGTCCGAACGTCGGCAAGTCCACGCTGTTCAATCGCCTGATCGGCGAGGAACGGGCGGTGGTACACGACATGCCCGGTACCACACGAGACAGCGTCGACACCGTGGTCGAGACCGAGGTCGGCCCGCTGCGCTTCATCGACACCGCCGGAATGCGGCGCAAGTCCCGCATCGACGACGGCACCGAGTACTTCTCCATGGTCCGTGCGCTCAAGTCCGTCGACAAGGCGAACGTTGCTCTGCTGGTCATCGACGCCACAGAGGGCATCACCCACCAGGACCAGCGCCTGGCCGAGCGCGTCGACGGTGCGGGGTGCCCGATCATCGTGGTGCTGAACAAATGGGAGTTGCTCGACGAGGACGCCCGTCAGGACGTCCTGTACCAGATGGGCCAGAAGATGCACTTCCTGGGCGATGCCGCTGTGCTGCGGGTCTCGGCGCTCAACGGCAGGGGGGTGCACCGCCTGCTCCCGGCTCTCGGCGAGGCGATCGCCCAGTACGGAACCCGCATACCGACCCGCAAGGTCAACGATCTGATCCGCCGGGCGCAGCAGGCCCAGCCGGCACCCCACGGGGGGCGCATCCTCTACGCGACGCAGGGTGCGGCCGACCCGCCGACGTTCACGCTCTTCACGAACAAGACCGTGCCCGCCAGCTATCTGCGCTACATCGAACGACAGATACGCGAGGAGTTCGAACTACCTGCGACGCCGATCAAGTTGAGGGTGCGTCGCCGAGGCGATTGAGCACCGTACGCTCGACCGGCGCACCGGTGTCCCGGGTCGACCCGTAGGGCGATCCGCATCCACGACGTGTGCCCGCAGGTCCGACCCCAGAATCCATGAAATGCGGCCACGGCCGCCCAGGAGGTTGCAATGAGCCAGGTACAGGACGAGATCGAAGCACGCGGCAAGCCGCAGCTGTCGGCGACGGAACCCGTGATCGACCTGATCATCACCGACGAGGTCGTCGGGTCCGGTGACGAGGTCACCGTCGGAGCGACCGTCACGGCGCACTACGTCGGTGTGTCCGCCTCCACCGGGTCACAGTTCGACGCATCGTGGGACCGCGGTGCGCCGATCAGCTTCCCGCTGAACGGCGTCATCCAGGGGTGGAGCGAAGGGCTTCTCGGCATGAAGGTCGGCGGCCGTCGGACGCTGGTCATCCCCGGCGAGATGGCGTACGGGTCGAATCCGCCCCCCGGTGCGGGCATTGCGCCGAACGAGACCCTCGTGTTCACCGTCGACCTCGTCGACGTCAGCTGGCGCTGAGCCGAGCATCCCACCACCCGTGCGCTGCCGGACCGGCAGCTCGAACCTGGAGAACGACATGACACACCCTTCACGACTCGGCGCGAGCGCTGCGGTCCTCCTGCTCACGCTGTCGCTGTTCGGTGCGGCCTGTGGCAGCGACTCCGACCAGGCCGACTCCCCGGCCAGCCCCGACGAGCCCGCACCCTGCGGCGAGGTGTACGCCGAGGCCGGGGGAGCAGCCGAAGGCCCTGACGGCATCGACGGTCGAGGTGAACCAGAGATGCAGGCATGCACGCCCGACGGTTCCCTGGAGATCATCGACGAGGTCGTCGGCACCGGCGCCGAGGTGCCCGAAGGGGCCACGGTGACCGTGCAGTACTCAGGGGTCGACGCACCGACGGGCACGGTGTTCGACTCGTCGTGGTCCCGTGGCGAATCGATCAGCTTCGGACTGGACGAGGTCATCCCCGGCTGGACCCAGGGCATGGTCGGCATGAAGGTCGGCGGCCGTCGGACCCTGGTCATCCCTGCGGATCTCGCCTACGGCGACAGTGGTCCTGCGCCGGGCCAGTCGCTCGTGTTCACGATCGACCTCGTGGCGGTCGATTCCGCCGCGCCGGCGACCGCCCCGTCCAGTGCCCCGACGACCGCCGCGGGCTGAGGCGAACCCTGACGCGGCGAGCGACCCCGGACGAGACTGCCCCGATGCATCACCGGTCGAACCGATGAGCGACGGGCAGGTCGAGCGTATCGAAGCGGCGACCGTCCGCGCCCTGGCAGGAAACCTGCACTCTGGTGCCGAGAAGTTGGCGGCCCAGAACAAGCTGTTCGTGCGCGACCGCATCGCTCTGTTGTGCGACCCCGGGACCTTCGTCGAGGACCAGCTGCTCGCCAATGCCGCCTACACCGACGCCATGGACCCGAATCTGCCCGCCGACGGGGTCGTCACCGGCGTCGGCGAGGTCGATGGGCGGCCGGTCTGTGTGATGGCGAACGACCCGACGGTCAAGGCGGGCTCCTGGGGTGCACGCACCGTCGAGAAGATCGTTCGGCTGACCGAGACAGCGCTGCGCGACGAGCTCCCCGTCGTGTGGCTCGTCGATTCCGCCGGCGCTCGCATCACCGACCAGGTGGAACTCTTCCCCGGGCGCCGGGGGGCAGGCCGGATCTTCTACAACCAGGTCCGCCTCTCGGGAAAGGTGCCCCAGGTGTGCTGCCTGTTCGGTCCGTCGGCGGCCGGCGGCGCCTACATCCCTGCCTTCACCGACATCGTGATCATGGTCGAGGGCAACGCATCCATGTACCTGGGCTCGCCCCGCATGGCCGAGATGGTCATCGGTGAGGTCGCGACACTCGAGGAGACCGGCGGTGCGCGGATGCACGCCACCGTGTCCGGCTGTGGCGACAACCTGGCCGAGGACGACGAGGACGCCATCGCCCAGGCCCGTGCCTACCTGACGTACCTGCCGACCCGTTGGACCGAGGCGCCACCTGTGTACGAAGCGACAGCGCCGACGGTCGATCTCACGCCCGCCATCGTTCCGACCGAGGAGACGGCCGGCTACGACATGCACGACGTGCTCGACGGCTTGTTGGACGCC
>Ga0335397_10009414_pt1 | contig 12196 bp, 6 predicted proteins | sample MAT04_FD_205740 | JGI IMG/M metagenome (GOLD analysis project Ga0335397, IMG submission 205740) | Freshwater microbial communities from Lake Fryxell liftoff mats and glacier meltwater in Antarctica - MAT-04 (spades assembly) (version 2) ...
TTAGGCGATGCTCGGTCTACTAATGATATTTTATATTTTTCGTAGTACTTTGCGCAGGCGGCCCAGCTGGGTGTCAGTGAGCAATTGCAGAAGCCGGGGAATTTCAAGGGGTTTGTAGAGGCAGGCGTTGATCTCGAGCGCGGCCTGGATGGAAGCCGCCATTTCGTGACGGTAGCCGGTTACCAGCAAGACTGGCAGCTGGGGGTATTTTTTGCGGATTTCCTTGAGAACGTCGAGCCCGCTCAAGCCGTTTAGTTTGAGATCGAGCAGGATGACCTGGGCATCTGAAGCGATTGATTCCACGTTGAGCGTGGGGTTATGGACCTGCTCTACTTTGAAGCCGCGCTGGCTGAGGATATCGGCGAGGGTCATGCAAAAGGCCTGGTCATCATCTACGACGACTACGGCGCGGTGGCTGGCGAGGGAGCTGAAGAAGCTGAGCAGGTGGTTGATGTCGAGGGGTTTATCAAAGACGCCCACCACGCCTTCTTCCAGGCCCTGGTGGATGAGTTCTTCGGCGGCGCAGGCGGTCATGAGGAGGACGGGCAAGCCGGGTTGGGCTTCGCGCAGGCGGCTGTGCAGTTCGACGCCGTTCATTTCTGGCATTTTTATGTCGGTCAGGACGCAGTCAAAGGCCTGGGTGTTTATTGCGGCAAGGGCTTCGGCTCCGGAGCTGGCTTCGACGGCCTGATAGCCTGAGATGGTTAAAATATCGGCGAGGGTGCGGGTCATGCGCCGGTCGTCGTCTACGATGAGTATTCGCAAAGTTGGTTGCATTGAAGTGCCTCGTTTAAAACCGCTGTTTAAATGCACAGCGCGATATTCTTATTGTAATGAATTTTTGTGGAAAGTGTGCGAGGAAACGGTCAGCAATTCTCATTATGGATATTTACATGGTTGCGGTGGTACTTGAGACCCTATCCCCCTGCCCCCTTTCCCGCTGGCAAGAATAATTTTTCGTTGTGCGGGTTGTGCGGGAAAGGGGGAAATCTTTTTTTGAGAGACTGGGGAGCTTAGCTCCCCAGTCTCTCAAGCTCTCAGGCCGTCTTGCTTGCGCTATTCGAGATCATTTTGAGGCGAGAAAATAAGGAATGCCGGGTGAAAATGGCTATTTGGCTTCGATGAGCTTAGCGGATGTGGCTATTCGTATAACGCTAAAGCCATAATGAGAATTGCTGTGTTTCGTATGATACTTGTGATGAAGGGTTTTTTATATGGAATTGTGCTGTTCGTACTTGCCACCTGCGGCGTGTTTGATTGGCTATTCGGGGGTGGGGGGGAGTTTGACGACGGAGAACCAGAATTCTTCGACTGATTTGAGGGTGGAGATGAACTGGTCGAGGTCGAGGGGTTTGACGATGTAGCCGTTTGCAAAGGAATCGTAGGCGTTGTGGACATCTTGCGGGGCATCTGAGGAGGTGAGGACGACGACCGGGATGCGGGTAAGGGCGGGGTCGGCTTTGATGGCTGCCAGGGCTTCGAGCCCGTGTATGCCGGGCAGGTTTAAATCGAGCAAGATCAGGTCTGGGGCGGGCGCAGTTTCAAAGGGCGGCTCGCGCCGCAAGTAGGCGAAGGCTTGCCGGGCATCTGTGACCACTTGCAGGTTGTGCAGCAGGCGCCCGCCGCTGAGGGCTTCGCGGGTGAGGCGAATTTCGGCGGGGTTATCTTCGACGAGTAAAATGACAAAGGAAGTGGTCACTATTTATTCACTCCCGGAAGGTAGTTTGACAATGGTGAACCAGAATTCTTCCACCGATTTTATGACCTTGATGAATTGATCGAAGTCAACCGGTTTGGTGATGTAGCAGTTGGCGTGCAGGTCGTAGGTTTTGAGAATATCTTCTTCGGCCTTGGAGGTGGTGAGGATGACGACCGGGATGCGGCGCAGGCGTGGATCGGCTTTGATCTTGGCGAGCAGTTCGCGCCCATCCATGCGCGGCAGGTTGAGATCCAGAAAGATGAGATCGGGCATGGGAGAGTCGGCGAACAGGCCTTCGCGCTGCAGGAATTCGAGGGCCAGCACGCCATCCGCGGCGACATTCAGGTTATTCCAAACTTTGCCTTCCTTCAATGCTTCGCGGGTGAGGCGCACATCACCGGGGTTGTCTTCTACCAGTAGAATTTCAACTGCTTTGGTTTGTGGGTTCATGGTTTCTCTCCGATCACAGGTATGGTGAAATAAAATGTGGTGCCCTGACCCGGCTGCGATTCGATCCAGATGCGGCCGCCGTGGCGTTCTACGATACGTTTGCTAACTGCCAACCCGATGCCGGTACCGGCGTATTCTTCACGGGTGTGCAGGCGTTGAAAAATGATAAAGATGCGCTCAAAATACTGCGGTTCAATGCCAATGCCGTTATCTGCCACAGAAAAGAGCCAGTGCCCATCGCGCCGCCTGGCATCGATATGGACTAGCGGCGTAAGCGGGCCGTGGAATTTGAGGGCGTTGCCAACCAGGTTTTGGAAAAGCTGTTCAATCTGGGTGCGGTCGGCCAGGACGGTTGGCAGCGGGGTATGGGTGATCTGCGCGCTGGTTTCTTGAATTGCAATTTGCAGGTTTTGCAAAACATTTTCCAGGACAGTTTCGCAATCGATGGGCACAAAATCCCTGGCGCGCGTGCGGATACGGGAATAGGCGAGCAGGTCGTTGATGAGGGCTTTCATGCGGCTGGAACCATCTACAGCGTAGGCAATGAACTCGAGCGCATCACCATCCAGCTTGTCTTTATAACGCCGTTCGAGCAATTGAAGGTAACTGGTGACCATGCGCAGGGGTTCCTGCAGATCGTGTGAAGCGATGTAGGCAAAGCGTTCGAGCTCGCGGTTGGAGGTTTCGAGCGCTTCGGCTTTTTCGGCCAGGGCCTGGGAAATCTGGCGGGCCTCGGTAATATCGCGCGAGACTCCCATGACGGCGATGATGCTGCCCATGTCGTCGCGCAGCGGTACCCATTGCGTATCCATCCAGCGCGTGCCGAGCGCGCTGTCCAGCTGATTTTGCGTGCTGTAGGGCTCGCCGGTTTCAAAAACATGCTTGAGCGCGGCGGCTTGCTGTTCAACTGTATCGGGGCCGAAAACATCTTGACTGGGCTGCCCAGTGGCTTGCTGCGGGTTCGTGCCAAACTGGTGCGCGGCCAGGCTGTTGATGTACTGCAGGCGGTTGTGTTTATCGATGACAAAGATCATATCTGGGGAGGTTTCTGAGAGCAGGCGGTAACGATCTTCGCTGGCGTGCAGCTCGATGGTGCGCTGCTGCACGCGCTGTTCCAGTTCGGCGGACCATTCGCGCAGTTGGGCTTCTTTGAAGGCTACATCGGCGGCCATCTGGTTAAAGGCCTGGCCCAGCTGGCCGACTTCGTCCGTGGAATGGTTCTGAATACGAAATGCGAGATTGCCCTTGCCAAACTGGGTTACGCCGCGCGCGAGCTGCAGGATGGGCCCGGCAATGCTGCGCGATAAAAGCCAGGCTGTGAGTGAGCCGGCCAGCATGATTGTGATGCCGATCCAGGTCATTGAGGTGCCCAATGCAACGGAGGGCGCATAGGCTTCGGCCTGGTCGATCTTGACGATCAGGCACATATCACGTTCAGCCAGCCAGCGGTAGACAATGATGGCTGGCACGCCGCGGTAATCGTCGGTTTCAATCATGCCGTTTGTGCGGGAGAGGCAGGTATCAATGGCAGGCGTGTGAAAGCCGCCTTGCAAGAGCTTTTGTTCAGGGGCAAAGCGCGGCTGGGTGACGAGCAGCGCGTCTTTGTTGATTAAAAAAGCGTCGTCAGTGTGTTTCAACCCGGAACGGCGCTGGATGATGGCGGACATGGAGCTGAGATCCAACTCACCGGCCAGCACGGCATCCGGGCTGCCGTTTTCGCCGGGCACGGGGGCGGATACGATCATGACCGGGCGGTTCCGGGCGGGGTCAAAAACGGGGTTTTGCACATAGGTGGTATTCTTGCCATTTAGGAAGTAGGCCTGGTTCTGGTAGTTTTTGCCGATCTGGCTGGCGTCGCTGGAGATCAATACCTGGCCGGTGTGGGCATCCATCAAGGTCAAGACTAGAAACTGACGGTCTGGCCCGCTCCATTCATTCAGGTCAAGATTGATTGCTGTGCGCGCGGCCTCGATCTTGGCGGTTTGCGCGTGCAGGGTGAGTAGAGCCGGCAGGTGGTCGCCCAGGACGTGTGATTTGGCGAGCAAATCAATGGCCTGTTTGCGGTCTTCGATCCAGGCGTTGATGGAGGTTTGTTTTTCAAGGGCAATGGAAAGCCGTTCAGAAACGGCGGCGCTGCGCAGTGAATCGCGGCTGATGAGGAAGGCAGCCACGCTAAGGCAAAGCAGCAATAGAGCGGCAAAGGCTACAAATACCAGGGTTAGTTTGGGGGTGATATTCAGGTTTTTCATGCGGCTGTGTTCCGTGACGTGTTTGAACGGGTAAAGAGGCGAGCGATTGGCAGCCAGAGCAGGGGTCATGCCGTAAGACTGGCAGGCAGCCAGGTATCCAACAAGAGGCTGTGCAGGCGCAGGCTGCGGGCGCGCTGTATTTCCCGGGTCTGTGTTTGGGGGGTGCAGCTGTCGGACTAAAGGTGAAAAGAACCGAGGTTGGCGGCGGTGGCGGGCCTGGCAAAATAACTTGTTCCGTGTTCTTCGCAGCGAACTACCACGCCCGAGATTGGCTCGACCCACAGCAGGCTGTTGCCCCTGGTGTGGGCCTGGTAACGCTCGGGCACATCTGCCAGGTAAATATAGCCGCTGCTGAGAAAGATCAATTGGTCTTTGGCGTTATACCAGTTGAGGGCGCTCTGGATGGTGATCATATCTGGCGTGGAGGAAAGACTCTGGTCGATGCGCCGGGCTTTGAAGGTTTCGTTGACCCAGGGTTCGTCTAATGTGGCGCGGAACTGGTCAATTACGGCAAAATCCAGCTGGTTGCTGTAATCGGTCGGGAGGAATTCCAACTGGGGTGCGGCCGAATTGTTGAGCACGGGCGCGGTGAGCAGCAGTATGAGGGGCAAAAGGGTTTGTTTTAGCAATGTTTTCATGAATGGACCTTTTGCGGTTAGCGGCGGGAAGGCGGTTGGGGATGGTATTTACTGCTGACCAAAGGCGGCGGGGTTGGTTTGGGTTTCGATGGCGACGAGGACTCTGGTTAGTTCGAGTTCGAGGTCTTGCAGAACCTGGTTGTAACGGGCTGTTTCTTGTGCTTTTAATATTTGCTCGAATTCTTTTGAGAGGCGGTTCAATTTATCGGCGCCGATGGAGCCAGCCACGCCTTTGAGGGTGTGCGCCAGGCGGACTGCCAGCTCCTGATCGTTTTCCAGCAAGGCGATGCGCAGGGAATTGACATCGCCGTAATGATTTTCGATGAAGATTTGCAATAAACGCTGGTAAAGCTCGTGGTTGTCGCCCAGGCGTTCGAGGGCGCTTTTGGTATTCAACACTTCTGTGAGTTTGAGGACTTCCGAAAGGCCGGGCGGGGTGGGAAGGCTGGGCGGGGCGGGCAGCGGAAGCACTTCTCTGGCGTGGAGCTCGTCAGAAAACTGCGGCGCCAGCCAGCGTATAAGGGCGGCTGCCAGCTGGTTAATATCGACCGGTTTTGAGACGTAGTCATTCAGCCCGGCTTCGAGGGTCTTTTCGCGGTCGCCGACCAGGGCGTGGGCTGTAGTGGCAATGATCGGCAGGAGGGTATACGGGAAGCGCGGATCGCTGCGGATCTGGGCGGTGGCCTGGTAGCCATCCATGCCGGGCATCTGAATATCCATCAGGACGACTTCGAAATTGCCTGTCTTGACCAGGCGCACAGCTTCTTCGCCATTATCCACGACCTGTACCTGGAGCCCGAGGGTTTGCAGCATCTCGGTTGCGACGAGCTGGTTGATCTCGTTGTCTTCGACCAGCAGGGCGCGGCGTCCGCGCAGGGCATGCAGGGCGGCATCGGCGGAGGCCGGGTTGTTTTGTGCGGCAGAAGAAGCGCTGTTCTTGAGAACGGTTTTATCAAAGACCTGCATGATGGCGTCGAACAAATTTGAACGGTTGACTGGCTTGAGCAGTATGCCGTCTGGATTGCCGCTGCCGGTTGGCAAGCTTTCGGGCGCGTTGAGCAGCAGGATGATGCGTATGGAGGCCAGAACGGGGTGTTCTTTGATGTGGCGCAGTGCTTCCAGAATATCGAGATCGTCTGGCGTGCCGCGTGCCAGGAGCAGGAGTTCAAAGGGCTGTTCCTGGGCCTGCGTTTCGAGCTGCGCCAACCCGGCCCGCACCGAATCTGCGCTGGCAGGCTGGAAGGAAAATGAGGACAACACATTATGCAGAAAATCGCGGCTGGAGGGGTTCGCATCTACGACCAGCACGCGCAGACCGGCCAGGTCGGAGCGTGGAGCCGCGTGGGGGGGCGCGTGCGGCGCAAGGCTTTGGGGCTGGCAGCTGAGGGGAATGGCAAAACGAAACGTGCTGCCGCGCCCCAGCTGGCTTTCCACTTTGATATCGCCGCCCATCATATTGACGAGGCGCTGGCTGATGGTGAGTCCCAGGCCCGTGCCGCCGTATTTGCGCGAGGTGGAGCTATCGGCCTGGATGAAGGGCTGGAAGAGCTGCGCTATTTGATGCGAGGTTAAGCCAATGCCGGTATCACGCACTGAGAATTCGAGTTTCACACCTAGATCGGCGGTCTGCCTGTCACTTTGCTCCACCAGGCGGGTTTTTACCAGTACGTTACCGGCTTCGGTGAACTTGATGGCGTTGCCGACCAGGTTGGTCAGGACTTGCATCAGGCGCATTGCATCTCCCACGAGCAGGCGCGGCACTCTGGAGCCAGTATCAAAGGCCAGTTCGAGGTTTTTTTCCTGGGCTTTGTAGGTGAACAGGCCAGAGAGTGAGTGCAGGAGGTTATCCAGGCTGAAATCAGTTTGTTCGAGGTTGATCTTGCCCGCTTCGATCTTGGAAAAATCGAGGATGTCGTTGATGGTGCTGAGCAGCGACTCACCTGAGAATTGGATCTTGGTCAGATAGTTGTGCTGTTTTTCGTTGAGCTCGGTTTGGAGGGTCAGGTGGGTCAGGCCGAGCACGCCGTTGAGGGGGGTGCGGATTTCGTGGCTCATGGTGGCAAGGAAGGTGCTTTTGGCCTGGCTGGCGGCTTCGGCTTTTTCTTTGGCGACGATCAGCTCGGCGGTGCGTTCTTTGACCAGTTCTTCGAGGTGGTCGCGGTGCAGTTTTAGCTCGGCTTCGGCGCGGGTGCGTTCGGCGAGCTCGCTCTGCACCGATTGGTACAGGCGGCCGTTCTCAATTGCGACGGCGATCTGGTCTGCCAGCGTTTCGAGCACGGCCAGGTCATCCTGATTGAAAGCGCCGATTTGCGGACTTTGCACATCGAGCACACCCACTACGCGTTCAGCCATCATGAGCGGCAGGCTCAGTTCGGCGCGGGTGGAAAGCTGTTCGGGGTAATAATTTTTATAGAGTGGTTCCAGGGAAACGTCGTTGGCGAGCAGTCTTTTGCCGTTTTGGCCAACCCAACCGACCATGCCCACACCGAGAGGTACGCTGTGTTCTTTGGTGAAGATATTCGTAACATCTCCGGCGCGGGCTTTCATGACGAGCTGCTGGCGGGCTTCATCCATGACAAACAGGGCGACGTGATGGAAATTAAAAGCCGAATGGACCAACTTGGCAGCCGTATCCATGATCTCTTGCAGGTCGAGCAGGGCTGCGATTTCTCGGCCGACGTTATTGATGAGGAAGACCTGGCTGGAGCGTTTGATGAGCTCGTTTTCGGCCTGGCGGCGCTCGGTGATATCTTGAATAATGCCGACCATGTGCAGCGGTTGGCCGTTTTGAGCATAGGTTATCTGGGCCTGCTGGTGGATCCAGCGCACCCGTCCGCCGGGCAGCAAGATGCGGTATTCGTAATCGAGGTTGGCGCGGTTGGCAAAAGCCAGGCTGTCCAATTCGTGGATGCGCTGAACCTCTTGAGGGTGCACATGTTCGGTAAGAACTTTTCTGGAGATGGAGTTGCTGCCCGGTTCCAGCTCAAAAATGCGGAAAATCTCATCAGAACAGACCATTTCATTTTGGGGGGAGAGCCATTCAATATGGCCCATGCGCCCCATGCGCTGTGCTTCGGAAAGTAAAGCCTCGTTCTTGCGCAGGGCGCTTTCGGCCTGTTTGCGCTCGTTGATGTTGCGTGAAACGCCCAGCAAGCTTAACTGACCGCGTTCGTTCTTGAAATAGCGTGTGACCACCTCGGTCCAAACGGTGGAACCGTCTTTGCAGGTTTCTTCGACTTCACTGGTAAAGGATTGCGAAGCCTGTGCGCTGCTAAGAAAGAGCGGCACCTGTTGCTGCATGTGGGCTGTGACAATGGCGAGGGATGCGGGGGTCATGCCCTGGTCGACCGATTGGGCCTGTACTTCTTCGGCTGTGTAACCGCGTAAACGCTCCACCGAGGGGCTTAAGTAATCCCACTTATTGGTCTCGAGGTTTAGGACCCACAAAACATCGGACATGTTATCGACCAGCAGGCGGTAGCGGGCTTCGCTTTCGCGCAGGGCGTCTTCGGCATTGACCCGGTGGGTGATATCGACCACGGTCGACATATAATAAAGCGGTTTGCTGTCCAGATCCTTGCGCAAAGACACGCCGACATCCACCCAGACTATCGAGCCGTTTTTGTGGAAATAGCGCTTGGTAAAGCGTACCGACTCTTTTTCAGCGGCGATCAAGACATCCAGCGCCTGGTTGTTGAGCTCAATATCCTGGGGGTGGGTGATATCCTGCCAGTGAAGGTGCAGCATTTCATCCGTGGTGTAGCCGAGCATGTCGCAAAAAGCCTGGTTGACGCTCAATTCGCCATTGAGACCGGTAATGGATTTGGCGATGGCCGAATGTTCAAAGAAATATTTAAACTTGTCTTCGCTTTCGCGCAGGGCGGCTTCGGCATTGACCCGGTGGGTGATATCGACCACAGATGTCATAAAGTAAAGCGGCTGGCCTTGCTCATCCCTGCGCAGCGAGGAGGTGACATCGCCCCAGACGATTGATCCATTTTTGTGCAGGTAGCGCTTGACTAAGCGCGATCTTGTTTTTCTAGCAGCGATCAGGTCATCCATCTCGCGCTGGGTTTCGTCAATATCCTGTGGGTGGGTGATCTGCCGCCAATGAACAGTCTGTAATTCTTCTTTCGAGTAGCCGAGCATTTCGCTAAAGGCCTGGTTGTTATTGCCCACGCCGCCGATTTGTGTGATGGATTTGCCAACCGCGGAATGGTCGAAGAAATATTTAAACTTATCTTCGCTTTCGCGCAGCTTGCGCTCGTTCTGATGGCGCTCGACCGCAAAAGACAGGATGTGCCCGAGCAGTTCACCGCTGAGATGACCTTTGGCTACGAAATCCTGCGCGCCAGCCTGAATGGCTGACGGCCCGAGCTGCTCGTCTTCGTTGCCGGTCATGACCACGACCGGCACAATTGCGGTATGGCTGAGCATGGTGCGCAGGGTATCCAAGCCCTGGCTGTCGGGCAGGCCCAGGTCGAGCAGTAGCAGGTCGAAATTCCCGGCGGGCAAAAGATCGAGTGCTTGTGACAGGCGCGAGGCGCGTTCCACGCTGCAATCTGGCAGCATTTCACCGATCAGCCTGGCATCACCCGGGTTGTCTTCCACCAGTAGAATGTGAAGTCGCTTTTGCATGACGGGGCTCCGAGGGCAGCTTTTTGGTCTTGTTACAATTTTACAACAATCTTATTATCGGACGAAACTACCGCAGGTTGAACCGCAGGGTAAGGGTATTGCGGCAAGCGATGATTGGCGTGATCATTCTGAGGATGTGCCGGCCTGGTCAGTGCAGATTGTGACCCGGTTACGGCCATCATCTTTTGAGCGATAGAGGGCTTTGTCGGCTTTTTTGGTGACCTGCTCGGCATCCATGCCAGAGCGCGGGTAGGAGGCAACTCCAATGGACATGGTGAGACGCATTTGCTGGCCTTCATATTCAATGACCATATTTTTGCACTTTTGGCGGATGAGTTCGGCCCGTTTTGCGGCAGCTTCGAGCGTGACGCCTGGCAAGACCAGTAAAAATTCTTCGCCACCGTAGCGGCAGGCAAAATCTGAACCGCGGGCATGATTTCTCATCAGACTCGCAATTGCTTTGAGGGCTTTATCGCCCGCATGGTGACCAAAACGGTCGTTGATATTTTTGAACCAATCCACATCGGTAACGATAATACTGACGGGTGTCTGTTCACGCGCGGCGCGCAGAATCTCGCGCTCGAGGGTATCGCCGAGGTAACGGCGATTATACAGGCCGGTAAGCGGGTCGTGTAGTGCTTGTTCGCGCAGTTCATCCTGCAGGCGTTCGACTTCCAGGATATGTAAATTTAATTGTTCGTTGGCATGTCTGAGCGCATGCTCTGTGGCTTTACGGGCGCTGATATCGCGTACGACGCTTTGAATGTGCAGGGGGTTTCCGCTTTTATCTTTGACCAGTTCCAAATTTACTTCAGCTGGAAATGTGCTGCCATCTTTTTTGCGAAAGAGTCTCTCGTAAATTGGGAAATGGTCGCCGCCCAGCAAACGGGATAAAACCAGCCGGCTCTGGTCCTGTTCGGCGGAGGTATCGTTGACCGACAGGTTGATGATCTCGCGCGGGTCGTAGCCAAACATATCACAGGCGCGCTGGTTGGCGGCCAGGAAATGCCCGGTCAAATTGAGGATAAAAACCGCATCGTGTGATTGTTCAAACAAAGCGCGCGAACGCGCCTCACTGATGCTGAGGGCTTCTTCGGCGATTTTTCGTTCGGCGATATCCCAGAGCAGGTCGGCAAAGTAGGAAACGAAGAATACATCCGCTTCGCTATAGTCAATGGGTTTATTGCCCAGCCCGATGATGGAGACCACGCGCCCCTCGCGGAAGACAGGCACGACCAGTTCGCGCAGCAGGGGGGCGTGCCCATCTGGCAAGCCTGAGCGGTTCGGAGTGGAAGCATAATCGTTGTGGATGACTGGCTTGCGCTGGTGAACGCATTCTGCCCACAGGCCAGCCTGCTGCAGATCACTGTGCATGCTTCTGGCATCTACCTGGCAGTACTTTTGACTGGTTTGGGTGGAGTAGGCCTGCAGAGTAAGCGTCTTTTGGTCTGGATCTACAATGTGATAAAAGCTGATGGGGCTTTCGGTGAGGGTGCCAAGCTTATCCAGTGCCTGCTGGAGCAGCGCGCTGAGCGTATGTGCGTGCGCGTATTCCAATAACTCCAGCCGGATCTGCAGGATGGTTTCGTTGCGCTTGCGTTCGGTAATATCTGTATGCGTGCCGATGACGCGCAAGGGTTGGTGATCTTGGGAGTACTGGATGACTTTGCCGCGATCGAGTATCCACTTGTATTTGCCGTCTTTGCATTTAAGGCGGTATTCATTGGTGAAAATGGTGTTTTCTGCACCCAGGTAGCTGCCCGAACCGATGCCCTTGGCCAGGTCATCGGGGTGAAGGCGGCTGCGCCATTCATCCGGCCGGTCGCCAACTTCGTGTTCTGCGTAGCCAAGCATGGCTTTCCACTGCTTTGAATAATAGACGCGGCCGGTCTGGCAATCCCAATCCCAAACGCCGTCGCCAGCGCCTTCAAGGGCAAATTGCCAGCGCGCCTGGGCTTCACGCAAGGCATTTTCCATGAGCTGGCGGTCAGTGATATCGTGAATAATGGAGAACAGGGCAACCTTATCATTGAGCAGCAGCGGCGAGGAGTGTACTTCAACGGTGCGAATTTCTCCACTGGCCAGGCGGTGGGAAAAAATAAAAGTGTTGACATCTTTATTGACTGCCCGCTGCAACTCGCGCTTCACCAGGTCTGCGGGCAGGGTATTGATTTCAGCGATGCTCATGGTTTTGAACTGGTCGCGCTGGTAGCCATAAAATTCCTGCGCCGAAAAATTTGCATCGAAAATCTGGCCGGAGGCCGGGTCTACCAGCAGCATGGGGGCATTGTGGTTTTCGAACATCATGCGAAAGCGTTCTTCGCTTTCACGCAGGGCTTTTTCGGCGTTCTTTTGTTCGGTGATGTCCAGCTTGACTGCCAGGTAGTGGGTGGTCTGGCCGTTAAGGTCGGTGATGGGTGAAATGGTGGCAGACTCGTAATAGGTTGAGCCGTCCTTTTTGCGGTTGGTAAATTCGCCGCGCCATTCTTTGCCGGTGGTGAGGTTATCCCACAAAGTGCGGT
>Ga0335397_10009415_pt1 | contig 12196 bp, 8 predicted proteins | sample MAT04_FD_205740 | JGI IMG/M metagenome (GOLD analysis project Ga0335397, IMG submission 205740) | Freshwater microbial communities from Lake Fryxell liftoff mats and glacier meltwater in Antarctica - MAT-04 (spades assembly) (version 2) ...
GGTCAGCGATGACGACAGAACCAGCCCGATGACAGATCAGTCAACGGGGTCAGATCGCAGCGAACTACCGCTGAGCAGACTCCGCCGGTTGGTCGGTTGAGCCGCCGGCCACAGAGCCGCCAGCCACAGAGCCGCCAGCCACCGAGTCGTCAACGACAGATTCGGTCGTCACATCGTTTGGCTCGCCATGGTCCTGCTCATCCCTGCGGCGACGCATGCCGACCACTGTGCCGAGCACGCCGACCGCGACGAATCCCGCACCGACGTACGTCGCTTGTGCGGTCGCTGAGGAGAAGGCTTGCTGAGCGGCCAACTGCACTTTCGCGTTGTACCTCGAATCGAGCAACGCCTGCGGCGGCACGTCGATGCTGTTGATGGTGACTCCGCTGGACTGCACCACCTGGTCGCTGATCTGTCGTGCTTCCTGAGGACTCAGCCCGGCGCTGGTTTGTAGACCGGTCGTGAGCTGGGAGCCCAGGCTGGTCCACAGCACGGTGCCAAGGATCGCGATCCCGAGGGCCGTGCCGACCTGACGCGAGGTGCTTTGCGTTCCGGAGGCCTGACCGCTCTTACTCACCGGAACATCGCGCAGGATGACGTTGACCAATTGAGCGGTACCGAGACCGATACCGGCACCAAACATCATCAACCACGGAACGAATTGCCACTGAGTGGCTGTGGCCGAGTACGTGGACCCGACGCCGATCATGGCGATCACTTCAAGCGACAGACCGAGTCGCACGACGAAGAGCGGCCCGCGTGTTTGCGTCAGTTTGCCTGAGGCGGGTGCAGCGAAGAGTGCGCCCACCATGATGAAGGCCACGGTGGCACCGGCTTTCATGGCGGTGTAACCGAGCACGTTCTGCAAGAACAGCGGCAACGTCAAGATCATGCCGAATTCGCCAAACATGATGCACAGCCCGACGAGGTTTCCCCACGCGAACGAGCGGATCTTGAAGAGGGTGAGGTCAAGGGTGATCACTCGGTCAGCGGCTGCGCGAGCTGCTTCGGTGCGAATGAACGTGTAGAGAGCCAGCGCCGAGATGAGGAACGCGACGGGTACGGGTGAGATCGCCGAGATCGGCCATGAGATCGGGCCGAGGGCGATGTTGTCGCCGCGCGGTGCCCACCATCCGTAGTTCTGGCCTTCGATCAGAGCGAAGACCAAGGCGCCAAGGCCAACAGCGGAGAGCACCACACCGGGGATGTCCAAGCCGCGGCGCGATTCGGTATCGCGGCTTTCAGGTGCCAGCAGTCGTACTCCGATGATCGAGGCGATGGCGACCGGCACGTTGATGAGGAACGCCCAACGCCAGGAGTAGTTGCTGGTGACGTAGCCGCCGAGCAACGGACCCAGTGTGGCTACGGTGCCGATCGTCGCCCCCCAGATGGCGAAGGCGATGGCGCGGTCGCGACCACGGAACATCGTGTTCAGCAGTGAGAGCGAGGCCGGGATCATCATGGCGCCACCGATGCCTTGCAGCGCGCGACCGAAGACGATGACCTCGCCCGACTTGGCCGTGGCGGCGATCACACTGGCGACCACGAAGATGACGACACCGCTGATGAAGATGCGCCGGCGACCGATGGTGTCGCCGAGCTTGCCCATCGTGATGAGCAGGGCGGCGAAGACGAGGGCGTAGATCGAGTTGATCCATTGGATGTCGGTGGGCACGAGCTTCAGGTCGGCCGATATCTGCGGAATGGCGACGTTCAAGATGGTGGCGTCGATCATGACCATCGTGACGCCCATGCTGATGAATCCCAGGGCGTACCAAAGCGTTCGCGGAGTTTTCGTGACCTCCGGCGCTGCGAGTTCGGTGCCGTCAGTTCCTTCGGCCAGTGCCATGTCGTCGTCCTTCCGGTGGCCAGACCGAGGCAGGTCTGAGCGCGTGGTGGCGGCAGTCTAACCATTCTTTCCGACGCTGCGTCGGGAAACTCTGGAAGGGGCGTCCGAGCCCGTGCGTACGATCGGCAGATGGCATCCACTCAAGCAATCGAGGGCCACCCACGCGCCCTGATCGTCGACTGGGGTGGCGTGCTCACCGGAGATCTCGATGCATCGATGGCGCAGGCGATGGCCGGCAGTGGTGTTGACCTTGAACAGTTCGGCGCTGTCTTGGGGGAGTGGCTGGGCCCTCAGGTGCAGTTGGAGACCCGGATCAATCCGTTGCATGCACTCGAGCGTGGCGAGATGGCCGTGCCGCACTTCGAAGAGCGCTTGGCCAGTGAACTGGCACGACGACAGGGCACCGCCGTTCAGCACGTCGGCCTGCTTCAGCGGATGTTCGATGCGATCGAGCACGCGCCCCAGATGAACGCACTCGTGCTGCGGGCGCATCGGTTGGGTCTGGCCACAGCGTTGCTCTCGAACTCATGGGGCAACGACTACCCGCGCGATGGGTGGGACGAAATGTTCGACGTCGTCGTCATTAGTGGCGAGGTCGGTATGCGCAAGCCCGAAGACCGGATCTACCACCACACCTTGGAGGCGTTGGGTGTCAACGCCTCTGAGTCGGTCTTCGTCGACGACCTTCGCCCCAACATCGATGCTGCTGTCCGCCTCGGCATGGTGGGCGTGCATCACCGCGACTACGAGGTAACAGCGCAGGAACTCGATGCGCTCTTCGGATTGCCGCTGAGCCAGATGCCGGCTCGCGACGGCGTGTCAGGATGAGGGCGTGACCGAACGCTTGAGCGCCCTCGATGCATCCTTCCTGTTTGTTGAAGAGGGCGACACCGCGATGCACGTGGGCGGCTTGGCGATTTTCGGAGAACCCGAAGGCGGGCTTGACGTTGACGCACTCGAGCGTCACATCGCGCGCCGCATCGGACGGGTTCCTCGCTTTCGACAGCGAGTGCGTGCTGTTCCCGGCGGGCTGGCCCGCCCGGTGTGGGTTGACGATGCCAACCTCGATCTCGACCACCACATCCGTCGCTCGCACTTGCCGCGTCCGGGTGGCGAACGCCAACTCGACGAGTTCGTGGCGCGCGTCATGGCCCGCCCACTCGATCGCAACCGGCCACTGTGGGAGCTCTACGTCATCGAGGGCCTTGCCGGCGGACGGTTTGCCATCCTGAGCAAGACCCATCACGCGTTGGTCGACGGTGTTGCCTCAGTCGATCTGGCTCAGGTGTTGCTCGACCCGACGCCGGTGCCTGCGCAAGATCCGATCGACGACTGGGTGCCGACCGCCGAGCCCACTGATGCCGAACTCGTCGTCACCGCAGTGAGCGACATGTTGCGCGCTCCCGGCGAAGCCATCGAGTCATTGGCGCGTCGAACACCTGACCCCTCGGCCCTGATGCGCGGGTTTGCCGGAGCGATCGGCGGCATCGCCTCAACGTTGCGTGCCGTGTCGGCTCCTGCGGGCGCTGGATCGTTGAGCGCAGTGGCCGGTTCTGACGCGCGGGTTTTCGCCACCGTCGATGGTTCGTTGGCCGACCACAAACTCATTCGCGAGGCGCACGGTGCCACGGTTAACGATGTGGTGCTCACCGTGGTCGCTGGATCTCTGCGCGCATGGTTGATGGCGCGAGGCGAGCCGATGCATCAGGGCACCACCGTGCGAGCGTTGGTTCCGGTCAGTCTGCGCGGACATCACGCCACAACCGAGGGTCTGGGGGCCGGCGTTGATGGCGACGACGATCCCCGCACGGGTAACCATGTGTCGGCGTATTTTGTTGAGTTGCCGGTCGGCGAACCGAGCCCGGTCGTTCGCCTTCAGCAAGTGTCGATGGCGATGCGTGGATTGAAGGATTCAGGTCAAGCACTGGGTGCTCAAACCATCATCAGCCTCGCCGGATACGCACCGTCCACGGTTCATGCGATGGCGGCGCGAACAGCGAACTCCTTGTCGAGCCGGGTGTTTGGGCTGGTGGTCACCAACGTGCCTGGTCCGCAGTTCCGCCTCTATGCGTTGGGCGCTCCACTGCTCGCGGCGTACCCGGTCGCGCCGTTGGCGAGTGGTCAGGCAGTGGCGATCGGTGTCACCTCGTACGACGGCCACGTGTTCTACGGCCTGATCGGTGATCGCGAGGCCATGCCCGACATGAATGTGCTGGCCCAATGTCTTGACGATTCGCTCGCCGAGCTGGTGGCGCTGTCGCAGCCAGGCGCGACGCGTCGACGCCGCGGCTGATCGCTAGCCTTGCTTCATGCGCGTCTACCTTCCAACATCGGCCTCCACGCTCCGCTTACTGCAGACGAAGGCGTTCGTTGCCGGTCCCTTCGAGGCGATCGGCCTCACTCCCGGGCTTCGGCAGTGGTACTCAGCCTCGGATGACGATGAGTTCGAGTACGCGGCGATGTCCAGGGCCACTGATCTCGCGCTCGCGCTCGCCGATCAGGGACGCCGAATCGTGGTGGTCCTTGAAGCAGGCGATGCTGACATCGAGGTGGGCGATGATCCGGTCGGCTCGCTGATGTTGATGCAGGTGGAGAGCGCGCGCGTGGTGTCGATCCACGTCGATGATGCCGGTGCCGTACCGGCCGTGATGATGGCGCGTGCCGCGTTGACGAAGGTCCCGGCGGGTGTGGTGCCGTGGGAGGTTGAACACCTGATCGATGAAGACCTCGCATGGTTTGCGCGTCAAGAACTAGACGATGTGATCGCCCAACTCGACGTTGACTGAGCAGCGGCAAGCCCTTGTGTCACCGCTCCGCCATGTCCACCTCGACCGGCTCGATGGTCCGCATCGTTCCCACGCTTCAGGGTCAGCGCACGACTACTGTCGTGATGTGGAAATGGTCGGACGAAGGGGCCTACGGTGAGCCGGTCGCACATCTCGCGCTTTGCCGAGGCGAAGGCTGAACTGCTGGCAAAGGCGGCGGCCACGGCAGCCGTGGCAGATTCCGATATGGGCCCGGCCACCACCATCGATTTTGAAACCTTCCTCACCGACTACTTCCAGCATGTGGCGTACGAAGACATCGCCGGTCGCGACCCGCATGACATTGCTGGACCGGTGCTTCACCAACTGGAGTTAGCTCAAAGTCGCGTGCCAGGAGCATCTTTCGTCACCGTGTTTTCACCCGAAGTTGAGCACGTGGGGTGGTCATCGCATCACTCGGTGGTGCAGGTCATCAGCGATGACATGTCGTTCTTGGTCGACTCCATTACCGCCGACCTCGGGCGCAGCGGGCAGGCGATTCACCTGGTCGTGCACCCCGTGGTGCGAGTCGTGCGTGATGCGATCGGCGGGCTGCTACGGATTCTTGGCGACCACGAAGTCGACGATGGCGCGATCTCTGAGGCGTGGATTCACGTCGAAATCGATCGCGAGACCGATCAGGCCGATCTCAAGGCGTTGGATGCTGGACTGCGTAGCGTGCTGAGTGATGTGCGCGAATCCGTGGAGGACTGGCAGCGCATGCAGCATGTTGCGTTGTCGATTGCCGACGACCTCGAGCAGGTGTCACCTCCGGTTCCCCAGTCCGAGATTGATGAGACCGCCGCGCTCCTGCGTTGGTTGGCGTCAGACAACTTCACGTTCTTGGGTTACCGCGAGTACCGCCTGAGCGACCGCGATGGCGACATGGCGCTGGCGGGAGTCGCAGGCACCGGTCTTGGCATCCTGCGCGCTGATTCGATGGAGACGACGTATTTCTCCAGCCTTCCCCCGCGCGTTCGCGAACTCGCACTTGCGCCACACCTGTTGATTCTGACGAAAGCCAACTCGCGTTCGACGGTGCACCGACCGGCCTACCTGGACTACGTAGCGGTCAAGAGTTTCGATGACCAAGGGCAAGTTTCAGGCGAGCGTCGTTTTCTCGGCCTGTTCACGGCGGGTGCCTATACGCAGAGCGTGCGCGCGATTCCCTACTTGTCGCGCAAGCTTGACGCGGTGTTGGAAGCAGGCGGTTTCAGCCCCAAGAGCCACAACGGTCGCGATCTGTTGCAGTTTGTCGAGACCTATCCTCGTGATGAGTTATTCAGCATCTCGCCGGCGGAGTTGCTTGATGTTGCACTGCAAGTGGGAAGCATGCAGGAGCGACGCCAGGTGCGGTTGTTCATGCGGCCAGACGACTTTGAACGATTCATCTCGTGTCTGGTGTACCTGCCGCGCGACAGGTATTCGACTGAAGTGCGAACGGCGATCGAACAAGTGCTCATGGACGCGTTTGGCGGCGAGAGCATCGATTTCACCGCACGAGTGTCTGAGTCGGTACTGGCGCGGTTGCACTTCGTCGTACGAATTCCCAAGGGGTCGAAACTGCCCGACCTCGACGTCGTGGAACTCGAAAAGAAGGTGTCCGAGGCCACGCGGTCATGGGATGACGAGTTGGTCGATGCACTCCTGGATGCGTACGGGGAAGAGAAGGCCGCGCACCGTTTGAAAGCGTATGACGATGCCTTTCCCGAGTCGTACAAAGAAGATTTTGATGCGCGGGTAGCCGTCATTGACATCGACCACATGGATGAGTTGCAGTCCGCCGGCGACTTGACGATGAGTCTGTACGAATCCTTTGGTGCCCGCGGTGGCCGCCGACGCTTCAAAGTGTTTAGCGCCGGGGGCCCCGTCTCATTGTCGACGGCGTTGCCGATGCTCCAGAAGATGGGAGCCGATGTTGTTGAAGATCGGCCCTACACGTTGCAGCGCCGAGACGGACTGACCGTGTGGCTGCATGACTTCGGCTTCACCTATCCCGAGTCGCCAGGCCAACCGCAGGCCGAGCTTGAGGTGCGGTTTCAACAGGCCTTCCGCGCGATATGGGGCGGTGAAGCCGAATCGGATGGGTTCAATTCACTCGTGCTTTTGGCTGGCCTCGATTGGCGCGAGGCGGCCGTACTGCGCGCCTACGCCAAGTACCTGCGCCAAACCGGTTCGACCTTCAGTCAGGACTACGTCGAAGAGGCCGTCGTCTCGAACTTGGCCGTGGCTTCGGCCCTCGTCAGTCTGTTCCGCACCCGATTCGATCCGGCCTTCCCTGGCGATCGCGAAGCTGAACAGGTGCAGATTGTTGCAGGCATCACTAGCGCCTTGGATGCCGTCGCCAGCCTTGACCAAGACAGGATCCTGCGTTCGCTGCTCGCCTTGGTCATGGCTTCGACGCGCACGAACTGGTACCAGCGAGGGGCCGACGGTCATCCGCATGAGCAGGTGAGCATCAAGCTTGACCCCTCGAAGGTCTTGGACTTACCGCTGCCGTTGCCTCGTTTCGAAGTGTGGGTGTATTCACCGCGCGTTGAGGGAGTGCACCTGCGCTTCGGTGCAGTTGCGCGCGGTGGCCTGCGGTGGTCCGATCGTCGGGAGGACTTCCGGACCGAAGTACTCGGGCTCGTGAAGGCGCAAGCGGTGAAGAACGCCGTCATCGTGCCGACCGGTGCCAAGGGTGGATTCGTCGTGAAGAATCCGCCGGCAGAGGGTTCTGGTCGTGAAGCCGTGATGGCCGAAGGAATCGCCTCCTACTCGCTTTTCGTCCAGGGAATGCTCGACATCACGGATAACCGTTCGGGTATTGGCGAAGTGGAGCCGCCTATTGATGTGGTGCGCTATGACGAAGATGACCCCTACCTCGTCGTAGCGGCCGACAAGGGGACCGCGAGTTTCTCGGACATTGCGAACGGCATTGCCCGGAGTTATGGGTTCTGGCTCGGAGATGGCTTTGCCTCTGGTGGATCCGATGGTTATGACCACAAGGCCATGGGCATCACAGCGCGCGGTGCCTGGGAGTCGGTCAAGCGGCACTTCCGCGAACTCGGTGTCAACGTGCAGGCCGAACCGTTCTCCGTCGTGGGGATCGGCGATATGTCCGGTGACGTGTTCGGAAACGGCATGCTGCTCAGCGAGCACATCCGCTTGGTCTGCGCGTTCGACCATCGACATATCTTCTTGGATCCCACGCCCGACGCGGCCGCCTCGTTCGGAGAGCGTCGGCGGTTGTTCGAGCTTGCCCAGTCGTCATGGGCCGACTTCGACCCCGCGCTCATCAGCGAGGGCGGGGGAGTGTTCCCCCGAACGGCTAAGTCGATTCCGTTGACCCCCCAGGTGCGTGAAGTACTGGGAATTCATCCTGAGATCGTGGCACTCCCGCCGTTGCAGCTGATTCACGCAGCGTTGCAAGCACCGGTTGACCTGCTGTGGAACGGCGGTATCGGCACGTACGTGAAGGCCGCTGACGAGACCAATCTTGAAGTCGGAGACAAGGCCAACGACAGCACGCGGGTGAATGGTGGTGAACTGCGCTGCCGGGTGGTGGGCGAAGGAGGAAACCTTGGCCTGACTCAACATGGACGCATCGAGGCTGCCCGTGCAGGCGTGCTCCTCAACACCGACGCGATCGACAACAGTGCTGGCGTTGACACTTCTGACCACGAAGTCAACATCAAGATCCTGCTCGACAGCATTGTGCGCAGCGGTGACCTCACCGAGAAGCAACGCAATGAACTTCTCGAACAAATGACAGACGAGGTGGGCGACCTCGTACTGCGCGACAACTACGAGCAGAACATTCTGTTGGGTAATGCCCGCGCGCAGACCGGCTCGATGCTCACCGTGCACCAGCGTTTACTCGCCGACTTCGAGAAGCGTGGCCGCATCAATCGCGAGGTCGAAGGGCTGCCGCCCGACAGCAGATTCGATGAAATGGCCGCGGCGCACGAAGGGTTGACCTCGCCCGAGTTCGCCGTGCTGATGGCCTATTCGAAGATGTCGTTGGTTGATGAGTTGGCAGACACCCCCGTGCCTGATGAACCGTGGTTCGATCGCTTTCTCGTCGATTACTTCCCGACCTTGATTCGTCAGCGGTACAGCGACCGATTGTCTGGTCATGCGCTGCGTCGGCAGATCGTCACCACCTGCTTAGCGAACGACATCGTCAATCGCGGCGGAATCACCTTTGTGTTCCGAGCACAGGAAGAGACCAGCGCCGATGCCGGAGCCGTCGCGCGTGCGTATGCGGTGGCCCGCGAGGTATTCGGACTTGAGGGTTTGTGGACCGAGGTCGAGTCGTTAGACAACGTGATTCCCACGGCCGCCCAGTCGGCCTTGTTCCTCGAGATTCGCCGTCTCCTGGATCGATCGACGCGATGGTTCTTGCAGAACAGGGCCGGCCAGGTGGATGTGGCCATGGAAATCGAGCGCTTCTCATCGGTGGTCGCTGATCTGACGCCGTCGGTGCCCGACATGTTGAAGGGTGCTGAGCACGAGCGATACGAAAAGCGGGTCCAGGACTTCTTAGAGCTCGGCGCTCCGCGAGGCATCGCCGAACAGGTCGCGGCCTTGCTCGACATCTTTGGACTTCTTGACGTGGCGCAGATTGCCGATTCAACGGCGAATGCGCCCTTGCCGACCGCTCAGGTGTATTTCGCGTTGTCCGAGCGCTATGAGATTGATCGGTTACTGCTGCGCATCACATTGCTGCCGCGCGAAGACAGGTGGCAGGCGCTTGCACGGTTTGCCTTGAGGTCTGATCTCTACTCGGCCCTGGCCGGTCTGACCGAGCGGGTGCTCGCCACGACCTCGGCCGACCTGCTGCCGCATCAGCGGATCGAGGAATGGGAACTCAGCGGCGCCGAGGCGTTGGCCCGAACCCGCGCGGTGCTGCTTGAGGTGGCAGCCAACGACACCATCGACATCGCGCCGATTTCGGTGGGGTTGCGGGTGCTGCGCAACCTCGTGCGCTCCACCTGACCACGCTGTTTTAGTCCCACACGTCACAACCGTTTCATCGGCCAAACGGTGGTTGTTTGTCCTGATATGACCTATTTAGCCTTCCGTCATGATCTCCCCCTTCCCCGGGGTCGCGCCCCGGGTAGATCCGCGCGACGTGCTCGAGGAGCAGGTCCGTGAGGCCGTCCGTCGCGCGGGCGTGGATCCGGTGCGCGAGCGCGATCAGGTGCGTCGCCTGGTGGCGGAATCGTTGGCCGACCACGACGAAGCAGTCCTCAAGGGTTCGGCCGATCCGTTGGTCGACGCCGCTGAGTGGGCCGACCAACTCGTTGACGCCGTGGCCGGGTTTGGGCCGCTGCAACGCCACCTCGACGATCCACACGTCGAAGAGGTGTGGATCAATGCCCCGGGTCAAGTCTTTGTCGCTCGCCATGGCCGTAGTGAACTGACCACGACCATCTTGCGGACCGATCAGGTGCGCGATCTGGTGGAGCGGATGTTGAAACCTTCTGGCCGCCGCATCGATCTCAGTTCACCCTTCGTTGACGCCACGTTGCCCGATGGCAGCCGCCTGCACGTGGTGATCCCCGACATCACGCGTCGGCATTGGGCGGTCAACATCCGCAAGTTCGTGGCGCGCGCTCATCGACTTGAGGATCTCGTCGAGCTGGACACCTTAACCCCGCAGGCGGCTAAGTTTCTTGACGCGGCCGTTCGCGCGGGGCTCAACATCATTGTGGCCGGTGCGACTCAAGCAGGTAAGACGACACTGCTGAATTGTTTGCTCGCCTCAGTACCTCCGTCGCAACGGGTGATCACCTGTGAGGAAGTGTTCGAACTCCAGCCACCGTTGGTGGATTGGGTGGCGCTTCAAACGAGGCAAGCCAGCCTCGAAGGAACCGGTGAGGTGCCGCTTCGGCGGTTGGTGAAAGAAGCCTTGCGCATGCGACCCGACCGTCTCGTCGTCGGCGAAGTACGTCAGGAAGAGGCCCTTGACCTACTGATCGCGCTGAACAGCGGGTTGCCTGGAATGTGCAGTGTGCATGCCAACTCGGCCCGCGAGGCCGTCACGAAACTGTGCACCTTGCCGCTCTTGGCCGGTGACAACGTCAGCGCCTCGTTCGTCGTGCCCACGGTGGCGGCCAGTATCGATCTGGTCGTCCACCTCGCGCGCGATGGCGCAGGCCTTCGCCGAGTGCGCGAGATCGTTGCGCTTCCGGGCCGAGCTGAAGAGGGCATCGTCGAAGTCGCTGACCTGTTCATCGACCGAGCGGGGATTCTTGAGCGGGCCAGCGGATTTCCGCCTCACCTCGAGCGTTTTGCAGCGCTCGGTATTGATGTGGCCGAACTACTCCTCCCCACCGATGAGACAGCGCGGTCGGCATGACCGGCCTGCTCATCGGACTTTTGGCCAGTGCTGGGGCGATCCTGCTGACGGCGTGGTTCACCGGTACCTCGCTTCGATCGTTCGCTTCCGGATCAGACTCGACCGGCGGTTGGCGTGATCGCACCAACGATGCGCTCGTACGTTCGGGCATCCAGGGTGTGACCGTCGGCAAGGTGGTCGTCGTGTCGGCGGCTGCTGGATTCTTCGTGTTCGTGTTGCTTTTGGGCATCTCGCGATCGTTCGTGATTGCCGTCGCGTTCGGCCTGCTCGCCGGCTCTGCCCCGAGCGTCTGGATTCGCCGCCGCGCGCGACGTCGTGGCGACGAACTGCGCGCTGTGTGGCCTGATGCCGTTGACAACCTGGCGTCGTCCGTTCGGGCTGGGTTGGCTTTGCCCGAAGCACTGGCTCAGTTGGGGACCAAAGGACCGGCGCCGTTGCGTGAACCCTTTCGACGGTTCGCTTCTGACTACGAAGCGACGGGCCGATTCACGGAGGCGTTGGATCGGTTGAAGGCCGAGTTGGCCGATCCGGTGGGCGATCGGATTGTTGAATCGCTGCGCGTGGCGCGCGATGTGGGTGGAAGCGATCTGGGTCGTTTGCTTCGAACGCTCTCGGGCTTCTTGCGCGATGACGTGCGGATCCGCGGCGAGTTGGAATCTCGCCAGTCATGGACCGTGAATGGTGCGCGAATGGCGGTGGCTGCACCGTGGGCCCTTCTCCTGCTTCTTTCGCTCCGACCCGAAGCTGTTGCCGCGTACGACTCGGGTCCGGGCGTCGTGGTGCTTGGTGTGGGCGCCGCGACGTGCTTCATCGCGTACCGGCTGATGATCACGATCGGTCGGCTTCCCCAGGAACAACGGGTGTTGAGATGAATCCGGTGACGGGTGCTGTTCTCGGACTCGTTGCAGCAGTCGGTGGTGTTCTGGTTATGGCGTCGCTGCCGGCGATGAACCGCGCGACATTGACCAGTCGCGTGCTTCCGTACGTCTTGCCGAGCGCGGCTCCACAATCGCGGCGGGCCCCCTTGCGTCGGACACAGGTGCTGGTGCCGTGGATTCGTCGTGGAGCTGTCGGCATGGATCAGTGGCTCGGAGGGCGAGACAGTCTTCAGCGCCGCCTACGGCGGGCGGGTGCCTCCACCGACGTCGACCTCTTTCGATTCGATCAGGTGGTGCGCGCGATCTTCGGCGCCGC
>Ga0335397_10009421_pt1 | contig 12191 bp, 9 predicted proteins | sample MAT04_FD_205740 | JGI IMG/M metagenome (GOLD analysis project Ga0335397, IMG submission 205740) | Freshwater microbial communities from Lake Fryxell liftoff mats and glacier meltwater in Antarctica - MAT-04 (spades assembly) (version 2) ...
CCCCAGCCCATCCGGTGCAACTCGTCGTCCTCGATGCCGAAGTGGTGGGCGATCTCGTGCACCACGGTGACGAGCACCTCCTCGACGACCTCGTCGCGAGTGCGGCAGATCTCACAGATGGGGAGCCGGTAGATCGTGATCCGGTCGGGCATCACCAGTCCGCCGTAGTCGTCACGCTCGGTCAGCGGAACTCCGTCGTACAGACCGAGCAGGTCCTCGGTCTCGTGGCGGTCCTCGACCAGGACGACGACATTGTCGATGAGGCGTGCCAGCGCATCGGGGATCTCGTCGAGCGCATCGCCGACCAACCCCTCGAAGTCCTCGACCGCGATCTCCACCACTCGGACGACCGTACCGGCACTCCGGGCACTCGTGGGGCCCCTCGACCCGGATCCGCTGTCGGTGGCCGCTGCTACCGTCGGATCGTGTTCCCCCCGCACCTGCGCATACCCGCCGAACGATGACCACGGTGCCCACCACCACGACCAGCTCGGCTGATGACGCCGCTCTCGCCCGACTCGTGAGGGGACTCAACCCCGCTCAGCTCCGGGCCGTCACCTCCGATGCCTCGCCGCTGCGGATCCTCGCTGGGGCGGGCTCCGGCAAGACGCGGGTGCTGACACACCGCATCGCGCACCGCGCAACCCTGGGAACGCTCGACCCGAACCGGGTCCTCGCAGTGACATTCACACGCAAGGCGGCGGGAGAGCTCCGCGAGCGCCTGGGCCGCCTCGGACTGCGCGGCGGGGTCAACGCCGGCACCTTCCACTCGATCGCCTACGCACAACTGCGTCAACGCTGGGAGGAGCGTGGCATCCGCCCGCCGGAGCTGCTCGACCGCAAGGTCGGCTTCGTCGCCCGACTGATGTCGAGCAAGGACCGAACCGCTCCCCTCGACGTCGTCGCCGAGATCGAGTGGGCCGCCGCCCGCCGCGTCACGTTCGAGACCTACGTGGCCGAGGCCACCGCCGCTCGGCGCCGACCACCACTTGCGCTCGAGACAGTGGCGGGCATCTACGAGCGGTTCATGGAGGAGAAGCGCAGGCGCCGTCTCGTCGACTTCGACGACCTGCTCCGGCTGGCGGCGAGGGACCTCGCTGCAGATCCCGTCTACGCAGCCGCGAGGCACTGGCGTTTCCGCCATCTCTTCGTCGACGAGTTCCAGGACGTGAACCCCCTCCAGCACGCGCTGCTCAGTGCGTGGATGGGCCCTGAGTCGGACCTGTGCGCCGTCGGCGACCCCAACCAGGCGATCTATGCCTGGAACGGCGCGGACGCTCGGTACCTCAGCGACTTCGAGCGGTACTTCCCCGGCAGCGCGACGGTCACGTTGGAGGACAACTACAGGTCGACCCCGCAGGTCCTGACCGTGGCCAACGCCGTTCTCGACGCCGGCCATCACACTCCGATCCGTCTGCGGCCACACCGACCCGACGGTCCCGTTCCCACCGTCCTCGCTTTCGACGACGCCGCCGCCGAGGCAGCAGCCGTGGCGCGCTCCGCCCGCGATCACCACGCACCCGGGTCTGCGTGGGGTGATCAGGCGGTGCTCGTGCGGACGAACGCGCAGGCCGCCCTCATGTCCGAGGCGTTCACCAAGGCATCGATCCCCCACCGGGTCCGCGGCGGAGGCGACCTTCTCGAACAACCCGAAGTTCGCCAGGCCATCAATGGAATGCGTCGAGCCGCGTCGTTGCAGACCGCCATCGGCGACCTCGAGGACGAGATCCGCCGCCTCGCGCCCGACGCGGTCGGTCCGGCCACGGACCCTCCCGCACCGTCGGGCACTGCGGCCGACGATGCTGTCGGCGCCCCCCGCCCGGAACGAGCACCCGGGGGTGGTGCACGCCTGACCGAGGAACGAGCGGCCAACATGGCCGAGCTCGTGCGCCTCGGTCGCGAGTACATGGTGCTGGACCCGACCGGCGGGCTGCCCGGCTTCCTCGGCTGGTTGAGTTCCGCGTTGCGCGGCGAGGATCGCTCGGGCGTCGATTCCGTCGAGATCGTCACGTTCCACGCAGCCAAGGGCCTGGAGTGGTCGATCGTCCACGTCGCAGGTCTCGAAGAGGGCTTCGTCCCGATCCACCACGCGAGGGACTCACCGGACGACATCGACGAGGAGCGTCGTCTGCTCTATGTGGCGCTCACGCGCGCACGGGACGAACTCCACTGCAGCTGGGCACGCAGCCGGGCGTTCGGGTCGCGCACCTCGCAGCGCAAACCCTCACCGTGGCTCGAGATCGTTGCGTCGACCGTCGGAGCGAAACCCCAGGCGCTCCCCCGACGCGAGGGCGCTGCGCGAGCGCGTGCCGCCCGCGACTCGATCCCCAAGAAGGGACTTCCGGCCGGCGGCCCCGAGCGCGAACTGTTCGACGCACTGCGTCAGTGGCGCCGGGCGCAGGCCAAGGAGGCCGATGTCGCTGCGTTCGTCATCTTCAACGATGCGACGCTCGTGGCCGTTGCCGAGGCCCGACCGAAGAACCGTGCCGAGTTGCTGCGAGTGTCGGGCATCGGAGCGGTCAAGGCGCAGCGCTTCGGCGAGGACGTGTTGCGCATCGTCACCGAACACTGACGGCGTGAGGGCGCAGGCAGCGACCGAGATCAACTTGTGTCGCTCAGTTGCACAGGCGTCTCTGAGCGACTGGTGGTCGAGTTCTCGGCCGCCCGTCCGCGTGAGCTCTCACTCCGCGAACTGCCGGCGGGCAACTGCGGCACGAACGGCGTACTCCGCACGCGAGTAGCGGCGCTGCTCAGCTCGTCCGGTTCCTGGTTTCGAGCAACTTGGCGAACTTCTCGCGATCGAAGGCGATGAACAGCCCATTGGCCTCGGCGGTCAGGACTCCGTCTGCGTGGATCGACGCGTTCGCGTAGATCTTGCGGCCCTCACGACGGTCCAACCACCCCTCCATCACCAGCGGCACGTGCAACGGTGTGGGCCGGCGGTAGTCGATGCCCAGGTGGGCGGTCATGCCCTGTGTGCCCGACAACGACTGCGTCGAGCCGAGCAGTTCGTCGAACACGGCGGCGACGTACCCGCCGTGCACGCATCCGGGCGGGCCTTCGTACGCCGAGCCGAACGTCACCCTGCCGATCACGCGGTCGCCGGAGTACTCGAGCTCCATCGGCGGCGACAGCGGGTTGGCCAGGCCGATGAAAGGGCTGTGGTCGAAGAACGCGTACCACTCCGGGTCGCCCGGGGAGAGTCCGGCGACCTCCTGTCCTGCGTTCGCAGCCTCGGAGAATCCCAGGTACGTCTGTCCGGTGGGCAGACCGCGCAGGGTCGTCGCCAGCCCTTCCAGCTCATCAGCCGCACTCGCGAGTTCGTCCTCGGTGGCAGTGGTCGAGACCAGCAGGTCGATCACCTCGCGCATGGCGGTCGCCAGGCGCCGACCTTCGCGACGCCGCGGGGTCACCTCGAGCGACCGCAGCCCCTCGATGCGCGGGCTGACGTGCGGCGGCCCGTCGTCGGCCGACGACACTTCGTCGTGCGTATCCCCGGTCACGTCCAGCTCCTCGTTCATGTGTCGTACAGCGCCAGTACGGGCGCGTGGTCCGACGGTTTGGTGCCCTTTCGGGCGTTGCGGTCGATCAGGTCCGCCGTGCAGCGCGACGCGAGTGCTCGCGACGAGAGCTGGTAGTCGATGCGCATGCCACGCTTCTTGTGGAAGTCACCGTTGCGATAGTCCCAGAACGAGTACAGACCGTCCTGCGGATACCGCTCACGGAAGCTGTCGACCAGTCCCCAACCGATCACCTCGGCGATCGCAGCTCGCTCCGGTGCGCTGACATGGGTCGAGTCCACGAAGGCCCCCGGATCCCACACGTCGCTGTCCGTCGGTGCCACGTTCCAGTCACCGAGCACGACCAGCATCTCGTCGGGCGTGTGGTGAGCATCCAGGTGCGCACGCAGTCGACCCAGCCAGTCCAACTTGTAGGTGTAGTGGTCGTTCGTGAGCTCCCGGCCGTTCGGCACATAGACCGAACAGACCCGCACCCCGGCACAGGTGGCCCACACGATGCGGGCATCCACGTCGGGATCCCGTCCGTCGTCGAAACCGAAGACCGGATCCTGGAGGCCGACCTTCGACAGGATGGCCACGCCGTTCCAGCGGCCCTGCCCGAAGTGCACGCTCTCGTACCCCATGAGCTGGAAGTCCATCGCCGGGAACTGTGCATCCGACATCTTCGTCTCCTGCATGCACAGCACATCGGGCTGCACCTCCAGGAGCCACTCCTGAACCCTGGGCATCCGGGCGTTGAGCGAATTCACGTTCCAGGTCGCGACGAGCACGATCAGGAATCTAGTGTCGAGCGACGGGAACCCGATCACGTCGAGACGTGTCGATCATCAGCGACCGTGTTCTGGTGACCGAGAAGGGGCGGAACTCGGCAGCGTCGCCGCCGCAGAGACCTCGCCGGCACTGACCCGCCACCAGATGAACAGGGGCAGCGAGGCGAGTGCTGCCCCCCCGGACACCGTGAAGGTCGCCGCCTCGCCGAACTGGGCCGAGACGACCCCCAGCCCGACGGTGCCGACGGTCAGCACCAGGTCGAGCAGTCCCATGACCGTCCCGACTGCCGCACCCGAGCGCAACTCACCCGCCACCGCTGCGGTCTCGGCGAGCACCGCAGGCATGATGAACGCGTACCCGCAGCCGACGACCACCAGTCCGAGGGCGAACAACGGGGCGGAGGGGCTCCAGCCAGCGATCCCCAACCCGATGACGCTCACCAGGGTCGCCACGACCGTGGTTCGCAACAGGCCGAACCTGTCCGGCCACGAGCTGCCGATCAGCCGACCCGCGATCAGCGTGATCGAGAACGCCGACAGCAGTAGTTCCGGCGACGTCATGCCGAGGGCCCGCCCACGCAGCACCGCGAAGCCGTAGATCGCTCCGAAGCCGAGGTTGGCCAGCCCGAGCGCAATGCCCGCGACCACCACGGGCCCGAAGAAGAAGTTCCGCCACCAGCCGCCGCGAGTGCGCACCCGCACTGAACGGTCGCGTCCCGGTACCGGTCCGCCGAGCACCGCAGTGCCGACCATCGCGCACCCCGCAGCGACGAAGAAGACCGACCGCAAGCCCCACCGGTCCGAGATGGCGACGGCCACGACCGGGCCGATCGCCGTGCCAGCGACGAAGAGCGCGGCGAAACGCGTGTAGGCAGACCCGCGCCCTCGGCGGCCGTCGTCGGAGCCCCTGGCCGCACCGACGAGCATGAATCCGTCGGCGAGCCCCACGAAAGTGCGGAAGATCGCGAAGAGAACGAGTGCGGGAGCGAGCGCCTGGCCGACGAATGCGACGACTCCGAGGACCCCGCCCACGAACACCCCGACACCCGGACCCCGCCGATCGACGAAGCGCCCCGCGATCGGACGCGCCAGCAGTCCCGGCAGACCCATTGCAGCGACCGCGACGCCGACGCCGACCCCGCCGACGCCGAACGTCTCGACCACGTAGGTCGGGATGACCGGAGCCACGAGTGCAGTGGCGAAGAAGAACAGGAACGCGGCTCCGGACCGTCGTCCGGCACGCGCAGATCGGACAGCCACAGACCCGGTGGGCATGATCAGCGGTTCGGGGGGATCATCAGTGACTCGTCGGTTCGCGCAGGTGTGGCACCAGCGGCAGCACCTCGTCACAGAGCCGTGCCAGTCCCGTGTCCCAGTCGGGGAACATGACGAGCAGACCGTCGACACCGGCATCCGAGATGCCTTGCAGGTGTTTGGCGATCGTTTCCGGGCCGCCACCGACGATGCCGCCGAAGAAGACGTGCTCGCCGGACTCGACGATGCCCTTGCGCAGCGACTCGCCCGCTCCCGCACGCGAGTACTGACCGAGCAGATCGTCGACCGCGTCGATGTCGGGGTGGTCGCGATAGTGCTGAATCCGGGCTGCGGCCTCGTCATCGGAATCGGCGATGAGCAGGTGGGACACCGTGTAGATCGTGATCGATCGGCCGGCTGCTGCTGCGGCGGCGCGATACCTGCTCACCACCTCGGCGAGCGCCATGTTGTCCGACGCTCCCACGAAGGCGTGAGTGCCGTGCTCGATCGCGAACTGCATTCCTCGTGCCGAGCTCCCCGCGCAGAACACCGGTGGGCGGCGCGAGGGCGACGGCAGCGAGCGGCAGCCATCGAGCTGGATCCAGCGACCATCGACGTCCACGGCGGGCTCATCACCCCAGAGCCGCTGGACCGCCCCGATCCACTCGGTCGCGTAGTCGTAACGGAGTTCACCCCAGTTCTCGGGCAGCAGTCCCATCTGCTCGTACTCACTGAGGTTCGCCCCGGCCACGACGTTGATGCCGAAGCGGCCCCCACTCACGTCGTCAGCGGTTGCCACCATCTTGGCGGCGACCGCCGGCGGATACAGCAGCGGCTGCACCGACGCGATCAGTTCGATCCGCTCCGTGACGGCGCCGAGCGCGGACATCAGTGTGAAGCACTCCAGGCTGGTGTCCCAGAAGCCTGTGCGGCCGCCGTGGCCGCGCCAGACCGACTGTGCCAGGAGGAACTCGAACCCGCGGCGCTCGGCCTCCTTCGCTATCCGCGCGTTCAGCTCGAACGTCGGCGGTTCAGGGGCGGCCTCGGCGGAGAGGATCCAACCGTTGTTCGCGACGGGCAAGAAGATGCCGAGCTCGAGCGTCGATGAGCTTGATGGGGTCATGTCGGGGCTTCACTTTCTGCTGCGGCCCGATGGCGCTCCGCGCTGTGTGAACAGCTCGCGAAGATTGCTGGGTCGACGTGGTCCGGTCGCGGCGAGAGGGGGACACTGTCGTCATGAAAGAATCCGGTGTCCGACGTGTCGTACCAATGGTCCTCGGGTGGGAGCACCTGCCGCTGTGGATCTCGATGCCGCTCGTCGAGGATGCCCGTCGCGAGACCCTGATGCGCGAGCCGGTGCCCGGCCTGCTGCTCGAGGTCGACGGTGGCTGGTTCCTGGTCGACAGCGGCTTCAACGCCCCGCTCGTGCGCGACCCCATGCTCTACCAGCGCTTCTGGGGAGCTGCGCCGGTGGAGGTCGAGCTCGTCGGGCCCGAGGATCAGGACCCGCTGCTGTCTGCGTTCGAACTCGCCGGAGTCGACCCACGCGACGTCGTCGGCGTCTGCATCAGCCACTTCCACAACGACCACAGCGGTGGACTGCGACACTTCGTCGACCAGTGCCCGATCTACATCCAACGAGCCGAGTACGAGATGGGGATGGCGACGGATCCGTCGGCTCTCGAAGCCGCAGCGATGTTCCGGATCGACTGGGACGACGCCCGGGTCGACTGGCGGGTGCTCGACGGCGACGCCGAGATCGCACCAGGAATCACAGCGATCCTCACCGCCGGTCACACTCCAGGACACCAATCGTTCCTGGTCGACCTCGACCCGTCGGTCCGGGACCAGCACTCCCACGATGGGTACGTCTTCGCATGCGACGCGGCCGATCTGATCGAGAACCTCGAGGCCGAACAACCGGTGTCGGCCCACGACGGCCCGCCCGAGGCGACCCTCGACGGCATCCGTCGGCTGCGCTCGCTCGGAGCGGAACACAACTACCGGGTCGTGCCGGGTCACGACCCGGTCGCCTGGCCCCAGCTCGCTGCCGACCTCGGCGTCGACATGTACACCTGACATCACTCAGACCTCGACGGCGGCGAAGGGGCGCACGTGGCACGCAACCTGCGGCGCCGTCACGGGGATCAGCTCAGGGCGTTCGGTCTCACACTGCTCGGTGGAGAAGCTGCACCGTGACAAGAAGCTGCACCCTCGACCGATGTCGAACGGGGTCGGCGGCTCGCCGATCAGCGTTGGCGCGAGCCGCCCCGGCTCAGCGGTCGGTGATGCATCGAGTAAGCCACGGGTGTACGGGTGCTGCGGGTTGTCGAAGACCTCGTCGGTCGGTGCTCGTTCGACGATGCGGCCCAGGTACATCACTGCGACCTCGTCGCCGATCCGTCGGGCGACGGCCAGGTCGTGGGTGACGAGCAGGATCGCGAGTCCGAGGGTCTCGCGCAGCTCCTCCAGAAGGTCGAGGACACGAACCGCGAGTGAGGCATCGAGCGCGCTGACCGGCTCGTCGCAGATCAGCAGCGTCGGATCGTTCGCCAGCGCCCGTGCGATCGCGGCGCGCTGGCGTTGTCCGCCGGAGAGCTCCTTGGGCCGGCAGCGCGCAGCGCGCAGGTCGAGTCCGACCTTGGTCAGCAGGTCCATCGCCCGGTCGTTCCGCTCGGCTCGCGGCACCCCGCTCGCTGTCAGGCGTTCGACGACCTGACGTCTCACGGTGAGCCACGGCGTCAACGACGCGCCCGCGTCCTGGAAGACCAGCTGAGGGGGATGCCCGCCGCTCGGCCAGTGCACCGACCCGGAATCCGGTGTGAGGATTCCGGTGGCCATGCGCAGCAGTGTCGTCTTGCCGCATCCACTCTCTCCGACGAGCACCGTCGCTCCACCCGCGGGCACGTCGAAAGTGACGTCGCTCACGGCGTGCAGCCGGTTGCGTCCCGAACCCCGACCGACGTCGAAGCCCTTGCTGACCGCCTCGAGTCGCAGCGCGGAAACGGGCCGGGCCAAGTGTCCGATCTGCCCCGGTCTGCCCGGAGGGTCGGATCTCGGGGTCCGTTCTCCATCCTTCGGGAGAGGTGTCGGCATTCCGGTCGACGCAACGGCGTTGGTGCGCAGATCGACCGGAACCGTCGACGGGTGGAAACACGCGATGGTGCGTCCCTGTTCGGTCATCGGGTCCGGAAGGACCTCCACGCAGTCCGCCTCAGCGCTGGCGCAGCGCGGCGCGAACCCACAACCCCGCAGCGGATGCAATGGGTCGGGAGGGCTGCCCCCGATGGGCACGGGTCGAGCGGATCCGTCGATGGACAATCGTGATCGCAACAGACCGACCGTGTAGGGGTGAAGCGGGTTCGACAGCACCGCTGACGTCGGTCCGATCTCGCAGATGCGTCCCGCGTAGAGCACGGCGATGCGGTCAGCGACCGCCGCAGCGACGCCCAGGTCATGGGTGACCAGCAGGATCGAGCAGTCGTGCTCTCGTCTCAGACGGTCGAACATCGCGACGATCTGCGCCTGCACGCTCACGTCCAGGGCTGTCGTCGGCTCGTCGGCCACGATGAGGAGTGGGCCGTCGTTCTTCTCCGCGTCGGGCCCGGCGGCCTCGGCCCCTCCGTCGGTCGCGAGCGCCATCGCGATCATCACACGCTGGCGCAAGCCACCGGAGAGCTCGTGCGGCCACTGCTTCATGCGGCGTTCCGGTTCGGGCACCCCGGCATCGCGCAGCGCGGTCGTCGCACGTTCGATGTCGGCGCCGCGCTCGGTGAGCTGCCGGCCGATGCGCATCGTGGGGTTCAGCGACGACAACGGATCCTGGAACACCGCTCCCAGCAGCTCCTGTCGGACCCGGCGGTGCGCGCGGTCGTCGTCGTCGACCATGTCGACCCCGGCCACCTCGACGCGTCCCGACACGGTGGTTTCACTCGACCGTGGCGGCATGCCCAACAGACACGAGCCGAGCACGCTCTTGCCCGAGCCCGACTCACCGACGAGGGCCACTATCTCTCCCTGGGCGATCTGCAGATCGACGCCGCGCAACGCATGAACCGTGCCGTCGTCGACGCGGAACGACACGTGCAGGTCCTCGACGGAGGCGACGGGGGGCATGTCGGTTGCGGCCCGCGTCGACGCTCGGGCGTCCGAGCTCGAGGTGGCGGACACGTCAGGTCCTCAGCCGGGGATCGATGAGCAGTTGCACGGTGTCGACCGCTGCGTTGACGAGGACGTACATGATGCCCAGCACGAACACGACACCGATGACGGCCGGGAAGTCCGACGATGCGATGCCCTGGCTGAGGTAGAGCCCTATTCCCGGCCACGAGAACACCACCTCGACGACGACCGCCCCCGCAAGCACGAGTCCGAGCTGCAGACCGGCCATTGCGAGCGCAGGGTTGACGGCGTTGCGCAGTGCATGGCGGCGGATGACCGTCGACTCCGCAACTCCCTTCGCACGTGCTGTTCGGATGTACTCCTCGCTGTAGGTCTCGCGCAGCGAGGCCCGGAGCGTGCGACCTATCGCGACTGCCGGCCCGATACCCAGTGCGATGGCCGGCATGATCAGGTGCAGCGCAGCGTCGCCCAGTCCACGGGGATCGCCTCCGAGGATCGTGTCGATCATCAGGAACCCTGTCGGTGCGCTCGCGGACACCTCGCTCGATCTCTGCCCCGCTGGAAGCCAACCGAGCCACCGGTAGAAAACGAGGATGCCGAGGATGCCTGCCAGGAACGTCGGCACCGCGGCGAGCGCGATCGAGGAGCTCCGCATCGCCGACGAGCCGCGACCGGGCCGTGAACCGAGGATGCCGATGAGTCCACCGAAGACCACAGCGACAACCGCTGCGGCAGCTGCCAGCTCGATCGTCGCCGGAAGGAACGAGCCGATGTCGGACCGGACCGGTTGGCGAGTCCGCAGCGACGTGCCGAGATCGCCCTGGACGAGCCGCTCCATGAACCTCGTGTACTGCTCGACGATCGGGTCGTCGAGCCCGATCTCCTCGCGCTTCTCCGCGAGCACCTCGGGCGAGGTGTTCCGGCCGTAGAACGACTTGACCGGATCCGACGGGAGCGTCTGCTGGATCAGGAACACGATCACGGTCAGCAGCAGCAGCACACCGACCAGCGAGGCGAGCCTGACGGCTATTCGTCTCAACACGTCATCGCTCCAGCGCGTCGGTGGCGGCGTCGCCTGCGATGTTGGCCAGCACGGCGAGCACGAAGAGACCGGCCGCCGGTGCGACCGCGACCCACGGCGCGTTGAACAGGTACGTGAGTCCCTGGGCGGTCATCGCTCCCAGTTCTGCTGCCGGTGCCGGCGATCCGAGTCCGAGGAAGGACAACCCCGCGAGCACGAGGATGACCGAACCGACATCGAGCGACGCGGCGACCAACACCGCCGACAGCGTCCCTGGCACGACGTGCACGAACGCTATTCGCGGCCGGGACAGGCCTCCGACGCGGGCGGCCTCGACGTGGGGGCGGTGCATCAGCGAGCGCACCTGGCTGCGCACGATCCGGGCGTACCAGGGCCACCAGGTGAGGGCGACGGCGATGAGAGTGTTACGCAGGCTCGGCCCGAGCGCAGCAACGACCGCCAACGCAACGAGCGGACCGGGAAGAGCGAGCGCAGCATCGGTGAGGCGCATGAGCAAGGTGTCGACGATGCCGCCGGAGAACCCGGCGACGAGGCCGATGGCGCCACCGACGGCGACCCCGACAGAGATCACGCCGAGCGCTGCGAACCAGCTCGTGCGCATGCCGATCAGCATGCGCGCGGCCACGTCTCGGCCTTGGCTGTCCGTGCCGAGCAACTGCTCGGAGAGCGGTTCCTCGAACGGCGTCGAAGCGATGTCGGATTCCGACAGCTGCAACACCGCTGGCAGCAGGAGCAGAACGAGCGTGATACCGACGAGCAACCAGACCGCGACGCGTCCGGATCGCCCGCTGCGCCGACGTCCGCCGGCCCGACGTCCCAGCCCGAAGCGGCGCCGTCGGCGGGCCGCATCCTCGGCCATCCCCTCGCCATCTGCCACATGTCGCGCAGCCTGCAGCGATCCGGCTGTCGGCAGTTCACCGCCGAGCCCCGCCTCGGGCTCGACGGCGACCTGCATGTCGGGTGGGTTCATCAGGTCACCCCGCCTTGAGCGCCTTCAGCTGCAGCGTGAACGGTGTCGGGAGCCAGTGGGCGAAGCCGGTGATCCCGTCCCGCACGATGAACACGTCCTCCGGGTCCGACAGAGTGATCCAGTTGGTCGAATCGTGGATGAGGTCACCGACCTTCCCGTAGGCCTCGTCGACCTGCTCCTGATCCGTCGCTGCGAGGCCATCGTTCATGAGCGCATCGGCCTCGGGCGAACCACCGCCCAGGTAGTTCAGGAAGCCGCCGCCACCGCTGGCGACGTCGGAGTACCAGAACAGGCGTGCCCACGTGTCGGGGTGCGTCGAATCCGGGTAGGCGACCTCGTAGTGCAGGTTCGGGGCACCGGCCACGTCCTCGATGAAGGAGTACTGGTCGCCGTCCTGCAGCGGCACGAGTTCGACAGTGATGCCGGCGGCCTGCAGCTGCGTCTGGATCGTCTCGACGACCTGCTGGTCGGCGGGCAGCGAGGCTCCGTAGCTGAGGCGAACGGTCGTGCCC
>Ga0335397_10009422_pt1 | contig 12191 bp, 6 predicted proteins | sample MAT04_FD_205740 | JGI IMG/M metagenome (GOLD analysis project Ga0335397, IMG submission 205740) | Freshwater microbial communities from Lake Fryxell liftoff mats and glacier meltwater in Antarctica - MAT-04 (spades assembly) (version 2) ...
TAAAGTAGTCATCAAAAGTGATGAGTCAGCTATTGTATTTAATAAAAATAAAAAAATATATCAAGAAGCTCATAATTTTAGCAATGATGAAATCGATTACTTTTTTAGTGAAAAAAGAGAAGTAATTCATCCATATGATATACAATCAGGTGAAATTAATATGTTGATGAAAACAGGCAAAGTTTTGCCATACAGCTCATTAAATACTTATCTGAATACAAATGCAGAAGAACGAACATTTTTGTTTTATCAAAAGGACTTAAAAGATGTATAGGCAATTATTTAATAGACTCCATATCTTAAGGCAAACAAGAGTCCTTTAGATTTTAAATTTGTACTTTTCTGTTTAAGAATTATACTTATTCAATTGACCATGTCTAAACCAATGCTCCTGCTTTTAATTCTTCTACACACTCTGGATTAAGTAAAGTAGATATATCTCCAAGCTGATCAGTCTGACCTTCGGCAATTTTGCGGAGGATGCGCCTCATGATTTTGCCAGATCTTGTCTTGGGCAATTGGGTGACAAATTGTATCATATCAGGCTTGGCTATTGGTCCAATGTGTTTGGTGACGACTGCCAAAATTTCTTTTCTGAAATGTTCCGCATCCACAACTTCATGATGAGCTTTGACGTAGGCATAGATACCTTGTCCTTTGATATCATGAGGATAGCCCACTACGGCTGACTCTACTACTCCTGAATGTTGATCAATGGCATCTTCCACTTCGGCAGTGCCTATTCTATGGCCAGAAACATTGATGACATCATCTACCCTGCCTATGATTCTGTAACGCCCATCTTCATCCCTTTTGGCACCATCGCCTGTGAAATACATATTTTTAAATGAGGCAAAATAATTGGTTCTGCATCTTTCATGATCACCATAAGTAGTCCTGAGTATCGACGGCCAAGGGAATTTTATACATAATAGACCTTCTACTTCATTGCCATATAGCTCATTACCATTGGCATCCAACAAACATGGTTGGATACCAGGAAGCGGGTAGGAAGCAAAACATGGTTTAGTATCTGTAATGCCCGGCAAAGGTGTGATCATAATACCGCCTGTCTCCGTCTGCCACCAGGTATCTACGATAGGTGCATTTCCATGACCGACTTTATCATCGTACCAGTGCCATGCTTCTTCATTGATGGGTTCACCTACGGAGCCAATAACCCTAAGAGAACTAAGATCATATTTTTCGGGTTCGTGCCATCCTGCCGCCATGAGCGCTCTGATAGCTGTAGGTGCTGTGTAAAATTGGTTGACTCTATGCTTCTCACATACGTGCCAAAATCTGCCTGCATCCGGATGACCGGGTACACCTTCAAACATCATCGTCGTGGCACCAGCCAGTAATGGGCCGTAGATAATATAGGAGTGACCCGTGATCCACCCTACATCCGCCGTACACCAATACACATCTCCATCTTGATATTGAAATACGTTTTTGAAAGAATAACAAGTATAAACCATGTATCCCCCACAAGTATGGACGACACCTTTGGGCTTACCTGTAGATCCAGAAGTGTACAATATAAATAACATATCTTCAGCATCCATAGACTCCGCTGTACATTCTGTACTCATGCCATCTACTGTCTCGTGCCACCAAAGATCGAGATCAGGATTCCAGTTGACCTTTCCGCCAGTGGTCTCATACACAAGTACTTTCTCCACAGAATCACAACCCATTGTAATGGCTTCATCTACTACTTCTTTGACAGGAATATTTTTGGGTCCACGTCTGTTGTAATCTGAACATATCACCATTTTACATTCTGAATCTTTAATACGATCTGCTAATGCGTTGGCTGAAAATCCTGCAAAAACCACGGAATGAATCGCTCCGATACGTGCACAAGCCAACATAGCAATGGCGACTTGCGGTATCATAGGCATGTAAAAACAGATTCTGTCGCCTTTTTTCACACCTTGTGCTTTGAGCGCATTGGCACATTTGTTAACCTCGGCGAGTAGTTGTTTGTATGTATATCTTATAGACGGTTCATTAGCTTCATTTGCTTCCCAGATGATGGCTGTCTGATCGCCCTTTGTAGCTATATGTCGGTCGAGACAGTTTTCAGTAATATTGAGTTTACCACCTTCAAACCATCTGACATCTGGAGTGATGAAATCATTTTTGAGTACGGTATGCCACTTCTGATGCCAAGTAAAAGTGTCTGCCTGTTCTGCCCAAAATCCTTCCGGATCTTCCACACTTTTTTGGTAAGCTTCATGGTATTGTTCGATGGATTTAACTTGTAAAGTCATGGCTTGATGCTATTTTTTTCACAAATATATAAATTAATTGATGTAAAAAATAAATTTTTCCAGGAGTTGAAATAAGTCGTAAAATAGCTGCTATTAAATAATAATATTTATTTTTTTGCAGCATATACGAAATTAAATTACGTATTAAAACCATTAAATGCTTCATGAATAGAATAGGTTGTTTCCATGCTAAATAGAGAAACATCATTTCTATATTTAAGGATGCTGCCAATTAGATGCAACAATGTAAGTTTTTATGAATGGTCAAGCGAAATGCCATCAATAAATTTTCTAGTTCACACCTTTTAGAAATGGAACGAATCTATAATTTCCGAAATTCTCTTTTTTAAGAGAGTCGTCTTCGCTTTTTGTTATTTTGAGCATTTTCTGCAAATCACCCTGTCCCAATGGAATGACCATGATACCACCGGGTTTTAATTGGTCAATAAGTTTTTCTGGTATTTCAGAGGCTCCTGCAGTGATAAGAATTTTGTCAAAAGGAGCAAATCGAGGCGCACCTTCATATCCATCGCCGTATAATGTTCTGATATTTCCAAATCCGATATCATGTAAAAATTTTTCTGTTTTATCAAATAGTTTCTTCTGCCGCTCAATGGTATACACTTTTGCACCCATATGAGAGAGCACACAGGCCTGAAATCCAGATCCGGTGCCAATTTCAAGTACCTTATCTCCCTTTTTAACATCTAGCAGCGTAGTCTGCATAGCCACTGTGTAAGGTTGGGATATCGTCTGATCTGCATCTATTGGAAAAGCTACGTCTTTGTAAGCCCAGTCTGAAAAGGTTTTTTCTAGGAAATAGTGCCTTGGTATTTCCATAAAAGCATTCAGGATTTTTTCATTATTTATTCCTTTTGATTTTAACTCATTTACCAATTGCTGCCTGAGCCCCCTGTGTCTGTGTGTATCGATCACTTACCTTATATTTTTGGCAAATATATTAATTATTATTTTAATATGAGGTATGCTTTCAAACATTGATGATTTTAAGCAATATTAAGGTCTTTATTATGAAGTCATATCATGGTTTGTTTCCTTTGATGTCTAAAAAACTATTTTAAATTGTCCGTGTTAATACACCATGCAGTTTTGTACCTGCAGAATCATACCAAACAATACTTATTTCATACCTTTACTGCAATTTATAAATATTATTTTCCTCATGAACAAAAGAATGATATCCTTTCTCTTTCTTGTGATTCCATCTTTTGCATTTTCGCAGACTATATGGAAAAAATCTGATGAATCAAAAATATCTTTGTCACAAAGACAATCCAGAGACATCATTCCTAATAAATATTTTACAGTAAGTCTGGATTATTTAGCGCTTGCAAAACAAATGGCTTCAGCTCCTGCTGAATTTACTGGGTTTGGATTAAGATCAGAATATGCTATAGAACTTCCCATGCCTGATGGTAGTTTAGAACAATTTGTAGTATGGCAAGCACCTGTCATGGAATCAGAATTGGCAGCACGATACCCGGCCATCAAATCATATAAAGCATATCAGAAAAGCAACAGAACCATTTTTGCAAGATTTAGTATTGGGCCTAATGGATTTCATGGCGCTATAAGGACTGATGAAGGAATGGTTTACATTGATCCCTATAGTGCAGGGGATGTCAATAATTACATGGTATATTATACTTCTGACCATATAGACGAATCACTCAAAGACAGAGCACTTTGTGGTACGGATGACTCTTTTCAGGTGCATAATACTAGCAAAGCTAAATGGGGCACCAGAAGGCTGGGTGATAAGATGGAACTTAGGCGGTACAGACTTGCATTGGCATGCACGGGAGAATGGGGCGCTGTCAGAGGAACTAAGGAAAAAGCATTGGCAGACATGGTTGCTTTTGTGGAACGTGCTAATATCGTTTTCGAAACTGAGTTAGGTTTGACAGCAGTTTTAATTGCAAAAAATGATGATCTTATATTTTTGGACGGCACCACCGATCCATACAATAACCCCAATCAAGGATTATCGCTTGTAGGCCAAAATACAAGTGTCCTGAATGTAAGAATAGGTAGCGGAACTTATGAAATAGGGCATGTATTTTCAATCTGCAATGATGTGGGTGGTGTTGCCGCTGGCAATATTTGTACGCCAAGCAAAGGAGCGGGAGTAACTTGTCACAATAGCCCTTCTATCAGCAATGGTATCGTCCTTGTTTTTAATCATGAAATAGGACACCAAATGACCGCTGCGCATACATTTAACAATTGTCCTGGACAGGAAGGACAACTTTCTGACTCCGGATACGAACCTGGAGGTGGCTCTACTATCATGGCGTATCCCAATGCTTGCGGAACAAGTAACCTCGGTGGTGGAAGAGACGATTATTATCACGTCATTTCTCTGGATGAAATGCTTTCATTTACAAATTCTGAAGGAGCAGATGCCTATGAATGTGCTGAAAAAGTAGATATCAATAATTTTATACCGGTGATTACATTGCCTTACACCGATGGATTTTCTATTCCTAAGTCAACCCCTTTCTTTCTGAAAGCATCCGCAGAAGACGCCAATGGAGACATTATGAAGTACAATTGGGATCAGTTTGACAATCAAACATCCAGTCCGTTGGGGGCTCCCGTAGGCAACGCACCTATTTTCAGATCACTTAAGCCCACTACAAATCCTGCCAGATATTTTCCTAATGTATCCAGAATACTCAATGGACAGTTTACAGACAAAACCGAACTTTTGCCTACTTACGGAAGAGAGCTTACTTTCAGATTTGTAGTAAGAGATAATAATCCGCTTGGAAATGCTTCAGTATGGGATGAAATGAAATTCAGAGTGGCAGATAATGCAGGACCTTTTAGACTCACATTTCCTGTGCTGGATTATAAGCTGAAGATTGGAGACAAACTTAATGTAACCTGGGATGTGGCCAATACAAATATAGCCCCAGTCAATTGTAAATTTGTGGATATTTATCTAGCCTTAAACAATAGTCTGGATTTTGATTCTGAAAATTTAAAACTTATATCAAAATCTACTCCAAATGACGGACAGGAAACCATAATTGTTCCTAATACTGAAACCATAAGGGCAAGAATTGTGGTGAAAGCATCAAATAATATTTTCTTTACCAATGGATTATATAATTCCCGCATTGATTTACCAACTGTTCCTTCATTTTTTATGGATGTAGCTGAATCAAGTAAAAATGCTTGTTTGCCGGAAAGTGTAACGTATGATTTTTCAACAGTCGGATTCTCAGGACTTACAGAAAAAGTTAGTTTTGAAATAATATCAGGATTACCGGAGGGCGCTGTGGCTACTTTTGTTAAAAATGAAATAAATGCAGGAGAAAACACGCAGCTAAATATAAATCTCGAAAATGTAACGGGCACTGCCGATTATGAGATCATGGTAAGGTCGTACATAGAAGGAATTGATACAATAGAGCGGGTGATTAGATTAGGGATTACCAGTACTGATATTGACCACGTAGCTTTGTTGAGTCCAGTAGATGGAATCAGTGGTGTTGGTCCTACTCAAAATTACAATTGGGATAACAAACCGGATGCAGTCAGTTATAATTTGCAGGTGGCTACTTCTCCCGCTTTCAATACTGAAAAAATAGTAATAAATATAGAAACAATAGGGAATAGTTTTAACTCAAATACATTTCTGGAGAAGGCGACTATTTATTATTGGAGAGTACGAGCCTCCAATAGTTGTCGGGGTGGTCAATGGTCAGATGTTCATGCTTTTAATACAGAGTCTCTTAATTGTGCTATTGTAAAATCAGGCGATCTCACTATAAATATTTCACAATCAGGAACCCCTAAAGTGGAAGCTATTGTCAATGTTTTTAATGAAGGTGCGATTAGTGATATAAACATAAAAAATATCAGGGCAGAACATCAATGGTCTGGTGATCTGGTAGCTTATCTAACAGCTCCCTCAGGCAAAGAAATTTTACTCTGGAGTCGCAAATGTGGCTCTTCCAAAGGGCTGTATCTGGGTATTGACGATCAATCCAATGAATATTTTCAATGTCCGGTCAATACGGGAAGAATATACAGACCCGAATCGCCGCTTTCAGCTTTCAATGGAGAAAATATGAAGGGCAATTGGACACTGCGACTGGAAGACAAAGCATCCGGAAATGGTGGCAGGCTGCAAAATTTTGACCTGGAGTTGTGCGCCAATATTGTTTTAAATCCGCCGGTATTGACCAGAAATGAAATTTTAAAAATCCACCCGAAAGATACCAGAGATATAGACAGGATACTTTTACTCAGCGAAGATATCAATAATTCAGCCGCTGAATTGAAATATATTCTGGTAAAGGCTCCATCAAAAGGAGTACTCACTGTAAATGGAAGTCCTGTGGACGGAGGCAGTCAGTTTACGCAAGATGATATCGATAAAAATAAAGTAAAATATCTTCATACTTCTGAAGGTGATGAAGATGATGATTTTAGATTTGTTGTTTCTGATGGGCAGGGAGGATGGATAAGTATTACTGAGTTTAATATTGATGTAGATGAAGACTTTGCATCATCCGTCAAAGAAGAATTATTGACGGAAAGAATACTGATATATCCAAATCCTGCCTTTGATGTATTAAATATTGTTTTGATAGACAGAGTAGAAGGACAATATCGGACTACTATTTCAGATATGACAGGCAGGATTATTTCATCGAATAACTTTTCAGGTACTTCTGCCGTGTATGACATACAGGGTCTGCAGTCCGGAGTTTATGTGCTAAAAATTGAAGTGGATGGTAAGTCAACTTTTAGAAAATTTATCAAAAGGTAGGACTTATCTTTTGGGTTCATGAGTGTACCAAGTCAAAGCAAAGGCATCTTGTTTATGCTTGTGGCTTCTTTTTGTTTTGCGCTAACCGGAGCCTGTGCCAGATATCTGAGAGATGATATCAATCCTATTGAGTTGGTACTTTTTAGAAATCTAATAGGTGTGGGGTTTATTCTCTATTCGATGAAAGTGACTCCGGTTGTGCAGAAAGGAGGTAACATTTGGCTTTTGATTTTCAGAGGTGTCATCGGTACCCTCGCATTGTACACTTTTTTTTATGGAATTTCCAATATTGGTTTGGCTATATCCATCACATATCAGCAATCTTATCCTGTATTCTTAGCGCTGGCAGCTGCATGGTATTTTGGAGAAAAACTTAAATTTTCAGAATGGGTGGCCATTTTTATAGGATTTGGTGGCATTTGTCTTATTTTTCTCCCTTCAGTAGACACTTCAGGATTGTCAGTAAAGCACCATATAACGGGAATTGCCAATGCAGTGATGACAGGTATGGCCTACCTAAGTATCAGAGGTTTAAGTGAAGAGTATGACCAGAGATCGATAATCCTATCCTTTATGTTATGTGGTATTGTTTTACCGATTTTTTCGCTTACCACAGGCAGTTTTATTGAGACTACTCGTTTTGATTTTATCATTGATAGTTTTGATATTCCTAAACTTAGTCATTATCCGGTGATACTTTTGCTGGGTATAGCTGCTTTGTTTGGGCAGATCTATTTGACCAAAGCTTTTTCATTTCAAAAAACTGGTGTGATAGGCGCTGTTGGGTACAGTAACATTGTATTTTCCATTATTTTTGGAACCTTTCTAGGAGATGCCTTTCCTGATAAACTTAGTCTTGTAGGAATCACTTTAATAATAATATGTGGGATATTGGTATCTTTCAAAAAAGCACTTTAGGTTATAATTAAGCATAGGTTATGTTTCTACAAGGTAGAATTGGTGCTTAAATAATAACATTTAAAGACAAAAAGATGTCCTAGGGTTTTCTTTGTTACATACATCAGGGTGAAGATTTACTATGTTTTTTACATGAGTGAGCTTAAAGAAATGATTGATTTCTCTTTACCTTACACCATTGCATCCTAAAACAGCTATCAACAAAGATTATTGATTTTACCAAGCATCTAAAAATTTATCATTAATTTAAATTAATCCTCTATATTTGTCTCTTAAAATCAGCTCATTATATATGCGTGTTTACTCCAATTGGTTTTTTATCTTAGTAATGACCCTAGTGTCACAAATTGGCATTGGCCAACCTAAATTTAAAAATATAACCAGATCAATTAAAAGAGACATTCCTACCCGAAGTGTTATGCCAGGTGCTATGCTGGATGTCGATGGAGATTTGGTCGATGACCTTGTAATAATTGATAAAGGTATCTGGCTCAAAGCCATCCAAAGCTACGGAAAACAATTTAAACTGCGTCTGATCGACTCGATAAAAGTATCGTCAAATCCCGAATGGACACTTACTGCCGGAGACTTGAACAATGATGGCAGAAATGAAATAATAACATCAGGCTTATATAATTTAATCAGCATCAATACATTAACTAATAACAAGTTTACCAAAAAAGCATTTCAATCGGGCATTTATGCACAGGCTTCCAATACAGTTGATATCAACAATGATGGTTGGCTGGACTATTTTGTTTGCAACGATGATGGTCCAAGCAGTATTTATATAAATGATAAAGCAGGTAATCTGGTCTTGACCAAAGTCATTGATTTTACCAAAAATGACACTACCGACGGATCTGGCAATTACGGAAGTGAATGGGTAGATGTCAATGGAGATTTTCTCCCAGATCTGTGTATATCAAAATGCAGAGCAGGAGTGAATAGTTCTTCAGATCTTCGCAGGATAAACAGGCTGTATATCAATAATGGAGAGGGCACTTTTACCGAGCGAGGTAGTGAATACGGCATGAATAGTGGTGAACAATCCTGGGTTACTGCCTTCGGAGATATAGACAATGACGGTGATCAGGATGCTTTTGTGGTCAATCATTTTGCTCCACATGCGCTGATGGAAAATATCGGGGGTCAATTTTTTAAAGAAATACCCTTACCTGAAGTTATACTATCCTTTGGATTCCAATCTGTCATGCGGGATTTTGACAACGATGGTTTTCTTGATATCATTGTGGCCGGGATTGAAGGATTTACATATTTGCGCAATATGGGCGACAAAACATTTCAGATAATACTTAATACCATCGGGCCAAACACACCTAGATCTTTGACAGTGGGTGATATCAATGATGATGGTTTTCTGGATATACATGCACATATCGCCGAGCCCGTAAATGAACTCGGGTTTAAAGATGATGAACTCTGGTTGAATGAAGGCAACGATAACAACTTTATCAAAGTAAATCTTGAAGGTAAAACTTCCAATCGTTCAGCTATTGGTGCTCAGATTGAAATTTACGGAGCATGGGGCAAAAAGGTTAGATATGTAAAAGGGGGAGAAAGTTATGGTATTTTCAATTCATTGCAACAACATTTCGGTATTGGCACAGCAAATGTTATTGATAGTATAGTCATAAGATGGCCATCCGGACACAAGGATAAGTATCTGAACTTGGAAGCAAACAGTACATATCTTGCCCAGGAAGGACAGTGTATCAGTAAAAGTATTACACTATATGAAGACGAACAAATATTGGCATCAACACCAATTACGCTTGTAGCATCGACTCAATTTGTCACCTATCTTTGGAATAATGGCTCTACCAGCAGGCAAGTTCAGATTGCTCAGCCAGGGAAATATCATGTTACTATGACGGATGCGACTGGTTGTAAAACTATTTCCAAACCTGTTGCTGTGATTTCGGGATGTTTTTCCAGTGATATAAAATTAATTAGCGAAAGTCCATTGGTAAAATTATGTGATGGAGAAGTATTTGAAATTTCTGCAGTCAATGCAGCCTACTATGAATGGAGTACCGGTAGTACAACTCAATTCACATCAACAGATCAGTCTCAAAAAATAATACTAACTGCTACGGATTATTGTGGGGCCATTCGAACAGATAGTGTCAATGTAGAATTTTATAATGTTGAATGGCAGGTCAAAGGAGACACTATAGTAGCGGGTGAAAAAGCCACACTAATTTCTGACAACGTTGCTACAAGCTGGTTTCAAAATCAAAATTTGGTCAATCCGATATTTACCGGTGATACTTTGATCACAGAGGCACTCAGTAATACCACCGGTTTTTTTGCAAGAGTAACTGAAGTCATAGATCAAAAGATAAAAAATGTGGGAGAAAAGGAATTCCCGTTGAATAACTTATACGGAGGCAACAGTACAGTGGGAGGGATTATTTTTAGTATTGACAGACCATGTGTTTTGTATAGCGTAAAAGTAAATACAGACATAGCAGGCATCAGGAAGGTTATTATCAAAAATAGTGAAAGCAATGTGATATATTCCAAAGATATTTATATCGATGCAGGTATCCATTCCTTGATACTAAATGCAACACTTCAGCCAGGAAACCAATACAACCTTACCACCGATGAAGCAGTCAATGTCAGTAATTTTGGGTATCGATCTCCCAGATTGGTCCGTACATTCAACAGTACCGGATATCCATATAGCATTGATAATGTGATTACTTTACTTTCTTCATCCTTCGGTGCCATCTATTACTATTATTTTTATGATTGGGAAGTACATTATGATATAGTCAGTTGCGATAGTGATACCAGGGAAGTGATTGCATTTGTAGAGAAGGACTCAGGAGTTGATGATAAGGCTGAAAAATGGCCTGTAACGATCTACCCGAATCCAGCCTCCGATATAATCAATATTCGACTGGATGAAAATATCAAATTGCTATATACAGAGATCACGGATATACAGGGTCAAAAAATAGGTAAAACGGAAAAAAATAATACCGTATTAGATATGTCAGGTTTTTCGGATGGCATGTATATTGTAAATGTGTACACAGATATCAAGCTGTATTCTTTCAAAATTATAAAACATTAAATCTATGTTACGTTCTTTATTTCTTTTGGTAATATGTGCTTCATTCAATTTCCTTGCTGGACAAGACAAAAAGGAGAAAACAGAATTGCCATTACCGCCGGTGTCAGTTACAAAACATACCTTGATACTGAAAAACGGCAGAACCGTCAATTATGTTGCCACTTCAGGTTATATGCTGCTCGAGACAGAAGAAGGCAAGGACAAGGCAAGGATGTTTTATACTGCATATATAAAAGATGGTGTTACCAATACTGCCGAAAGACCCATCACTTACACCTTTAATGGAGGGCCGGGTTCATCGTCTGTATGGCTGCATATGGGAGCCCTAGGACCCAAAAGAATCATGATGAAAGATGATGGAGCTTCTATGGCACCGCCTTATCAGGTGACGGACAATGATTATTCATGGCTCGACTATACAGATCTTGTCTTTATCGATCCAGTCATGACGGGGTATTCCAGACCTGCTGAAGGTGTGGATAAAAAGGAGTTTTTGGGTTATAAGGAAGATATTGAGTCAGTAGGTCAGTTTATCCAGTTATATACCAGTAAAAACGGCAGATGGGCCAGCCCCAAATACCTGGCAGGCGAGAGTTATGGCACCACTAGGGCAGCAGGATTGAGCAGTCACCTCTTATCCCGATATGGGATGTTTCTGAATGGTATTGTTTTAATATCACAAATCACCAACTTTCAGACGGCCAGATTTGAAATAGGAAATGACTTACCATATATGCTTTTTCTTCCAACTTATGCTGCTACGGCATGGCATCACAAAAAACTCAATGCGCAGTTTAGTAATCTGGAGAATCTTATGGATGAAGTACGTAAGTTTGCTTTTGGCGAATACAACAATGCTTTGACACTGGGCGATAAGTTGAGTGCAAGTGATAAAAATCTCATTGCTGAGAAACTTTCCATCTATACCGGACTATCCAAGCAATATATTATAGGCACTAATCTTCGTATCAATATCCAGCAGTTTTGTAAGGAATTGAGAAGAAGCGAAAGTCTTACCGTGGGAAGGCTCGACAGCCGTTTTACTGGTCAGGACTATAATGATGCGGGGGAAAGACCA
>Ga0335397_10009423_pt1 | contig 12190 bp, 11 predicted proteins | sample MAT04_FD_205740 | JGI IMG/M metagenome (GOLD analysis project Ga0335397, IMG submission 205740) | Freshwater microbial communities from Lake Fryxell liftoff mats and glacier meltwater in Antarctica - MAT-04 (spades assembly) (version 2) ...
GACGTCGATCACGACCCCACGCTACTGCTGGCGCCGGCACGAAGTCATCGGAGATCGGGTGCTGATCCGACCGTCGGCGCTAGCGTCGAACCTCGTGGCAGCGGTGGAGGTGACTGGGCTCTCGGTTCGTTACGGCGAGCTCACCGCGGTGAACGACGTGTCGTTCACCGCAGAAGCCGGCCAGGTCACCGCCGTGCTCGGCCCCAACGGAGCCGGCAAGACCAGCACCATCGAGGTGTGTGAGGGCTATCGCACTTCCAGCGCCGGCACCGTCCGCGTGCTGGGCCTCGACCCGGCTACGCAGCAGCGGCTGCTCAGCGAACGGATGGGCGTGATGCTGCAGCAGGGTGGCGTGTACCCCAGCGCCCGAGTACTGGCCACTGTGCAGCACTACTGCACGCTCTACGGCATGGGCGCCAACGCCGCCGAGTTGGTCGAGCAGGTGGGGCTCGGCGCCCGCAGCCGCAGCACCTGGCGCCGGCTCAGCGGCGGCGAGCAGCAACGACTGTCGCTGGCGCTGGCGCTGGCCGCGCGGCCCGAGGTCGCGTTCCTCGACGAGCCGACGTCTGGTGTCGACGTGAACGGTCGCGACACCATCCGCGGCATCGTGCGCGGCCTGGCCGACAGCGGCTGCGCCGTGGTGCTGGCCACGCACGAGCTCGACGAAGCCGAGCGACTCGCCGACCGGGTAATCATCTTCGACAGCGGCCAGGTCATCGCCGACGGCACGCTGGCCGAGCTGCGCCGCGGGCACGACGAGATCCGCTTCCGCAGCAGCCCCGACCTCGACACCGTCGCCCTTGCCACCAGTATTGGCATGGTGGCCAGCCGCCTGGGTCACGACGAGTACGTCATCGACGCACCGCCACACCCACGGCTGATGGCTCAGCTCGCCAACTGGCTGGCCGACCAGGGGCACCCGCTCTCCGACCTGCGTGCCGGCGCGCAACGCCTGGAGGATGTGTTCCGACGCCTCACGACCGACCGCGCCGACACCAGCGAGTCCGGCACGGAGGCCCCCGCCGAGCCAGTCGGAACCCGCAGACGGAGGCGCCGATGAAACGATTCCGCTCACAGTTGGCCACCGAGCTGCAGTTGGTTGCCCGCAACGGCGAGCAACTGTTGCTCACCCTCGGCATCCCGGTGTTGCTGCTCGTGTTCTTCAGCACGGTCGACGTACTCCCCACCGGCACCGACGACCCCATCGATTTTCTAGCACCGGGCGTGCTGGCGCTCGCTGTGATGAGCACCTCCATGGTCAGCCTTGGCATCGGCACCGGGTTCGAGCGCAGCTACCACGTGCTCAAGCGGCTGGGCACCACGCCGCTGGGGCGCGGCCGGCTGATCGCCGCCAAGATCACGTCGGTGGCGGTGGTCGAGCTGGTGCAGTTCGCGGTGCTGGTGCCGGTCGCCTACCTGCTGGGGTGGTCGCCGTCGGCAACCAACTGGCCGGCCGCCATCGCCGCCACACTGCTGGGCACAGTCGCATTTGCGGGCATCGGCCTCACCTTCGCCGGTCGGCTGCGCGGCGAACTCAACCTGGCCGCGCTCAACGGCCTGTACCTGGTCATGCTGCTGCTCGGCGGCATGGTCATCCCCTTTGGCGAGTTGCCGTCGGTGCTGCGGGCCGTGGCTCAGGCGCTTCCCAGCGGTGCGCTGGCCGACGTGCTGCACGACACGCTCGGCGGCATCGGCACTCGAGCCGGCACCAGTTGGCTGGTACTCGCCGGCTGGGCGCTGTGCACACCAGCGGTGGCAGCATTCACGTTCCGCTGGGACTGATCACCACTGTGTCAGCGGCGTGGCTCGGAAGGGGCTTCGCTGCGAGTGAATGCTTCCGCGACTTGCTCGTAAGTGAGGGCTTCGTCGACCGGCGCGGCGGGGGAAGGAGGGTCTGACGGTTGCCGGCGATAGCTGTTCTCAGCGTCGGGGCTGTCGCCGAAGCGACGCACGAAAAGGGTGATGACCACCGCCCACAGAAACACGCCACCGCCAATCTTCATGATGACTCCGGCGACCTGCTGGTCGCTGATCGGGCCGAGGCCCCATACGCGCACTGGCTGCTCATAGCTGTTGTAGACGGTGCCTTCCGCGAGCGCCAACCACGCGGCGGGCACGGTGGGCACCACGCTCTGCAGGAACAGGTAGATCATCTTGCCGGCCGGGCGCATGTGCAGTTCCTTGAACGGCCCGACCACCGGCATCCACATCAAAATGGCGGTGGAGACGATCGCGAAGTGCACCAGGTAGTGCAGCGGGCCGTTGGAGGTGGACTGGTTCACCACATCGGGGATGTGGCTGATCATCACGATGCCGTTGAACAACACCGCTGCCACCACTGGCATGGAGAAGAACCGAACCACCCGGTAGGTGGTGCCTTTCCCGACCAGCACTCGTAGCAGCCACTCGGGCGTGGCCAGCAGCACGAGCGGCGGCATGAAGTAGCTGAGCATCATGTGCTGCAGCATGTGCGCGCTGTAGAGGTAGCCCTCGGCGATCTGGTGCAGCGGCCAGGTGCTGCCCACGAACAGCAGCAGCATTGCGCCCACGAAGCTGCGCAGGTTGCTGCGGGTGATCACCGGTTCGCCGGGCGCCACGGCCTTGGGGCCAATGACCCGCACCATGTACACGTAGGCGCCGACGAGGAACGCGACGAGCAGGTACACCTCGACGTTGGACACGAAACGCCACGGGTCCGCGTACGGAGCGGCAGCGTTCATCGGGTCACCAGAACTTTTCGAAGAACTGGAAGGTGAACAGGAACACGCAGAAGACGAACACGGCAAGGCCTAGCCCGATGTAGAACATGGTGCCGAAGATCTTGCTGTCGTACTTCAGGTGCATGAAGATGCGGATGATGATCCAGAACTTGATGACCATCATCAGCAGCAGCGACGGGGTGGCGAACGCCCCCAGCGGCACCCAGTAGGTGGCGGTTTCGGCGGCGGTGAGTAGCGCCAGGAACAGCGCCACCTTGATGAAGTAGCGGTCGCTGGGCGTGTGGTGCGGGTCGTGCTCGTCGGTGTTGTGGCCGTGGCCGGCGTGCTCGACGTGTTCGGTGGCTGCGCTCATGTGAGGTACCTCAGGCCGGGATCAGGTAGACGAGAGTGAAGATGACAACCCAGACCACATCGACGAAGTGCCAGTAGAGGCCCACCATCTCGACCACTTCGGCCTTGTCGCCAGAGATACGGCCACGCTTGGCGATGGCCGCAGTGGCCATGAGCATGATGACGCCGATGGCAACGTGCACACCGTGGAAGCCAGTGAGCGTGAAGAAGCTCGATGCGAACAGGCTGGTGGTGAAGCCGACGCCTTCGTTGTAGAACACCGTGAACTCGTACACCTGGCCACCCACGAACAGGGCGCCAAGCAGACCGGTGACGATGAGCCACAGGCTGGTGTTGCTGTGCTCGTTGCGCTTGGCGGCATTCACGGCGAGCACCATGGTGAGCGAGCTCATCAGCAGCACGAAGCTGCTGACCGAGGTGAGCGGGATGTCGAACAGCTGCGCCGGGCCCGGGTCGTCGCCTCGCCGGCCGCGATACAGCATGTAGGTACTGATGAGGCCACCGAACAGCAAGCACTCGCTGCCCAGGAACAGCCACATGGCCAGCTTGTTGTTGCTCAGCCCGGTGCTGGTGACATGCGCGCCGTGCCCGTCGTCGTGGCCATGGCCATGATCTTCGTGCGCGGGCTCTGATTCGTGAACGGCGATGTCAGCCAATTGACGCCAACTCCTTGGTCGGACCGCTGCCGTCGACGGGCGGGTCGTAGTCACTGTCGTCGGCGACCGATGGCTCGAGTACCCATCCGAAGATGCCGAGCAACACGATTGCCAAACCCACCACGCTGAGCAGCAGGTTGTAGATGACGCCGTAGGCGATGATGGGGAAGCCAAAGGCCAGCACGATGGGCCAGTACGACGGCGACGGCAGGTGGATGTTCGTGTCGGCGTTGGCCTCTTCCTCGGCCAAGATCTCCTCTGCGGTCTTCACCTTCACCAGTCGAGTGCCGGAGTCGCTGTCGACTTCCTCGTACTTGCGGTGAAAGAACTCGTCGAGCGCATGCACGGTGGGCACACGGTCGAAGTTGTGCTCCTTGGGTGGGCTGGCCGTGATCCATTCGAGCGTGCGGGCGTCCCACGGGTCGAGCGGTGCCTTCGCACCCTTCTTGGTGGTGACGACGATGTTGATGATGAACACCAGCACGCCGGTGGCGATCATGAACGAGCCCCAGGTGGCCACCTGGTTCCAGAATCCGAGGTTGAAAAAGCCCTCGCCGGTGAGCTTCTCGGGCCACACCACCATGCGTCGCGGCTGCCCCTGCATGCCCAGGATGTGCATGGGGGCGAAGGTGAGGTTGACACCGAAGAACATCAGCCAGAAGTTCCACTTGCCCAGGCGCTCGCTGAGCAGCTTGCCGAACATCTTCGGCCACCAGAAGTAGAACCCGGCGAACAGGCCCATGACAGCGCCACCGACGATGACGTAGTGGAAGTGCGCCACGATGTGGTACGTGTCGGTCTGCTGGGTATCTGCCGGAGCCGAGGCGTGCGTGACACCCGAGAGCCCGCCGATGGTGAACAGCACGATGACGCTGATGGCGAAGTTCATCGCGGTGGTGAACCACAGCTTGCCGCCCCACAGCGTGAGCGTCCAGTTGCAGATCTTCACACCCGTCGGAATCGCGATGAGCATCGTGGCCGCCGAGAACACCGCCACGCTCACCGGCCCCAGGCCGCTGGCGAACATGTGGTGAGCCCACACACCCCAGCCGACGAAACCGATGGCGGCACCGGAGAAGACCACGAACTTGTAGCCGAACAATGGCTTTCTGGCGAACGTGGGCAGCACCTCGGAGATGATGCCGAAGCTGGGCAAGATGATGATGTACACCTCGGGGTGCCCGAAGATCCAGAACAGGTGCTGCCACAGCAGCGGGTCGGCACCCTTCTCGACATCAAAGAACGCAGCACCGAAGTTTCGCTGGAAACCGAGCAGGAACAGCGCCACCGTGATGACCGGCATCGCGAACAGCAGCAGGAACTGCGTGACCAACTGCATCCACGTGAATACCGGCATACGCATCAGCGACATGCCCGGCGCACGCATGTTGATGATGGTGACAATCAGGTTGATGGCGCCGATCAGCGAGGCAATACCCGTGATCTGCAGACCGAGCAGCCAGAAGTCGATGCCGTGGCTGGGCGAGTACAGCGGGCTGGAGTTGGGCGAGTACATGAACCAGCCGCCGTCGGCTGCGCCGCCCAGGAACCACGAGGTGTTGAGGAAGATGCCGCCGAACAGGAACAGCCAGAAACCCAGCGCGTTGATGCGTGGGAACGCGACGTCGCGAGCACCGATCTGCAACGGCAGGAAGTAGTTGGCGAACGCTGCCGCCATCGGCATCACGAACAGGAACACCATGGTGGTGGCATGCATCGTGAACATCTGGTTGTACAGGTCGGCGCTGAGCACCGTGTTGTCGGGTGCTGCCAGCTGCAACCGGATGAGCAGCGCTTCGGCGCCTCCCACCAGGAAGAAGAACAGCGCGACGACGCCGTACATGATGCCCAGCTTCTTGTGGTCGACCGTGAACACCCACGACTTCCAGCCGGTGGAGCTGACGGGGCGCTTGAACACGCCGAGCGCCTCGGTGGGGGTGACCAGTGCCGGCGACGTGGCGTCGCCGACGACGGCGGGCACTGAGGAGGGTCGTTCGATGATTGCCATCAGTGGGTTCCCTTACTTCCGCTCGAACAGGTAGGCGATGAGCTCGTCGATCTGGGCCTCGGTGAGGTTCAGGTTCGGCATGCCGCGGGTCTTGCCGCCCGTGGGCCCCAGCAGTGCGGGGTCGGCGTACATCGGCTTCATGGCAGGAGAGTTGCGCAGCCATTCGCGCAGCACCGACTCGTCGAAGCAGTCGGCCGTGACGCCACCCAGGTACATCGACCCGAACTCGGCGGGGTCGGCATTCCACAGCTTGTCGCGGCACTCTTCGTTGATGATGTCGAAGGTCCAGCCGGCGATGGCCGTGCGGGTCATCAGGTTGGTCAGGTTGGGGGCAGCGCCCGACACGATGTACAGGTCGGGGTCGGCGAGGGCCGGCGTACCGTCGTCGTTGGTGAGGCCGTCGATCTGGTGACAGCGGGCGCACTGGGCGAGGAACGTGCCCTCACCGACCTCGGCGAGCGAACTCGCCGCCGGTGCGTTCGCGGCGTACTCCTCGGTCTGGATGCCCACCCAGGTGCGGAAGTCGGCGGTGTCGAGTGCGACGGCGGCCTGGCGCATGCGAGCGTGGCTGAGACCGCAGAACTCGGTGCACTGGCCCGTGTAGAGGCCGGGCTGGTCGGCCTGCATGCGCAGCGTGTGGATGCGGCCGGGCACGGCGTCGCGCTTGCCGTTGAGCTTCGGGATCCAGTAGCTGTGGATGACGTCGCGGCTGGTGATGCGCAACAGCACGTCGGTGCCGGCCGGGATGACCAGCTCGCCGCTGGTGACGATGGAGTCGGTGATCTCGACGCCGCCGCAGACGCTGCCCTTGACGTAGTCGTATTCCCACCACCACTGCTGGCCGGTGACGTTGATGACGCAATCGTTCTGCTGATCAGCGAGCTCGAACACCGTCACGATGGACGGCACGGCCACCACGACGAGGATGACGGCCGGGATGATGGTGAGCAGAATCTCCAGCTTGGGGTTGCCGTGCGACTGCTCGGGGATTTCCTGGCCTCGGTCGCGGAACTTCCAGATGGCGTAGCCGACGGCGATGAACACGAGCACGCCGACAAAACCGGAGATGTAGAACAGCTCGCGCTGCAGAGTGTCGATGTTGCGCGCGTTCGAACCCTCCGGCTGGAAAATGTCTTGTGGTGCGTTCTTCGCGCAGCCCGCCAACAGCACTGCCACGCCCACGGCCGCACCGGCCATGCGCCGGCGGCGACCGCTGAATCGACCTTCGTTGGAGCTCACCATTTCCTCACTCTGCTTCATGTTCTACGGCACCAGAATCTGAATGACCTGGTCGTCGCGACCGGGCACCTGCAACACCACTGGGGTGCTGCTGGCGGCATTGGACTTCGTCAACTTGAGATCGAGATACGACTGCTTGCCCGAGTTGACTGCGGTGGTGCACTTGATGACTTCCTCGTTGTCGCCGTAGGTACCCAGGCGAGCGGTGAGCCGCTGCGGCTGACCAGTGTCATTGTGGAAGATGATGCCGACGGTTGCACTACGGGACACAGGGATCTCGTGTTTCTCCAGGTTTCCGTAGCCGCTGACGAAGGCCACGAGGTCGCCGTCGGCCTGAAGGTAGACGTTGGCGAGGACATTGCTCTTCAGCGAGACGTCCTGCGATGCCTCTTCGTCGATGTGGTAGTCGACGCCGGGCTCTAGGCACACCTCGGGGTTCGTTGCGGTGGTCTCGTGCACTTCGATCTCGCGCTGGCCCTTCATGGCCGAGGCCACACCGGCGCCGAGCAGCGCCACCGCGGCGATACCGCAGACACCCACGATGGTGCTGCGGCTGAGGCTGCGCTTGGAGGCGAACAGGAAGCCGCCACCGGCGATGAGGGCGCCGAACACCAGGAACACGACGAGCCCGGTCTGCTTGCTGGCGCCGAGCAGGATGCTCGAGAACGAGTAAACCACGAACGCCAGCGCAATCGCGCCGAGGATGGGGAACTCGAGCGGGTGCAGGATGCGCTTGCGGAGTGCAGCGTTGTACTGCGGGTCGGCGCTGGCGCGCTCGCTCCAGCCCTGCACCATCCACTCGGCAACAGCGGCCAGCACCACGACCAGTGCCACCTTGAACACGACCGGCTTGCTGACGGCACCAATGGCGAGCCCGGCGACGCCGACTGCACCGACCAGCGGCCACATGCTGCTACCCACGGGCCACTGTGCAGCGGCGGAGGTGTGCTGCACACCCTGCTCCATCGCAGGCACGTTGCCGTCGCGGTTGAAGTAGTTGATGCCGGCCAGGAACCCGAACACGCTGGCCAGGGTGACCAGACCGACCGTGCCCATGATGCCGGTGGGGCCGCCGGCGCTGAACGCGAACACGACGGCGCCCGCGCAGGACAGCAGCGTTGCCCCGAAGAAGAGTTTCGAACCTGTGGTGAACATTGGCTCCCCGCTACTTCGTCACGTAGACCACTAGCCAGAGCGCGCAGAACGCTGCGCTCAGGAAATACCAATACAGCGCATGTGCGGCCAAGATCTCGCGATCGGCGCTGCGACCGCCGAGGTAGCGGAAGGCGGTGACCGCGCTGAACACCACGCCGACGATGACGAGTGCGGCGAACGCACCCGTGATGGCGTAGAACATGGCGCTGAACGTGCCGTCGTTGGCCGGCAGTTCCATCTGCGCATAGATGTGGGCCTGTGCGTTGATGTACGCAATGCCGATCAGCGCCACCAGCCCGAGCGCCAGACCCGTGTGCGGCCGGTCGTCGCGCTTGGCCGAGTAGACCGCCCATTGCGCGAACACGCACACGGGGATGAACGCACACAGCATGACGGTGGCCGGGACCAACGGGATGTTGATGCCGTCGGGCACCCACGAGGCGCCACTGTCGATGGCGGCCTCACGGAAGCGCAGGTAGAGGGCCAGCATCCCGCCCAGCAGGGCGGTGCCGGCGGCGCACGCGACGGCGGTGCCGACGAGGAGTTGCCGGCGCGGCGCCGGGGCAGGAGCCGAGGGAAGGGCGATCATCAGGCGTCACTCCGGTTCGCGGGCTTGAGGTCGAGCAGTGGTTCGGCGGACTTCACGATATGAACTTCGGCGAAGTTGTCGAACGGGGCCGGCGAGGTGGTTGCCCACTCGAGGGTCTGGCCGTCGAACGGATCGTCGCCGGCGGCCTCGCCCTTCAGGAACGAGCGCATTGCCAGTGCAACGAACGCCAACACGGCGAGCAGCACGAGCGCGTGCCCGGCGGTGCTGAGGATGTTCCACAGCTCCATCGGGCCCGAGTAGTTGAAGTTGACGACGAGGTCGGTGACGCCGGGCTGAACGTTTTCCACCGAGGGGAACACACCACCGGGCTGGTTGGCGAAGCCCGCGACCAGCAGCGGCAGCGAGGCCAGCTGGGCACCGGCGAAGGCGAGGAGCGCCAGCGGCAACGTGGCCTTGGCGGACATCGTGCGACCCCACCACTTCGGGCCCCAGTAGGCCACGGCGCCCATGGCGGTGAGCACGCCAGCGAACACCACGGCCAGCCAGGTGCCCTCTTCGAAGGTGGTGCCACCGAGGGCTGCATCGCCCACGTGGTTCACTGCGTTGGCGGCCACCGCACCGAGCAGGGTGAGACTGGCGAAGAGTGCGAACACGAGCGGCGCATTGACCTTCGGCTTGGCCGCTAGGCCCTTGGCCGACAGCGCAACGGCGACGAAGCAGCCCAACAGCGGCAGCCCGTGGACCATCAGGAACGGCAGCAGGTCGGAGAGCTGGTCGCCGAAGGCGGCGCTGATGAAGCCCGGGCGCAGCGTGGCGGGGAACTGCAGCACCGTGGCGAACACGGCGACACCCACCAGGCCGATGCCGGTGTAGATGATGCCGCGCGGGCGAAGTCGCTGGCGGGTGGCTGTGGCCACCGTGTCGGCAAGCAGGCCAAGAGCCGGTATGGCGAACAGCAGCGTGGTGGGCTGGGTGAAACCGAAGCCGGCCCACTGGGCCAACGACCGGTTGCCAGCCAGTTCGCTCAGCGACTGGTAGCGGTAGGAGATGTAGAGGTAGAGCAGGTTGCCGATGAGCACCGGTAGCGCCACGACGAGGCCGAGGCCTGCGACCAACACCGACCAGGTGAAGTAAGGCAGGCGGCGCATGTTCATGCCTGGAGCCCGAGTGGTGAGCACGCTGGTGACCACCGAAACCACCGTGGCCAACAGACCCGCCAGCACCAACGCCGCCGAAAGGATGAACAGTTCGACGAAGCGCGGGTTCCCGCCGCCAGGACCGCCGTTGTTGATGATGGCGAACAGGCCCAGGCCCGCACCGAGCAGCCACAGCCAGAAACCGCCGGCGGCCAGGCGGGGGAACGCCAAGGAACGAGCGCCAACCTGCAGCGGCACGATGGCCGTGGCGACGCCCACGACGAGCGGCAGCAGCACCAGATAGGTGAGCCCGAAGCGTTGTAGGGAGAACAACTGCGTGAGTGAACCGACCGGCAACCACTCGCGGTCGGGCGAGATGCGCTCGATACCGAGGAGCACCGAGATCGCGCCGGTGGCCAGCAACAGCAGCGCGCCTGCACCCAGATAGAGGCGGCCGATGCGCTTGTGGTCGGTGGTGGTGAGCCACTCGGCCACGCTCGCGACCCCAGACCCTGCGGTGGCAGGAGCGCTGGCGGCGTGAGGAGAGATGGTGGTCATAGGCGACGAACTTCTTTCAGGTCGGGCGCGCGACGCGCAAGGCCCTCAGGTGACAGATCGAATGAACAGGTGTGCGCCGACGACACTATCCGCGGGCGCCCCACCGGAAGGAAATCGTCAGCGCGCGGCGTGCAGGAAGACATCGATGGTCATCGCGGCAAAGAGCAGGGTGACATAGGTGATGGAGTACCCGAACACGCGCATGGAACGCTGCGGAGTGGGGTTGCGACCGAGATCGATGGTTCCCCACAGGAACAGGCCCCCGAGCGCGATGGCGGCCACGCCGTAGAGGGGCCCGAGGTCGGCCACCGGCCACAGCACCAACGTGCTGGCCACCATGAGTACGGTGTACTGGACCATTTTGCGCACCGTGACCTGCAAGGTGGCGACAGCCGGCAGCATCGGAACGTTGGCGGCGCGATAGTCGTCGGCGTAACGGATGGCCAACGCCCAGAAGTGGGGCGGCGTCCACAGGAACATCACCACGAACAGCACAACGGGCGTCCAGGTGACGTTGTTCTGCACGGCCGACCAGCCCACGAGCACCGGCACTGCGCCGGCGGCACCGCCGATGACGATGTTCTGGGTGCTGGTGCGCTTCAGCCACAGCGTGTAGACGAAGACGTAGAAGAGGGTGGCAGAGAGCGCGAGCACGGCCGAGAGCAGGTTGGCCCACATCCACAGCACCCCGAATGCGACGACCTCCAGCGAGATCGCGAACACCAGCGCCTGGCGAGGCCGCAGCAGGCCGGTGACCAGCGGTCGGTTCTGGGTGCGCGGCATCAGTTTGTCGATGTCGCGGTCGACCACCATGTTGATGGCGTTGGCGCCGCCGGCAGCCAGGGTGCCGCCGAGCAGGGTGATGAGCACCAGCGAGGTGCGCGGCCAGCCGCCCTCGGCCAGCACCATCGTGGGCACCGTGGTGATGAGCAACAGTTCGATGATGCGCGGCTTGGTGAGCGCGACGTAGCCACCGAGCTTCGACGTGGGGGTGCGTCGCGAACCGTGAGCCACCCCTCCCGGTGCCATACGAGAGGGAACGAGGGGCCGGGAGCCGACTGCCATAGGCAAGCATCGTAGGGGCACCCATCGACGACCGCCTACTCCGCTGCGCGTGCGAGTGTCACGTCGGCGGTCGGCCGCAACATGGCGGCCACGGCGCGTTCCCCGGCAGAATGGTGCGATGTCCTCCATTCGCGCAGCCACCACTGCGCCGGCCGTGGTCGAGCGACCCGATGTCGGCGAGGTCCCGGCGGACGAAGCGGCCAACGATCGGCCGTGGATCGTGCTGGTGTGGAACGACCCCATCAACCTGATGAGCTACGTCACGTTCGTGTTCCAGAAGGTGTTCGGTTACAGCCTCGAGAAAGCTACCGAACTGATGCTCGACGTGCATCACAAGGGTCGCGCAGTCGTCAGCAGTGGCGCCCGCGAGAAGGCCGAGATCGACGTCTTCCGCCTGCATGAGCACGGCCTGTGGGCCACGATGCAGAAGGACGACTGAGCCGTGGCGGCCACGCCGGCCGGTGAGCCGGTCGACGGCGTCTACGTCACGCCGCGGGGGCGGCGGCTCGCGGCGGAGAGCGTGTCCTGGGTGGCAACTCGTAGCGGCGGGCCGGGCGGTCAGCACGCCAACACGTCCGACACGGCGGTGACATTCAGCATCGAGGTCGCCGCCACCGGGCTCCCCGCGGTGGTGTGCGACCGCATCGTGGCCGCTGTCGGCCCGGTGGTCACGGCCACCTCGGCACGGTCACGATCTCAGTGGCGGAACCGCCAGCTCGCCTGGCAAGAAGTGGTCGCGCGTCTCGATGCGG
>Ga0335397_10009424_pt1 | contig 12190 bp, 3 predicted proteins | sample MAT04_FD_205740 | JGI IMG/M metagenome (GOLD analysis project Ga0335397, IMG submission 205740) | Freshwater microbial communities from Lake Fryxell liftoff mats and glacier meltwater in Antarctica - MAT-04 (spades assembly) (version 2) ...
GGCGCAATTGGCTCTAGATTTTGTGCCACCTCTTCTGATGGCATCACCTGGACCAGACGAGCGATGCCAGCTATTCAAAGCTGGAACGCAGTAGCTACAAATGGCACAAGCTATGTTGCGGTAGGCGGAGATGCTGCCAATGCGGCTACCACCGCTGCTGCTTCCTCCACTGATGGGCTGACCTGGGTAGCTGCAACAATGGCGACTTCACAAGTTTGGAATGCTGTGGGTTACGGTGGAGCCAGATATGTGGCGGTTGGAACCGGTACGGCCTCTAATTATGACGCAGATGGAGTCGGAACATGGACCAATGGCGCCACACTAACATCCGCCACATATATGGCATTAATTTACAATGGCACAATCTGGATGGCCATTTCAGGAAGCTCAACCGGAAATCAAAATAAAGCGGATCCAACAACCGGCGCCTTCACCGTCGGAGGTGCTCTTCCTAACTCAACAGGCAGAGGTGTCGCTTGGGACGGAACCAACTTTGTCGTTGTCTCAACCACCAATTCAACCCAAACTGCCAGATCAACAAATGGTGTGGCGTGGACAACGACTACCCTTACCGGAACCCAGATTGGCAGCTGGCAAGGCGTAGTCGCCAACGGTACAACCCTGGTTGCGGTCTCATCTTCCGGAAACCTTAGAAGTTATGCCATGACCTCTACCGACTCCGGAGCTACCTGGACAGTCAGAACCGGAACTCCAACCGACGTCTCACTCACCTGCTTTAATCCTTATGTTTCGCAACTCACAGCAACTGTTCAATTTGGAAACAACATCAATGGGAATAAAGTACCCTCTGGGGCCAAAGTCAGGTGTCCGAATATCATGTTCACTTCAGCAGTCCCTGCCAACATCCAAACCGCCTCCCGTCTGGTTGGCGCAAACATGGTAATGAGTGCCGGAGGAAGTCTGACAGCAAGTATTTGTTTGTTTGATGAATCATATAACAATTTTGCACAAGCTGAGGTAATTTCTCTCACCAATTGTGCCTTCACTCTTCCACCTTTAATTACTGAGTGTTACGGAGTCACCATGAATAGTGTTGGCTTTCCATTAGAATCAGTCAGGAGATATTATCAGGCTTCTGCAACGATCGGAGCTAACGGTTGGTTCACTAGAGACACCAGGTATGGAAACTCAACAACCAACATCTGGAACTACATGAATGGTGCTACGGTCACAGATCTAAATGTTGCGGTTGGCCAGCCACTCGGCCTTCATGCTGTTCAAACTGGTGCAACAGTAGCCGCACCTACTGCAGCTCTCATTATTACCAATACCGAAAATTCCACCTGGAACAATATCCGCTTTTATGGTCTTAACATAAATAAAAACTTCCAGGCAGCAATGTCTCTGACTTCCCTTTTCAATAACAATACTATTACTAATATGGAATCATACGGATTGTCCCCATTTTTCTTAGGTGTCTCTTCAGGAAATACTTTCACGAACATCACCAGGTCAGAAGACATGTTTAACGGATATAAGAATTTTACAACTGCTGCCAGAATCGGTAACGATCCGGTAGCCGGAACCAAACTCGCAGATGATACCAAATACTATATTAAGACCCGTTCTTTCAGGGATTGGAATAACCTTGCCAATTACTATGAAGGCCGTGTTGTCTCTGCCACCCCATATCTGGGACATCAACTCCACCCGCAAACTTTATCTGTTTTTAACAGTGCTACCCGGACAGTAACGCTCACCTGGGTCAGGCGTGATCCTGCCTCAGCAACTGTGGCCTATACAATTTTCCGTAGTACCTCCCCCAGCTTTACCAGAGATAGCACCACCAGACTCTGGTACTCACCAACTACCACCACCATTACTTATGTTAATGGCTTTGTGCTCACCGCCACGGCTGCAGCTGGTAGAACAATAACTTTTAACCAGGCAGCCCGTACCATTACCGCCTCGACGGGTTCATTTATTACAGACGGTTTTGTGATTGGTATGAATGTGGTTGCAGCTGGCTTTTCAAGCAATAACGGAACCTACATGATCCTCTCGCTGACGGCCACAGTACTTACCCTTACTACAAACCATACTAATTTAACAACTTCCGGTGCCCTCACTGCCGGTACGCTGGATGGCCAACCACCGGCAAACGGCACCACCTATTATTACCGTCTCCATAAATACTACTCTGCTCTTTCAGGTATTACTAATGCTGCCGGGACTGGGGCCGCCACAACCTTAAGCATTCCTTCTGGCAGCTTCAACACCGGGCTTGGAACAATTGCCAACTGTCAGGGAGTGATAGGACAATATAAAATTAGAATCCCAAATGGATCTGCAATTAACTTTTTCTCAGGCAACGTAGCAGAAGGACAGCAAATTGCCGGCTCAGGACCAGGAGCCAGTGCCACGGTGGTATCAGTTGACGATCCTTGGCAAATTACCGTCAGCGTCGTAAATGCTTCTACTTTCGTCAGTCAGACTCTGACTTTAGGAGCGGCAGCCGGAATGTATGTTTATGGTCCCGGTATTGCCTGGCCGACAAAAGTAGTTTCTGTCGATTCTGCAACTTCTATCACCGTTGATACAGCATTCCTGGCGACCTTCACCGGTCAAACCATCACTTTTATGAATGGCTCAGAAAGTGCTGAGTTTGAGTGCTACGTAAATGGACCGACCACTCCGGCATTTAACCTCCTTGTCCAGGCCAACGCTTTCAACAATGCTGCCTGGACTAAAACCAATATGACTGCTACTGCTGACGTGGCCCGAAGCCCCTATGACGTCGGATTTAGCTCTAATGCCTCAGTTACGACAGGAGAAAGACTTCTGTCAACGGGTCCGAGTGGAAGAGCCACACAATCAATCACTAATTTGAAATCAGGATCGGAGTATACTTTTTCCGTCTATGTGATTACTGACCCCTCAAATCATCAATCCTCTGTAGCCGGTGAAATTTCTATTAACACAACTTCACCCACCACTCAGGCATTCACAGCCTCAGGCTTATGGCAGAGAATATCTACAGCTTTCACCGCCACTTCGGGAACGCATATATTTACTGTTCAGATTAACACTGATGGGGCTTACATATACGCCGCTATAGCCCAGGTAAATACCGGATCAACCGCTCTCGCTCCGGTAAGTACAACTACAGTTCCTCTGGCAACCGGAGCCGGAGGCAGAACTCTGACTTTTGCATCTGCCAGTACAACCAATACTATCACCGCTTCCTCAGGAAGCTTTACAACCGATGGCTTTGTTGCCGGCAATAGCATCATCGTTTCCGGAACTACTAGCAATGATGGGACATATGTTTTAATAACTGTTGCAGCCACCGTTCTCACAGTTAATACGGCCCAACCCTTCGTAGCCGAAGGTCCAATCTCATCAGGCACGATTACTGCTTCTATTTTGGATGCGGCAGCCCAGGAACTAACTTTAGCTGCAGCCTGGAGTAGATCAATAGGTGGAAATGCAACTAATCAGGGAATTGAGCTTACGCTTGCCACAGCACCCACAGGTACACAGTGGACAGAAATTTATCTAGGTACAGCCAGCAACTTTACTCCTTCAGACACCAACCGTGTAGGTTACGCTATCATGCCGGGATCTCCCGCACCATTTAGTCTTTCCAATTCCAATGAAAACCGGATCGAAAATGTCACGCAAGCTGGCTTCGGTGGATCATCCGGTGCACTTATTACCCTGACCGGATCATCAAACAATGAATTTTTTGATTTTACAAATGATTTTAATTTTGCAGCCAATACCGCGTCGGTTCTCAATGTGCAAAATCTGTCTAACAACAATATTTTTGATGACTTTACAATTAAAAACTGGAGAAATTATGTTTCAGTAGTGACACCATTTACATTTCTTAACAATACCTCAGGAGTCATCATGCAAAATATGAGCTTTGATACTTATGATTTCCCAATTTATACCACTGCCACCAACTCTGCTTTGGGAATTATTATGAAAGGAGTCTCAGGATCACACTCAGAACCTCTTACCACGACAACTACCTACACTCTTGGTAATACCACAGACGGCATGGCGGTTGGGTTTACTACAGTTTACGACACTATGTTTCATGAAATGTATACCTCCCCTACGACGGGAAGGTTAACACTAAGGTTTAATGCCAGTGCCTCAGACGACCCGCCATATACCATACTTTCCGGAACTCCTGCTTTTTCAAATACAGGGCGTCTTTATTTCAGAACTGCCGGAGACTCTATAGAAATAGAATGGCCCTACCGTATTTACGGAGTCTCAAGCTTTAGAGACTTGGTCATCAAGAAAAGCGGACTGGATTTAGGATCAAATCTTGACGTCTTGGAATCACTTCTGGTCGAATTCTCCATAGATACCGGATCCGGATATACGGCATATACTACGGCAACTCCTGCCAATTTAGCAGCTTTATCAGTTTCTACAACAATCGGATTTTTATTCAAAATCAAAATCACGGCTCGACCGGGAATGCTTTACACTGGGCAATCTAATAATTTTGTAATTGGAGAAGCTATAGAAGGAGCAACAAGTCTCGCAACTGCAACAGTCGATGAAGATTTTGACTTAGGTACCACAGGATCAATAATTCTCTCCAGTATTACAGGGACTTTCTTACCCGGAGAATTAGTCCGCCGCGCCTCAGATGATCAGACTCGAGCAACAAACGTGGTCACTAATACTCAGTTCGCTCTCTTTCCATCTTTTAATTCCTACATTGACGGTCTTGAGATATTTACAAACACCGTAGGGCCAGGTGACTATCCAGGACAAACTGTTGCGATTACATTAACTAATGTTGTTACCGGAAGCCGTTATAATGTGTATAAAACATCAGGCTTAGCGCTGCTTGGATCTGGAACCGCTTCAAGCTCAAGTGTTACAATTTCTGATGTTGCGTACGTAGCAAATTTTGACATAACGGTTCGTGTTAGAAAATCGAGTGCCACGACCAAATATCTTCCTTTTGAGATTCAAGCTACGGTTAACTCCGCAGGTTCAAGTGTATTTACTGCACAAGTTGCTGACTCAATCGTTGCGACATCATATGGATCTATCGGATCAGACTTTACTATAGATTATGACAATAAACGCATCTTTCATTCATCTGGCTCATCCATTTACTCAGTAAATGCTCTCTATTCCTATATTCAAGATGTATTCGATGAGGTCGCACAGCTTAACGATACAATCCCTATGTCTGCCCAAACTCCTAACGAATATACGATAATTAATGGCTGGTTTATGGATGATACGTCTACTCAATTTTTATCAGGAGGCGCTATTCAAACAAGTAATTGGACCGGGGATATTTATACACTTACTTTTACTTCAGCGCCCACAAATCCTATTAGCTCAGACTTGGGAAAAACAGTTACAAATGGCACTACCAATACCGGAATACTACTCGATTACACAACCAATGATCCCTATATTTGGTATATTAGAAAAACGTTGGGAGTCTTTACAGTAGAAGCCGTAACCATTACCACAGGGAGTGGAGCCGGTACCATCAGCAGTGTGGCAACTGGTGATGCTATCTGGTCAAATATATTCTCCCTCGGAACACTTGTGTCTAATACAACTTTAGATGTCTGGCAGAATGAATCACAAATTACCCCATGGTGGTTGTCAGGCCAGATTGACATACTAGTGCGGGTAAAGCTAGCAGGAACTGAAATCGACAGTGGAAATATAACTATTTTGGCACGTAAATATTCAACTCTTTATGATCATTTTAGTATTGATGCGTCAACTGGACGCAACCCTGCTCCACTTGCGGCATTTACGGATTCAAATAATCAGACAGCATCTGGAACGGTTGCAGCTTACACAGGTATTACTTTTGATTTTGGTGCAAGCAGCCATGATTTAGGAAATGGAAATGGTGCCCAACCATATGATGTAGAAATTGATTGCGGAGCAAATACGTTAAGCGAAGTATATGAATACCTAAAGTATGTTACAAGATCAGGTTCAGGTACTACTCTAAATGGTGTTAATGGAGAATTCTATGTAGCAGTGGGCGATATCAGGCTTAACTACACTGGGGAGACAAGCGGTCCCTTTGTTGAAGGAACTGCTATAACGAGTAGTGCAGGAGGAACGGGATATATCACATCATTAATTGATAATGGCACAACCGGAACACTTGTTATTCGCAATGTTCATGGAACCTTTACAGATACAATTATTATAACTAGCTCCGCTACTACCGCTACTATTAATGGTATTCCAGATACTATCTCTCAGTCCAAACAAGCACCATTTGGTACATTCGCAGGAGGACAATTTTTTGGAGCACGCGGAGTTTGGATTACAAATTATGATGCATCTGACTCAAATAATTTCAGCTTAATTGATTCAGTGAACAGTACTCAAAATCCACCATCAACAGTTACTATAACAGTAGATGGACTTGTTTCCGGAGACAGAGTAAGTGTATTTAGAACAACAGGTGGACCGGGAAGCACTATAATTGATAGATCTATATTCACCGCAGATACAGGCAATAACGCTGGAAATAATACATTTGTAGTTAATGCGTCAATTCCAAGCGATACTCCGGCAAGTGGAATTATTAGAATTGTTGACGTAGATGACTTCACGGCAACCCAAGAGTCAAGATACACATATACTTCCTGGAGCGGTACAACCTTCTCAGGAGTATCCCCTGTTCTCGACCGTACCTATACTACCTCTGATACAGCCTATGTGCCGTATATTGACGAGCAGGCAAGCAGCACAAGTATTTCAAAAAACATTACTTATGTCAGCGACCACTATGTACTTGCAAGAGTGAGATTAAAAGGTATCCAGCCCTTTCAAACAACCGGAACATTAACAATCACCGGCTATAGCGCAACTGCAGTAAGAACCTCAGATACTATTGCATAATTATATGAACATTAAAAGCTTTTCATCACATTATAACGGGAAAATTGATTTGCAAAAAGATAAAAATGGCTATACTCTCCTTGTTAATTCTTATATGCAATCCGGGAGGAACATAGAATTTATTTGGGATGAAACTTTTGACCAACTTATACCGAAATTGAACTTGCAAAAAATTTTACTATTCGGTTTTGCGGGAGGATCAATTATCACGCCCCTCAGAAAAAAGTGGCCTGATGCAAATATAACAGCGATTGAGATCGACCCCGTGATGATTAAACTTGCAAGAGAATATTTCCCTCAAAATACAAAGGGTGTAAAACTCATTAACGGGGATGCAATCAAATTTATAACCAAATTAAAGGCAGAGAAAGCTTATGATCTTGCAATAGTAGACTGCTATATCGGAAGCACACAACCACAACAGAGCACCCTGATCCCCTTTTTAGTCAAGCTGAAAATACTCGCAGGCACTGTACTCTTAAATCAGCTATTTTTACCCAATCAAAAGAATGAGATAAAAAAGATTGCTTTTTTAAAAACGCTCGACACGCTCTACAGCGTCAAGGTCCTCAAGCTTCCCTATAATATAATTATTGAATTTTAGTAATAGCTCTGATATCCTGATAAATAAGCATATGAAAAAACACTATATCTGTATCGGCGGTTGTGGTCTCATAGCCCAGGAGCAGCAAAAATGCCTCACCCCAGGCTGCTGGAGAGCCAGAAACCCCCTAGGCGAATGTGAGTGCACCGATGATCTTCATACTGAGTTCTATGCGACGTATACCATCTCCCCGCCCCAAAAAGAAACCTCTGCGTAAAAATAAATCAATCTGCGCGTAACTATATCAGTTCTGAATAACCCTTGACAGGTAAGAAAATCAACTTCTATACTAATTATATGATCTTCGCCGCCCGAGTGTGGTGGAGTTTTTTTAGGTAAAACCAGATGGCTAGTATCGGATCAGACTTCACAATTGATTATGTAAATAAGCGAGTTTACCACTCTGCAAACAGCAATGTTTACACAGTAAACGCGCTCTATTCTTACCTCCAAGACACCTTCGACGAACTGGCTCAGATGGATGACACCATCCCGATGTCAGCCCAGACTCCGACTGACTATACCCTCATCAACGGTTGGTTCATGGATGATACGTCGTTCCAGTACCTAAAAGGCGGAGCTATTCAGACGAGTGGCTACACCAGCGATATCTATGTCTTAACGCTCCAGGCAAGTGGGTACACTAGTGCCATCGCTGGTGATATCGGCAAAACCGTCACCGATGGAGCCACCCATACGGGAGTACTTCTTACTTACAACAACACGCTTCGTAAATGGTGGATAAGAAAAGTAGGTATAGCATTCGCCAATAGCGATGCGCTCACCATTACCACCGGAACGGGCGCTGGTACGATTGCAGCTAGTAGCGGAGTTGCAACGGGGGAAGACCTTTTCCCTAACGTCTACACTCTTGGATCGATTGAAGAGGATGACAGCCAGCAAATATATATCATCCAGAATGCTGCAAGACTGACAGAATGGTGGCCTGAATCAGGATCAGGTACCCAACAAATTGACGTACTCATTAAGACCAAAGAGGCTGGAACAGAGATAGCTCTTGGCGTCATTACCGTATTTCTGCGCCATTACCCATCCGGCGGAAGTGCCGACCTTTATGACCATTTCGGCATCGACTTAACAGCTGGTGGTCGAAATGCGGTGCCGCTGGCTACTTCGCCCGATCTTAATAACTTATCAACGACAGCTACTGTCTCTGGGTATAGCGATATCAAGATAGCGTTCGTTAATGGAACGCTCACCTATACAGGCATGTCAGCAGCATTTACCAATCTTGAGACAGTCACTCAGGCCAGTAGTGGTGCTACGGGAATATTCCTTTACTCAACGACATCCAGTGGTGGCGGTACGATGACACTTGGCAACGTCGTAGGCACATTTAATGGAACCAACGTTATTACCGGCGGCACTTCAGGCTCTACAGCTACCTCATCCTCCACCCTCACTGCTGCCTACACCATGAGTAAGAATTTCGAACAGGGTTCGTCATACCCTTACTCGGTTATCATCGGCTGTGCCACTCGGGTACTTACCCAGGCATATGAGTACTTTAAATATGTAACCAGAGTTGGTTCAACGTATAGCACGTACCCCTCAGCTAAGGCTCAGGGCGGTACCATCACCCACACGGCACTCCAAGGACAACAGTACATCCGTGCCCACGAGGACAATCAAACAGTTCCTGATAACACCTATTCACCAGTCAAGGCGTCCCCACTTGGCACCTTCGCTGGAGGTAAGTTCTTCGGAGCTCAGGGTGTATGGATAGAAAATATGGCATCAGCAGATATTCAGAACTTCCAGCTTATCGATGCGAACGGCGTCACCAGAACTCCACCAAACAAGCAAAGCGTCACGATCACCAATCTCCTCTCTGGAGACCGTGTCAGCGTATTTAGAACTACCAGTGGCACCACTATAGATAAAGCGATCTACTCACTTGGTACACAGAGTGGGGCAAATAACGGAACGGGTGACAGTCAAATATTGGTATCAGGAGCTATTTCAAATGATACCCCATCTACTGGCTCGATCCGATTAGTAGACACCAGTGACCTCACCTCAACTCGAGAAACCCGCTATACCTACACAGCATGGTCAGGTTCTACATTTACCGGAGTCTCACCCACATTGGACCGTGATTATACCGCCTCTGATGATAAAGCATACGTACCATTTATCGACGAGCAGGCAAGCTCTACCTCTATTACTGTCCAGGTTATCTATGTCTCAGATCGAACAATCCTGCTTCGTGTAAGACGTAAAGCATCCGTTGCTATCCTTCCTTTTGAAACCACTGGTACTTTCGGATCAACAGGGTTCTCCACCTCTGCTATTCGTACGGCAGATACCATCGTGACATAATAGATCCAGTCTTCATTGTCAGTCAGGGATTTTTCCAGTAATATACTACCATGGCTTTAACCTTTGATTTCTATAACAGCATCATCGAAGTTCCGCTTCCAGACACCATTCTTACTATGCAGGATCTCATTGATCAGATACGCGATCAAGAGGATGAGCTCGTCCCAGGACTTAACTATCCCAAGATCGCCAACGCAACAGGTAAGGATGACTTAGGAGGAGGAGTATCAACTGGTATCACTGTTCGACTGCTCGATAGCTGGCAGGTACGATTCGCGGCTAGACCAGGACCAACTACGGTACAATGCTTCCTAACAGGAGGAAACCTCGTGGGTGGACCCAGCGCAAATCCAATTGCATCATCTGCCTATGTCCAGGTGGTGCAGCAGTCATCCGCAGCAGGAACAATCGCAACTCCATCCACTTCAAATGAAAATACGAACCTTAAATACCTCCTCGCCTCAATGCGTGAGGAGCAAAAAACCGTTGGAAGCATCTTTTATTGGGATCCAACCAGCGGGTCTGATAGCAATACTGGTCTAACGCCAACCGCTGCTGTCCTTACCTTTAGCAAGGCACAAGACCTCGCAACCGCCGGTAAACACGATATCATCTTTGGCCTCTCTACACATGCCTCAGGCATCACAACGGTCACTGAGACCCTTAATATCACCAAGAGCACACTGAAGGTTCGTGGGCCAGGGTATATATTCCAACTCGTCCCGACAGCGACAACCAATCCAACTATCACCATTAGCACTGACTCAATCGAGGTAAATGGATTTTATGTCGGAACGGCGGCCACAGGCTCACAAAATGCGATCACTATTAATGGAGACTATGTGACTATTAAGGAATCATGGATAGCAAATGCCAGAGGTGATGGAATCAACATTACGAGTTCGATAAATCCTCGCATTATGTCATGTATCGTTGAATCATGTGGAGCATCTGGAACTGGTAATGGTATTACTCTGGGCAATGACTCGGTACAGGCTCAAATAACTAAAGGGATCATCTTTGGCAACGTCAACGGCATCTCGCTCTCAGGTACGGGACTTGCTGATAACAGGGTGGAAAACTCGCTCATCTATAAAAATTCTAGCTATGGACTAACCATCGGTACGAATGTGCTTCGATCGATAGCCAGATCCGGTAACACTATTACGAACAACACGACCGCCAACACGCTCGATAGTGGTACTCAGTCATACATCGAGTCATCTGCAGGTGGCGCATCAGCATCTGAGATTGCCGATGCAGTCTGGGATGAGATCATAGCAGGACATGTTACTAGTGGAACTGCAGGAAGAATGCTTAAGGACGCAAAGACACGAGCTACCATCGCCTCACTGAAGTAAGTATAAATCCTTAACGATTAATTGCTCTGGCTTTTTACCCTCTTTATATAGCGTCCACATCTGCTGAAAGGCACCCTCAAGATTCACAACGAATCTTTCTGTGTCAAAGAGTGGACTAATCTCTTTTTGTTTATGGATTTTTAGCCTGAGCAGGTCAAGGGCAGGCTTATTTCGCGCCAATGCTCCTGCAAGTATCCTGTATTCATGAATCGAGTGAGTGATAAGCTGTGAGCAGCCAACTGCACTGAGCAGGCTCGCACTTACTCGCGACTGGAACGCCTCGCCATACATCGTTACAACGGGTACCTCTGCCCAGATAGCGCTACTCGTCCCCTCTCCATCAGAAAGCTGCGTGTCTAGGATAAGATCGGCAGCAGCCAGGACTCCCGTGCGCTCAGCTTGTGTAGGTACATTGACAAAGATCAAACGGCCTGGATCCAGACCTAAACGAATCGCTTCTTTTTTAAGATTCTTTTCCATAAATGCATTTGACCTTTCAAGGACCAATACACTGCGAGGAGTATCAAGAAGTATCTGTACCCAGACCTCAAAAATCACTGGGTCAATGAGAGAACTTTTCGCCAATGATGCAAAGACAAAGGCTGCTTTTGGCAGCCCATTCACCCGAGAGAAAATAGAATTAGTAGTCATAGGGTTAAAAGCGTTAATTCGATAGCAGCTGGGCATATAGACCAATTTCTCTGTATAAAATTTCTCCTGTGATCGAGGAGCTACCACCTCGTCAACGATTGCGTAATCTATAAAGCTCGCCCCCGTGGTGCCGCTATAACCCTGAAAGACGACCTGAATTGGTGCCGGACGATACGCAAGTAACTCAAGCCTACTTCCTTCCTCATAACCGTTGAGGTCTATTAGGATATCGATCTCGTCATCATAGATGCGCTCCGTCGCCTGTCCAGGGCTGAGCTTAAAAAGAGAGATAGAGTTCACGGGATTATTTTTCACGTATGAATAGTAGACAACCTCATAGTGC
>Ga0335397_10009425_pt1 | contig 12189 bp, 15 predicted proteins | sample MAT04_FD_205740 | JGI IMG/M metagenome (GOLD analysis project Ga0335397, IMG submission 205740) | Freshwater microbial communities from Lake Fryxell liftoff mats and glacier meltwater in Antarctica - MAT-04 (spades assembly) (version 2) ...
GGGCGCGTCAAACATCTCAATCATCGGGGTTCTCCTGCATTGGGTAAGAGTAAACCCCAAAAACCTAGCCACCCCGTTTCCATAGGAAAGTAGGGTGGCTAGAGAATGCTATCATTCCCAATTAGCCTCCATACTGCCATAACAGCTGGGGGTTAGCCGCTCAATGTTGTTACCATCAGCATTGAGTGGTGCTAGTTTTTTGGAGCGCATCGGGTTGCTCGACTGCGTAGTCGTTACACAACCTTAATTAGCAAGGATACGGGCATACCAGTCTTATAGTCAACCCCTAAAATTGTCAATCGGTTATTCAGCCTTAGCCATCACTTTCACAGGCAATCCCACAGTTCCAAAGACTTGCCTTATTGTGGAACAAGACTATAGCGCCGAATCCACTGCACATGCATTTTTTCGGTACAGTAAGCATAACGCTTGAGCCGAATCGCGTTTTTCACTTGATCTAGCAGCTTTTTCAGGTGCAGTTCCATCACCATTGGATCACATCGATAAGTATGTGATTAATGATGCCCATGGTCTTATCCGTACACAGATGAAGATATATGGAAACTTTCCTCAGATCCACCTAGAGCGGCATAATATAAAGAAATTTTCTTCAGGTCTACCTAATTTAGGAGGATCGCAAAAAAATTTACCTATCCAATTAATTTGGAATGGATCTGAGGAAAAGTTCCGCCTAATAACAAGTTAGCTGGCTTAGTCTCTGGGTTGAGACGGTAATTGCGAGATTCTTGGCTGGGCTTCCAAGTCCAGGGGTTTCTGTAGAGTATTGAGAAACTTTGATGACCAGCCCATAGAAAGTCAATAGCTAAACTTAACAGTCTTCGACACACAATGATGAAGACCCAAACAAGGATTTGTCTATGTTTGCCCAACTGCCAGAACCCCGAATGCACTGGATTCGATGGATATTGACGATCGCGTGGCTCCTAGTGATCGGTTCCCTATTCTATGATCCCTGGACATCGGCATTAACCGAGCCGAATCATCCCTGGAGTCTCTTTCGGCTACCCGACACCTGTGTGCAAGTGCAAGGGGAATGTTTATCTGAGCAACCCTATCCCTTGGGAACCACCCTCTTCTGGGGAGCGATTGTCCCAACTGCAATCTTTATTTTGTTGGTATTTGGACATGAGCTATGGCGGCGGATCTGTCCTCTATCTTTTTTATCTCAGATTCCTCGCGCCTTAGGCTGGCAACGCCAATTCAAGCGGGAGAATCAAAAGACTGGTAAGGTGCGTTACGAATTGGCAAAGGTTCACTCCGATTCATGGCTGGGTCGAAACTATCCCTATGTGCAATTTAGTTGGCTGTTTGTGGGATTGTGTGGGCGAATTTTATTCTTCAATGCCGATCGCCTGGTGTTGGCGGGTTGGTTGTTATTCACAATTGCAGCAGCGATCGCCGTCGGTTATTTTTACGGAGGCAAGTCTTGGTGTCAATACTTTTGCCCGATGGCACCCGTTCAGAGCATCTACAGTGAGCCAGGGGGCTTATTGAGTAGCAAAGCCCATATGAGTGATCAGTCGATTACCCAATCCATGTGTCGTACCGTCTTGCCGGATGGGAAAGAGCAAAGCGCTTGTGTGGCCTGCCAAAATCCTTGCATTGATATTGACGCTGAACGCACTTATTGGGATAGCCTCAATAAGCCGGAAACCTCATTTCTGCGATATGGATATGTGGGTTTAGTGGTGGGCTATTTTGGCTATTACTATTTGTATGCAGGCAACTGGAACTATTACTTTTCCGGGGCATGGCTCCGACAAACCGATCAGCTAGCCTCGCTGTTTGACCCCGGACTCTATCTATTTGGGCAAGCCATCAACATTCCCAAACTGGCTGCTGTTCCTCTGGTGCTGGGCGGATGTACCGCGATCGGCTATTGGGGCGGGCGGTGGATCGAGAAACGCGCCAAGTCTTATAGTCGTCGGCAGCATTCAACGCTATCGTTGGCGAAGCCTCCCGGAACGGGAATCGAGACCATTCGACATCGCATTTTTACTCTTTGTACCTTTGGAATTTTCAACTTCTTCTTTATTTTTGGGGGGCGTCCCCTGGTTCAGCTCCTGCCTTGGTCTGTGCAATATCTCTACGACCTAGGGCTGGTCTCGCTCAGTACACTCTGGCTCTACAAAACTTGGCGGCGGAGTCCTGATCTTTATTCTCGTGAAAATCTCGCCAGTCGATTTCGCAAACAATTGGAGAAATTGCAACTCAATGTTTCGCAGTTTTTAGACGGGCGTATGCTCAGTGATCTCAATACTCATGAAGTCTATGTCTTAGCCAAGGTTCTCCCTGGTTTTACCCGCGAAAAACGCCATCAGGCATATAAAGGAGTGGTTCGAGAAGCATTAGAAGAAGGCTATGTAAACTACTCCAGCAGTTTGGAAGTCTTACAGCAAATGCGTCGAGAATTAAGTATTACCGATGATGAACATCGCATCGTGTTAGAAGAATTGGGCATTGAAGATCCCGAGTTACTTAGCCCCAACCGTCAACGTAGTTTAGAAAATCAGATTCGTCTGAGCGGCTATCGTAAATCGCTTGAGCGACTTATGCTGCTGCAAAGCAAACAGTCCAATGGTCTACGAGCGAAAGACGGTCAACTCACAACCTTGGAGCAATTATCAGCCCAAGATTCAGCCGCAATTCGCTCTTTGCGACGCGAATATTCAATCACACCTCAAGAAGAAGATTGGATTCTAAGTGGATTCTCTGCAAATGCAGGAAGCGCCAAAAAGGCAGAGTTTCTCCTGGCTCAATTATCAGAATTGATTGATAGTTATCGCGCCTTAAATCAACCCATGCTCCGTGACTATCAGCCAGTGTTAATGCTGCTGCGAGAAAATATAAGGCACAAAAAAGAACTGATCGTGCGATCGGTTCTAGAAACACTGGTAATTCTCCAAAATGATTCCGTAGCTTCAACTCTTGCACAGTCTTTGCAAGAGTCTTCGCCTGCCATTTTAGTGGAGCTTTTAGACCAAGAGGACTGGGGCGATCGCATTCCGCCAGAGATTCTGCAATTTCTGACCCAACCTGGAGAAACCCCCGTCTCCTGTTCGCTGGAATTCTCTTCCCAACAGATTCTGGGTTATTTAGAAGCTCTGCTCCAGGATCAGAATCCGCTAATTCAAGTGGCAGCCCTCTATATAATTGCCCAGTTGGATGCAGAACGCAGTCAGGCGATCGTTCAGACTAAACGGTATGCGGCACAGTCGGAAATTGTAAGGGAAACCGCCGAACAACTTCTGTCTATACCGACTCCATGCCCTCCGCTCACAGCATTCCCAACTCTAGAGAAATTAGTTTATTTATTTAATAGCGATTTCTTCCATCGGATGCAGAGTGAAACGCTGATTTCCCTTGCCCATCAAGCAGAAGTAAGAGTCTACTCTAGCGGTGACGTGATTACAGAAGCCGGTGATACCTGTCGGGAATTGTTGCTGCTCATTGAAGGCGATGCCAAGATTCACTATCGTCTTGGTGATGATGTTCGAGTTGAATACCTTCAGCCTGGGCAAACGCTGGATGAGCTAGAGGTCTTGGCACACAGTACCTCAGAAAATACTATCCTTGCAGCCAGCGAAAAGACGCGTATTTTAGCAATCTCAGTTGATGCTTTTGACAACTTACTTGACCATGACCCTGATTTCGCCCGACGGGTTTTGGAATTGGAAAGTCGGCAGTTACAGCGCTTTGTGCGCTCAGTACAGCTCCAGCCCCCTTTAAACTAATCAGTCATGTCTAACAAATTTCGTTCACCTAGTTATCACCCAATCCAGAAGCTAAAAGTGATCCTAGCGGGTCTCCATGTTGCGGTAGTCACCGATTTTAGTGTCGCTTATAAGGTAATCTTATCAGCGCCCGTTTTAGGCGGTGCTTTCCTTTTTCGCCAATGGGTAGATGTTGGATTAATATTACTTGCAATGGGGCTAATGCTTATTTCTGAATTGTTTAACAGTGCGATTGAAGTCCTGTGCGACTTTGTTGAGCCTCAACAGAATGATCGTATCCGAGTCAGTAAAGATATTGCAGCAGCAGCGGCTGGCCTTAGTATCCTGGTATGGGCAACAATTTTAATCATTGAAAGCATCCGTCTTTTTAACCTACAGTAAAAGAAGACTGTTCAGTGACCAGCTAGCTGACACGTCACGGCAGCGGACGGTTGAAAGTCTCTGGCAGTGGTGCCGAGGTTGTCTGCCGCCGCCGCGTTTTGCCGTTAAGCTTTATTAAAATTGATCAGTCCACTGGAATATGGTAAGAGATGAACCTTTTCGCAACGCTGATACTATTTACCATCATGATCGTCCTTGCGGCAGTGCCTAGTTGCAGCGTGGTACTTGTTGTCACAAGGGCGGCAACTCTAGGTATTCGTGATGGTGCTGCTGTAGCAGCGGGGATTGTAGTGGGTGATCTGACTTTTGCTGCTCTCGCCATTCTTGGAATGAGTGCATTGGCTGAGACAATGGGAACTTTCTTCGCTATTGTCAGATATATTGGAGCTGCTTATTTGATTTGGTTGGGTTTCAGTTTGATTTGTTCGCGGAAATCGACAGCGGTTCCTACGGCAAATTCTGGGGGTTCAGCGATGATTGCAAGTTTTGCTTCTGGACTTCTCCTCACACTTGGAGATGTAAAGGCGATACTATTCTACGCTAGTCTTTTTCCAACATTTGTGGACATGGCGCACCTTACAGTGCTAGACATTGTGGTGATTTTTGTAGTGACAGCTTTAACTGTTGGTGGTGTTAAGCTTATCTATGCATTTGCCGCTCAATCAATTATTTCAAGGTTGCATACTCAGCGATCTCATCGCCATGCAAGGAATCTTGCAGGCAGCTTAATGATCGGAACAGGTACATACATCATTGCAAAAACCTAAACAATCCCAATGCGCTGGAACAAAGTCAGGCGATCTATAAATTGCAAAGGAAATCTGTGTCCGGTGATTTGAGCCGTCATGCCGCAAGTCCTCGGTGGGGGCGTGACCCGAGAGGTAATTGGTGAGGTTCGTTGGCATAGTCTGTGTCTAGCAGGTATCGCCCACCTCAATTCAGATGCTTGTCAATCCAGCTTTCTAAGTTTGATGATCCGGAACCCAGCCTATGAGTCAGAATCAAGATAGGTGGGAATACTGAGCCTTAGCCCTCAATTGAACCAGGCTTCATGGTTCCGGGAGTTACTCTATGTCTAGATTGCTGGTGACGCAGTACCAGGCGGAGGTCGAAAAAATCATTCGCTATGGCGGTACCAAGAAGGAAACCAGCATTCGCAATGCGTTTGAGCGACTGCTAAATGACTACTGCAAGCCACGTAACTACCTATTAATCCCAGAGCTAGACTATAAGACCAAGTTCAATACAACGGTTTTCCCTGATGGTACGGTGAAGGATGCCATTCGGCTAGAGCATGGCTGGTGGGAGAGCAAAGACCAGTACGATCGCCTGGACGACGAAATTGAGAAGAAGTTTGCGAAGGGCTACCCCGACGAAAATATTCTGTTTGAAGACTCCCAGACTGCTGTTCTGATTCAGCACAGTCAGGAGGTTGCCCGTGTCTCGATGAAGGATGCCGAGGCGCTTGATCGGCTGCTGAACGTTTTTGTTGAATATGAACGCGCTGAGGTGCGCGACTTTCGAGCGGCGATCGTTAAGTTTAAAGAAGACATTCCCCATATTCTCGAAGCGCTAAGGGCGATCATTGCTCAGCAGGAAGCGAGTAATACCCAATTCCGCGATCGCCGCAACACGTTTCTAGAAGTCTGTCGCCAGTCGATTAACCCAGAAATTGAGATCTTCGATATCCATGAGATGTTGATTCAGCACATTCTCACCGAGGATATTTTTACCAATATTTTCCATGAGTCGCAGTTTCACCGCGAAAACAATATTGCGCGAGAACTGTCGGAAATCATCAACACCTTTTTTACGGGGAATACGCGCCGCAATACGCTCAAGAGCATCGAACACTACTATGCGGTGATTCGTCGCAAGTCTGAAAATATTGCCAACCACCACGAAAAGCAGAAGTTTCTCAAAGCAATTTACGAGAATTTTTACAAAGCATACAACCCCAAAGCAGCGGATCGGTTGGGCATTGTTTACACACCCAATGAAATTGTCCGCTTCATGATTGAGAGTGCCGATTATCTGGTGCATAAGCATTTTGGTAAACTGTTGAGCGATCCGGGGGTGGAGATTCTAGACCCCTGCACGGGGACGGGAACCTATGTAACGGAACTGATTGAATATTTGCCAGCCGATAAGCTGGAGCATAAATATAAAAATGAAATTCACTGCAATGAAGTGGCGATTTTGCCCTATTACATTGCTAACTTAAATATTGAGTTTACCTATCAGCAAAAGATGGAAAAGTATGAGGAATTCAAGAATATTTGTTTAGTCGATACCTTGGATCATTGTGGGTTTGAAGGAAAGCAGTTTGATCTGTTTGCCATGAGTATGCAGAATACGGCACGAATTCAGCAGCAGAACGATCGCACCATTTCTGTGATTATCGGCAACCCTCCATACAACGCTCACCAGGAAAACTTCAACCAGCGCAACGCTAATCGTCTCTACAAAGGCATCGATAAAGCAATCAAAGATACCTACATCAAAGAAGGCACGGCTCAAAATCAGATTGTTGTCTACGATATGTACACTCGCTTCTTTCGCTGGGCAAGCGATCGGCTAGGGCAAAATGGCTTAATTGCCTTCATTACCAACCGATCGTTTATCGATTCCAAAACCTTTGATGGCTTTCGCAAGTCGGTTGATAAGGAATTTGATTATGTTTATATCGTTGATACCCAATCCGATGTAAGGAATAATCCCAAAATTTCAGGTACGAAGAATAACGTGTTTGGTATTCAAACTGGTATTGCAGTCATGTTTTTAGTCAGAACGAAAAAGGAGAAAAGATGATAGTACAACCTGCAATTTTAGAAAAGCTAGAGGCACTTCCTGAGGCAATGCAAACTGAAGTGCTTCATTATATTGAGTTTCTACTAGAGAAACATACAAAAAATCTGAATTTACAAGAAAAGCCAAGTCAGCGTCGATTGGCAGGTTCTATGAAAGGCACGTTTGTATTGCCTTTACCAGAAGGTTTTGATAGATCGTTAGAACTTACTAACGCCGACATCCAAGCTGAGCCTGAAAAAAAGTATGGCTATGGGAGCTTAGCTGGACAGATTATTATGTCTGACGATTTCGACGAACCTTTAGAAGATTTGCAGGATTATATGTAGGATGGCATTACTTTTAGACACTCATGCTGTGCTTTGGTACGTAATAGGAAGCCCTGAATTAAGTGAAACAGCTAGAAATATTATTGACGCTCAATCTGAGTTGGTTTTTAGCATAGCTAGCGTATGGGAAATTTCGATCAAGCTCAATATTGGGAAGCTTCAGTTGAATTGCTCATTCGACGATCTATTAGTTCGCGTAGCGGTTATGCGAGCCGAAATTCTACCCATTAGCATTGAAGATACCCGAACTTATATCGATCTACCTTTACCTTCAAAGCCAAAACATCGCGATCCTTTTGATCGCATTCTAATCGCTCAGGCAATTAATAATTCTCTAACTATTGTCAGTGCTGATGCTGCGTTTGATATCTATCCAATTCAACGGGTGTGGGCATGAGCAAGGCAAAAATCTTTTACTTTACGCTCCACGACGAGCAGACCAAGGAAGAAAAGCTCGACTGGTTTGAGCGGACGAAGTTTGAAGATATTCCGTTTGACCACATTACGCCGGATCAGAAGGCAAATTGGATTAATTTAACCGATAACGATTTTGATACTTTCTTGCCGTTGATTGATAAAGAAGTGAAAGCAGGACGATCGCAACAGGCAGTTTTCCAGCTTTTTTCAGCAGGGGTTAAAACTCAGCGGGATGAATGGGTTTACGATTTTTCAAAAGATGCTCTAATTGAGCGAATGAAATACTTTGTAGAAGTGTATGGCGATCGGTTGGAGAATGGAGTAGAGAAAGAGTTAGATATTAAATGGGACAGCGATCTAACTAGCTACTTATCTCGTAATATTCAAAAGCAGTTTGAAAAGGAAAACATTAGATTTTCGTTATACAGACCTTTTGTAAAAATGAATCTTTACTTTGACAGGCATTTTAATGCAAGAACATATCAGATGCCGTCTATTTTTCCATTTCAGGATATCGAAAATTTAGTCATTAATTTCACTACAGGTGTACGAGTTCCTTTTATTGCTCTTGGAATGAATTGCTTATCTGATCTAAATTTCTATTCTGCTGAACCTGCTCAATGTCTTCCCCTCTATCGCTACGACAAAAACGGCGATCGAATCGACAACATCACCGATTGGGGCTTAACCCAATTCCAAACCCACTACAGCGATCGCACCATCACTAAAGAAAATATTTTCCACTACACCTACGCCGTTCTCCACCATCCCGCCTACCGCACCAAATACGAACTCAACCTCAAACGCGAATTTCCCCGCCTGCCCTTCTACGCCGACTTCCATCAATGGGCAACCTGGGGCAAAGCCCTAATGGAACTGCACCTGAACTATGAAACCATCGAACCCTACGGACTCACCCGTCAAGACATCGCCAGCAAAGACAAACCCAAAGCCAAACTCAAGGCAGACAAAACCCAAGGCATCATCACCCTGGATGAAAACACCCAGCTAACAGGCGTGCCCGCGATCGCCTGGGACTACAAACTCGGCAACCGCTCTGCCTTGGAATGGATACTCGACCAATACAAAGAAAAGAGGCCCAAAGACCCAACGATCGCCAAACTCTTCAATACCTACAAGTTTGCCGACTACAAAGAACACGTCATCGACCTGTTGCAGCGAGTCTGCACCGTCAGCGTCAAAACAATAGAGATCATCCAACAAATGCCCGATACGGTTGAGCATGAGGGATCGAATGAAATCGCTGCTCGAAATTCAACAGCAGTTGCAATCGGGGAGCTTTGAGTTTACACGCCATGCTTTTAAAAGAGCGATCGAACGAAATATTAGTGAAAAAGAAATTCGAGAAATTGGTGAAAACGTAGAAATAATTGAAGATTATCCAGATGATAAATACTCTCCTAGTTCCCTTTTGCTAGGTTTTACACAAGGCGATCGCGCATTACACATTCAGGTTTCAAGGATGGAATCAAACACCATAAAAATTATTACCCTTTACGAGCCAGATGACCGTGAATGGATCGATTACAGAAGCAGGAGGAAATAATGTTTAAGTGTCATGTTTGTGCCTCAGAGGAATCTCATACAGAGTTTGTGAATGAGATCTTTCAAATTAATGGAAAATTCCATCTAGTAGAAAAAATTCCAGCGATCGTCTGCTCTCGCTGTGGTGAAGAGAGCTTCAGTCGAGAAACCACTGAGCAAATTCGAGTCATGCTTCATGGCGATGCAAAACCGATTAAATCCATTTCTGTCGATGTGTTTGCCTATCAACCCGAATCGAAGGCTTCTTGAAGATGACAGCAAAAATTTTCTCCTTTACGTGGATACTCGACCAATCTAAAGAGAAGCAGCCCAAAGACCTAGCGATCGCCAAACTCTTCAACACCTGCAAGTTTGCCGACTACAAAGAACAGATGGTTGACTTGCTCGATCGGGTTTGCATCGTCAGTGTTAAAACTATAGAAATCGTTCAGCAAGTGCCTGATACCGTCGAGCACAAGGGAGATAACGCGCCATGACACAAACACTCGAACAACGCACCTATACCCGCGAAGAATATCTAGACTTTGAAGTGACTTCAGAGGAACGCCATGAATATGTGAATGGAGAAATTAGGCTGATGACCGGGGGAACACCAAACCATAACGAGATTACCAGTAACCTTTTGGTTGCCCTCAAGCTACAATTAAAAGGAAAGCCCTACCGAATATTCGTGACCGACCAACGGCTTTGGGTTCCCAATCGTAACCTTCATACCTATCCCGATGTGATGGTTGTCGAAAAACCCTTACAGCTTCAAACAGGGCGCACCGATACTGTAATCAACCCCTGCTTTATTGCTGAAGTGCTATCCAAATCAACCCAAGATTATGACCACGGCGAAAAATTCTCTGCTTATCGTACTATTGACAGCTTCCGCGAATATCTCCTCATCGATCAGTACAGCATCCACATAGAGCACTATGTCAAAACGGCTGCTAATCAATGGCTGCTATCAGAATATGATGATCCCAATATCACATTGTCCTTGAATGTGTTTGAAGCTCAAATCGAAATCGTCACTCTCTATGAAAATATTGACATTGATGCAGGATAAAACAGTGACGGCGATTCTCTGCGAGACGGCAAAACCGAACGCGGCTGCATAACGAATCGTTGGCGTAGCCTTTCCGAAGGAGTTTGGAGCCGACCGCCGAGAGGTATCTGTGGGCATCAGAAGTTATCTGCGGCGGCTCATCTCAATCGTTAGCCTACTTCAATCCCTAGCGCGATCGCACTCCCTCACCCCGCACCATCCAGAGACCGAATAACTGAAACAGAACAGCGATCGCCTCTTCTCCTACAACCCATCCCAATTGGAGGAGCGATCGCATCCAACAAGAGTTCTGGGAAGGTGATGGAGGAGCGATCGCTCAGTAATAGAGGTTAAATGGTTGGAGGCGATCGTGGTGGCGGTAAATAGCTAGCAAGTCGATGAAGCAAGCTGTTGAGAGCCGCTGACCGGGAACATTAGCTGGCTTTGCTCCAGGACGGGAACTGTTAAGAGAGCTTGCCAGTCAGTTGTGAATGCTAAGCTTTACTCAGAAACTCTAGGAAAATGATTGCTATGGCTTCTATCACCATTGACCTTTCAGACAGCCAATTTCAAAAGCTACAAGATTTAGCAAGCTCGTATGAAATTGCGCTTGAAGTTCTCTTGAGGTCAAGTCTGGAGGATTGGCTAAATTCACAAAATAGCGAGTTTGTTGATGCAGCCGATTATATGCTGATGAAGAATGCTGAATTGTATGAGCGTTTGGCCTGATGCGTTATTTGACGCTAATTGAGGTGTTAGAGCTGCATCGCAGAATTAGTGAGCAATCTGGTGGAGCGTCAGGTATCCGAGACATCGGTTTGCTGGAGTCAGCGATCGCTCAGCCCCGCATGACATTTGGGGGAGAAGAACTGTATCCAAGCCTGTGTGTGAAATCAGCGGCATTAGGATTTTCTATCCTCATGAACCATCCATTTGTAGATGGAAACAAACGTACAGGTCATGCTGCGGCAGAAACTTTTCTTATTCTAAATGGCATGGAAATTAATGCTTCTGTAGACGAGCAAGAGCGTATTGTATTGGCAATCGCATCAGGTGAGCTAGGACGCGAGGCGTTTGTAGAATGGTTACAGCAGCATATAGCCGCCAACTAACACGGCGCTGGAGCGGCGAGCTAAGCCAACTTGCTTTGTTTCAATGATAGTCGTCGCGGCTCAATTGAACCATTACACTGTTTTTATCCCCAGCGCGATCGCCAATCTCACAACATCACCCCGCATCATCCAGAGGCCGAATAACTGAAACAGAACAGCGATCGCCTCTTCTCCTGCAAACCATCTCAATTGGAGGGGCGATCGCATTCAATAAGAGTTCTGGGAAGGTGATGGAGGGGCGATCGCAACTTGTCCATTTGTGACTTTATTCTGTGACTTTACTCTCAGCGCGTAAAGCGACGCGAAAGGAACGTGAATATTATGAAAATTGAGGCATTGAAAAAGCGATTGGATAGAAATCGTTCAATGACAGCGATCACAATTCGGATGCCCGAAGATGTGATTGAAGATTTGAAGCGAATTGCCCCGTTGCTTGGTTTTTCTGGCTATCAGCCCTTGGTACGTACCTATATTGGCCAAGGACTGCGTGCCGATCTTGAGCGTTTAGACGGGGATACCGTTTCTGCATTAATTGCCAGCTTGAAACGTCATGGGGTGAGTGAGGAACTCATCCAAGAGGCACTTGCTGAAGTCTCTCAGTCATAAATTTCGCTCTAGACTACCGCTCTGGAAACTGCTCAGCGGTTAGTCGATGGGCGATTTTCTACGAGACGGAAAGGCGATCGCCTTCGTTGGTTAAACGCAGGATCGGTAATTGAAGCATAAAATCAAAACATCACCATTCATGAAGATGGCTATGCTGAAAACGCTTTGGGCGACAATTCGAC